>Ga0209098_1001304_pt1 | contig 24278 bp, 17 predicted proteins | sample AD_JPNHW1_MetaG_FD_184429 | JGI IMG/M metagenome (GOLD analysis project Ga0209098, IMG submission 184429) | Active sludge microbial communities of municipal wastewater-treating anaerobic digesters from Japan - AD_JPNHW1_MetaG (SPAdes) (version 2) | ecosystem: Engineered > Bioreactor > Anaerobic...
TATGAAACGGGAGAAGCGGCACATTGTCAATAAAACCTGAAGATCTATGAATAAAATATTCCCGCTTTTGCTTCTTATCTTCTTCGCAGGTGGGTGCAAAAAAGAGCTTCGTACCGACTGGACCCTCCAGCAATCGGGTACGGCCAACACCCTGAACGCGGTTTACTTTACCGACATCTATACGGGTTATGTTGTGGGGACCAATGGCGAAATCCTCAAAACGATCAACGGGGGCAGTTCATGGAATGCAATCACTTCCGAGACTTCCGCCACGCTGAACGCCGTGTTTTTTTCCGATAAAAATACAGGCTACGTAGCAGGTTCGGGTGGGACCATCCTTAAAACCATCGACGGGGGTTCGCATTGGACCTTGCTGACAAGCGGTACCACCAACGAATTGTTCTCCATTGTATTTTTTAACGCATCCACCGGGTTCGCAGCCGGTTACAACGGCACCTTGTTGAAAACGGCCAACGGTGGCGGACAATGGAGCAGTTTATCGGCGGGAACCGACGCCTGGCTTTGGTCGATCTGCTTTACCGATGCCAATACCTGGTATGTTGCAGGTGACTCGGGAATTATCCTGAAGACCGTCGATGGCGGGGTGAATTGGAACAGATTGAACACGGGGGCTTCGAAAAGCATTTATTGCGTGCAATTTCCCGACCAAAACACAGGATACGGTTCGACCCGGGAAGGAAAAATCATCAAAACCACCGATGCCGGGATACACTGGAGTCAGCTCAACACAGGTATGCCCAACGAGATTTATGCTGTGGATTTTCCCAACACCTCGATTGGCTTTGCTGTCAGTTGGCCGGGAGTTATCGTGAAGACCTCCGACGGAGGCTCCAACTGGGTCAAACAAAATTCCAATTCATCCAACGGGCTGAAGGGGGTTTTCTTCATCGATGGTTCCACCGGATGGGTTGTCGGGGTTAAAGGAACCATCATCAAAACCACCAACGGGGGAGGTTCCGACTCCTGATCACCGGATCACCCACTCGGGAGCGACTTCCTGTATTGCTCGACCAGTCTGACAGCCTCTGCCGCTTCTTTCACATCATGAACCCTGAGAATGTCGGCCCCGTTCATCAGCGCCAGGGTGTTGACCACGGTGGTACCGTTCAGGGCTTCATCAGGCAGCGTGCCCAGGCTCCTGTTGATCATGGATTTGCGCGAAAGCCCAGCCAACAGAGGCACCCCGGGCCATTGAAAGGCGTTCAACCCTGCTAAAAGCCGAAAGTTGTGGTCCACGGTTTTTCCGAAGCCAAACCCGGGATCTACTATGACCTGTGTGATCCCTTCATTACGGCAACAGTCGATCCGGTGCTCAAAAAAATAGGTCACCTCGGCTACTACGTCTGAATAAACAGGATCGCGCTGCATATTTTCCGGGGTTCCTTTCATGTGCATAAGAATATACGGTAACTTCAACGCTGCCACGGTACTGAGCATGTCGGGGGCATACCTGCCGCCATAAATATCGTTGATGATGTCGGCGCCGTGGTCAGCGGCAGCACGGGCAACCACCGGACGAAAAGTGTCGACCGACAGGACACACCCGGGAAAATGACTGCGGAGGACCTTTAGTGTCGGAAGGATCCTCTCCAGTTCACCCTCCTCGCCGACTACCGCTGCTCCCGGACGGGTCGAGACAGCCCCGATATCAAGGATTGCAGCGCCATCCTCCAGCATCTTCTCAGCGCGCCTGAGCTGATCATCGGGCGTAAGATACGACCCGCCGTCGTAAAAGGAATCGGGCGTGATGTTGAGAATCCCCATTACTACCGGAGTGGCGAGATCCACCACCCGGCCTCCGCTGCAAATAATACGTTTTGTCATACAAACAGGAATTCTTTTGTCAACTTTCCTGTGCCAAAAGTACGGCCAAAATCCAAAATTGTGCTATTTTTAACCGCTGAATTTCGCGTAAGTTGACATTATGAACCAAAGCTTCCAAACCAAAGAACAATTCGATACGATCATCGCCCAATGCCAGGCTGTTTTCATGGCCAAACTGAAGGATTACGGATCCTCCTGGCGCATCCTCAGGACCTCCTCCATCACCGACCAGGTCTATATTAAAGCCCAACGGATCCGGTCGATCGATGAAAAAGGATTTCAGAAGATCAATGAAGGGATCCGTCCGGAATTCATCGGAATCATCAACTATTCAGTGATTGCCCTGATACAACTGGAAATGGCACAGGATGATAACCTTAACCTGGAAGCAGAGAAGGCCCTGTCCCTCTATCAGCAATTCACCACTGCGGCACGAGACCTGATGATGAACAAAAACCACGACTATGGCGAAGCGTGGCGTAACATGCGGCTCAGCTCCCTCACCGATATCATCCTGATGAAACTGATGCGCATCAAACAGATAGAGGATAACCTCGGAAAAACTTCGATATCAGAAGGCGTGGATGCCAATTACCTCGACATCATCAACTACGCTGTCTTTGCCTTGATAAAAATGGACTATGAACCTGCTTAGAAATACATTCCGTATCCTGATCGGAATCGTTTTCATGTTTTCGGGATTTGTCAAAGGAATCGACCCGATGGGAACGGTATTCCGGATGAACGACTACTTCACCGTCTTCGGAACCACCTGGGCTATCCCGTTCAGCCTCTGGCTTACCGTCTTCCTGTGTGTTCTCGAATTTTCCATCGGCATCAGCTTGCTTTTTAACTGGTGGGTTCGCAAAACAGCCTGGGTTCTGCTCCCGATGATGATTTTCTTCACCATCCTGACTTTCTTTGACGCGCTGTACAACCTGGTGCCCGACTGTGGTTGTTTTGGAGAAGCGATCAAACTGACCAATGTACAAACCTTTATCAAAAACCTGGTGCTGATGGGCCTGGTGATCCCGGTCTTCACCTGGCGGAACAAGTACCACGGGTCGGTCAAACCGGTAGCTGAGGTAGTGCTCTTATCGGTCGTGGCATTGGGCTTCTGCTGGTTGTCGGTTTACTGCTCCCTCCATCTCCCGCTGATCGATTTCATGGGCTGGAAAACGGGTAATCAGGTCAATAAATCCATTGCACTCCCCGTCCAGTTCTATGTCACTTACAAAAATAAAAATACCGGGGAGGAGAAGGAATTTAAAGCTCCCGATTACCCCTGGAATGACTCGGTATGGCTTTCTACCTGGATCTTCAAAAGACAAAGGGTTGTTGATCCCAATGTCAACCAGGGACTGATCCTCCGGGTTGAAGACGCGCAGGGCAACGATTATACCTCCTCTGTTCTCGACAACCCCGGTTACCAGTTCATCCTCGTCGCTTATGACCTCGAACAGACGAACCCGGCTGGTTTCCACAAGGTGCTTCCTTTGTATAAAAAAGTGACGGAAGCAGGCCACTCGTTTGTTTGCCTTACCAGTACGCTGGATCCCCTGATCCGTCAGTTCAGGATAAAAAATGGAACGGCTTTCGATTACTATAACGCTGATGACGTGGTGCTTAAAACCATGGTTCGTTCCAATCCGGGACTGGTCTTGCTCCATAACGGAAAGGTCCTGGATAAATGGGCCTGGAGGGATTTCCCGGATTATCAGACCGTAAAAACTAAGTACATTCAAGAATAATATTTGCAGGTTGCTCTCCTTCACCTTTCACCGTCTCGGTTACGGGCTCCTGGTCGTTTTCGGGGTGATCGTGGTTATTTTCTTTCTCTTCAACGTACTGCCAGGCGATCCTGCACGGATGATGCTGGGGCAAAGGGCTGATATGGCATCGGTGGAAGCCATCAACAAAGACCTTGGAAGGGATAAACCCCTGCCGCTGCAGTTTTTAAACTACCTTAACGACTTGTTGCCCGTCTCCTTTCATAATACAACTGATGCCCAAAGCTATTGGTTTGCCGATACCGAAAAATATGACCGGTTCATCACCCTGATACCCCTGGGAAAAGACCATGCCCTGCTTCTCAAAGCACCCTACCTGCGGAAGTCTTACCAATCCAAGCGTGACGTAGCCGAAATCTTAGCCGAGGGTTTTATCAACACCATGGTACTGGCAATGGTCGCCATGCTTTTCGCGATCGTGACAGGGATCGCCGTCGGCATCGCCTGCGCCCTGTGGAAAAACAGTCTCTTTGACCGCCTTTCCCTTGTTTTTTCAGTGTTGGGAATGTCGTTGCCCTCCTTTTTCATGGCCATCCTCTTCGCATGGATCTTTGCCTATGTTTTAGGCGATTACACAGGATTGAACATGACCGGAAGCCTCTTTTCAGTAGATGATTTCGGAAAAGGGGAGTACCTTGATTTGAAAAATCTGCTCCTTCCTGCTATAACGTTAGGAATCAGGCCGTTAGCTGTCATCGTGGAGCTTACCCGCAACACGTTGCTGGAAGAGTTGTCGCAGGATTACATCCGAACAGCCCGGGCCAAGGGTCTGGGAAAGATGCGGGTGCTTTTTCATCATGCATTGAAAAATGCAATGAACCCGGTTGTAACGGCTGTCTCAGGTTGGATGGCTTCCTTACTCGCCGGGGCGGTTTTTGTCGAATTTATCTTTGATTGGAAAGGGATCGGAGTAGTGCTGGTCAACGCGTTGGATAAATATGATTTTCCGGTGGTTATGGGTGCGGTACTTTTTATTTCCGTGATCCTCATCATCATCAATTTTGTTGTCGATATCCTATACGGAATATTGGATCCGCGCGTTAGAATACAGTAGAAGAACCAAAGTTTTAAAATGGATGATACGGAAGGCTGCAATCGGTTGGAGGAGGATCAGAAGCGGCTCCGTGGTCAGAAAAGTATTAATCAGTAATTCAACCACACCATGAGAAAAAGAATCGTTGCAGGAAACTGGAAAATGAACAAGACCTTTGAAGAGGCCGAAACGCTGATCACGGATATTGCTGACGCATTGGATGAGGTGGACCTCGACAACAAGGAGGTGGTACTGTGTCCCCCATTCATCTATCTTGAGTTGGCAACCGATATTGCTGAAGAGGCCTCTTTCAGCGTGGGAGCCCAGAACTGTTACCCTGCCACCCAGGGCGCCTATACCGGGGAGATAAGCCCTGCCATGCTGCAGGCACTTGAAGTAGGATATTGCATTGTAGGTCATTCAGAGCGCCGGAAATATTTCCATGAATCTCATGAATTCCTCGCACAAAAGGTCAACATGCTGCTTCAACATGCCATCAACCCCATTTTTTGTTGCGGGGAGGTTTTACCCGAACGCGAAGCGGGTGTCCATTTCAACATAGTCAAAGGACAACTTGAAGACTCCCTGTTCCATCTCACTGAAGAAGAATTCAGCAACATCGTTATCGCCTACGAACCAGTCTGGGCCATCGGAACGGGTTTGAATGCCACTCCTGAACAGGCACAGGAGATGCACACCTTTATCCGGCAGTTGATCGCGGGGAAATACAACGCCAAAGTGGCGGATGACACTACCATCCTGTACGGCGGGAGCTGTAATGCAAAAAACGCGGCCGATCTTTTTTCACGCGCTGATGTTGATGGCGGCCTTATAGGCGGCGCCTCGCTGCAAACCGTGGAGTTTATAAAGATCGTAGAGAGCCTTTGATATGGATTACATTGAATTTACCCTGAACCTGCTTCCGGAAACTGACCCTGAAGTCGTAATGGCCATCCTTTCGGAAGCAGGATTTGAGAGTTTTGACGACAACGACGGACCTCTCCGGGGGTATATTCCCGAAACACTTTTCGACCCTGCCAGGGTTCTGCCGGTTCTGGATGAAATGGTTGAGAAAGGATGGATCCTTTACCGGTATGAGACCGTTCAAAGTCAGAACTGGAATGCCGTCTGGGAAAGCAATTACAACCCCGTAATGATTGATGGCCAGTGCAGGGTGAGGGCCCCCTTTCACCCTCCCGACAAGGAGTTCAGGTACGATCTGCTCATCGAACCGAAAATGTCGTTCGGTACCGCCCATCACGAAACAACTGAACTCATGATCAGCATGTTGCTGCAGGAGGAGGCAACATTAAAGGGCCAACGGGTTCTTGACATGGGTTGTGGAACAGGGGTACTGGCCATCCTTGCGGATAAAATGGGCGCCGGGGCGTGCGTTGCCATCGATAATGATGACTGGGCCTTTGAGAACGCCCTTGACAACAAGGAAAAAAACAAGTCTGCTTCGGTAACGATCCTCCGTGGAGATGCCGGCAATATCCCTGAACCGGCCTATGATCTTATCATGGCCAACATTAACCGCAACGTATTGCTCCGGGACCTTTCAGGTTACAGCAGGCACCTGCGTACTCCGGGAACCTTGCTGATAAGTGGATTTTATGAGGAAGACCTTCCGCCGCTTCTGCAGGTTGCAACAACCATGGGATTCCAATTGCAAAAAACCAGGGTGAAAAACCGGTGGATGTGTGCTAAATTTGTCAGATGAAAAACCGTCATCCCCTCTTTTTTGTTCCCATCCTGGGGCTGATCGGGCTTTTATGCCTGAACAATACCATTCAGGCACAGCGACTTACACATTTTTCTGCCGACTCTTCCCAATTCCTTACCGAATTGGGCCTGCTTTTTTCCGGCATTTCTGACCAGGAAAAGAAGCTCATTGAACCCGGCATCAAAAATTTCACCAACAGTTGGATTATCGGGCGGTTCGATCAGGATCAGCAAAAGATCATTCGTTACCTGTGTAATGAAATGGTTAAAAAGAAAGTGAGGGCTTTCCCCGATTTTTACACCTACCTGGATGCCCTGAACATTTTTCTTGAAACGCAGCAACCGGCCGAATTGTTCACTCCCTGGTCAGAGATTCTGAAAAAGCTTATCGCTGAAAAGAACAGTCGCAAATACCTTGTTTTTCTCGAGTTTACAACAAACCTTTTCGCCGAACAACTGGTTTACAAATCTGCTTCCACCCGGTGGAAATTATATAACCCTGTTTTTCGGCTCCGTTATGACTCGGTTCCATGGGTTGAATTTTCGGAATCATCACTGGTTTGCTATGCCAACAACGACAGTTTGAACATTGAAGGGACCCTTGGGGTTTATTACCCGTTGACCAATGTCTGGAAAGGAAAGGGAGGGGAAGTCACCTGGATGAGGGCGGGGGAGGATCCGGCCAAGATCTATGCTTTGCTTGACCGCTACGAGATCCAGATGCGCTATTCCAAATATACGGCTGATTCGGTCTCTTTCCGGCATGCCCGCTTCTTCCCCACAGCTATCCTCGGTAAACTCGAAGATAAAGTGTTAGCCGATGTCACCATTGCCAATGCCACTTATCCCAGATTTTACTCTTATGGGAACCTGATCGGGATTGCCCGGATTTTTCCCAACATGGATTATCTTGGGGGCTTCGCGATCGAAGGTTCCCGCGTGATCGGATCGGGCAGTGCATCGCACGATGCCCGCTTGTTCTTTAAAAGGGATGGCCACGATTTCGTCACAGCCGCCTCCCGCACTTTCATCATCTATCCTGACCGGATCAACGCGAACAACGCTTCCGTCACCATCTATCATGACAACGATTCCATCTTTCACCCGGGATTACAACTGAAGTACCTCGACGAAAAGAAGACCTTGTCAATAACCCGTGATGAACGTACTGCCAATATCAGTCCGTGGTTCGATTCCTTCCACCAGATTGAAATCTACTGCGATGCACTGTATTATAAAGTGGGCGATACCCGGATCAGTTTTGAGGTGATGGCCAATATGGGAAAGGAACGAAAAGCCATCTTCGAGTCGAGCAATTGTTACTCCCAGTATCGATATGAGAGGATACAGGGAATGGATGAAGTGAACCCGCTCGATGTTATCAGCCGCTATTCCAACCATATACGAACCAGGGAAATTACCCTGGAAGGATTGACCGGTTATATGAATAAACCGGCAGAACAGGTGGAATGGATCTTGTTGAACCTCGGAAATAAAGGATTCCTCGTTTATGAACCCTCCATTCGGGTAGCTCATTTAAAAGACAAGCTCTTCAATTATGTCAAAGCACGGAATGCAAAAGCCGACTATGATGTGATTTCCTATAATTCAACGGTGACTGACATGCCCAACGCTGTCCTCAACCTTGAGACCTTTGATTTGAAAATCCAGGGCGTACCGATGGTTGCTCTGAGCGATTCGCAGGGGGTGTATATCTATCCCATCGACTCGGTAGTGGTGCTCAAAAAGAACATGGATTTCAAGTTTACCGGGAAGATCGAGGCAGGTTTCTTCAAATTCCATGTTCATGATGGTTCTTTTGATTACAACCAGTTTAAGATAAACCTCCCTTTCATTGATTCCATGACCTTTTCGGTAAGGGATAAAAAAAGGGATCCACTCACCGGGGCCTTCCCGCTGGTAAGGATCCGCGATGCCATTACCCGGCTGGGGGGAGAACTCCTGATCGATGACTCGACCAATAAGTCGGGTCTGAAAGCCCTCGTCGAATACCCGGTATTCATCAATAAGAACAATTCATTCGTGTTTTGGGACCGGCCCTCTATCAGAAACGGAGCCTACAAGAAAGAAAAGTTTTATTATGAGCTGCAACCCTTCACGCTGAAAAGTCTCGATATTGTTACCACCGACAGCCTTCGCTTCCTGGGAGCACTCACCTCTGCCGGCATTTTCCCGGCCATTGAAGAACCTTTGAGAGTCCGTCCCGATTTTTCTCTTGGTTTCGAGAAAATGACCGATACCAGCGGTTTGGCCCTTTACGGTGGAAAAGGAACTTTCTATTCACGCATCGACCTGAGTGACCGTGGATTGCGGGGAGATGGGCGCATCAATTACCTCAATTCTACCTCCTCCTCCGGTGAGTTCGTCTTCCTTCCTGAATCGATGCAGGCGACGGCACGTTCTTTCAGGATTGCCGAGACCCTTTCTCCTGCTGAATTTCCGGAGGTTACTGCGGATTCTGTTCGCCAGCACTGGTTGCCATACCGCGATTCATTGCTGATCACTTCCACCACGAGGGCAATGAATCTTTACAGGAATGAAGCCAGCTTCAATGGTACCCTGGCGTATTCACCCGGAAAACTAACCGGAAACGGTACTTTAAAGATCAACGAGGCTCAGATGGAGGCTAAAGATTTCAATTTTGCAACCCGAGGATTTGATGCCCTGACTTCCTATTTCAGAATTAACGCAACCGATAACACAAAACCGGTTCTGGCAACCCGCAATTACCAATCGCATTTTGATATGGATCGCAAACGGGGTCAATTCATCGCCACCGCCGGTCCGTCGAAAGTTGATTTTCCTTTTAACCAATATACCTGTTCAAGCGACCGTTTTGAATGGAAGATCGATAGCAACAGGGTGTTCCTTAACAACGATGGGAATCCTGTAATGGCAGCCGATACTTCGAATTACCAACGGTTTATAAGTCTTGATTATACAGGATCTGAATTCATCTCCACTCATCCCAAACAAGATTCATTACGGTTTTTTGCCTCTGGAGCTGCCTATGATTTACACGATCAGGTAATCCGGGCTATCAACGTAAGGATCATCAAAGTGGCCGATGCTGCTGTTTTTCCGGATTCGGGAAAAGTTAACATCTTCCCCGATGCCCGGATACAATTATTGGAAAACGCCGTGGTTATTGCCGATACCGGGACCCAGCTGCACCGTTTTTTCAATGCGAAAGTTGCCCTTTCTTCAAGGAAAGCTTATACCGCGACCGGCGATTATGGTTACAAGGATCGCACCGGAGCAGTAACAACCCTTCATTTTGACAGGATCAAAGTGGATACATCCGGTCAGACCACAGCCTCCGGCTCCATTCCCGATTCTTCCGGGTTTATGATGAGTCCCGAATTCGCTTTCAAAGGGGAGATCACCCTTTTGGCAGCACAGCCGGCACTCCGTTTCGATGGTGCTTTCAAGACGGTAACCGCCTGTTTGCCTTACAAAACAGAATGGATCCATTTTGAAGGAAATATCGATCCGAAATCGGTGAAAATACCCTTGCAGATGCCGCTGAGGACCCTTAACAACGAGACCGCCTTCACCGGGATGGTCTATTCCAACAGCGAAACCCGTGTGATTCCGGCGTTGTTCCGACGGAAAGGCTCTTTCAGTGATTCGACCATCCTTGCTGCCGGCGGTTTTGTAACCTATTTACCTGAAACCAAAGAGTTCAGACTGGGAAGTGAGGAAAAATTGCGCGATCTTTCCGCACCCGGCGACTACGTCTCACTGAGCACATACAACTGCAGGATCAGGGGAGAAGGGAAGCTGAACCTGGGGGTTCATTCCGGCGGAATGAAAATGGAAACCTTTGGAACGATAGACCATTACCTGATTCCGGATTCAACCCGGGCCGTAGTTACCATCGCCCTTCAGTTTCCCTTTTCTGACCAGGCGCTCCAGCGGTTCATCACCCTGCTCGAATCGGTCAACCTGACGGGGGTCAACCTTCGGACTACTCCCTACACTTTGGCCATGGAAAACCAGTTAGGGAAGGAGGAACTCACCCAGGCCCGCTCTGAAATGGAGATGATTGGTAAATACCGCAAATTCCCGGATGCCCTGGATCGTACCCTTTTCCTGGCTGATGTGACCATGACTTATGATACCGCCAGCAACTCGTGGGTTTCTCATGGTCCCATCGGTATCGCCAGCATCGGGAAAACCAGCGTGAACCGTTATGTAAACGGGATCATCGAGTTTTCCAAAAAACGGAAGGACGATGATTTTACCCTCTATTTTCAACTGGATCCTGACGAGTGGTTCTTCTTTAATTTCCGTGGAAACATTCTCCAGTCCATTTCTTCTGATTTGAATTTCAATGATATACTAACGGCTGCAGTACGGTCAAAAGCTGAAATGGACCGTGTTGATAAGCTGGTCAAAGGATACCGGTACACCATTTCCACCGACCGTAAGAAACGCGATTTTCTCCGGAAATTTGAAACACCGGAGGAACCCTGATTTTTTATTACTTTGCAGCCCATCAGAATTTTACAAGAATTTATGTTAAAATATTGATATTCAATGTATTTATATATAATTTTCTATCTGATCCCAGCCTACCTTTTGGGAAGTATCCCATCGGCGGTCTGGTTTGGGAAATGGTTTACCGGGATTGATGTCCGCGAACATGGGAGCGGTAATGCGGGAGCCACTAACACCATCAGGGTGCTGGGGTACAAAACCGGCATTCCCGTATTGCTTTTCGATGTTTTAAAAGGGTTTTTGGCTGTGAAACTGGTTGGTTGGTTACATCTGCCCGGGATTTCAGAAACTTCCCTGGTCTATGTCGAAATCGGGGCGGCTATGGCGGCAGTGACCGGTCATGTTTTTCCGCTGTTTGCAGGTTTCAGAGGAGGCAAGGGAGTGGGAACCCTTGCCGGCGTTGGCATTGCACTCTACCCATTGGCCCTGTTGATCGTGTTGGGTGTTTTTATTGTCGTATTGGTCTTTTTTCGCTATGTTTCGCTTGCTTCCGTTACTGCTGCCCTGCTCTTCCCTTTGGTGGTCGTTTTCGTAACCGATGAAACCCGGCCGGCCATGGTTTTGTTAGCTGTAGCAGTAGCGCTGTTCATCCCGGTAACCCACCGTAAAAACCTCCGCAGGCTTTTCAAAGGAGAGGAAAACAAATTTGATTTCAAACGTACGAAAGAGAAGCAAAAAGGACCCTCCCCGAAATAATTTTCAAGGCATTGGAAATAGGAATAATTCGTTGTATCTTTGACGTACTTTTATAAACCGTTTATCTATGAAATTTATCATCTCCAGTACTGTTTTACTCAAAAATCTTCAGGCGATACAGGGTGTTATCAACACCAACAATACTTTACCCATTCTGGACGATTTCCTTTTCGATCTTAAAGGGGATTCTCTGACCATTACCTCCTCCGACCTGGAAACCACCATCCGGGTTACCGTTAAACCGGATATGTCTGAAGAAGACGGCTCCATCACCATCCCCTCCAAGATACTGGTCGATACCCTCAAAACTTTCCCGGAAATTCCTGTCTCTTTTATCATTAACCCGGATACGCTACAGGTTGAAATTTCTGCTAACGAAGGGAAATACAAGCTGTCGGGCCACAAAGCCGACGAATATCCACATGTTCCCGAACTGGAAGGTACCACTGCCATTAAACTGGATTCCAAGCTCCTGTCACAGGCCATCAACAAGACTTTATTCGCTACAGGCAATGATGAGTTACGGCTGGTGCTTTCCGGCGTCTTCTGTGAATTATCACCGGATGACGTTACTTTCGTAGCCACCGATGCCCATAAACTGGTCAGGTACAAAAGGTCTGACGTCAAATCCCCCGAAGGAGCTTCCTTCATCCTTCCCAAAAAACCAATGAATCTCCTGAAAAACATCTTTTCGGGATCAGAAGTTCCGGTGACCATTGAATACAACAAGACCAACGCCTTTTTTGCCTTCTCCAACATTCACCTTTTCTGCCGTTTGATCGATGGCAAATACCCGAATTACGATGCGGTGATCCCTAAAGATAACCCCAATAAACTCACCATCGACCGGCATGCTTTGCTTTCAACCATCCGCAGGGTAGCCATCTTCGCTAACCAATCAACCCACCAGATCCGTTTCAAGGTTACCGGACAAGAGTTGATGTTGAGCGCCGAGGACATTGATTTTTCCAACGAAGCACACGAAAGGTTAGGCTGTTCCTACCAGGGAGAGGACATGGAGATCGGGTTTAACTCGAAATTCATGCTGGAAATGCTTACTAATATTGATACAGATGAAGTGATGCTCGAAATGTCGGCCCCCAACCGGGCTGGCATCCTTACACCAATCAACAACGATAATAAAGAAGAAGCAATCCTGATGCTGGTAATGCCGGTTATGCTCAATAAATAAAACCAAATTGTTAGTATTAACTAAAACCCTCCCGCAATGAAAACAAAGAAAGTCTTTATCCTGATTTTGCTGGCCACCATCCCGGTTTTGTTCTTTTCATGCGATAAAATTAAGGATTTGGCCAATGTCAATGTTACCTATGAATTGCCGAGGATTCCGTTCCGCTATACTCCAACGGGTGAGAAATCGGGCGAAGTCATCCTTTGTACCGAACAGGTCACCCTTAATGTCGACAGTATCCTCAACAAATATCTGCCCGGAGGCTCGCTCGAAGAGACCACCTTTTCCACCTTCTCCATCACCATCCAGGAACCTGATACAGCCAATTTCGGATGGCTGACCAGCGCCAGGGCAGTCATCTCCCCCGATGCCAGCTTTTCCAGCTATGTCCAGGTAGGAAATGTAACCAACAACGGCGCTACCAATAAAACGGTGGCCTTGGTCATGAACAACGACAACATCCGTCCCTACCTTGGAACCACGGGTTTCTATATCCGGGTTTATGGCGTGTTAAACGGTCCTGTGCCTTACGAATGGCTTCAAATGTACATTGATTCTGAACTGAAACTCCAGATCCAGGCTTTGTAAAGGGTGACAATTCCGTGCAAAAAAAAAAGAGGACATCCTTACCGGAAGCCCTCTCTTTTTTTACCCTTGGAGAAAATGACTAATTTTTTCGGACGTTGATCGCCTTTTTTCCCCGGTTATCTTCTGTGACATCAAAGGATACCGGATCATTTTCTCTGATTTTGTCCACTAAACCACTGACATGAACAAAAACTTCCTGTTGGCCTTCATCATCAATGATAAAACCAAATCCTTTTCTTTCATTGAAAAATTTTACTTTCCCTGTTGCCATGATACATAAATTTATTATGAATATTATATGCGAAAATACAATTTTTTTCAATATCCAAACCAACTTAAAATTTTTCATTACGAACCAACGACCTTTTCACCGATTATTCCATAACTTTACAAAAAAGTCTTACAATGAAAGAACTCTCCTTAACCCTCGACAACCTGGATGAGGCTTTTCCTTCCTCATTTACTCAGGAACAAATTGCAAAAGCAAAAACCATCTTCCTGAAAAAACTCGCCGAGGAGGCCCATTGCATGTACCAGGGAAAAATCCAAACCGTACCCAAAGCACCGGTAGTAGGCTTTAACTGGTTCAATGTCTGGTACACTCCCGGGGTATCCAAAGTCTCCACCCGTATCCGCGATAACAACGATTGTTCTTTTGAACTCTCGAACAGGGGTAACCTCGTGGCGGTTGTCAGTGATTCGACGCGGGTGCTGGGTGATGGCGATTGTACCCCTCCCGGTGGACTGGGTGTGATGGAGGGAAAAGCTTTCCTGATGAAATACCTGGGCGGCGTCGATGCTGTTGCGCTTTGTGTCGACAGCCGGGATAAAAACGGCAATCACGATCCCGACAAGATCATTGAATTCGTCAAGATGTGCCAACCCAGCTTCGGCGCCATCAACCTTGAGGACATCTCACAACCCAACTGCTTCAAAGTACTCGATGTGCTTCGCGAAGAGTGTGACATCCCGGTGTGGCACGACGATGCCCAGGGAACAGCCTGCGTCACCCTGGCCGGGTTGATCAACGCCCTGAAACTGGCCGGAAAGAAAATCTCTGATGCGCGTATCGTATTGAACGGAGCCGGCGCTTCCAATACCACCATCGCCCGGTTACTGATAACCGACGGGGCTGACCCTGCAAAAATGGTGCTCTTTGATACCAAAGGTTCACTCCATGCAGGTCGTACCGACATTCAAGCCGATCCCCGTTTTTACCGCAAATGGGAACTTTGCCAATCGACCAACCCCCGACGCTTCCCCACCATGGATGAAGCCATCGCCGGGGCTGATGTACTGATCTCTCTCTCCACTCCGGGTCCCGATGTGATCAAACGGTCGTGGATTAAAAGCATGGCCGAAAAAGCGATCGTCTTCGCCTGTGCTAACCCTGTCCCCGAAATATATCCCTACGCAGCGAAAGAAGAGGGCGCTTATATAGTAGCCACCGGGAGAGGCGATTTCCCCAACCAGGTCAACAACTCCATTGGATTTCCGGGGATTCTCAAAGGAGCCTTGATGGTGAGAGCCCGTAAAATCACCGATACCATGGCCATTGCTGCAGCCCACTCACTGGCCGATTATGCCGAACGCCGCGGGATCAACCCCGACGACATCGTCCCCAACATGGAAGAGGCTGCCGTTTTCCCGCATGAAGCGGCCGATGTGGCCATGCAGGCCATTAAAGATGGTGTGGCAAGGGTGCAAATAACCCGTGAAGAGGCCTTCCAAAAAGCGAAAAATGATATCGAGTACGCCCGCAGCCTGACCCGCTCGCTGATGGATAAAGGATTCATCGAAAAGCCACCCCTCGATATGATCCGGAAAGCACTCGAATTTGCCATCGGCGAGGTCCAGAAGTGATCAACCCTTCGTGAGCCGGATCATGCGCGCTCCATGAGGCCAGGTCTTCATCTCAAAATGACGGTAAACCTTGCCAAGGTCTTTCTGAACCCATAAATCGCGAAGCTCCCATTTTCCTTCCAGCGATAATATCTTCATATCTACCGGGATGTTCATCGGTTTGTCACTTTTGTTGAACAAACCGACCGCCTTGTCACCATCTTTCAGGTCACGGATCCATATTTCATACTCAGGGGTCTGTTTTATCTGAACAGCCTGCTTCCCAAGGGGATCCTGGTTTACTGCCAACACTTCATCGTTGGTCAACAGGTTCATCGTAAAAGGATCAATCTGGCTCAGATCACAACCGATCAGCAAAGGAGAAGCCAGCAGGCTCCATAAGGTAATATGGGTGTATTGCTCTTCCGGTGTCAAACGGGTATAATGAAGGGCAGGCCCCCATCCGACCAGGCCCACCACCAGCATGTCGGGGTCATTCCACCGCCCCGGAGCGGAATAAGGAGAACACTTCCCCTGGCTGAAACCGATGGTTGATAAACTTTCCCAAGTGTCTTCAATGTCACCGGTGGTTCGCCAGGAGTTCCCATCCACCTGAGCGCCCCATTTCCATACCTCTCCCATCCCGTACTGGCACAGACTGTAATGAATATCGCGGTTGACTGCACGGATCGCCTTTCTCATCAAACGGTACGGATATTTCATCTGCTCCGGTGTCGGATCAGGAGCTACCTCATAATAAGAACACCAGTCATACTTAAGATAATCGATGCCCCAGGCAGCATAATGCTGAACATCCTTTTCTTCAAAACCCAGGCTTCCCTCATAACCTCCGCAAGTCAACCGTCCCGGAGAAGAATAAATACCGATTTTCAATCCCAAAGAATGCACGTAATCACACAGACCCTTCATATTGGGAAATTTGGAGTTGGTCAGGATGTTCCCATCCTTGTCATGTTGATACTCCCAACCATCATCAATGTTGATATAACTCCATCCGTGATCGATCAACCCGCTCGCTTTCATTGCATCCGCCGACTGGCGCACCTTTTCATCGCTGACGCTCAAACCCCAGCAATTCCAGCTGTTCCAACCCATGGGAGGGGTCAACGAAATGAGATCCCCGCAGACAATCTTCAACCCCCGCTCATCAGAACCGAGCTGGTTTTCTACCTTCAGCCTGACAATAAAATCTCCCTTTTTTTTCAGTGTCCCGGTGATGATTCCATCGACGGAACTGATCTTCAAGCCTTCCGGTAAATCCAATGCTGTATAAACCAATGGCGCTTCCCCCGTGGCGCTGACCTTGAACTGAAAGGGCGACCAGGGCCTGACTCCGAAAACAGCAGCCCCGGTGATACGCGGCTCGGGAAGAGGCCTGGGAGTGAGTATCCGTGGAACATCCGCCGTGTCGGCAATATGCAGCCCGGTAACTGTTTCAGTAAAGCTGACTGTCAGATACGCCGGTCGATCAAAACGGGAAGAATAGGTGATTTTTTTATCCATGATCAGGCCCGGTGTCAGATCAATACCGGTATCCTCAAAGTAAAGTTCCACGCCATCCTCTTTGCTCATTGCCCTGATCACAAGCCGGCCCTTGAACTCATCTTTCGTCGAGATATTTGTAATCCGGATTTGCTTGATTAAAGTATTTTCCCCTTGAAAATCCCATGGTGTGGAAGTCAGGTCGAAATGTATATAGTCGTCCAACACCGGCATGGAAGCCGAGAAAGGCTGGCTGAACATACCACCGGGGCCGCTGAAATCAAAAACCCTGACAGCCAGAACATTCTCCTGGTCCCACAAGATCCTTGGATCACCGGCAGCGACGAGGTACTTGCGGTCAAGATTCCATTTGCCGTAAATTTTACTGAATTCATCGGTGGGTAAAGCGCCCGAAGGCAGCGACCGGCCATTCTCACCGATCAGGCTGCCATTGAGGTAAACCTGGTCACAATCATCGATCTTCCCCAAATGGAATACAAGGCTGTCTTTTAAGAAACTCTTTTCCTTTAAAGAAGAGGGAATGACGAACTTCATCCGATACCAGGCGAACCCGTCATATTTTTTGAAACCCTGCTTCTCCCAGGTTTTCGACGGATTGATGGTATCCCATAGCGAATCTTTGAAGGCAGGAGAGGCCCACTGCCGATCATCACCGGGATGGAATTTCCATCCCGAATCAAGCGAAACGATTTGTTGTTCAGGTGTTTTTGAACAAGAAAGGAGCATCGCAATGCCAAGCATCAATAATCCGGTAAATCTTTTCATCTTCTGCTTAATTTTTACGCAAGTTAAAAATTTCCGGCAATACCCGGGACGGACGTTCCGTTTTATAATATTCGCTAACTTTGTAGCGCCTTTTAGATATTATACAAGGGCAACGGTGCAATAGCAAAATTACGGGTGTGGTCAATCCAATGAGAATAATCAAAGTTACCGGTTCAACGGTGCTCCTTTTGGTTTTATTATTCAGCACTACCGGTATCAGTTTTTATTATCATGAATGCCTTTTCAGCCACCATAAAGCGGTCCAATTTTATCCGGAATTTCGTCATGAAACGATGAATAACTGCTGTTCCGGGAGTTGCTGTTCCACTGCTTCCGATGTGACTTTATCCACAATGTCAAACGGTGGGTCTCAGTTATCCGCTGCTCCCTGTTGCCTCAAGAGTTACCATTTTCTAAGGTTGATCATTGATACCGACCCGGGCCAACGGTTTACCTCCTGCCCGGTAATTCCTTGGCCTGCAATTGTTCCGGGACTTCCAATCGAACCGAAGGTTGATCCCTTGTTGTTTATCAATACTTTTCGGAATTCCTTTCATTCACCTCCTTTTGAAGGTTGGAGACGAATCGATCTTTTTCATCAACGCAAAACTCCTCCCGCGGATCCAACCGCCTGACCCGGAGAACCCCTCTGTTACTTTTCAGACTTTAAGTGAATTTCACCGTACCGGATGACGGCTGTTTTACTATGACATAGCCCGCTTTTTCGGTAATAAGTAATTCCCAAAAATAATATCGATGAAAAGAAAAAATAATATCATCTTGTTTTTTACCTTTCTGACGATCCTGATGACAGGGGAGGAGGGCAATCTCAGCGCCCAGGTGATCAACGGCATCGTAGCGGAGAAAGATCCATCCGGAAAAGAGACCCCCCTGCCGGGAGTCAATGTTTTCTGGATCGGAACCACCAAAGGAACTTTTACCAATCCTGAAGGTCAGTTTGAACTTCCATTCAAGGGAATTCGTGATTACAGGCTTGTTTTCAGTGCAATGGGTTATCAGAAGGATACGTTGAAGGTCAATAGCAACCAAAAAAACCTCCGGGTGGTCATGGAGACAAGACGACAGTCGCTCGGGGAAGTAGAAGTCAAAGGCCGGAAGGACAACACCTTTATTTCCAAATTGCGTACACAGGCCACTACGGTCATTTCGACCGGAGAACTGCAACGGGCAGCGTGTTGCAACCTGGCCGAAAGTTTTGAAACCAACGCCTCGGTCGACGTTTCGTATTCTGACGCCCTTTCGGGTGCGCGCCAGATACAATTGCTGGGCCTTTCCGGGATATACAGCCAGATTATGACCGAAAATGTTCCACTGATCCGTGGCCTGGCCACCCCGTTTGGACTGAACTACATCCCGGGATCCTGGATGGAATCGATCCAGGTGGCCAAGGGGACCTCCTCCGTGGTCCAGGGTTATGAATCGATTACCGGGCAGATCAATGTCGAATACAAGAAACCTGAAACCGCTGAAAAGCTCTTTATCAACCTTTACGGGAACAGCAACCTGCGAATGGAGGCCAATGCCGATGGCGCTTTGAAGATCAATGATAAACTGAGTGCTTCGCTGCTGCTTCATGGTTCGACCTTCCAACATAAGTTCGACCGAAACGGCGACGGGTTTATGGATATTCCTTTGACCACAACAGTCACAGCAATGAACCGGTGGGATTACCTGGATCCCGGGAAATGGGTTTCCCGGCTTGGGATCAAGTACCTCTTTGAGCAAAGGAATGGAGGACAGATGAGTTTCGAAAAGAGTACCTGGAGCACCGATACCAACGGTATCACCACCGATGCTAAAAAATACGGGTTGGGAATTACTACCAATCGGTTGGAACTTTTCTGGAAAAACGGGATTTTTTTCGGAAAAGATGGAAAATCGAGTCTCGGTTTGATCCTCTCAGGCATCAATCATCAGCAGGATGCCTTTTACGGAATCAATACTTACCATGGGCATGAACAGAATTTCAATGCCAACCTGATCCTGACCTCCGGATTTGACGAGGATCGTCACAGGATTTCGGCCGGGGTCAGTTATTTTGCCGATGATTACAGCGAAAATTTCGTGCAAACCCGCTTGAAGTACCGCTACCAGTCCCTGCCGCCCGATTCTCTCCCTGCACCAGCTGACCTGTTTACCCTGGTTGGCGATTCGGTCGTGGAGCAGGTGTTCGACCGCTATGAAAGAGTTGCCGGAGCTTTTTTTGAATATACTTTTGATATACACGGGAAGTTTGCTGTCATTGCCGGGTTGAGAGGGGATTACAACAACCGTTTCGGCTACTATTTCACCCCGCGCCTCCATGTCAGGGTGAATCCTTCTGCAAACACGACCCTCCGCGCTTCTGTGGGGAAGGGATACCGGTCGCCCAACCTGTTGGCTGAAAATAGTGCGGTTTTCGTGAGCCAGCGGGCGTTATACATGGCTCCCGATCTGGGAAATGAAGTGGCCTGGAACTATGGATTGAATTTTGCATGGAATTTTACCCTTTTTAACGAAAAAGCCGAGCTGGTCGTGGATGCCTACCGTACCGATTTCGTCAAACAGGTGGTGGCGGACCAGGACAGCCTGCCGGGTGCACTTTTGTTTTATAACCTCGACGGGCCCTCGTACGCCAACAGCTTGCAACTCCAGTTCACATTTTCGCCGGTCAAACGGGTTACCATCACTACAGCCTTCAGGCTGAACGATGTTTGGCAGACAGAAGGGGATCAGTTACTTCGCAAGGTGATGATCAACCGGTTTAAAGGGATGGTTTCATTGGGATATGCCACCAAATTTGAAAAATGGAAATTTGATCTGACTGGTCAGTTGAATGGCCCGGCCCGCCTCCCCGATACGCAAAAAATGCCGGCTTCGCTCCAACTTCCGGGATATTCGCCGGTGTGGTTTAACCTCCTTGCCCAGGTGACACGCAAATTCAAACATTTCGAGGTTTATCTGGGAGGGGACAACCTCACCAATTTCCGTCAAACAGATCCCATTGTCGAATACCGGAAACCCTACCATACCCATTTTGATGCCTCCATGGCCTGGGGACCGATTACAGGGATTTCTGTGTATGCAGGAATCAGGCTGACGATTTAACCAATAATCAGAATTTTTCATTACTTTCACTTTTTATTCCTTCAAAAACATGGAAAAATTAATTAAAACAAAACACAATATACTGATCTTCATTCTTTTAATCTTTCCCGTAATCCAATTGTATCCTCAGGAGAAGAAAAACGCGGAGATTAAGATAAAGACTTCGGCAGTTTGTGGTATGTGCAAAGGCCGGATTGAAAAAGGCCTGGCTTTCGAGAAAGGAGTCAAAGATGTCACCCTTGACCTCGAAACCAAAGTAGCGACCATTCAATACAATACAAAAGCGACAACTCCCGAAGAACTCCGGTTAAAGATATCCAAACTGGGATATGATGCTGATTCACTTATGGCCGATAAAAAAGCCTATGATAAACTGCCGGTTTGTTGTAAAAAGGATGCACCGCCCCACTGACAAGGAAGGTACCCGATATTGGGATATAACCGCAGAAGCATTGAATAGAGCGGATAATTCCGGGTCACTGGAAATCTCTTTCAATTGACGGAAAAAAAGAGGGCACCCTTATGGAGCGCCCTCTTTGTAATGGTGGTAGTCTAAAGGTTATTTCTTTGCTTTAGCTTTTTTAACAGCCGGTTTGAGCGTTACTTTGGCTTGTTTGATCACGGCCTGTGCTGCTGCCAGCCGGGCGATGGGTACGCGGAAGGGGGAGCAACTGACGTAGTTGAATCCCAGAGAATGGCAGAATTCAACGGAAGAAGGTTCTCCGCCATGTTCACCGCAGATACCGATCTTGAGGTCTTTGCGGGAAGAGCGTCCTTTTTCAACGGCGAGGCGCATCAGTTGGCCCACTCCTTCAAAGTCGATGACCTGGAAAGGATCGACCGGGAGGATCCTCTTTTCGAGATAATCGGGAACAAAACCGCCAATGTCGTCGCGGGAGAACCCAAAGCTCATCTGGGTCAGGTCGTTGGTGCCGAAGGAGAAGAACTGGGCAGTTTGGGCGATTTTATCGGCAGTAAGTGCTGCGCGTGGGATCTCGATCATGGTTCCGACCAGGTGGGGAATCTCTTTCAGTTTGAATTTTTTGCAAACATCCTGGTAAATCTCGTCGATGATCAGGTATTGGTGTTTAAGTTCCAGCTCGGTACAGGTGACCGGGATCATGATTTCGGGGAACACCTTTTTCTTTTCTTTCAGCAGTTCGGCTGTGGCTTCAAAGATAGCCCGAACCTGCATTTCGGTGATTTCCGGGAAAGTGATGCCAAGGCGCACTCCGCGGTGCCCCATCATGGGGTTGGTTTCATGCAAAGCATCGGCCCGGCGGTCGAATTCCTGCATGGAGATTTTCAGGCTCTCGGCAATTTTTTTCCGTCCTTCTTCATTCTGCGGGATGAATTCATGCAACGGGGGATCGAGGGTACGGATCGTAACAGGGTATCCGTCCATGGCTTCAAGGGTTTGTTTTATATTTTCCTTGGCATAGGGGTAGAGTTCGTTCAACGCTTTGCGGCGTTCTTCTTCCGTTTTGGAGGCGATCATTTTACGAAGGATGAACAGCGGTTTTTCGGCATTTTTACCGTAGAACATGTGTTCAGTGCGGAACAAGCCGATCCCTTCGGCGCCGAAAGCCCTTGCTTTGGCAGCATCTTCGGGGGTGTCGGCGTTGGTGCGGATCTTCATCGTACGGATGGCATCACACAACTTCATAAATTCCTGGAAATCAGGATTCTCTTCGGCTGCTTTGATCATCGGGATCACTCCGTTGTAGATATAACCTTTGGATCCGTTAAGGGAGATGGAGTCGCCCTCTTTCAGTGTGATATCACCGATTTTCATGGTTTTTTTGGAGGCTTCGATCTTCAGGGTTCCGGCACCCACGATACAGCATTTTCCCCAGCCGCGGGCTACCAGTGCGGCATGAGAGGTCATCCCGCCGCGGGCGGTGAGAATGGCTTGTGCAGAGCGCATCCCTTCGATATCTTCCGGGTTGGTCTCTTCACGGACCAGGATAACGGTTTTTCCCTTTTTTGCCCAGGCCACTGCATCTTCAGAAGTGAAGACGATTTGTCCGGTTGCTCCTCCGGGGCCCGCAGGAAGACCTTTGGCATTGGGTTTGGTGTTCTTTTCTGCTTTGGGATCGAGGATGGGGTGGAGCAGTTCGTCCAACTGGGAAGGTTCAACGCGGGATACGGCTTCTTCTTTGGTGATCAGTTTTTCATGGTACATGTCCAAGGCCATTTTAACAGCAGCCGGACCATTGCGTTTTCCAACGCGGCATTGAAGCATGTAAAGTTTCCCATCCTGGATGGTGAATTCGATATCCAGCATGTTGCGGTAATGCTTTTCAAGGGTTCTTTCGATCTTGTTGAGTTCCTTGTACACTTTGGGCATTGCCGTTTCAAGGGATTCCAGGTGTTTGGTATGTTCGTTTTTTCCCACTTCATTGATGGGGTTCGGAGTCCGGATACCGGCAACCACATCTTCGCCTTGTGCGTTGGCCAGCCATTCACCGTAGAAATAATTTTCACCGGTAGCGGGATTGCGGGTGAATGCAACACCGGTAGCAGAGGTATCACCCATGTTGCCGAATACCATCGACTGTACGTTGACGGCGGTGCCCCATTCATCGGGGATGCCTTCGAAACGGCGGTAAGCGATGGCCCGTTTCCCATTCCAACTTTGGAATACCGCACCGATAGCGCCCCAGAGTTGTTCCATGGGATCTTCGGGGAAGGGGACACCCAATACTTTTTTAACGATCTCTTTATATTGTTCGATCAATGCTTTAAGATCATCGGCAGTAAGCTGGGTATCACTTAAATAGCCCTTCGATTCTTTTGCTTTGTGAAGCGCTCTTTCAAGTTGTACCCTGACGCCCATGCCCTCTTTGGGCTCAATACCTGCAGCCTTTTCCATAACGACATCGGAGTACATCTGGATCAACCGCCTTTGGGAATCATAGACAAAACGGGGATTCTTGGTCTTTTTGATCAGTCCTTCACGGGTGGTATTGTTCAAACCTACATTCAGAACGGTTTCCATCATACCCGGCATAGAGGCGCGGGCGCCGGAACGAACCGATACTAAAAGGGGATTGTTCTTATCACCAAAAGTGGCACCCATCTCTTTTTCAACTGCTTTCAGACTTTCAGTGATCTGTTTCTTTAACTCCTTGGGATAACTTTTTTTGTTTTGCTGATAGTAAGTACATACTTCCGTAGTGATGGTGAATCCGGCAGGAACCGGAAGACCGATGTTGACCATCTCTGCAAGGTTAGCGCCTTTGCCACCCAACAGGTTTTTCATGTCGGCTTTCCCTTCCGCTTTTTTACCACCAAAAAAGTATACGTACTTTTTGTCGTTAGCTTGTTTTGCCATGGTTATCAATGTTTTAGTTTGCATAAATTTTAAGCCTGCAAAATTACAAGAAATTTCGCCTTCTACAACAAAATCAGGGGGAAATTAGCGTGTCAAAAAATTCACCGGTCCCATGTTCCCCATGTTCCAGAGGATCCATTGCTGACGGCCCGAGAGGTATGCCGTTGGCATTACCGGATTCCATTTGAGGGGATTGGGAAGAATAGCAGCGATCAACGCCGCCTCACCGCGGGTAAGCGAGCTGGCAGACTTTTTAAAATAGGCACGGGAAGCCGCTTCCACACCATAAATCCCTTTACCGGTCTCAAT
>Ga0209098_1001305_pt1 | contig 24268 bp, 17 predicted proteins | sample AD_JPNHW1_MetaG_FD_184429 | JGI IMG/M metagenome (GOLD analysis project Ga0209098, IMG submission 184429) | Active sludge microbial communities of municipal wastewater-treating anaerobic digesters from Japan - AD_JPNHW1_MetaG (SPAdes) (version 2) | ecosystem: Engineered > Bioreactor > Anaerobic...
AGGGGCAATTCCTTTATTTCATCGCTTTCGATGAGCATTTTCAAACGTTTCCGGTCACCTGCGTAAGCGGCAGCTACTCTCAACGCCGGCGTAAATGACTCATTATCCGTCGACCGAAGGTTTCTGGCCACTAAAAGATAGGCGGTGGAAAAATAGGGATATTCCCGGGTAAGCGCAGTGATCATCTCAACAGTACTGCCGGTAAGCAGAGACCTGTCGGCGAGAATTTTTTCAAATGACCTGCGTTCCATTTTTTTCTGTTCCGTTTTTACCAGTTTACCACTGCTTTATTGAAAACATCTTGGGCAAGAGCATCCGTAATAGTTTCAATCAGCCCGCTTTCAACCTGCGAGAGGCTATAGGAAGCATCATAGTCTTCATACCGGCTGAACGATGTTTCAAAATTCTGTTTTTCGTCCATTTTATTGGTGAACCGCACACTGATGGTGATTTTCAATCTCTGTAAAGCAGCCTGTTGGTTGCCTTGGATAGCAACAGGTTCGGTGGAATACCCGGTAATTTCTCCTTCAATGTTGAGGTCTCCGCCGCTTTTTACCAATTTCAGGTTGGTTTGGTTGGTGAATTTGTCGCGAAGTGCTTCAGTGAAAGTGTTGCTTAAGGTAGGCTGGACCAGGGGTGCGTTATTGGGAAAGTATTTCACCGAAATTGTTTTTACGTCCGGTGAAATGGATGCCCCGGTAAATGAGTATATTCCGCAACCTGATAATAAATTAATCGCAGCCAGGGCCATTGTAATCATCAGAAAGCGGGCAGAAGTAAAATGGGTTTTATAATTCATCTTGAAAGAGATCGGTTAAGCATTAATTCCGTATTCCTTTATCTTTCGGTATAATGTGCGTTCAGAAATGCCAAGTTCCTTTGCCGCATTTCGCCTGCGGCCTGCATGTTTTTCCAGGGCCCGGCGGATAAGGTCTATCTCTTTTTCCTGTATTGATAAGGATTCATCAACCACCTCGCTTTGAGAAAACAGTTCTTCCTCATTGTCGGGATTCTCCACCACATAAGGATGAGCGGCATGAAACTGCCGGTCTGTACCGGGAAACGGCATATTTTCGTTCATACCGGCAACGCCGGAATGCAGGTGGGCGGAAACAGGATCGTGTCCGGCCGTATCTCCGACAAGTTTTTTTAACTCATTAATATCGCGACGCATGTCGAACAGCACCTTATAGAGCAGCTCGCGTTCCGAAAACTCACCGCCTGGTTTTGATCCGGTATATAAAATGGGTAATTCGCGGTTGGCGGTATCAGGCAGATACTTCTGAAGCACATGTGCTGTGATTGTCCTCACATGCTCAATAATGCTGATTTGTTCCGTAAGGTTCCGCAACTGACGGACGTTGCCGGGCCACCTGAAATTCAGCATCATATGTTTTGCCTCATCATCGAGTTCGAGCGGCGGCATCCGGTATTTTTCTGCAAAATCGACGGCAAATTTCCTGAACAGCAACAAAATATCGTCTTTTCGTTCCCGTAAGGGAGGAATTGCTATCGGAACGGTGTTCAGGCGGTAATACAGGTCCTGTCTGAATTTGCCCTCATTAATGGCAGCCTGTATATCGACATTGGTGGCAGCCACAACGCGAACATCCGTTTTCTGAACTTTAGAAGATCCTACACGCATGAATTCTCCGGCTTCCAGGACCCTCAGTAACCTGACCTGGGTTGCGAGCGGAAGTTCGGCAGCTTCATCAAGAAAAATAGTGCCTCCGTTCACCACCTCAAAATATCCTTTTCGGGCTTCGTGGGCGCCGGTAAAAGAGCCTTTTTCATGCCCGAACAGTTCCGAGTCGATAGTTCCTTCAGGAATAGCACCACAGTTCACGGCAATGTAAGGTCCATGTTTACGGGCGCTAAGCTGGTGTATGATCTGGGGAAATACTTCCTTGCCCACCCCGCTCTCCCCGGTAATCAGGACGGTAATATCGGTAGGAGCCACCTGCCTGGCAATGTCGATGGCGCGGTCAAGCCCGGGGGCGCTGCCGATGATTCCAAATCGTTGCTTTATTGAAATAATATCCATTCTTCTCTTGATCTTTCCGTCAGTAATAATGCAAAATTAACGCTATTATTATTATCACAGGCTGATGATTAACGTTTTTTGGCAGAATCACTGCCAAAATGGCAAAATTAACGAACAAACGGATGTTGTTCCTGCGGTAAAATCAGAAACAGCCTCTACGAGAGGCTGTTTCTAATCTTCAGTAATATAATTTGATAAGGATTACCTGATCTTAGTTTTTTGGGGCCGCTCTCCTTACTTCTTTTTTAATGCGCTGAATATGACCGCGTCCAAGTGCTTTTACTTCACATCCGAGTTCAAAATAGCGTCTGATATCTTCGTCGCTGAGTAAGCCAAAACAATCGATGACGGCGAGCGGCTGTCCTGCCCATTTTACCACATCATCGGGTTTCAGGTTTTTGTATTCAGTATGAGGAACGGCAAGTATCAGGGCTTCGATGCCATTTAGAGCCTCGGGGAGATCTTTCAGAACTTTGGTATCCGCAAGGTGATCCTGGTTGTGGAAAAACCGCTGCCAGGAATGACCCGGGGCCGGGTATTCGTCCTGGCTTTCCAACTCATACCAGTGTTCAACATACGGATCGTGAATATGGACTTCGGCGCCCATTTCGGTGAGTTTCCGGACAATGAGTTCACTGCCGCTGTAACGGGTATCGCCCACATCCTGGCGGTAGCTGGCGCCGCAAAGCAGCACATCGGCGCCGGCAATATAGCGGGCCATATTACGTAATGCATCACGGGTAAGCGAAGCTACGTGCAGGGCGCGTGTATCGTTGATATCGATAGCCGTCGGGGTGATCCTGAATACATCATCGCCGTCATCGAAGCCAAGGATATGCCGGTATGCCCAGTATCCCAGCCCGCCGTCCTTGGGCAGGCAGTAGCCGCCGATACCGGGGCCGGGAAAAATAATATTGCTGTGTGTGGGGCGCATTTTTATGGCTTTGATCACCTTCAGGAGGTCTACGCCATTGCGTTCAGCGAAGATGCTCCATTCGTTCAGGTAGGCCAGAATGGTAGCGCGGTAGGAGTTTTCGACAATTTTCGTGGTTTCCGACTCAATGGGACGGTCCATGACGGTGAGCGGAAAGTCTTTGGTATTCAGCACTTCACGAAGGAACTTTTCTACCCGTTTGCGTGCTTCGTTATCGCATCCGGCACATACACGCCAGAAATCGCGAATGCTCGATACATATTCACGTCCCGGCATTACTCTCTCGAAGCTGTGGGCCAGTAAGGGCACGGATGTGATTTTTCGTTTGGCAAAGGCCTTTTTCAGGATAGGCCAGGCAACAAATTCGGTAGTGCCGGGAGCAACAGTGGTTTCTATCAGGGTGAGGCAGTGAGGCTGAATTTTTTGTCCGATGGTCTTCAGGGTTGCTTCAAGCGCGGCCATATCAGCTTCGCCGGTTTTCATGTTGCCGAGCTCGCGTTTGCTGAAATCGCATTGCACATCAACAACGACTACGTCGGCAAGTTCCAGGCAATCGCTGTTAAAGGTGGCTATCAGTGTTTGCTTTTGATTGACGCATCGCGCAATGATGCGGTCAACTTCCGGGTCTTCGGCTTTCACCGGCGATTCGCCGCGGTTGAGCATCGGTATTTTCCAGTAGCTGCGGGTACTTGGACGCTGGCAACCGATAACAAATTTTGAGGGTTTGCCCTGACTGTCGACGGTATCGGCAATAATAGCGGCCATCACGGCGCCAACAAAACCAACACCCATCACAACCACGACTTCTTTTCCTTCTTTACGGGCATTTTCAGCTAATTTGCTGATATTCAGAAACTCAGTAGCATATTCCTCTTTTTGCGGGAGCGGAAATTTTTCACCGGAAGGGCTTGCTGAATAGGTTATGGGTGCCTGCATCATATTTTGGAGATTTTAATGCCTGGATATAAATTCTATTTCCTGATAATAGCGCCAAGTTCTTTGGTGAAGTCATTGGCCAGCCTGTCCATTAGTTTTTCTATTTCTTTATCGGTGAGGGTTTTCGACTCATCGAGCAGCGTGAAACTGATGGCATATGATTTTTTGCCTTCGCTTATCTTTTCCCCTTCATACACGTCGAAAAGGTTGATGCTTTTCAGAGTTGAGCCGGCGCTCTTATAGGCCAGGGCTTCAATGTCGGAAAACTTTACGCCCTTATCGAGGATCAAAGCCAGGTCGCGACGCACTTCCGGGAAACGGGGAATATCCTTTTGCCGGCTATTGCCCGGTTTTACAAGGCTGAGCAGAAGTGCCCAGTCGATCTCGGCAAAGAACACTTCCTGCCTGATATCAAAGGTCTTAATGATGGAGGGTTGCAGCTTTCCAAGCGATAAAATGTTATTACCGTTAACCGCAAAGGCTTCCCCTTCCGTAAATAACCTCTGATCGGCAGGAGATATTTTCCATTGCCAGTAAGGGACTCCTGTTTTACGGAGAAGAAGGAAAACAAAGGATTTCAAAAGATGGTAATCTGCTTTCTGTGAAATGTTATACCAGCTTTCCGACAGTCGTTTGCCGGTGATCATCACCGAAAGTTTTTTCCTTTCGGAATATCTGGCTGTAACGTCAGCCTCGTGAGATTCGGAAGGATTGTAGGAATAAACATTTCCGAATTCATAAAATTTCAGGTCGTTCTGACGGCGGTTCAGGTTATGGGCAACAGATTCCAGCCCTCCGAAAAGCAGCGTTTGCCGCATCACTTCCAGTTCGCGGCTGAGCGGATTGAATATCCTGACACAGCGGTCAGCCGGATAAACCTCCGATTTTTCGTAATACGCGCTGCTGGTCAGCGAATTGGTCATGATTTCCCGGAACCCGTTTGCCGAAAGCAGGTCGGCAACATTATTCATTATTTTTTCCGGATCAGGTTTCGGATTATAGGATAACGAAGCATGGACCGATTCGTTGAAGGCCACATTGTTGTATCCGTATATTCGCAAGACTTCTTCCACCACATCGGCTTCGCGTTCCACATCCACTTTGAATGGCGGTATCGATAGCGTTAAATCACCGTCGGTTTCGGCAATAATCTCTATTTCCAACGATTTCAGAATGTTGCGGATAGCATCCTTCCCGATTTTCTTTCCGATAAGGTTTTCGATGCCGTCAAACGTTACATCAAGAATCCTGTTGCTGACTGGTTCAGGATAAACATCCACAATAACGGACGAAATATTGCCGCCGGCAATTTCTTTTATAAGCAGGGCTGCCCGTTTCAGGGCATACAAAGTTATGTTGGGATCGGCGCCGCGTTCGAAACGGAACGAAGCGTCAGTCTTTAGTCCGTGCAGTTTGGATGTCTTCCGGATATGTACCGGGTCGAAATAGGCGCTTTCGAGGAATACGGAAGTCGTTTCCCCGGTGACGCCGGATTTCAGCCCGCCGAAAACGCCGGCTATACACATGGCTTCAGCCGCATTGCATATCATCAGGTCATCGGCGCCAAGCGACCTTTCGGTTTCATCGAGTGTAATGAATTTGGTGCCGGCAGGCTGTTTCTTTACAACGATCTTTTTACCGTTGATCTTATCAGCATCAAAGGCGTGCAATGGCTGCCCGGTTTCCATCAACACAAAGTTGGTAATATCCACGATGTTGTTGATAGGACGCAATCCTACCGATTTGAGCCGGTCCTTCAGCCACTGCGGTGAATCCTTCACCGTTAATCCCGAAAGGGTGACTCCTGAATAACGGGGACAGGCTTCAGGATTTTCAATTGACACATCAATATGCAGATTGTCGTTATCGGATCTGAATGCGTCGACCAATGGTTTAACAAAAGATGCCGAAGGATGCTGCCTTTCCCTGTTATTGATGGCTGCTGCCAGGTCACGGGCAACCCCGAAATGCGAAGCGGCATCGCTGCGGTTTGGTGTGATGGCTACTTCGAGAATGGTATCCGTAAAAATGCCAAAATAGTCGGAGGCCGGAGTGCCGACTTGTGCACCGGCATCAAGCACCATGATTCCTGCATGTGAATTGCCGAGGCCCAGTTCATCCTCAGCACAGATCATGCCTTCACTGGGCTCACCGCGCAATTTCGCAGCCTTTATCACAAAAGAATCATCGCCTTTATAAATTACCGTTCCCAGGGTGGCAACCGGTACTTTCTGGCCTGCGGCTACATTGGGGGCGCCACATACAATATCAAGGAGACGTTCCCCGCCGACGTCCACTTTGCAGCAGGTAAGTTTATCGGCATTCGGGTGATGTCTCGTTTCGGCTACATGACCGATGACCACCCCTTTCAGACCGCCTTTCACCGATTCGTATTGTTCAATCGCTTCAACTTCAAGGCCGCAATCGGTGAGGATTCTGGCTGTTTCTACCGGATCAAGGTCAGTCCTGACATACTCATTGAGCCAGTTGCATGATATTTTCATTTCTCGGAAGTATTGTATTCTCCTGCAAAAGTAGGTGAGTTTAAGGAGATATGAAAATTGGGGACGGAGAGAAAAATACCAGGGGAAAAGAGGACGGAAAACGGAGGACGCAGAACACTCCCTCTACGAACAACGAATCACGAGCCACGAATTTCGCGAATTCTATCGCAAAACGCAAAACACAGAACACAGAAAGGAGGACGCCGAACGCAAAACGTAGAACTCAAAACTCAAAACTCAAACGGCTAACGGCCTGCCTGCCTGGTCGAGGTCGTGGGCAAGGCGGCAGGCTAAAAGCTAAAAGCCAAAGGGAGCACGGAGAACGGAGGTAAATGTCATGGAGCAAGGGGCGAGGAGCAGGGAGCCAAAAGCCAAAAGCTAAGAGCCTTGAGTAAGACTGCGAGAGGATGGCAGGGGAGAGGGCAGAGCGCGAGACGCAGAACGTACAGTCTCAACTGATCATGGACCAGTCGGCGTTTTTGCGGCTTAAGTATTTCAGTTGCTCTGCCAGGGGACGGTTTTTAATTTGTTCCAGCGAAGGGTCTTCGTTCAGAAGGTTTGAAGCAACCCGGCGCGCATATCGGAGTATGGCTTCATCGCGGATGATATCGGCCAGTTTCAGGTCGAGGACACCGCTCTGGCGGGTTCCTTCCAGGTCGCCGGGGCCGCGAAGTTTCAGGTCCACATTGGCAATCTCGAAGCCGTTGCTGGTCCGGACCATGGTTTCCATGCGGGTCCGGGCTTCCGGTCCAAGGTTATATCCGGTTAGCAGGATGCAATGCGATTGATCAGCACCGCGGCCCACCCTGCCACGCAACTGGTGCAACTGCGATAACCCGAAGCGTTCGGCGCTTTCGATCACCATCACCGAGGCATTGGGAATATCAACGCCAACTTCTATTACCGTTGTCGCCACGAGTATGTTGGTATCGCCTTTCGAAAACCGTTGCATTTCAGCATCCTTTTCATCCGGTTTCATCCGGCCGTGCACTATGCTCACCCTGAACGCCGGAGGCGGAAAGGCTTCCACAATATGCTGGTATCCGTCTTCCAGGTTTTTCATATCCAGGGTTTCCGATTCCTGAATCAAAGGAAACACTACATATATCTGCTTCCCTGATTTTATCTGTTGCAGCATGAAGTTGTACACCTTTTCACGGCCTGTTTCAAAGAAATGATAGGTCTTGATCGGTTTTCGTCCGGGGGGCAACTCATCGATTACCGAAAAATCCAGGTCGCCGTACAGGGTCATGGCTAGGGTGCGGGGGATTGGAGTAGCGGTCATGACCAGAATATGCGGAGGATCCGCGCTTTTACTCCAGAGTTTGGCGCGCTGGGCTACCCCGAAACGGTGTTGTTCGTCGATCACCACGAGGCCCAGGTTGCTAAACTGGACCGTATCTTCAATAAGCGCATGCGTGCCAATCAGGATGTGCAATTCTCCGTTCCGGAGGAGCGAAAACATTTCCTTCCGCTGCTTCTGACGGGTACTGCCGGTAAGCAGGTCACAGGTAATGCCTGTGCCATCCAGCAATTTGCTGATGGTTTTAAAATGCTGGTTGGCGAGAATTTCGGTCGGCGCCATGAGGCATGCCTGATAACCGTTGTCCAGCGCTATCAGCATACTCATGAGAGCAACCACAGTCTTCCCCGACCCGACATCGCCCTGCAGTAAACGGTTCATTTGTTTACCGCTGCCCATATCGGCCCTTATCTCCTTTAATACCTTCTTCTGGGCGCCCGTGAGAGCAAACGGCAAATATTGCGAATAAAAAGTATTGAAATTTTTTCCGATTATTGCGAATCTGTGTCCTTTCACGGTACGCGAACGGAACAATTTGTATCGTAACAGCCGCAACTGAATAAAGAACAATTCCTCGAATTTTATCCGTGCTTCTGCCTTTGCCAGCATCGTATGGTCGGACGGGAAATGAATGTTGGCTAACGCTTCGTCACGGGGAATCAGTTTCAGTTCATCCATGATTTCACGGGTCAGGGTCTCAGGGATCATTCCGTGTACCTGCAAAACAAGCGTCTTGGCCAGTTTAGCCATCGCGCGGCTGGTAATTCCGTGCAACTTTGACTTTTCGGTTGTGCTATAGAGCGGATGAAGAGGGTCGGCAGGCTGGGCATAAAATTCGGCAGCCGTTTCCACTTCCGGATGCGGTATATTGTAGCGGCCGTTATAGAGCGACGGCTTCCCGAAAATGACATATTCCGAGCCGGACTGAAATTTGTCTTTAACCCATTTAATACCCTGAAAATAAACAAGATCAATAGATCCCGTTTCATCGGCAACAGTAACGATATATCGCATTGATACGCCTTTTCCGGCTAGTTGCGTGCCGGTCACTCTCCCTTTAAGCTGGACCCAGGCGGCGTCGCTGTTAATTTCGCCGATCGAAAAAAACCGGCTTCTGTCAACATAACGGAAAGGGTAGTAGGTAAGCAGGTCATAGAAAGTACTGATCCCGAATTCCGAACGCATAATTTCAGCCCTTTTGGGGCCGACGCCTTTCAGGAATTCAATAGGAGTATCAAGAATATCAACCGTCATTTATCTTAAGGAACTTTTTCCGCATGGGTAACAAAGTTAACAAAACAAAACAGCTCCCCAAACGGAGAGCTGTCGGTAATTGGGTTTATCTCAGCAAGTGATTAGTATTCCCACAATTGCTGTTCAAAATTAAACAGGTCTTCCTTGATGCGTTCAGCTTCGAGCTGTGCGTCAATACCGGTAGCGTATTCAGCGATTTTACGGTCGTAAACGTTTTCTTCTTTGTAGATGTAGCTGTTAAACATACGTTTCCAGAACAGGTCATCATAAGTCAGCCGTGCAGCATTGTTGAACCTGTTAAATACTTCAGCTTTTGCAAAAACGGCACGGGCTTCGGGGAAGTAGATCCAGAAGAGCGGTTCATAAGCGCGGAAGTTTCCGTTTTCATCGTAGTTGTCGCGTACGGGGCAAATGCCCAGTATCCTTACTTCAAACATGGACCGTTGTTTATCGAAATACCAGTCTTCTTTGATCCTGAACCGTTTGACATCGAGGGGGTTGAACTTTTTCGACATTACCGTATCATACCAGTCATAAGGGGGATAAGGGCGTTGCATGGGAACGGTATCGGTCCGTTCGAGGTTTGCCATCAACTCCTTGTAGGTAAGAGGGACGATGAATTCATCGGTTGGCGAAGCGGCATCGTAAGCGGTAATGCTGCCTTCTTTAAGGGCATCCATAATAACAGTCATGAAATTCTTCCAGTTATTATGCGGCGTTTCGGGATAGTAAAAGGTCTGATTGATTTTTTCGCGGACATCAACCATACGCCAGATACGTTTTTTCCATACAAAATCGGCATACCGCACCCAAGGATACGGGATAGGGTTCTTTTCGAGCCTATCTCCTTCATCAACAACGCCGTCGCGGGGAGGTGTATTGAGCAGTTGCTGGGCTGAGGCGCCTGTTGCTATAAAAAACACCAGGAGAGCCATTATTAAGACAGATTTCTTCATTACTAGGGTGTCTGAAGATTTATTTTATTGAAGGGTAATTATGATGGAGTTGAGTTTACGGGTGCCGTCGGGTCCTTTGGCATATATATCCTCGAACCAGATTTTATCACCTTTTTTACAACCACGTATGAAGTCTCTCATTTCTTCGGTAAGCCTGTTGCCACGGGCCGGACGAGACCAGAAGTCGCCGCGGCGCACTCCGGAACAAGTGAAGCCGGTAACTTCAAAAGTAAGGTCGAAGTCGAAATCGGCAGGCATTCGGGGAATAAGGGCCGAAGCAAGTACCATTTGCTGCGATGCCGGGCCGCCTGATGTATTTGCAATATAAGCGGTAGGATCGGGTACACGTTTCACCCTGAATTCGGCAGCGCCAAGCGATTTTGCGCGGTCGCCCATTCTGGCAGAGACACTGATGACGGCTTTGCCGGTTTCATTGACGCGTACGTTCCATCCTCTTCCTGATCTGGTAATAGAGCCGTTGGAGATGGAAGCCTGTAACTGGGCATCGGATACACCGCCGGCCGAAATGGAGACCGGGTTATCAACGGCTGCATAGAATACATTCATCTTGGTAGGGGAAACAGTCAGCGTAGGAGGGGCTACAATGTAGTCAACGGCTACAGGATAGTTTTGCATTTCGCCCGAAGGGGATTTCACATTTACAAATCCTTTCAGCGATACAGGACCCGGAGTAGTAGCGGGAATGGAAATTTTTGCCACTCCTTCGGTGCTCGAAACCCCACGCCCGCCAATGTTGGCCGTAAAGGTTTGCTTGGTATCGTATGCGGTGACAAAAATTTCGGCTTCGTAGTTTTCACCCAGGAAAACATATTGACTTTTTGGAACAACAGCAGCGCCGACAGCATCAAATTTATAGTCGCTGGCGGTTATCTCCGACAGAAGGTGTGTAACCACATCCTGTTCGGCGTTCAATACTTCAGCTACAATTTTGTTCATGATGGTTACATCGGCAGCCAGAATGGTATGGTAGAAGTTGTACATTTCCCAATTCTGCTTTGCTCCGCTTGCATCATAGTAAGGGCCATCGGTATCAAGACCCAGCTTTATCTGGTTACGCTTGGCAGGTTCTATCATCTGCAGCATATCCTGCTTGTACTTGATTATTTTATCTTTCAACTGACGGCTGCGGCCTTTCGACCCGTCCTGTGAGTTGCCGATAAAGAAATTTGTTGTCTTGTCGTATTTATCCTTACTGGCAAGTTGGCGAAGGGGCGTTGTGCGCGCTGCATCCATCGAAATTCCGTCGGAAAAAGCTATTGCTTCAAACTTGGTATTTTCGACATAATCTCTCATTTCCTGCGAAAGTTTTTTCACTTTCATGGCCTTATCGAAATAAGGGCCGACTTTTGCAGGGTTCTGCATGTTTTGGATCTCAAACTGACGATATAGGTTCTCGGTTTTCGCACGGAATACGCGGTTAGTGGTTTCCATGCTTTCGTTTACAACGAGAAATGCATTCAATATCTCCACCGATACATTGAGAGCCAGCATAGCAGTCAACACCAGGTACATCATCGCGATCATCTTTTGCCTCGGTGTCTCTTTATATCCAGCCATAATTCAGGGTTTTCAAAGTTTAACGATTTTATTATATGAGGTTGCGATGAGTACGCTATTTATTCGGATTAACATTCATGGCAGCCAGCATATTGCCGTATACCTGATTGAGGGCGGTAACCCTTTTGGTAAGCATTTCGACCTCTTCTTTGTATTTATCCATGTTGCCCGAGGTTTCATTGATGCTTCCGAGGAACGAATTGAAGGAAGCGCGCAGTTTATTTCCGACTTCGAGTTGTTCGTTCGAGCTCTGGAGTTGCATTTCATACATGGCATTAAGGGCCGAGAGGTTGTGGGAAATCTTCTGCAACTGGTCGTTGTATGATTTCGAATCGAGTGCCGTGAAGTTGAGCGATTCAGCCGATTTTGAAAGCAATTCGGCAGCTTTGTTATATTTTTCGGTGAGCCGGTTGGCCGATTCCGAAGCAACAGCCATGGTATTGGAGAACTGTTCGGTGGCGCTGAGCTCTTTCTTTATCGAATTTGAAACATCGTTGTAAGTAGTGGCCAATGTGCCGGCTGATGTGGCAGCCGATTTAACGCTGCTTGAAAATTCACCGACCGAATTGGCATCCTGGTTCAGAGCATCAGCCGTCTTTTTATACGAAACGGCCAGTTCACCAGCTGACTTGCTTGCATCCTGAACGGTTTTAACGAATTCGCTGTTAGCGGCGGCGGCATTGGTGACATCCGACATTTTAGCGACGTTTTCGCTCATTTTTCGCATGCCGTTGCCCAGGCTTTCAATAAGTTCGGGGCCTATCTTTGCCTTCGACAACATATCATCCAGTTCCTGGGTGGTCGATTTGGTGGCGGTATGTACTTTATGCGGAGCAGCGCTTGGCGTTCCTGCACCACCATGATACATTCCTGCAAGTTCCGGATATACAAGGCTCCAGTCGGGTTCAACGTGGGGTGGTTCGAAAGCTGAGAAAAAGAAAATGATAGCTTCGGTACACATACCCAGAATCAACATCTCGTTGGCTCCCGTATAGTGATTAATTTTAAAGAGTGCGCCAAGGATAACGAGGGATGCGCCCCAGCCATACAATTTCGACATGAAATTTTTGTATCCCTTACTGCTAACAAAACTTGTTAAACCCATAGTATTGTTGTTTTATTTGTTTTTATTCACGTTATTTTTTGCTCGTATATTGATGAGTTTTTTCGTAAAAGGTCATACGAAATTTTGCAGGTTATTTTAATTATAGATGCGTGAGGCCCTGGAGGGGTTATCATCCTTCTGCCTGCCCATGAAATCCTGCACACAACGGAAACCGATGTAGCATTTGGAAGAATCCTGATATTCATAGGCGCGCGTTGAAACCTGGATGTAATACGATATGTCCTTCCATGAACCTCCGCGGATAACTTTACGTTTCAGGGCGGGAGGATCGTCTTCTTTGCTGTTGTATTGATAGGTAGGGTTCATATCCCAGGTGAAATTGGAGGATGATTCGTCCCATGCGTCGGAACACCATTCCGATACGTTGCCAGCCATGTCATACAATCCAAAATCATTGGCTGGATAATGGGCTACGATTACCGGAGTAGCTCCGCCGTCATCAATGTAATTACCGCGCAATGGCTTGAAGTTGGCCAGGAAACAGCCTTTATCGTTTCGGGTGTAAGGGCCGCCCCAGGGATAGGCGCTGAAGCTGTTGCCGCCACGGGCTGCCCATTCCCATTCAGCCTCGGTAGGAAGCCTGAATTCGCTGAGCGAAGCATTGTTTTTACGTGCCAGGTAAGAATCCATCAGACGGGTGCGCCAGATGCAGAAAGCAGAGGCCTGTTTCCAGTTTACGCCGACAACAGGATAATTATCATAAACCGGGTGCCAGAAATACTGCTCAACCATAGGGTCATTATAACTATAGGCATAGTCATGCAGCCATGCCAGGGTATCGGGATAAACGTTGACGGTTTCCTTGCGGATATAAACCGAACGGTCTTTCATGCCCTGGGGACGGTTGGCGAAACCGGCGTTTTTCGAATCGGTTTGACCTGAATAATCTTTACGTGATGCTGCTTTTAAATCAATGAAGTAGTACTCGTAAAAAAGCTTACGGGTGTCAATTTCTTTTTTTCGGAAATAGCGCTCGTGTTCAGGAAGATACATGGATTCCAGTTGATCGCGGTATTCCTCGGACTGCCATTCGATCTCGGTTTCCCAGTTCAGGAAGGGCGGGTCATAGGTTTCGCCGGTTTTCTTGTTTTCCGAAATCAGGAAGTCTTCTGCGTTTACATCACCAAGGATACGACGGGCAATGGAATCACGGACCCAGTACACGAACTGCCGGTACTCATTATTGGTGATTTCCGTTTCGTCCATCCAAAAAGCCTTTACAGTAATGGTTCGCGGCGTATTCAGATGTGCATACGGGACGTCCTGGTCGCCGGGGCCCATCGTATATGAGCCCATAGGGACATAAGTCATTCCGAACGGATCGGGTTGATAAAACCTTTCCCTATCCTGCACTCCAATAAGTTCTCCATTGCCGGTGTTACGGCAACTTCCTAAAACTAATGCCACGAGTAAAAATAAAAGCAGTTTTTTCATTGTAGGTTGGTTTTGTTTGATTCTATTGCCATCACGGTCATACTGCATAGGTTTGTTCCTACAGATGGCAAATTATCAAAAGCCTGAATGAAGGTTAATCACTTTTCCAGCGCTTTGTAATAATCAGACAGAATCATTGCAGTATGCAAATAACGGTTTTTACGTTGCTTTATTATTTTATTCCCGTATTTTCCGAATGCAAATGTATGAAAAACACCTTCATTCATAAAAATTACAGGTATCGGGTATTACGGTAGCCTGATCTTGATTTTTCACGTTCAATCCTGAATATATACCGTAACATTATTTCATGACTGCCTGTGGCGCCTACCCGGCTGGTAGGTATGTCATAGGCGTATCCAATTTCAAGTTCCTTGGCATTCAGTCCTACCATGAGGGCTATAGCATCAGATAGCCTGTAAGAAACGCCTCCCCATACTTTTTTATTGTATGTGACCATTCCGTTAAAATCAGCCTGCAGGGTAGATCCATCGGATTTTACAAAAACTGATGGCGTTAATATGAAAGCCGGAAAGGCTGGAGATGCAAGGTTAATGCCGCCTCCGGCATAATAATGCCTTCTTAGGGTAAACGTTCCCACGCCTTCCGCTCCGCCAAGATCTTTTTCCGATTGAAGCAGTTGAGTCGACGAAAGTGAAAGGTAGTATTTGGGATTATTGTAGAAAATGCCTGCCGACATATCCGTGATTACAACTCCTTGTGATGATTTCCCGCTTAGCTGGGGGTCGCCTTCATCAACCCCGTGTAGTTTATTCATGTCAAGGGCTTTGTTGAGTAACTGGGCGTTCACGCCAATTCCCAGCACTCCGTTGCCGACAGTAAGATGATAGGCATATCCCAACTTTACAGCCATATCGGTATAGAAACCATACTTGTCCTGGACAATATTCAGGCCTATTCCCCCGTGAAGAAATTTAATCGGGGAATCGGCGCCAATTAATAAAGTTTGCGGATTGACTTTGTTGCCGTCCTCGTCTTTAAACCCAAGCCATTGTTCGCGTAAAATTCCCGTAACGCATATTCCTTCCGATAATCCGTAATGGCCGGGATTCACATCAGAATAGTTGAACATGTTATGCGTAAACTGAGGCTCCTGCTGAGCATAAATTTCAGCAAAGGGACAGTTGATCATCAACAGCACAACAACTGTGAAGCGCAGAATTACAGGTATTTTTTCTTGGAGCGGCACAATACTTAAAAAACGACGCTAAAGTAGTAATTTTTTATTCTCTGGTTCATTGATTTTCAAGAATCTTGAAGGTTTTACCCAATTATATTCTATTTATTACTGACATTCAGTAAAGTAATCTGGCGGAACCCGGATTCATGTGGTAAGCAAACTGACCTTTAACGCCAGAATCGCTTGAGTAGTATAGTTCTCATACAAAATTAACTTTTTTCACTTTTTTTTCTTTTTAAGTAATTACTTTTTATCAACTGGACTATAAATATAAAATGAAATATTTGATATTTGCCAAAAAAACTCATCAGGCAAACAAACCAGAAATCAATACTCGTAAACTTATGAAAATCGACCGCCTCAGAAACATCATTTTATTTTGTGCAGGGCTTCTTATTTTAGCATCATGTTCAAAGTCAAACAGCCAGGAATCTGCCGTTTCGCAACCGGCGCAGGTTGAACAGCCCGCTGAGAAGCCGGGAAAAGTTCCGCAGATTACTGAGCAGGATATGGCAAAACTCAATCAGTTTGATCCCTCAAAAGTTTCTTCGGATATTGTTTTAAAAAACAGCGCTGAAGTATACACCAGCGATAACAGCAGGGCATTTGCTTTCAACGAAGTTCAGAAGAATGCTGTTAGCTGCCTTATCTACGGAGGGGTTTCGGAAGATAAAAAATGCCCAAAGTGGTTCAGTCAGAAAATATTACAATGGGACGCAGCTACAAAGCAATGGAAAACCTACTTTGACAGCGGTATAAAATATAATTCCGTTATAGCGGAAGATCATAAAGTAGCAGCCGGTTCCTGGTACTATACCATTCAATGGGTATGGGACCCCACCGCCAACGATTGGATTAAATTTGATGCCGATCTGCTCTTTAACGCGGTAAATGGTTAGTGGAAGCTTTGGTTAGGCTTGTGTTAATAATGAGAAGGGAGAGTTAAAAGCTCTCCCTTTTTTTTCTTATCTTTTTAATGACAGACAATTTTCCGAACTTTGCACCTCGCTAAAGCGCAGGCGCTAACGCGCTGTAATACAATCATATAAACTTAAATCATGATGTTTTCAGGAAACGCAAAACTTTTTTCAAAACGTTGGTTCATTGATTATGGGCTGATAACGCTAGGTTCTTTTATCCTTGCAGCAGGTTTCGTATTTTTCATCTCGCCTTACCGGATTGTTCCCGGAGGCGTCTACGGCATTTCCATTGTTATCCACTATATTACGAAAGGGATATTTTCCTGGGCGCCGGAAGGATTTCCTATCGGGCTGATGGGGCTGATCCTTAATATTCCGCTAACCATTATTGGTATAAAGGTGCTGGGCCCGAAATTCGGTGTGAAAACAGTTGTGGGATTTGTACTCTCATCGGTTTTTATGGATGGCATCACCATGTTTTGGGGTGAAAGGCCATTGGTTGAAGGCGACGCACTCCTTTCTTCCATTTTTGGCGGAGTTCTCATCGGCGCCGGGCTCGGACTCATTTTCAAATCGAAAGCCACATCGGGCGGTTCGGATATCATCGCCATGATCATTGCCAAATACACCAACATTCCCCTGGGACAATTAATGATTTATGTAGACTCAACGATCGTTCTGCTTGGACTGGTAGTATTTGCCGACTGGAAAATTCCTTTATATTCGTGGATCGTTATTTATGTTACCGGAAAGACCATTGACGTGGTAATTCAGGGAATGAGTGTCGATAAAACGCTGTTTATCATTTCCGACAAATTTGAAGAAATCCGTGACAGCATTATCAATGACTTACAGCGCGGCGGCACCTATATTCCCGGATCGGGCATGTATAACAGAGCCAGTAAAACCATTATCTTCACGGTTGTAAACCGCCGCGAAATGGCTATCCTTGAGGAATATATCCACAAGGTTGACCCGAAAGCCTTTGTTACCGTACTCGAAGCCAATGAGATTCTGGGCGAGGGATTTAAGTCGCTGAGGGATAAGATTTCAGATTAAAGCATAGGCCGGCATCATCGTTGGTGGTGAAAAAAGACAAACGTGCGATTGTTTGTAATGTGGGAGGTTAGAAGCTGCTGGTTTTAAGATACCGGCTGATTACAGATGCTCCGTTTCCGGCTTCCGGCCTGCCGCCTGCGTTATTTGATATGCGTGAACAATAAGTTCAAATCCTTCACCGGGCAATCATGTTACCGGTGAACTGTCCGGGGAATGTCAATACCATAAAACTTAGAAAAATGATAAAAAGTCCGAGTTTTCTGCAACCTGAAAAAATATTTTCTGCAAACTGGTTCCGCTCATATTCCTATATTGTGATCGGTACCTTCATCATGGCGTGTGGATATGTCCTGTTTATCAGTCCCGAAAAGATAGTTCCGGGCGGAGTTTACGGGATAGCCATCATGCTTCACCATTTGCTGGGACTTCCAATCGGACTCACGGCGCTGGCTTTTAATATTCCGCTGACCATCATCGGCACCCGGATACTCGGGCCGCGTTTCGGCGTAAAAACAGTCGTCGCCTTCGTCCTGACTTCCGTATTTGTTGATCTGTTGTCGTATTTTCACGGAAATGCACCGCTTGTGGAAGGCGAAACACTGGTATCGGGAATTTTCGGCGGATTGCTGGTAGGCATCGGCGTGGCGCTTACGTTCAAGGCAAAAGCCACCAGCGGCGGCAGCGACGTTGTTGCCATGATTCTTGCTAAATACACTCACCGGCCGCTCGGGCAACTGATGATGATCGTTGATTCGTCGATCGTCTTGTTGAGCTTCCTTGCCTTTGGTGATTGGCGAATTCCCCTTTTTAGCTGGATCACAATTTTTGTCATTGGCAGGGTAGTCGATACTGTCATGCATGGATTTTCTTACGACAAAACCTTGTTCATCGTATCGGAAAAATACAACCAGATTCGCGACAGTATTATCACCGACCTGCATCGCGGCGGTACCTTTCTGCATGGTGAAGGCATGTATAACCAGGCACAGAAACAGATAATTTTTACTGTGGTCAATCCGAGGGAATTGTCGATGCTACAGGAATATATACACCGGATTGATCCGGATGCTTTTGTTGCCGTTCTCGACGCCTATGAAATTCTCGGGAAAGGTTTTAAATCGCTCTCCGAAAAAGTGGAAGATCAGTCGTAAACGCGGATACGTTTACCTGAACAATCGGATGATGTCGTTGCCGTTGGCTAAAATCAGAAGTCCGAAGAGCAGGACCATGCCCACAATCTGAGCATATTCCAGGAATTTGTCACTGGGTTTGCGCCCGGTGATGATCTCAACGAGGACAAACAGTACATGTCCGCCATCCAACGCCGGAATTGGCAGTATATTCAGGATTGCCAGCATGATCGACAGGAAGGCCGTCAAAGCCCAGAACGATTCCCAGTCCCAGGTTGCAGGGAAAATTTTACCGATCGTGATAAAGCCTCCCACCGATTCATATGCCTTAACGTCTTTTGAGAAGATCAGTTTCAACTGTTTCCAGTAATTATCGATGCCTTTCCAGGTTTTGACAAAGCCTGCCGGAATAGCCTGAAATGCATTATAATGCCTTTCGCTGAGGTTGAAATAAGTGACCGGTGGTTTGGGGGCCACGCCGATCAGTCCCTTTTCCGGGACTTTTACACGGATTCTGACCGTATCGTTCTCCCGTAAGGCAACTACAGTTACTTCCTGGTTTTTATGTTTTTGTATTTCGGCCCGGAACATGTCGAAATATGGCGTGCTCAGTGTATCAATGCCGATAATTTTATCGCCTTTTTTGAGGCCTGCAGCTTTGGCAGGCGACGATTTGGCAAAATCATCCACTTCGAAAGGAATCCTGACGCTGATAAAATCGGCGGACTGGCTTTTGATCATCTTTGAAAGAAATCCTTCAGGAATCACGACTTCAGCAGGTTTGCCGTCACGTTCAACCTGGATGGTCCGCGCTTTCTCGAGCAGGATATGGCTGGGTATCTTCGAAAAATCTTCCACAACAGCATTGTCGATGGAGATGATTTTATCGCCATTACGAAGCCCCAGTTCATATCCGAGTGAATCGACGGCGATACCGTATTTCACTTCAGAAGTCGGAAGATATTGTTCGCCCCATATTGCCAGCGTGGCAATATAGATGCCGATAGCCAGGACTATATTCATGATAACGCCGGCCACCATGATAATGAGTCTCTGCCATGCCGGCTTGGCGCGAAATTCCCACGGTTGGGCCGGTTGCTTCATCTGCTCGGTATCCATCGATTCATCTATCATTCCTGAAATCTTTGTATAACCGCCTAAGGGCAGCCAGCCAATTCCGTATTCCGTATCCCCTTTTTTAAACTTGAAAATCGAAAACCAGGGATCGAAAAAGAGGTAAAATTTTTCTACCCGCGCTTTACAAGCCTTGGCGGACAAAAAATGGCCCAATTCATGAATGAATACGAGGATCGTAAGGCTAAATAGAAGTTGGACTGTTTTGATGAGAATTTCCATAGGTTATGTTGGGTTCTTCGGGGTGTAAACTGGACGAAAAAAGTTTTCGAATGTCATCTGGCAAGTGATTTTATCAATTCCTGGGCCACAAGCCGTGTCTCGGTATCCGTTGCAACAAAATCACCGAAGGATGGCGCTGCAACAAAGCTGATTTTTTCCATGCAACTCTCTATCAGATCTGGAATCTGTAAAAATCCTATCTCATCGCGAAGGAAGGCATTTACGGCTACCTCGTCGGCAGCGTTCATGATGCAGGCCATGTTCCCGCCTTTTGCCAGGGCTTCATAAGCGACAGGCAGGCAACGGAAGGTATCCGGATCAGGATTTTCGAAAGTGAGCTGAGGGTATTTCGTAAAACTGAACCTCGGAAAATCGCTGGTTAAACGCCGGGGATATCCGAGGGCGTATTGAATGGGAAGGCGCATATCGGGCAGGCCGAGCTGGGCTTTTATGGAGCCGTCGGTAAACTGAACCAGCGAATGGACAATACTTTGCGGATGAACCACTACTTCAATCCGGGAAGGTGGCAATCCGAAGAGCCATTTTGCTTCGATTACCTCCAATCCTTTATTCATAAGAGAAGCGGAGTCAATGGTCACTTTATTTCCCATGCTCCAGTTGGGGTGTTTCAGTGCTTCGTCTTTGGTTACGGTAGCGAGGTAGGACCGGTCTTTGCCCCTGAAAGGCCCCCCGGAAGCCGTAAGGATGATTTTTTCGACAGGGTTATGAAATTCTCCTGCCAGGCATTGGAAAATTGCCGAATGTTCCGAGTCGACAGGATAAATGTTGATTCCTTTGCTTTGGGCCAAACCGGTAACCATTTCACCTGCCACAACGAGGGTTTCCTTATTGGCCAGCGCAATGGCCTTGCCGGCTTTGAGGGCATTTAAAGTAGGCTTCAGCCCCTGGAACCCGACAAGTGCTACAAGCACCATGTCAATGGTTTCCATTTCCACAACCTGGCAGATGGCCTCATGCCCGGCATATACCTTTATATCGTACGGGTCCAGCGCCTCAAACACACGCTGATATAAGGATTCCATACCTATGACCACGGCATTGGGTTTAAATTCAATGGCCTGGCGGATTAGCAATGCGGCGTTGGAATGAGCGGTGAGCACTTCCACATCAAGTTCGCGGGGATGGCTCCGTATTACATCCAATGCCTGCGTACCAATGGACCCGGTAGAGCCAAGTACGGCAATCTGACGTTTCATGGAAGTGGAATTATTGCTCGGCACGGGAATGATGTGTTTGTAATCAGAAGAGAATATAATCGGCCGGGTTTACCGGACTGCCGTTTATCCATAATTCAAGGTGCAGATGCGGGCCGGTGCTTAACTCTCCCGATTCGCCGATAATGGCAACGGTTTCGCCGGCACGTACTACGCTTCCTTCTTTCTTCAATAACACCGAATTGTGTTTGTAAACCGAAATAATGTTGCCAGGGTGCGAGATTGCAAGAACATTACCGGTTTCGACCGTCCATCCCGAAAAAATAACCGTTCCATCCTGAACGGCTTTGATGGGTTCATCGGTGTTGGCAACAATATCAATGCCGAAATGTTTAAGCAAAGGATTGAATTTACTGCTGATTACACCTTTAACCGGCGTAAAGAAAGTATAACTCCGGCTGGTAGCGGAACTCTTTTCAGAAGGGGCATCAGAATAAAACAGGTTGTATTTGCTCTGGTTTTCGTAATCAAGCCTGAGTAACGAGTCTTCGGGCGACCGTTTGTCGAAAATATCGGTATAGCTCTTTTTGATGGCAGTATCGGATTTCGCTTTTTTCTGTACGGATAATGAATCTCCCAACACCAGCCTCAGGTTCTGAAGATAGAGCTGGTTGCTCTCCATAGCGCGTTCGATGCTGTCGCTGCGCATCTGGAGCTCATAAATACGCCGCTGCATGGCTACATCGGTATATCCGGGGATATATTCCCTGAGAGGGGTAAAAGCAATAATGTAAGAGGTGATGAAAACCAGCACGATGGAAAGCAGACCTAACACAACAAATACATTCATTCGGGTTAATTTGAATGACAGCTTTTCTTCAAAAGTCTCTTCATTCAGTATAACCAGCCGGTATTTAACGCGAAGGCGTTCCTGCAGTACCTGCCAGATTTTTTCGCCTTCTTCTTTTATTCCACTCATAATTCCGGAATCATGCGGATTAATGGTGCAAATATCGGAAAAAACAAGCATAACACGTTCCCAATCACTATTAAGCCTGTATTTTAAGATTTATTATGCTTTTCGAAGAATGGAACCGGATGAACGGTCTGATCTGCAAAACGGCCGTTACGGCGGGGAAAATGCACCGTATGCGGAGAATACGGCTGAGGCGCAGGTCGGATAAAGGAAGGCGTAAGGCTGAAAGATAAACCGGAGATGAAGAGAAATCTGGCTCCCGGCTGTATAGACGGGGCCGGTATATTATGCCGTTTGAACCAGCGACGGGAATGTGTCGCGAAAAACGGAAAGGAACCCGGAACCCTGCTGCCGGCGGTAAACCTTCTGCGGCTAGCCTTATTGGTTCTTACTGAAAAATAAAATATTTTTGCATTCTGAGAGTTATTAGAATACCCATAAGGCACAAGGCATCATTCATTTAAAAATGTTATTTTGAAATTTCGTACTCTTTCCCGATATATTCTGATCCCGGCTTTATTTCTTGGCCTGGCGCTGACGTTTTCATGCAGCACCAAGAAGAATACCTTTACCCGCCGGGCGTTCCACAACGTAAATACACACTATAACGTGTACTGGAATGGAAATGAAAGCTTTAAAACGGGAGTGACGGAGCTTCAGTCCGCTGTGCGCGACAATTATAATAAAGTATTGCCGGTATTCAATTACGGCACGCCTGAAGAGGCGAAAAAGGTGACCGGTCGTATGGACAGGGCCATAGAAAAGGCTACGATAGGCATACGCAGGCACTCCATGGTTTTTGGTAATAAGGAATATAACAGATGGATTGATGACTGCTTCATGCTGATCGGCAAAGCGCAGTTTTACAAGCAGGATTACAGTACGGCAATCCGTACTTTTGAGCATATAATGTCGGAATACCAGGGCAAGCCCGTCTATTATGAAGCTTTGCTCTGGATAGCCCAGGCCAATATCCAGCAAAAGAGATACGAAGAAGCGCTTGTCCGCCTTGATGAACTTGATGGACTGCTCACCAGGGAAACGGTGCCATTCCGTATACGCAAGACGTTACCGCTTGTATATGCCGATTATTATCTGAGGACCAAGAATGTTAATGCGGCCCGCAATGCCCTGCTGCAAGGCATTGAATTAAACACGGGCGGTAAAACCAGGGTCCGGCTGTATTATATCCTCGGGCAGTTGTACCAGCAGGAAAAGAACTTCGCCATGTCGACGGAGTATTTCACCAAAGCAGCCAAAGGGCCTGCCTCTTTCGAAATGGCGTTCAACGCGCGAATTAGCCTGGCCAGGTCGTTCGATGTTTATTCAGGCGATAAGGCAGGTCTTGAAAAAGAGTTGCGGAAAATGCTCAGGGATGGCAAGAACAAGGATTTCCGCGACCAGATATATTATGCCCTTGCAGAACTCTCGCAAATTGATCAGAATGATACGCTGACCATGAGTTACCTGAAGAAGTCGGTTGCAACCAGCACGGATAATGATTTTCAAAAAACGACCTCTGCGCTGAAGCTTGCCGGTATGTACTTCGACAGGCAGAATTATGAAATGGCTCAGTCTTATTACGATACCACGCTGCAGGTTATCCCCCTGGATTATCCCGATTATAACGCTATCAACTCCCGTACCGTCACATTAACCGAGCTGGTGCAGAATCTGCAGGTGGTAAAATATGAAGACAGTCTGCAGCGCCTGGCCGGGATGCCGGATGAACAACTCAATGCCATTATTCAAAAGATTGTTGAAGACTATAAAAAGGAAGAACAACGCCGTAAAGAAGAGGAAGAACTTCAGCAATCCCAGATGGCGGCGCCCACCAATGCCCTGAATATGCGTAACGAGAATATCCAGAATATAGGCGGCGGCGGATGGTATTTCTATAATCCGTCGGCTATCAGCTTTGGTTACAGCGAATTTATTCGCAAATGGGGGCGACGCAAGCTGGAAGATAACTGGCGTTTGAGCAATAAAAGGCCCGTCGTATCGGCGGATGAAACGGAAGTGGCAGAAAATGAGCCTTCTGATTCAGCCAGTAATATTGTGGATTCGGTAAAATTTGTGAAGAAAAGTACCGACCCGAAAGACCCGAAAACTTACCTCCAGCAACTCCCCAGGACTCCTGAAGCGCTGGCTTTGTCGAACAAGCACATCGAAGATGCCCTGACGAACCTGGGATATATTTACAAGGACGGCCTGCAGGATACCCTGAACAGCATACAGACTTTTGAAAACCTGGTCAAACGTTTCCCCGACAGCAAGAATGCCCAGCGTATTTATTATCAGTTATATCTCATCTATTCAGGTATTCCTGATTCGGCTAATGCGGAAAAGTACAAAAATACCATACTGAACCTTTTTCCCGGG
>Ga0209098_1001309_pt1 | contig 24239 bp, 17 predicted proteins | sample AD_JPNHW1_MetaG_FD_184429 | JGI IMG/M metagenome (GOLD analysis project Ga0209098, IMG submission 184429) | Active sludge microbial communities of municipal wastewater-treating anaerobic digesters from Japan - AD_JPNHW1_MetaG (SPAdes) (version 2) | ecosystem: Engineered > Bioreactor > Anaerobic...
TTTGGCTGGAGCGTTGCCGTCACTTCGGTGATCGCACCTGATTCAACCGTTGCCGGGGTTGAGAATTTTTCGTAATCGAACCGGGAGAAGGTGATCGTATACGCGCCGGGATCGAGCGCGGAAACAGTCAGCGGTGTGCGGCCTTTATACTCCCCGTTTACGGTCACTGATACATTATCCGGTACCGAACGGAGGTCAAGACTCCCCGGAATGGAGGGAGTAACAACACTGATGCCGGGCTTACCCAGGGTGATGGAAATAGTACTGTATTCCGCCGTTCCGAGATGGGAACGGTCATTAGGGCTGTTAACTACCCAGACCGTGTACGTCCCGGCATCGAGACCACCTCCAAGCGAACTTGTGCCCCAGTCATATTCCCAGTGATCATGATCGTCCACATCGACTTCAGTAAACCCACCCTGGTCCGCCCGGCGGTTAATATTATCAAGCGCAACGCCGTTCGCCGGGAGGTTTGGCCCGGTCAGGAAGAGGTAGACTGTCGAGCTGGTATAACTGTATCCGGATAGTTTGACTGTGTTACCAAGGTATGTACTCGAACCAGATGCAGTTACTGTACACATGAGCACAAAAAGCAGGAAAATTCCTGTATACATATTCCGGTGTTTCAAGATACACCTCCTTAACAAATTTTTATTGTTTTTGCCAGCCCTTCAACGCTTCGCACGGGCAGGAAAATAATAATTTTTTAAAGATAAGCCCGCTATCACGCCGTGCTGTTTGTCACGGTTACCATAGTTCCCGTATTAGACGCCTGGGTTGTCGTTAAAATCCCGGTGGATTCAGCGACTGATTCAGAGGTCGGTTCAGGAGTCGGGGTTGGTGTCGGGGTTGCAAGCGAATACTGCAGGTCAATTGTGCCCTTTGGTTTTGACGTTGATTCTGTTTTTACCGCAAGGCCATCTTTATAGATCACCACTTTCAGCTCGTCGCCCGAACCATCGGTCTTTTTGATGGCAACAGCAACCGTCCCATCAATTGTGGAGATCGGATAGAAGTGATCGCCGGTATCGCTTACCGAGATTTGTGCACCCGGGGTACCAACCTTCCCGCTATACGTCTGGTCATAGGTAATTTCGACCCATACTCCGGTTGGTGGGATAAGCACTTGTGCGGTTGTCGGTACTGCTATTGTCGGAATTGTTGTCATAACCGTTGTCGGCTTTGGAGTGGACAGGGTAGTAACGGTCGTTGTCGGAATTGTTGTCGTCACGGGTGTGACAGCAGGAGCCTTCTGCAGGTTTTTCATGACGAGAATTCCCCCTATTGCGATTGCAATGATCACGATAGCAATTATGGCCACCGTCAGGATCTTCGTTCTTTTTTTCCGGGGCGCCGCAGGTACCGGGGGCAATGGGGGAAGGGGAGGCAATGGGGAGGCCGGGGTTACCGGGGGTACTGCCGGTGCATCGGCAGGTGCCGTGGAGGTTGTTGCGACCTGTGCTGCTTCGGGTGCCGGAGTTCCTTCCGGTGCGGGAGTTGTTTGAACCGGGACTGATTTTGGTTCATCGGCATGAGTGGCCGGTTGTGCAGATACCGGCTCCGGTACGGCCGGGGCAGATTCCGTGCGGGGCACTGAGTCCTCAATCAGGGGCTCGATCGAGTGAATGATCTGCTCGATGGGCCGGCCCTTGCGATCGCCCGACCCGGTTCCAATCACCGGGGCCGTGGCAATCTGCCCGGGGGTTGCAAAATCCGCCGCTGCTTCTCCAGCGAGGACAACTTTGGTCCCACACCTGTTGCAGAAGGTTGATCCCTCGGGAATGCGGTTTCCGCACCGGCAGCAGAAGGTTCCTTCAGGAAGCGATGTTGTCTCGACGGGTTTTGGAGGCAGGTTGTTTGTATCTACGACGATCTTTTTTATTGGGCGGGAAATCTCAATTTTCTTTTTTACACCTGAGGTAACGGTATGTTCAGGCCGGGGCTGTTCGGAGCCCTGTGTCTCTGTTACGGTCGCTCCCGGGAACGATACCGCCTCGGCAATATATTTTTTAAGGACCTTTGTCCATTCGCCGGCTTCGCGCCTGCGCTCACCGGCAGTCTGCATGGCAAAGGTAAGCGCAAGTTCCCTCGTATCAGCGGTATCGGTCAGAATGGTCAGTGTGAGGACCGGGTCGCGGATTGCATTCTCTCCGGTTGCCACATTCCGTATCGTAACGAGCGGGATCTGCTGGGTGGGAGCGGAGTTTTTCTCACTGTCGATAAGGATAAGACGCCGGTTGGTGAGTACCATTTCAAACGGCACAGACTTCACCTTGATATGCTGTGCGGTCAGAATGATGGATTCATCACTTTTCAAATCGGGATAGCCCATAATACCACGTTCACTGTTATACTCTTGCATTATCTATGGGGAAATAAGTATTTATCAGATATTCTGTTTTGATGAAAAAAGATATACTCCAGGCAGCCCTTACAGGAATTCCCGTTCGTTCATGTATTGCCTGAGAACTTCCGGTATCGTCACCGATCCGTCCTTGTTCTGGTAATTTTCGAGGATGCACCGCAGGGCCCGTGACGTGGCAATCGCGGTCGAGTTAAGGGTATGAACATATCGCTTGGATTCAAAATTTTCTTTATCCCGCACACGGATATTGAGACTTGCTGCCTGGTACGCGGTGCAGTTGGAGCATGAGACAACCTCCTTGTAGGCATTCTCACGCGGCATCCAGGCTTCAATATCGTATTTCTTTGCAGCAACCGTGCCGATATCGCCGGTACAGATATTGACCACGTGGTAGGGGAGTTCTAATTTTTTGAAAACTTCTTCGGCATTTGCCAGCAGTTCTTCATGGATTTGCCATGAGTCCTCGGGCTTACAGAAGACAAACTGCTCAATCTTCGTGAACTGGTGAACACGGAAGAGCCCTTTTGTATCAAGCCCGTGCGCTCCAATCTCCCGGCGAAAACAGGACGAGAGGCCGGCCAGGCGCAGCGGCAGGTCTTTTTCTTCAAAGATTTCGTCCTGGTACATGGCGGCCATGGGGTGCTCGCTTGTCGCTATCAGGTACGCATCATCGCCATCAATCTTGTACATGACCTTCTCGAAATCGTCAAGATCGGTGACCCCTTCGTACGAGCTGCGGTTGATCATGAGCGGCGGCGCAACCGGCGTAAAGCCTTTCTTTTCGAGCAGGTCAAGTGCAAAGCGCTGGAGCGCAAGATCCAGGAGCACAAGGTTTCCTTTCAGGAAATAGAAACCTGCACCGGATATCTTTGTCGCCCGTTCGAAATCGGCCCAGCCCTTGTCAGCGGCAAGCTGCCCGTGGCTCCGGATCTCGAAGTCAAACGTGCGTGGGGTGCCGACGCGCCGGATCTCAAGATTTTCGGTATCGTCTTTTCCCTGCGGTACGGTCTCGTGCAGGATGTTAGGGAGGCGCATGAGCCGGGTGTGGATGAGTGTGGAGATTTCGTCCTGTTCGGTGTCATTATCCTTGATCTTTTTCGGGAGTTCGGCCGCTTCTGCCATGAGGGGAGCCGGGTCTTTTCCCGCTTTTCGTGCCTCGTTAATCTCGCGGGCGATAGTATTCCTGCGGCGCCGCAGTTCATCGGTCTGTACTTTGAGCTCGCGGGATCGCGCATCTTTTGCCAGGATCTCATCTACCCATGCAATCTTTTCCGGAGCATTGCGTTTCACCAGATCGGCTTTTACAATCTCCGGGCTTGCCCGTACAAACCTGATATCTAACATTTCGCGCACCTCAATTGACGATTCCCGGTTTTGGCCCGGCATTTTTTATTTTATTTTCCTGTAATAGTGTATCTTGTTTTACCTTATTATGCTTCAATGCACCCGCGGACGAGCTCCCACCATACCAGTCCGTGCTCCCTAAAAAAAACGTTGCACTCCATGCTCAGGGTTGATCCCATGACAGGACCACTTTTGAGATATTTTATTACATATTCGCGGCGATTGTATCCGGGTAGAACCTGATTTTAACGCTCATCGCCATACCGGCCAGATGAACGGAGGGAAAATACCGCAATGTAACCGGAGGAGAGATCAACACAGGGGCGCCTTATGGATTTTGGTTCGACATTTTTTTATAAATACCGGCGTTTTGTTAAGGCGCTCAAGATATATCTGATCCTTGCCGGCCCGGGTCTCATCGTTATGCTTGCCGATAACGATGCCGGAGGTATTACTACATACACCGTCACCGGGGCCACCTATGGCTACAGCCTGATCTGGTTTTTGCTGCTGCTCCTGCCGGTAGCTTATGTAGTACAGGAAATGACCGTCCGCCTTGGGGCAGTCACGAAACGAGGCCACGCGGAAGCGATTTTCGATGCGTTCGGCTCATTCTGGGGCTGGTTTTCGTTCCTTGATCTTACGCTCGTGAACTGGCTCACGCTTATTACCGAGTTTATTGGCATGACAGCAGCGATGAGCATTTTCCACGTCCCGCCGATTTTAACTATTGCAATTGTCTCGGTCGTCATGCTGCTCATGGTGCTCCAGGGACGGTACTGGACCTGGGAGAAGATCGCGATCGTCTTTGCGGTGCTCAACCTCATCTACATTCCGGCTGCGTTTCTCGTCCACCCGTCGGTCGGGGATGTTCTCGGCCAGGGACTTATTCCGCATTTCCCCGGCGGTTTTGACAGCACGCTCTTTTTCTTTTTAATGGCGAATATCGGGACGACGATTGCCCCGTGGATGATCTTCTTCCAGCAGAGTGCGGTGGTCGATAAGGGGATGAAGGAAAAAGACATTCCTTTTGGACAGCTGGACACCCTGATCGGTTCGGCCTTCACCGTGATTGTTGCCATATTTGTTGTTGTCGTGGCCGGGACGGTTCTCTATGGCATGCAGATTGACAGTGCGGCGCAGGCAGCGACCATCATGATGGGGATCAATCCCTGGCTTGGAACGTTTGTCGCGATCGGGCTTTTCGATGCCGGCTTTTTAGGAGCGATCTGCATCTCGCTTTCAAGTTCATGGGCATTCGGGGAAGTGTTCGGGTGGGCGCATTCGCTCAACCTTAAGATCCGGGAAGCGCCGTGGTTTTATGCCTGTTACCTTTTCGCCATCCTGACTGCAGGGGCGGTGGTGCTGATACCCGATGCTCCGCTCGTCCTTATCACGCTCTTTGTGCAGGTCATCGCAGTTACCCTGCTCCCGGCGGCTCTGGTGTTTTTGATTCTTCTCCTCAATAACGAAGATATCATGGGAAGATACAAGAACACGCTCGCACAGAATATCGCCGGGATCACAATCGTAACAGTAATTATCATCCTCTCGACACTGTATGGCATATCGACCCTCTTCCCGAACCTGATTGGAGGGTAAGGAGCCGCATCTCATGATCCGCATCGAACACATTTTCGGCAGCAGGGCAGGCAGCATTATCCGGAGGTGGACCGGTAAAATTTCCGAGATCAACCGGAGGTATGCAACTCCCAAGATCCAGATGTCACGAGGGGTAAAGTTCGCACTCCTGCTCCTGAGGGTGTACCTTATCGTTCTCGTCCTGCTTTTGGGCTATAAATTCTGGTCGATGCTTAGTGGGGGAAGTATCTGATGGGAAAAAACGGGGGTGAACATATGAAGGAAAAGCCTGATACGACATCTGCAAAACCGGATGCCCGGTACCTGTTAAGCGAACTTCTGGACGCAAAAGTGATCCTGGCTGATAAGAAGATCGGGAGGCTGTCCGATCTCGTGATCGTAGAGACCGGCACGTTTCCTGTAGTAAAATACCTGGTCGTGACACGCCCGTTTGGCGATCCGTCGCTGCTTGTGCCATGGGAACAGGTAAAAAGCATTGAACCGGGTCGGGTTGTCATCAGTATCAACGATCTGAAAAAATACGAGAACACTCCTGCCGAGGATGCAATTCTTTTACGCGACCATATCCTTGACAAGAAAGTGCTCGATACTGAGGACGCGGAAGTGGAGGTTGTCTACGATATCCGGCTTGTTGAACGAAACGGCAGGCTTTTTGTGACTGAAGTGGACACGAGCAAAGCGGCGCGTCTGCGCAGGTTCGGCCTTGGGCCGCTTGCACGGTTGATCCCGTCACCCGGGGATAAGGAGACCCCCGGGGATTCAACTATCTCGTGGAAGTATGTCCAGCCATTGCCCACCCATATCAGCAGTTTCAAGGGCGATGTCAAGCTCACCGTCTTAAAAGAGACTCTTGCGGATATCCACCCGGTCGACCTCGCCGATATTATCGAGGAACTTGATCACGACCAGCGCCTGGCAGTCTTCTCCTCGCTCGAAACAGACCAGGCATCCGATACCTTAGAAGAGATCGAACCAAATGTCCAGCGGGATATTATTACCTCGCTTGACATAGGGAAAATTGTCCCTCTGATCAATACGATGACGCCCGGACAGGCCGCAGATGTCCTTTCAGTTATTCCGCATGAGGACGCAGCGGAGATCCTGACAGCGATTAATCCCGATAATGCCCGGAAAGTCGGGGCAATTATGGAAAAGCAGGAAGAGAAGGTGATCCACTACACCTCCCAGAAGATTTTAAAATTTTTGCCTGACACAACTGTCGAGTACGTGCAGAATGATTATCCCCGCCATGCCCGGGGAAAAGATGTCGTTATGTACATCTATGTCGTAGATGGCAGCGACCGGTTGCTGGGTGTTATTGATTTAAAGGAACTGCTGAGTGCGGATGACAAGGCATATCTCTCTGATATCATGACAGAGAACGTGATCAGCCTCGATGCAGGAAGTACCCTTAAAGAGGCATCGAAGGAATTCGAGAGGTATAATTTCCGGGCCCTGCCGGTGACAGATGAGGATAAACACCTCATCGGCGTCATCCCCTACCGCGATGTTATGAACCTTACCCATCACTTCCTTGAGTAATGTCCAAGGTCCGGATGACGATTCTTGTCCCGTCAGGATCCGTCATGCCTCACGGGACGGTACAGCCGGCTAAAAAAAGGTGCATATACATGAGCGGAGATCGCGATGCAGGCTGTTGGGAGACGGATTATGCCCTGAGGGGGAGGATCTGGGGAGGGGCAGTCCATCATCTCCCACCGCTCGGTGCCGGCCTTCGTGTGCTCGAATGCGGGTGCGGGAACGGGAAGACGTTCTCTGCACTCATTGAAAAGAACTGCGATGTCGTCGGGGTCGACTTTTCTTCCTCTGCTGCAATCCTCTGCAGGACACTTATCCCAAAAAACGCGCCAGGGAATGTCGCAATTGCAGATATCCGCTCCCTCCCGTTTGCCGATGCCTCATTTAATTCGGTGATCGCGTTTCACGTGTTCGGGCACCTGCCGGAGGGGGGACGTATCTGCTGCGCCAGGGAAAATGCACGAGTGCTCATGGACGGGGGTACCCTGTATTTTTCCGGGTTTTCGCGCGAGGATTTCCGGGCCGGCACCGGCCGCGAAACAGAACCGGGCACGTTTGAACGGAAAAACGGGATAGCCACCCATTATTTTTCCGAAAATGAGGTGCAGGCACTTTTCCCGGACTTAACGGTCTGTGAGTGTTGTACCCGGCGCTGGACAATGCGGGTGCTCGGCAGGTCACTTCCCCGCGCAGAGATCACGGCCATGTTTAAAAAAACCACCTGATCTTCAGACCGTTTCGCTATAATCCCGCGAATCAAGAAGGAATTATTAAATGGTCGTACGACGTTGTTTTCTGTCGTATTTGGAAGTGATTGTGTGAAGAAATTATTCTTTTTAACTCTCATTGCATGTTTAGCTATTGTCGGATGCGTGTCAGCAGCGGTCACGGGAACTAACCTGACTGCAAACGAGACGGCAACCAACGCCTCGCAGCTGATCGGCGGGGACATGGGAACCTACCTTGTCAAGGCAAACGCTGACAACGCAAATGTTACCTTTGATAAGGATTTCAAGGGTATCACGAAGGACGGTCAGTTGAAGGTCGAAGTTTACACGACCGGAACCCCGTACCGTGTCATCACCGTTGAAAAGTCCGGGTATGCGGTCTACACGGCAAACATAACCTCTGTCCCGGCGAAAAACGAGACCGTTGAGATTGCGGTGACCCTCGTCCCGCTCGCTGCGGCAAACACGACAGCCCAGAAGGCCAACGTTACCGCCCCGGCAACAGCCGGCACCCAGGCAAATATTACCGCTGAAGTAACAACTGCCGTGGCAACCGCAACTGCAACATCACCGGCACCAACCCAGTCCGGCAGCCTGCCGTTTGTTGCCTTTGCAGCCTTTGGCATTATCGGTATCCTTGCGATCCGGTCAAGACGCTAAAATTATTCCTCTCTTTTTTTCGTGCTTATTTCTCTTTACAGAGGGGAAGAGTAAAACTCCCGATAGCATTTATTGTAACTTAAAAGGGGGCTTATCAAAGCAAACTCATAGTGTGCTTTAAATTTTTACGTGGCTGAAACTAAATCCAGGCTTTGCAGAGATCATGTAATCTCATTTGTGCCACTCTTTGGGGGCTAATGCCCCTCCGCTATAGCATCCCCCGGTGCGATAACGGAGTATTATCTCTATGCAACATGGTCACATTTTCCTGTACAGGTAATACCAGGACATCGCTAATAACGCCCCCGCCTCCAACAGGGGCATGTCTGGTAAAAAGGGGGGCGATCATATCTGGTAAAACGGGGATTTCTGCAAAAGCACAATTTAATAAAAAATGAAAGAGTTCTTCATAGAAAAAAAGAACCGGACAAGTCCCTTCGGGAAAATAAGAACAGGGTTTACTTCCTGCGCAGGACTGCCATGCCGCACCCGGCAAGTGCGAGAATACCGATCACCATTCCGGTATCCGGTGCACCTGCTTTCTTTGTAGGGGGTTCAGCGTATACCAGGGATTCCAGGACCATTGTTGTCTCCCCGGCTTTTACGGTGACATTTTTTGTAAGTGAGACAAATCCGTCTGCCTCCAGCATGACTTCATGCCGGCCCGGAGTTATTTCAAAAAACGTTCCGGGGCTCTCTCCGGCATAGATCTTATCGATATACACACGCACATGTTCGGGGGAGGAATTGACCATTATTGCACCAGTCATGGCCTGTGTGACCTGTGCCTTTGTTGGATCGATGACGGTGTGCTTCAGGGTGGGAAGTACTGATGAATCGGTAAGCTGGCGTGAATACCCGTCAGGGAACGTAACGGTTATGATTTTTGGGGAAAAATCAGCAGTAATCACGGTGCTTACGGAAGAATTCTCGAGAGCCTTCTCTGCATTCTTGAAGTCCATAGATGCAGTCTGGTATTCCGTCCCGGTCGGCACGTCGTTTGTAACGGCGAAATTTTTCAGGTAGAGATCTGCTCCGGACTTATCGAAAGAAAGGACCTCGGGAGGATCCGAGCTTGTTGCCAGTCCTTTTACCAGTTGTTCCTGGAGCAGGGATTCGGGAATTGCATTCTCGATCAAACCCTCAAGGGTAAATTTGAACGTTGCAGTAGCGTCGCCGTTTTTTGCTACGGTGATACTGAGCGAATCTGCCGTGAATGCCTGGACCGGCGCAACAAGAAGAAACACGAGACAGAAAATACCACACAGGAAGACCGGACGAAGATTTTTTCGAGGAAACATCATGGTGATCACACGAGCACAAATACTGTTGTCAGTTTACCCTGTTTGTACTTTTTCGACAATATATGTTGACATCAATCCCGCCATTTACCGGGCAGAACAAAAGAGGCGGTGCCTCATGTTGATATAGAGTATTTACCTAATACCTGTATCATTCATGATAGAAACAATCATCAATATCATCTTTCATCTTGATCAGAACCTGTCTGCCGTTATGCAGACTTACGGCCTGTGGACCTACCTCCTGCTGTTCTGCATTATCTTCCTTGAGACAGGCCTCGTCATAATGCCATTTTTACCCGGGGATTCCCTGCTTTTTGTATCCGGGGCAGCAGCCGCAGGTGGCATTATGAATATTGAGATCCTTATCCCGGTAATAATTCTTGCAGCCGTTATTGGCGATACGGTCAATTACTGGATGGGAAAATATCTCGGACTGCATGTCTTCCAGAAGCGGTTCCCGAACTTCATAAAAAAAGAGTACATTGACCGGACCTATTCTTTTTACGAGAAATACGGGGGGGCGACTGTCTTTGTTGCCCGGTTCGTACCACTCGTACGGACATTCGCACCGTTCCTTGCCGGGGTCGGGACGATGAAGTACCGCAGGTTCCTCTTGTATAATGTGCTCGGGGCCATCTCGTGGACGCTTCTCATCGTGCTTGGAGGATATTACCTTGGCACATTTTCCATAGTACAGGAAAATATGAGCCTCCTGATCTTTCTCGTCCTTGCGGTGACCGTGGGAACCGTCCTCTTTATCATTGTCGGGCCCATCAGGGCATTCCGGCAGAAGAAGGACCCGAAAGGACCGTAATTTTTTGTTTCAGGAGGCTTTTTTGGTTCCTGAACCTCTTAAAGGTGCGAAGGTGTCGCAGCCTCCGACAGGAAGCTCCTGTATTGATTTTTCATACAAAAATTCCGGTAAAATTTTACATTTTTACCGGGATCTCAACCACACCCGCAAGGAAAGGGCCCGGGGGCGCCCGGATGACCATGCAAGGAGGCTTTGAGATTTTTTTTTAAGACAGCACAATATCCTTAACCCGCCGATGTGGATGTTTGGCTGGCGGCGCTTTTTATAAAAGCGCGCGGAACCTCCATTCCGAAAAACAGACGTGATACCCTATAATGCGAAGGTTGTGATTCTGACATATAGATACCGAGTACCAGAGATTTACAGGAAAAAATCAGGGTAAAATAAAATGTTTATGACGTAATAATTTTCAGGCATTATTCTTGGTCCCGGAAAGTGTACGGATCGAAACTGTCAAAACTATATCTGTCCAATAGTATCCGGCACTTTATTCGATTTCCCATGTATCACATTCTTTATGTTGATGATGAACCCGGCCTGCTTGAAATAGGGAAACTCTTCCTTGAGCACTGCGGTGATTTCACTGTTGACACCATCACTTCTGCCACGGAGGCACTGGCTCTTCTCGACATAAAGAACTACGACGGCATTATTGCTGATTACCAGATGCCCGATATGGACGGTATCGAATTTTTAAAAACGATACGGGCGTCGGGAAAGACCGTTCCGTTTATCCTCTTTACCGGACGAGGCCGGGAAGAAGTTGTTATCCAGGCTTTAAATGAAGGGGCCGATTTTTATCTCCAGAAAGGCGGCGAGCCCCAGAGCCAGTTTACCGAGCTTTCAAACAAGGTCCGTTACGCCATCATGCGCAGGCGTGCAGAGGAATCGCTGAAACAGAACGAGGCCCAGCTCCGGCAGATCATTGACTTAGTCCCCCACCTTATCTTTGCAAAAGACTGGAACGGGAATTTCCTGCTTGCAAACCGGGCGATTGCCGAGAGATACCATACGGATGTCGCCACTCTTGTAGGAAAATCCCAGTCATTATTCCACGGGAATAGTGTCGAACTACAGCGCATGCTTGACGATGACCGTGAGGTCATAACCACGGGAACCACCAAATTTATCCCGGAGGATCCGTATACCAACACCTCCGGAAACCAGTCCTTTTTCCAGACCACCAAGGTTCCCTTCACCACGGTTGGCAGTAACCAGCAGGCCGTACTCGGGGTTGCCATCGACATCACGAAGAGTAAGCAGGTGGAAAAGGCCCTCCGGGAGAGCGAGGAGCGGTACCGCCGGATTGTCGAGACCACTGATGAGGGTATCTTTCAGCTTGGTAAAAATCTCGAAACAGTCTATGTCAACCGGAAAATGGCGGAAATGCATGGCTGCATTCCTGAAGAAATTCTAAGAAAAAACATTACTCTTTTCATGGCAGCAGAAGAGATCCCCGAAAATTCACTCCGTATGCAAGAGCGCCGGCAGGGAAAGAGTGGGCGGTACGAACGCCGCTATATAACAAAAGACGGGAAGGTCCGGTGGATGCAGGTATCCGCGACCCCGCTCATGGACCCGGACGGCACGTTCCTGGGCTCTTTTGCGATGTGTTATGATATTACGGAGCGTAAGACAGCAGAAGCGGAAATTGCCCACAGGAACGATGAACTTCGTGCAGCATACGAACAGCTCAGGGCAACCGAAGAAGAACTCAAGCAGAATTATGATAAACTGGCAAAAGGCCAGAACCTGCTCGAAGAAAGCGAACTGCGGTACAGGAACGTCGTTGAGGACCAGACCGAATTTATCTCCCGTTTCCTACCGGATGGCACACATGTCTTTGTCAATGAAGCCTACTGCCGGTATTTCGGCCTGAAACGAGACGATATTGTCGGGCACCGGTTCCGTCCAAAAATCCCCATCGAAAACCGGAAACGTGTGAAACAGTTCTTTGCATCCTTAACCCGGGACCACCCGATCGATAGTATTGAACACCCAATCATCATGCCTGATGGTTCAATGCGGTGGCACCGTTGGAGTGATCGCGCGATCTTTGATCTCTTTGGAACGGTTATCGAATACCAATCAGTGGGCCGGGATATAACTGAAGAAAAGACTACGCAAATCGCCCTGGAGAGAAGTGAGAAGCGGTTCCGCGAGCAGTACCAGAACAACCCGCTTGCCATCTTTACCTGGCAGCACAAGGATGACGATTTTGTTCTTGTCGATTGCAACAAGGCAGCCGAATCTCTCACCGGGGGAAAATCCAAAGACTATCTTGGAATTTTGGCGTCAACTCTTTATGCAGATCGACCGGAAGTCCTGTCTGATATCAGGAACTGCTTTTATAAACATGCTGTGATCTCAAAGGATATCGAATCGAAGAACTTCATGCCCGGGCGGCACATCCATGTCAATGCGGCCTCCGTCCCGCCAGACCTCATCATGGTCCACATGAATGATATCACCGAACGCAAGAAAGCCGAAAACGCCCTCATGGAAAGCCAGCGCAAGCTTGCAGATGCGATGGATCTCGCAAACCTGGTGACCTGGGAGTGTGACATCGAAACAGGCATTTTGACGTTTGATGATCGTTTCTCAACCCTGTACGGAATTGATGCGGAGCAAAAAGGCATCAACCATATGACGGCAGAAGCGTACCTGCAAAAAATGGTCCACCCGGAAGATCTTCATATCCTTGTCGAGGAAGATGAAAAGACCAGGACAACATCTGACCCCAATTACGTATCGAAGCGGGAATATCGTATTATTCGCGGTGATGGTGAGATCCGGCGCATTGAGATGTGTGTCGGGGTTACAAAGGATGCTGAAGGCCGGACCATCACAACCCACGGCGTGAACCAGGATATCACCGAACGCGAGAAAGCCAAAGAGGCTCTCCGGGAGAGCGAGGAGAAGTTCCGCTCGTTTGTTGAGAATTCGAATGATATTTTATATTCGACGACCCCGGAAGGGATTTTTACCTATATATCCCCAAAGTTGACTGAACTTACGGGACAAAATACCCGTGAGGTCATTGGAAAATCATTCGATTTTTTTGTGTCTTCCGATGATCTTTCCGAGGATCGTGAATCCCTGCACCACGCTTTCACATCGGCAGAAAAGATGAGCGGGATTGAATACCGGACACGACACAAGAACGGCACATGGCAGTGGCATAGCGCAACGGCTTCCCCGGTCCGCGACGCCAAAGGGAATATTGTATCGATCGTTGGCACTATCCGTGATATCACTGAACGTAAGAAAGCCGAAGAAGCCCTCCGCCGGGCGAACCGCCAGCTCAGTCTTCTCTCGGGTATTACCCGGCACGATATCCTCAACAAGCTTACGGGCGTTCTTGGGTATCTTAAACTGGCAGAAGTAAAATCAAGCGATCCCGCGCTCAGCACGTACCTGGAAAAAATAGAATCTGCGGTTACGGAGATACAATCGCAGATCGAATTTAACCGGATCTACCAGGATCTCGTCACCCATGAGGCGCAGTGGATAGAACTGGACACGGTAATACCCCGTTTTAGTGTCCCGAAAAATATCACGCTGAACACTGATATACAGAAGGCAGAGGTATTTGCCGACACGATGCTTGAAAAGATTTTTTCAAACCTCCTTGACAATTCCATCCGGCACGGCCAGAAAGTGACTGAAATTAAGGTATCCTCCAGAAAGTCAGGCAAGGACCGGGTTATTGTATGGGAGGATAACGGGGTTGGGGTTGCCGACGATGAAAAGGAGCGGATTTTCGAGCGGGGTTTCGGGAAAAATACCGGGCTGGGATTGTTCCTTTCCCGGGAGATCCTTTCCCTGACCGGCATCACCATCCGGGAGACCGGCACGCCGGGTAAAGGGGTGAGGTTCGAAATTACCGTGCCAAAAGGGCATTACCGGTTTTCCAATCCGAAGTCAGAAAATAAGTGCAACACGCAGGGCCGGTAGTTTTTCCCGTCCCTCACACGTTTACCTGCAGGACCATAGTACAGGTCTAAAATACCGGCAATAATGCCGGTAATACCGGTAAAATCGGGAAAATCATCTGTGGTTTATTAAAAAAATACAGGGTTACTTCTTCCACGTAACCGTCATGCCCTTGTTATCCACCTTCGTTGCAATCGCAATCTCAAGGCCAATCGGTTTTAAAATTTTCTGGATTGCCTTACGATCTTTTTCTGTTACAATCGCAATCGACGGGCCAACCGAACTCATGCCGACAAATTCAAGGCCGGCCTCCCGCAGCATGCTCATGTACTGGTATATCCGGTAACTGTGATGCTCGACCTCGGCCCGTTTCGATCCCCTGAACTCGATCTCCCAGACAACATCCCCGATCTTTTTGATGTCGCCGTGTTCGAGCGCAGGGATGAAATCCATCATGAAGAGGTATGCCTTGAGTTCCCGGTCCCGGTAGTCAAGCGACCGCGCCCGGTTCATCAAAAGGTCGAACTCTTTTGTGCCGGCTGATGAGATGTCGGTAGGTGGGACAACAATAAACACATTCATGCCTTCCGCAAACGGGTGGTGGTACACGAGCACCAGTTCGTCACCCATCACGGCCATGCCGCCGTAGGTGCTCGCCGCCGGCCCGACCCCGGTCTCAAAGCCGAACGCGATTGTACCCTCAGCAGTCTCCTCGACATAATTATGACCGATAAGCTGGCGAAGTTCTGCATTCGTGAGCGGACTGCCGACCGCCTCGTTTAAGGCAGTCGCGACTGCGATCATCACCGTGCTTGTCGACCCGAGGCCAACATGTTTGCGCTCGTGATCGGTTGCCTTAATCTTAAATCCACCGGTATAACCGACCGCTTTTGAAAAGACCGCGACAAAATTTTTGACAATATCCGCCCTGTCGTAATCAATCACAAGGCCCTTTTTAGTGCACTCGACTTCGGCGGTACAGTAGCACTGGATGGCAAACCCGATCCCACCGCCTCCTGCGTGATCCGGGGCAAACCGGTTCATATCGAGGACCGACAGATGGATCCGGGCCGGGGCTTTTACAAAAACTTTACCTTTTCCTGGCTTCAGCTTATAGGTGTTCTTTTCAAAACCGAGCGTTTTTGTGATCTCGCCGGGTAAAAAAGCCTTGAACTCGTATTCCACGAGATCGAGATCGCCACCACGTATCATCATAAATGGCATTGCACTTCACCGTTTATGGGGTCCTGTCGAAGAAAATGTTTTTCCCCGATGCCGAGAGCGGGATCGCAAATGCCGCCGTGCAGTTTTTCCCAAGCAATCCAAGGCCGATAGCGACCGATCCTGCGCTATACATGATCCGGTTGTCAACGTTGTGGATCTGTGCAGTCTTTACTGCGGAACCAAGAGCAATTCCGAGATCCGCCATCCTTACTGCGCAGTTAGGCCCGGCAAAAGGCGTGGCTTGCTTTTTTGCGGTTGCCCCGTGTGCGGCTTTTGTGAATGCTGCACAGGACGCATACCCGCACGCCCCGCAATTGATCAAAACGGCCTGTTTTCCCAAAACCCCGATGAGGACGCAGGAATCGCTTGCGGCAATGTTCTTTGCATCGCGCAGGAAGAAGCCGGCGTGTTCATGCGTCTCACCGTAGGCGGTCATCGCGCCCGAGAGTTTCTTTAATTCCATCGTTGTGAGCACACGCACGAGGATCGAATCCTGTCCTTTCGCTTTTGGTGCGGTGCGGGCCGCAAGCGCCATGAGCCCGGCAACTGCAGCCACTGCTGTTTTCTCAACAGTCATACGGCAGTATGGGATATTGCCGGAAGATAAAGATACAGGGTTTGAAGGGAGTGTACGTCAAAATGTCAGGTATTTTACCCGATTGTTTTCCGGACGGTATTTCCTTATGAGACCCTGAATGCAACGCCGTCAAACACGGCGACCGCCCGGTCACCTTCATACACCATCACGCGGTACGTTTCGCACGTCCCGTTTGCACCGATGCGTTCCGCAACCGCAATGAGCCGGTCTTTGCCTTTCACGGGTAAGAGATACTGGATGTGCACGGAGACTGCCGTGTAATGGGTCGTCCCGCAGTTGGATGCGATGCCAAATGCATGGTCGGCAAGCGAGAAGACAGCTCCGCCATGCGCGGTACCATGCGGGTTTAACTTTCCTGCACAGTCCATCTCGACGCGTGCATAACCCTCGCGGGCCTCGGTGATATGCATATCCAGCAGCCTGGCAAATGCACTGTCTTCGAATGCCGCAATCCGGTCGCGCACGGATACAGGATTTTGTTCATCCGGCATTTTTCTGGCGCTGGTCATATACGTTCCACACAAAAAAGGCTGCCGGGGCCCTCGCGATCACTTGTATTTTTTCTGGGAATATGCATATTTCTGGGTCTCTCCGCCGTGGGCAACGATATAGATCCACTCATAGAGCGATTTAATTGTGCCGTACTGCTGGTACCTGCGCATGGAGAACCCGACTTTTAATTTTCCGTCAAACCGGATCTTCCCTTCATCTTTCATGCGCATCGCAATCTCAAGGTCGTCCCCGGCATCGATGCACCGGTACATACCGGCTTTGATAAACGCGTCTTTGCGGAATGCGGTGTTGCAGCCGAGCGTGTAATAGAAGGTCCGACTGTAGTATCCGATACGGGAGAAGGTATTAGCCAGAAGAAGCGAGAAATGGTTGCCGACACTATCCTCGATGGGATAGACCGGGCCGTAGACCTGCACAACGACCGGGTCTGCAAAATCATCCATGATACGCTCGATCCAGTCCGGAGGGAGAATACAATCGGCATCGGTTGTTGCGATGATATCACCTTTTGATGCCATGACCCCGTCGTTTCTTGCCCCGCCGACTTTCTTGCTGGTCTGGATAAAGACCATGTCGGCATACTTGCGGGCAATCTCGCAGGTCCTGTCCGTTGACCCGCCATCAACGACAATGATCTCGTATTCGCTTTTACTGACCGTCTGGTGCGAGAGCGAGACAAGGCACTGGGCGATATTTTCCTCTTCGTTATAGGACGGGACAATGACGGATATCATATGGGTATCGGAAAACTCCTGTACTTTTTTTAGGTTGTCGGATTATAAGAGTGATGCCGGGTAAATAAAAAAAGAGTTCAGGCCGGATACGATTTTACGAAATCCAGCACGCTCCTTATGCAGCCGTCCATGTTGAGGTACTCGAACTGGGCAAACCGGCCAACGAGCGGGATGCCGAGCTCGCGGCAGTAGTCCCGGAGAACTGCTATATTTTTCTGGTATTCTATATCGTAGACCACGTAGGCAAACGGCTGGCGCACGACAGTAGCCGAGACAATCCGATCCGGTGTCAGGAGGTTCATTTCAGTAAGCGTGCCGGTGACCTCGGTAATGAGAGCCTTATCGGTCATCTGTGCCACGCTATCACCGGGCTGATGGGTGATCTCGGCGAGGATCGCGCTATGTCCCTCCGGAGCAACGTGCCGGCTGTATCCCGAAGGAAACGAAACCCGGTTGGTCTTCCCAAGTGCCGGGTCGGGGATGTAGAGCCACGAATAATCCGGCACGCTCCCGCACAGGCCGATATTGACGCAGACAAGCGAGTTATACGTGAGGGCGTCGCAGGCCTTCCGTACTTCCTGCGGTACGTCATCAAGTGCTGCTATAAGATGCTGGATTGGGATGGTCGAGATGATGCGGTCAACCTCAATGGATTCCGTGTCGCTGCTGATCACCCACCGCGCACCCTGTTTTTTGATCGAACGGATCCGGAAATTTGTCTTAATACAGGTCTCCACAGTCCGTGCAATCGCTTTTACGAGCGCTTCGATTCCGCCATCAAGCGGGTAGGAAAAGACCGCCTGGTGGGTGTACCCCTCGGTCGGGATGCCGATCGCGGATTTTATCACGTCATCGACCGGTGGCCGGGGGATGCGCCCGTCCACCCAGTGCATGGACATCTTTTCGGTGGGGTACTTCCAGATTTTTTCGTTGTACGGTACCATGTAACACTCGGCAATCCCTTTGCCGAACGTGTAATAGATCCAGTCACGGAACGTTTTCGGGGCAGGAATATCGCCTTTTTCGACGGCGATAAGGTTTTTTACAAACTCGCTGATACAGAAGAACCGGTCCTCTGCGGGCAGGTCAGAAAGGCCGTTCTCGAAAGGATACTTCACGTACCGGCCCTTATAGAAGATCTTCGTATTCCTGTTGTTCTGCTGCTCGTTTTCGGCAATCATCTGCCGCATGAACGCGAGCACTTCGGTGTCACGCGAAAAAATAATGTGCGAGCCGCCAATATCGAACGTGAACCCCTTTTCGGTCCGCGACCGGCAGAGCCCGCCATATGTCGGCTCTGCTTCAAGTACAACAAGGTCGGTGCCTTTATCGTGCAGGAGCCGGGCCAGCGTCAGGCCGGATAATCCGCCTCCAAGAATTGCCGTCTTCACTCCTCAAGTATTGGTGGGCCAAATTAATAAAAATACGCCGTTACCGGGAAAAAAAGGATTATTATTTTGAAATATACCAGCCCGTCTGGGTCTCGTCAAGGATCTTCGGGTCTGTTTTTTGTGTGCACATGCTGACAACAATCATGAGCACAATTGCAATGATAAACGGGATGAACGAGAAGTGCACCGGAAGATTGGCAAAGTTGTAGCCGAAGACGGTGATCTTGAAATAATTGAGGGCCCCGAAGATAACTGCGGAAAGAAGGCCGACGGTCATGCTCACAAGCGCACCTTCGCGTGTTGCACCCCGCCAGTAGAGTCCGGCAAGGAGCGGGACTGCAAATGTGGCAAGCATGACGCCGATACCCATCCAGATAAGGCTGGCAAGCGCATCCGGCGGGTTGATCGCAAGGATCATCGTGCCGATTGCGGAGAGCACGACAATGATTTTTGAAAGTAGCAGGACGGATTTGTCGCTTGCGTCTGGTTTTAGGACTTTCTTATAGAGGTCCCAGGAGAACATCGCACCGATGGTGAGCATCAGCCGGTCAGTTGTTGACATAACCGCAGCTAGCACAATCACGGCAAAGATCGCCCAAAGCGCCATGATGGGGAGCGAGTACTGGATCCCGTAAAGAATGACAAAGTCCGATGCATTCGAGACGGCCGGGAGGGTGAAGATACCGTCCTTTACCATGACAAGGCCGGCAAACCCTGAAAACTTTAAAAGAAACATTGCCACGCCGTAGATCAGCAGCGCAACCAGTGGGGCCCATTTGAAATACTTGACATCCTTTACCGCAAGGACGTTATTGATCACATGCGGGGCGCAGGCAAGTCCTATCATGAGCATGATGGCAAACGAGACGATATATGCGGGAGCAAATGCACCGGTTGGCATCCAGGGCATCACAAGGTTCGGGTTAACAGATGCAATGACTTCGTTTACGTGCGTAAATCCGCCGGCATAGAAGATGACGATCGGGGCCATGACAAAGATCCCGACAATAAGGATAATGGACTGGATAAGGGAGGCCCATGCAACCGCGTAGAGTCCGCCAATAGTCGTGTAGGCCATCGTGACCATGGTTGCAATAAGAAGCGCAAGCCAGAGCGGGATTGCAAAAAGCCACATGAGGACAATGGCAATTGCGGTGTACTGCCCGACAAGATAGATGAGCGAGACAATAATACCGGCAATTGCCGAGAGCGAGCGGAGTGCTGTCGGGCTTTCGTACCGGTGTGCAAGGTAGTCCTGCACGGTGACATAGCCGGAGGTCTTTGCGACATTATGGAGTTTTACGCCAAAGAAGATGACGCAGAACCCGATCGAGAGCGGGACAAAGATCTGTTCCCACATGGTCGGCCAGCCGGCACGATACCCGAGTCCGGAGACCCCGAGAAGTGACATCCCGGAGCAGACCGCACCAATCATAAGGAGGACAAAAACCCAGAACCCAAGCGAGCGGCCGGCGACAAGGTAATCCTCTGCGGTTTTGACCTTACGCGATGCCCATACTCCTATCCCGAGCAGGACCAGGAAGTAGAACGCGATGATCACAACAGTCAACACGTCTGCCATTTAGTCATGCCCCCCGAAGGACAGGCCCCAGTACAACAATGCTGCAATGGCGATGATTGTTACCCCGCCAAAAACAATGAGGGTTATATCCGGCAATCCAAACATGATACCTTGTTAACCTGTAGCATGTTAGCATATAACACAATCGAAATGTTTCTGGAGGGTATCAGCGGGCCAAATAAGATCACCTTCAAGTGACCCGACAGGATACCGGGATACAGATCAGTTACGTTGTGGTAGACACATGTCGGTACAATGTTGAACCGGCGTGGTGTGCTGATACGTTTGATGTTCGTATTACCGGGAACTTATTGACAACGCAGGGAAAGAGATATCCTATGTATTTGCCCGGGAACCCGGGGGCAGGCTGATAAAAGAGAGTGTTCTGATATGTCAGGCGGGGTAACCGGTTTTTCCTGTCATTACAAATTTCCTTCTTACCATCGACTTATCTGAATGCTAAAAGAAAATACTCTTTAACAACTGTAGGATAATATTCCATTGCCCTACACCGCGGACGTATCATGCATACTATCCTCTATGTTGATGATGAACCCGGCCTGCTTGAAATCGGCAAACTCTTCCTTGAGCGAGACAGGCAATTCAGCGTAGATACCGTTACCTCTGCCCCGGAAGCACTTACTCTTCTTGATACAAAGAACTATGACGCCATCGTCGCTGACTACCAGATGCCGGACATGGATGGCATTGAATTTCTGAAAAAAGTCAGGACCATGGGGAATACCATCCCGTTTATCCTTTTTACCGGACGTGGCCGGGAGGAGATTGTCATCCAGGCCCTGAATGCAGGGGCCGATTTCTATCTCCAGAAAGGCGGAGAACCGGTATCGCAGTTCGCCGAGCTTGCACACCAGATTCGCCAGGCAATCCATAAGAGCAAGGCAGACGCGAGCATCCGTGACCATGAGCGCCGTGAAGCAGATATCATCAACTTCCTGCCGGATGCTACCTTTGCAATCGACCGGTCCGGCCATATTATCGCATGGAACAGGGCAATAGAAAAGATGACGGGGGTTCCGGCAGAGGAGATGCTGGGAAAGGGCGATTACGAGTACGCAATTCCGTTCTACGGACAAAGGCAACCGACCCTGATCGATCTTATCTTTGAACCTGATGAGGTCATTGCCAGGATGTATGCACATATCCTTCACAGGAAGGAAACCCTGATCGCCGATACAACTCTTCCACTCTTAAGAGGACAGCGGGTTACCCTCATGGCCATGGCGAGCCCGCTTTACAACCGTCAAGGGAAAGTCGTCGGTGCGATCGAATCAATTCGGGATATTACCGAACGGACACGGGCGGAAGATGCACTCCGCGAGAGCGAGGAGCGGTACCGCCAGATCGTCGAGACCGCGAATGAGGGTATCCTGAAGATGGATGAACAGTTCAACATGGTCTATGTCAACAAGAGAATGGCGGACATGCTCGGTTACATGCCGGAAGAGACGATTGGCCGGAACATCCATTCATTCTTTCTGGCAGAAGACATACCTGACAACATCCCCCGGCTGAATGAACGCAGAGCGGGGAAGAGCGACCGGTTTGAGCGCCGCTTTGTTACAAAAGACGGGAGGATCCGATGGATGCAGGTGTCTGCTACACCGCTTATGGATCCAGACGGCACATTCCGGGGATCCTTTGCGATGTGTTCCGATATTACGGAGCGTAAGACCGCAGAGATGGAAATTACCCGCAGAAACGCTGAACTTCGTGCAGCATACGAGCAGCTGACCGCTACAGAAGAAGAGCTCAAACAAAATTACGATGAACAGGCAAAAAGCCAGCACCTGTTACGTGAGAGCGAACAGCGGTACAGGAACGTGGTCGAAGACCAGACCGAATTTATCTGCAGGTTCCTGTCAGATGGCACGCATGTCTTTGTCAACGATGCCTACTGCCGTTATTTCGGTATGAAACGGCATGAGATACTCGGCCACCGGTTCCGGCCAAAGATTCCTGCCGAAGACCGGGAGCGCGTGAACCGGTTCTTTGCATCCTTAACCCCGGACCACCCGGTCGATAGCATCGAACACCGGATCATCATGCCTGACGGCACATTATTGTGGCAGCGGTGGAGTGACCGTGCGATCTTCGATCCATCGGGAACGATTACTGAATACCAGTCCGTAGGCCGGGATATAACTGACGAAAAAGTAACTCAGACCGCATTACAGGAAAGCGAAAAACGCTTAAATTCCATATTAAATACTGTCGGGGATGTTATCTTTCAGCTGGCTGTAGAACCTGATGGGCAGTACCGTTTTACTTCGATTAACTCGGCCTTTAGTAAAACCACCGGACTGCCTTATAACCAGTTGATCGGCAAGAGGGTGAACGAGGTCATCCCCGAACCCTCGCTGGGAAAGGTTCTCGAAAAATACCGGCAGGCCATTGAAGAAAAGGCCATCGTCCGTTGGGAAGAAATATCCAGTTACCCTGCGGGGGAGCTGACCGGAGAAGTCAGTATTGCACCCATCTTTGACAAGGCCGGTAAGTGCACACACCTGATCGGATCCGTGCATGATATCACCGGGCGCAAGAGGGCAGATGCGGCACTGCGCGAGAGTGAGAAACGGTTCCGCGAGCTCTCAGACCTTCTGCCTCAGATCATCTATGAAGCGGATACAGAGGGTAACCTGATGTACTCGAACCGTATTGCATTCAAATGGTTCGGGTATACAGAAGATGACTTCAGGCAGGGTCTTAACATCATGCAGATGATTGCGCCCGATGACAGGGAGCGGGCTGTGGCAAATTTCCGTGCTCTTGTCAGGAGAAAGGAACCGCACATGGAACCTTTGGACGAGTATCTGGCCCTGCGAAAAGATGGGAGCACATTTCCCATCTCCATCTACTCATCACCAATTCTGGTAAATGGCAGGATCACCGGGCTTCGGGGCATCATTGTTGACATCACCGAACGCATGAGAACGGAAAATGCCCTCCGTCACGCGAACAGCCAGCTCAACCTGCTCACCGGTATCACCCGTCACGATATTCTGAATAAGGTTTCAGTTGCTCTGGGCTATCTCAGCATCGTTCAAATGAAGTCCGGCGATCCGGCACTGGTTGAATATCTGAAGAATGTGGAATCAGCGATAACAACAATAAGGTCCCAGATCGAATTCACCCGGATCTACCAGGACTTTGGCATCCAGGATCCGCAGTGGATTGAACTCGATTCGGTCATGCCCCGGGAGGTCCCTGTAACGGTTCGCCTGGACACGGCAGTGCAGGGAATAACCGTATTTGCTGACCCAATGCTTGAGAAAGTCTTTTTCAACCTCCTTGACAACTCGATCCGGCACGGGGAGCGGGTGACAGAAATCCGCGTATCGTTCCACAGGTCGGGCGACGATCTGGTTATTGTGTGGGAGGATAACGGTAGTGGCATCACGGCTGACGATAAGAAGCGGATCTTTGAGCGGGGGTTCGGGAAAAATACCGGACTCGGGTTGTTCCTTGTAAGGGAAATCCTCTCCCTGACAGATATCACGATTACCGAGACCGGGGAACCGGGTAAAGGCGCACGGTTCGAGATCACCCTTCCGAAAGGTGCGTACCGGTTTTTCGATGCGCAATAAAATTTATAAAAAAAGTGCAGGAAATCTCTAAAAAGCCAAAAAAATTCCGTATTCAGGTCAAAGAAATTAAAATCAATGCATTGCAGACATCATCTTTTCATAGAGATGACCACCCCCCACCTTTTGCCAGTCCTGTCCCGTTGGGGGCGGGTGTAAAGCCCCAAAGAGTGTCACAAAAGAGATCGAATGATGTCCACAAAGCCGGGTTTATCCGCTTTTTGTTCCCAGACAGGGATATTTTAATAATCTCTTTTATTGGAGTCACACCCGGTATAAAGACGGTATTTCATTGCCGGT
>Ga0209098_1001315_pt1 | contig 24151 bp, 11 predicted proteins | sample AD_JPNHW1_MetaG_FD_184429 | JGI IMG/M metagenome (GOLD analysis project Ga0209098, IMG submission 184429) | Active sludge microbial communities of municipal wastewater-treating anaerobic digesters from Japan - AD_JPNHW1_MetaG (SPAdes) (version 2) | ecosystem: Engineered > Bioreactor > Anaerobic...
CGCGCTTCGTCGAGTGGGCGGGCTACAACGACTGGGGCGCGGGCTGGCTGGCGTGGGCCGGCCGGCAGGCGGATCCCGGCGCCTGGATGATCGCCGAGCACGTGCCGTCCGATCCGGAGCTGATCCACCGCACGGAGATGGACAGCACCTGGGGCGACGCGTTCCGCTGGGGCGTGCGCGGCTTCGTCGAGGATGCCCGGCTCGATCGCGCCGAACTGGCGCGCCTGCTCGATCCGACCCAGGCGGGCTTCACCAACGCCGCCCAGCGCATCGCCTACATCGAAAGCCACGACGAAGAACGCGTGCTGCGCAGCCTGCGCCAGAAGGGCTTTTCGGAAGCCGAGTCTTTCCGCCGCGCCTTGCTGGCCCTGGCGCTGACGCTGACCGCGCCGGGACCGGCGATGGTCTACGCGGGACAGGAGTTCGGCGAAGACACGCCGAAGATCGTCGGGCCCAATCCGCTGGACTGGAAGCGGACGCAGGGCTGGTTCGGCGCGCGCGCCCGCAACCTGCAGGCCGCCGCGCGTGCGCTGGCGGCGCTGCGCGCCGCGCATCCGGCCTTTAGTTCGGATGTCGTGCAGATGCAGGCGGAGGGCCTGCCCGACGGCGTGGCCGTCTATGCGCGCGGCGCCGGGCGGGAGGCCATCGTGGTGGCCGGCAATTTCGGGCGGCGCAAGCGCACGGTGACGGTTCAGTTGCCGGACGCGGACGCGTGGCGGAACGTGCTGGAAGCCCGGGCCGCGCAGCTGGACGAACGCGGCCAACTGACGCTTGCGCTCGAGCCCGGCGCCGTCGCGGTGTTCGCGTCGCGCTGAATTGCGGGCGGGCTCGGCCGGGGCCGGCGCTCAGATGGCCAGGTCTTCCTTGCCGCGGTGGCGCGGGCCCGAGGGCAGGAAGAGCGCCACGCCGAAGGTCAGCGGTCCGACGCGGCCGATGAACATCAACAGCACCAGGATCAGCTTGCCGATGGGGGTCAATTGCGCGGTGATGCCCGTGCTGAGTCCGACCGTGCCCAGCGCCGAGGCGGCTTCGAACAGCAAGCCCTCGAACGGCTGCGATTCCGACAGCGCCAGCAGGTAGCTGCCGGCGATCAGCGCGCCGACGTAGAAGCCCAAGCTGGCGATCGCGAGCCGGATGCGCTCTTCCGGAATTTCCTTGCGCCAGAAGGTCACCTTGTCGCGGCCCAGCAGCGCGCTGCGAATCACGCCGAACAGCGCGGAGAACGTCGTGGTTTTCAGGCCGCCGCCGGTGCCCGACGGCGACGCGCCCACCACCATCAGCATGATCAGCAGGAACAGCGACGCCTGCGAAAGCTGGCCGATGGGAATGGAATTGAAACCCACCGTGGTGATGGCCGCCATGACCTGGAAGGCGGAAGCGGTCAGGCGCTCGTACGGCGGCAGGGCTTGGATGGTCGGCTCGGCGACGTAGAAGAGCACGATGCCGGTCAGGCTCACCCAGGCCGTCGTCACCAGAATGATGCGGCTGGTGAGGGTGATGCGGTCCGTCTTGCCGATCAGGCGCCGCCAGGCGTCCACGAAAACGATGAACCCGATGGCGCCGAGATAGCTGAGGATGCCGAGGACGACGTTGATGGCCACGTTGCCGCGCAGCGCCTCGAAGCTGGCGTCGTAGAGCCCGAAGCCGGCGGTGCAGAAGGCGGAGATGCTGTGGAAGATCGCCGACCAGAGCGGATGCTCGAGCCCCGCGTTCCGGAAGGCGACGAACAGCGCCGCGATGCCGGCGGTTTCCACCAAAACGGTGAACAGAATCACGCTGCGGATGAATCTGGCGATGCGGAATTCCTCCGGCATGCTGAACACCACCTTGCCGATCTGCTCGCGCCGTGCGGACAGATCGCCCCGCCGGGCCAAGACCACGAACGAACCGAAGGTCATGTAGCCGATGCCGCCGATCTGGATCAGGACCAGGACGACCAGTTGGCCGAACAGACTGAACCCATGGCTGGTGCTGACGGTTGCCAAGCCGGTGGTGGAAAGAGCGGAGGCGGAGGTGAACAGGGCATCCAGCGCGGAAACCGGTTTTTCACCGGAACTCAGAGGCAAGGCCAAAAGAACCCAGCCGATCAGGATATAGGCCAAGTAGCCCAGCACCACCAGTCGCACGGGGTGAAGGTTGTCCACAAAACGGCAGAACCCTAGCCATTTTTCTTTCATGCATGCCTCCTTTTCCGTCCAAGGCACGGAAATTGGATTACATGGGTAGAAAAGGCTACTCCGACCCCATGAGGAGTCAACACATTGTCTGTATCATGTTAAAATGCAAATAATTACAATTGTTAATCCGCGGCATTAAATGGGCAAAAATGCGATCTTTTCGCATGTTTGCAAAGGCGCCGGATGATCCTGGAATCCACCTTTGTCCACCGCACGTCCAAAAACGTCAAAGCAGCGCATCCGGTTCCCGGTGGGGGAAGGCGAAAAATATTGGCAGCGGGCTTTTCGTCGGCCCCTTTTTTGCCAGGCGGCGAGGTTCATTCCGCGATGCGATCTGCGGATGGAATCTTCATCTCGAAACCTGATCTAAAGGACGGCGATTGAACGCGTCGAATTCGGGGCCAAGCCGCACCGCGGCCCCCGATGCGCCAAGGCGCGGATCGGGACAGGCGCGCGGGGCGGTGATTAATATCACTGACAATATATTGATTCCATGTCACATTCATCTTCGTCACATGAAACCGCGAACGTCTCAACGCATCCGAAAGACGCGCCGGCCGCTGCCGACGCCGACGGGTTGGGACACGTTCAGGTAAGCAACGCCGGGGCGATTCATGAAACCAGCAAGCAGCGTGGATCTGGAGCAAAAGGTAGAACGCTCCAGAAAAACGCTTCGCGCGGCCGGGGGGCGGCGGACGATTCGATTTGTTCATGATGTTTGCAACGACCACTCGATCCACCCGGATCCATTCACCAGGAGCGCCCCATGAATTTCCGTTTGTCCGTTTGCGCCGCGTCGTTCGTCCTCTCGAGTCTGCTGGCACATCCCGCGGCGGCGCAATCCAGCCGTCCCGGAATGGGCGCGATTCCCTACGCGGCGGGCGCCGTCCGGGGCGTGACGTTCCGGGTGTGGGCGCCGCATGCGACCAACGTCTCCGTCGCCGGCAACTTCAACGGCTGGGACATGGCGGCCAACCCGCTGGCGAGCGAAGGGAACGGCTGCTGGTCGGCGGATTGCACGAACGCCGCGGCGGGCGCCGAATACAAATACGTGATCAACAGCAATCTCTGGCGCCGCGATCCGCGCGGCCTGAGCGTGGTGAATTCCGCCGGCAACAGCATCGTGTTCGATCCGGACGCCTACGACTGGGACGTGGATTCGTTCGCGCGGCCGGAGCGCAAGGACGAGGTCATCTATGCGATGCACGTCCGGACGTACAACCCGCAATGGAGCCAGTGGCCGCAGGGGACCTTCGAGACGGCGATCGCCAAGCTCGATCATCTCCAGGAACTGGGCGTCAACGCGATCGAACTGATGCCGATCATGGAATTTCCCGGTGACAACAGCTGGGGCTACAATCCGTCCGATCCCTACGCCGTCGAAAGCGCCTACGGCGGCTCGCGCAAGCTGCAGGAATTCGTCGATGCCTGCCACACGCGCAAGCTGGCGGTCATCCTGGACGTGGTCCACAACCATTGGGGCCCCAGCGACCTGGCGACGTGGCAGTTCGACGGCTATGCGCCGGTCGCGGAGTACGGCGGCATCTATCACTACAATTCCGCGGGCCTGTGCTGCACGGACTGGGGCGCCACCCGGCCGAACTACGCCACGACGGAAGTCCGCGACTACGTCAAGGACAACTACTCGGCCTGGCTCGACCAGTTCCGCGCGGACGGCTTCCGCACGGATTCGCCTTTCCACATCGGCTATTACGACACCGGCAGCGGCTCGGCGGGCAACGCCGACGGCGTCAGCCTGATGCAGGAATGCAACGCGCGCATCCACGACAACTACACGAACGTGGTGTCGATCCAGGAAAACGGCGACGCGACGTGGGGCTTCGACTGCCGTTGGGACATGGATTTCATGGAAGATCTGCGCGCGCTGGTGGCGGAACCGAGCGATGCCAACCGCAACATGAACGCGCTGGCGGGCATGATCAACAGCGGCGCCGGCCTGGGCCGGGTCCTCTACGTGGAGTCGCACGACACCGCCGGCGACCTGAACGGCAACACGCGCTTGGCCAAGCTGATCGACTCGAACGATCCGGCGAGCTACTGGGCGCGCAAGCGGTCGCTGCTGGCGGCCGCGGTCTACCTGACGTCGCCCGGCATCCCGATGATCTTCCAAGGCGAGGAAATGATGGAGTACTGGTCGTTCTCCGACCGCACCGGCTACCGCTGGGACGCGACGACCAGCGAATACCACCGCGGACACATCGCCGCCTACAAGGCGCTGGTCCACGCCCGGCGCAACCTGAAGGGCGGCACGCAGGGGCTCAAGGGTTCGAATTGCGACGTCTACCACGTCGACGACGCCAACAAGGTCATCGCCTACAAGCGCTGGGATGCGGGCGGCGACGACGTGGTGGTGGTGGCCAACTTCGGCATCACGGCCTGGACCAACCACAACTACAGCATCGAATTCCCGTCTGCGGGGACCTGGTACGCGCATTTCAACAGCGACCAGACGAATTACTACGGCGATTTCAACAACGTCGGGTCCGCGTCCGTCGTGGCCGCCGGTTCGCCGCCGGCCGCGAACGTCGACATGGGCCGCTATTCGGCGCTGATCTTTTCCAAGACGCCGCCGGCCACGAGCGGCACGGCGGCGGCCGGTCCCGAGAACAACGGCTGCGACCAGCCGGTTTCGTTCACCTATTATCCGGCCGGCGGCCCCTTGGCCGGGGCGGCGCAGGTGCGCATGCTCATCGGCCACGACGGCTGGCAGAACGCTTTCTACACCAACATGACGCGCGCGTCCTACGACACCAACGTGTGGCTTTGCTCCTATTCCGATTTCCCGGGCGGCACCCGCGGCCTGAATTATGCGTTCACCGACGGCAGCGGCGCCACGTGGGACAACAACTTCGCCAAGGACTGGTACGTCGCCGTGGGTTGCCATTCCACCATGGACTTCGCGCCGGCCCAGCCCACCGGTTGCTCCGAGGTCACGTTCACCTATCAGGCGGCGGACGGGCCGCTGGCGACGGCCACGCAGGTCTTCGCCCACGTCGGCCAGAACAACTGGGAATTGATCGTCGATCCCGACGTCCGGCTGACGGCGCTTGGCAACGGGGTTTGGTCCGGCACCTACAGCCTGCGCGATCCCGCCTACAGCCTGAACGTGTGCTTCAACGACGGGCAGGGCGGGTGGGACACGCATTACAACAACAACTGGAACGTGAACGTGCAGAACTGCCACACGAACACCGGCAACGTCTGGCTCGATCCGGCCCAGCCCTACGGCTGCGATCCGATCACGTTCCGCTACGACCCCGCCGCGGGGCCGCTGGCCGGCGCCACCAACGTCAACCTGTTCATCGGCCGCGACAGCTGGCTGGACGTCGCGACCCTGCCCATGGCGCCGGACACGTCCGGCGTGTGGACGGTGGTCTACCAGCCGCCGCGGGGCTGCGACTGGATCAATTTCGTCTTCAACGCGGGGCCGACGAACGCCCTCACGTGGGACAACAACTACACGAAGGACTGGAACTACTCCGTGTATTGCTCGCCGCAGGACGGGGGAGTGACGCTCGCGCCGGAGAATCCCGTCGGCTGCGTGCCGCTGACCATCACCTACGAGCAGCTGCCGGAATGTCCGCTGGAAAACGCGACGAACGTCTTCGTGCATATCGTGGACGCCTACACTGGCGGCACGGTGGCGGAAGCCCTGCCGATGACGGAAATCAGCAACGGGGTTTGGCGGGCCGAATATTTCACGCCGCCCGGAACCCAGTGGATCTACCTGTATTTCCACGACAACCAGGGCACGGCGGATTATCTGCGCAAAACGGAATATTGGTACGCCTATTTCCAGAACTGCGCACCGGCGGATGCGGTGGCGATCACCAATCCCATTTGCGAATGGCACGACGCCGGCGCCGCGTCCGTCCTCGTCCTGCAGGGCGTTGTGGAAAGCGGCCAAGGCAGCGATTTGGTCTGGACCAACGCGCTGACCGGCCAGCACGGCGCGCTGACGGCGACCTCCGTCTGGGAAGTCGCGGACATCGCCCTGCAGCCCGGCACCAACGCCATCACGATCGGCACGCGCGTGTACGGCGCGCCGGCCTTCGACAGCCCCACCAACGCGGCGTATGCGAACGGCTGGCAGTTGGGCGACAACGGCGGCACGGGCTTCACGGCCTGGACGCAGGCGTATGCCAGCGTCGCGAACCTGTCCATTTCCGACGCGAGCGTGCTGGGGCCCAAGGCCTGGCAGTTCGACCATCCCGCCCAGTGGCAGTATTACTCCGTCGATCGCTTGTTCGGAAATGTCCTCGTGGCGGGCGATTCCGTCCGGTTCAAGCTCGATCTGGCGCATGGCACCGGACTCTACCAATTCATCGACCTGTTCTCGGAGAACGGCAATTGGCTGGCGTCGCTGTCCTGCTCGCCCTACATGTCCAACCAGATCAGCATCATGGCCGCCAACTACAACACGCTGCCGCTGCCGGCCACGACCGCGGGACTGGACTACCAGTTCGACTTGCTGTCCGCCTCCAACGCCTGGCTGACCATCACCTCGCGCAGTTCCGGCGATTTCATCGCCACGAACGTCATGTTCTACGATTCCGGCAATTCTTCGTTGAAGCGGGTTTCGTTCGGCTGCATGGACGCCGGCAACCCGGCCGGCGAGTATATCCAGCTGGCCGATCTGCAGGTCGTGCCCGGCGTCCAGGGAGAATGGATCAGCGACACCGTCCTCGTGGTGTCTGCGGCGGCGGCGGACAGCGACGGCGACGGCATGCCGGACGATTGGGAGACGGCGCACGGATTGAATCCGCATCTCGACGATGCGGCGGGCGACGGGGATTTCGACGGCCGGAACAATCTGCAGGAATATCAAGCCGACACCCACCCGGGAAATCCCAACTCCATGCTGCGCTTCGACCGGGTTTCGATGACCGGCAATGTGCTGCGGTTGGTCTGGCAGGGGGGCAGCAATGCCGTTCAGATCGTGCAGTGCTCCAGCAATCTGGAGTCGGAGTTGAACTGGCACGACTGGCTGACGAATCTGCCGCCGACGCCGGTGACGAATGCGTGGAGCCAAACCAACTTCGCGCAAACCAATCGCTTGTTCTTCCGCTTCAAGGCGCACCGGTGATTTTGCGCGACGGATCGGCGGCGGGCGAGCCAGTGGGATAGCTTGGGAAAAGAAAGGCGCGGCATGAGCAACTTCCGGAAGTGGCTGGCGGGCGTTTGCGGTTTGTTGATTCTGGCGGCGCGCCCGGCCTCGGCCGGCGAAGTGATCCTCCAGTACTTCAACACGGGCTGGCCGGAACTGACCCGCCGGATTCCCGAACTGGCCGAAGCGGGCTACACGGCGCTGTGGCTGCCGCCGCCGTTCAAGGCCGGCGGCGGACTGTCCGTGGGGTTCGACAGCTACGACCGCTTCGACTTGGGCACCAAGGACCAGAACGGTTCCGTCGCCACCAAGTACGGGACGGAAACCGAATTGCTGCACCTCGTCGAAGTGGCGCATCGGTTCGGCCTGCGCGTCTATTTCGACAACGTCATGGCGCACAACGGCGGCCCGATGTCGTCCGGCGCGCCGGGCACGCTGCAGGCGAACGGGTTCGTGCCCGAGGATTTCCACCTCAAGCGCACGTCGGAAACCACCTACGAAAACTACGGCTGGCCGAATTGGTCGGACGAGTGGCAGGTGCTGAACCGCAATCCGTTCGGCCAGGACATCGCGCAGGAGAGCGACTACAACACCAGCTTCGGATACAGCGAGGGCGATCATTGCGCGAAATGGTCCGGGATCCGCCACGCCGGCCATCCGGAATACTATCTCGACACCGACCTGCCCATCGCGGTGGTCAATGGCGGCACGACCTCCATCGTCTTCACGTTCGCGAACAAGGAACCGTTCGAGGATTTGGACGGCGACGGCCGCTTCGACTGGACCGATGCGAACGCCAACGGCCAGCACGACGTGGGCGAGGCGAGCGAGCCGTTCACCGACGTCGGCATCGATCCCAGCCGGGCGGACCGCCGCACCGCGGCCTGGGGCTGCGGCAACGGCAAGTACGACATGGGCAATCCCGTCGCGGAGGACGTCAACGGCCTGCTGTTCCGCGCCATCCGCTGGTTCGTCGACAAGGCCAGCGCCGACGGCTTCCGGCTGGATGCCGTGAAGCACGTGCCGGCGTATTTCTTCGGCAAGATGGACAGCCCGAAGGACGGCTCCAACTGGGGCTACGGCGGGCAGGTGCAGGAGCAGTTCAATATCTCGCGCGGCTTCAGCGACTGGGACAACCACCGCGACACCGTGTTCGACAACCTTCAGCCGCGCGACGACGCGCTGCTCTACGGCGAACACCTCGGCGACCCGCCGTGGAAGATGTATTACGTGGACGCGGGCATGCGAATCGCCAACGACGATTTCCTCAACGCGGTGAAGGGCAACGTCGGCGGCAACCTCGGCGGCATGGACGATCCGTCCTACGCCGTGATCAGCCCCGGCCAGTCCATGCACTACGTCATGAGCCACGACAACAACTACCTCTGGGGCGGCGACCGCGAGCAAGCGCATGCCGTCCTGCTCGCGCGCGAAGGCCTGCCGATCGTCTACACCGACGGCTACAACCAGAGCGGCTCGCCGGATTGGTTTCCGAAGCCGGCGGAAATTCCGTTCCTGGGGCAGTGGGGGCAGGCCTATCTGCCGAGCCTGCTCGACGTCAACCGCCATTTCGCCTGGGGCTACCAAAGCAGCCGCTGGAACTCTGGGGACTTCACCTCCTGGGTGCGCTACGATCCCGAAGCCGCCGGCGGTGGCCTCAACGACCACGGCGTCACCATGCTGTTCATGATGGCCAAGAACTATCTGGGATATTGGCCGTCGAAGGACGTGGATGCGGTCTTCCCCGAAGGCGCGCGCCTGTTCAACTACTCGTACCACGACGGGGCCTTCGAGGTGAAGGTCAGCGGCGGCAAGCTGCGCAACCTGGACGACGCGCCCATCTACGTCGCGCCCGGCAAGTTCTACGCGTTCTCCTGGCGCAATCCGGAAATGCCGCTGGCCTGGGGCGAGGGCCTGGCCCAGGAGGTCCAGCCCATCGAGATCTACGAAGACGGAACGCAGGCCGGCACCGTGACGGTTGCGCGCAAGGACGGCCGCAACGGCGATCCCGCCTTCAACCCGTATGGCTTGAGCGATGCGGACAACGCCGACTACAGCTACGCCATCGCCCTGCCGCGCGTCGCGTGTTCCAGCAATCTGGCGTTCGTCGCGCGCGCGGACGGCTCGGCCGAGAACGTCCTCATGAAGCTCGATGGCGGCATCGACCTGAATTCGCAGATGGACGTCGTGACCCAGTCGCCGGGCGACCGCGACAATCCGCCCGCCGGCGCCAAGGACAAGTTCCTCGGCTACGAACAGATGAAATACGTCCGGCGCGTGGCGGAAAAGTTCGCCGCGGCCGACACGGCGCGCAACGGCATCGGTTCGCCCGGCGCCGAGACCTACGTCTGCACCATCGGTGCCACCGGGTTCGTGATCAACGCGGGCGGCGGACCCAATCTCTACGACGACGCGCGGACGGTCGCCTGGCATTACCACGATCCCGCGCAGAACAACCAGGTTTCCACCAACCTGCAGTTCAATCCGCCGCCCGTGGCGGCCGCGGACCAACCGATCGAGATCTGGGCGAAGATCGGCTACGCGCCGGCGGCGGAGGCGGCGTGGTTGTACTACACGACCAACGGCGTGGATTATCCCGAAGGCAGCGCCGGCCGGGGCAAGGCCACCACCTATGTGGCCGCCCTGGCCTTCGCCACCAACGGGGGAGTGGACGGCACGAGCACCTCGCAGTGGTGGACCGCCACGCTGCCGGCGCTGCCCGCCGGCACCGTGCTGCGCTACAAGCTCGGCGCCGCCAAGCGCGATGCTGCCAGCGTGTTCCCCTGGAGCGACGACAACATCGCGGTGAAGCGCCGCATGGAGACCCTGTTCGAAGTCACCAATTTCAACGCCGGCACGATCCCACATTATCCGCACAACGACTGGGGCCGGATGGCCGCCGGCCTGCAGGAAGGCTTCCACGTCCTGCGCACGAAGGCGCTCCTAGGCCGCGCCGCCGGCGACACCCCGATCTATCGCGAACGCACCCAGACGTTCTACTACGACGTCCTGCGGCCCACGGGCTACGTGCAATATCCGTCCACGAACGGCCTGACGATCACCAACTCCACCTACGGCGTCAAGGTGCGCTCCGACATGACGGTCGAGGAGGCGTGGTACAAGATCGAAGACGCGGATCCGGGCAACGACGACGCCCTGACCGGCGCGGCCAACGGCAACAACGCGTGGGTCAAGGCGCGCAAGGGCCTCGTGCCCGCGCCCCGGCCCGGCGGCGAGTTGGAAGAACAGTGGGAATTCGACTACGTGCTCGTGCCGACCGCCGGCACCGCCACGCTCAAGGTCCAGTTGCGCGAACTTTCCTCGTCCACCAACTTCGCGATGGCGGACGCCGCCGGACATTTCACGACCCTCACCCGAACGGTGGACACCGGCGGCAGCGGCCTGCGTCTGTTCATCCACGAGCCGGTCGCCGACGGTCTGACCGTGGGCGCGGGCAGCAACTTGGTGGCTTATTTCAGTCAGAGCCTGGCGACGGGTCTGGACGATGCCCAATTGGCCCAATGCTTCGTCGTCGAACTCGACGGCGTCGCGCAATCGAACGCCGCGTTCGTCGTCGCGCGCAACGTGACCGCCACCGAACACGCGATCGGCCTGGCCCTGCCGAACCTTCACAACGGCGATCCGGGCTTCGTGCACGTGCTGGAAGTCGGCTTCGCGCGGGATGGCTATCCCGCGCTGCTGGCCCAGCGACAAGTCTACGCCGTGGCCGACGACGACAGCAACGACGACGGCATTCCGGACCTGTGGGAGCAGAAGTGGGGCCTGCCGGTCGGCAGCTTGGTTGCCGGCGCGGACGACGACGGGGACGGCTACAGCAACCTGCAGGAATACTTCGCCGACACGAATCCGGAAGGCGGCGACGAATTCCTCGAATTGCAGTCGGTGGCGGATCTCGGCACCAACGTGGTGCTGGACTTCGAGTCGCGTTCCAACCGCAACTACTTCGTGTGGTACTCGGATTCGATGCACCCCACGCAGTCCAGCTGGCGGCTGGCCACGCCGCTGACCGACCCGATCGAGGGCACCGGCCAGACGAACCAGTTCATCGACGTGCTGCCCAATCCGACGGGCCGGTTCTACCGCCTGGAAGTGGACGTGCCCGCGCCGTAAAGCCGGCCGGCGGCAAAGGCCGCCGGATTTTCCGTGCGGTTGCGACAGCTTCGGATTTTTGTAGCTGGCCCCGCTGGGGCCGGCCCTTTCGCCTAACAGCCCCGGCCCCACCGGGGCCGGCTACAACAAATCCGGAAACGCACTCGGCGCGGATCAAACCGTGCCGACGGTGAACAGCACGCCGACGTCGAGCCGGAGGCCCTGCGCGGTTTTCAGCGCGGCCACGTCCCGCAGGTGGTCCGCGCGGAAGCGCGGCAGGTCGGCGGCCGGCAATTGGCTGAGCATGCGCCGGAAGCCGGCGTTCCAGACGACGTCCCACCACTCGTTTTCGTCGGCCAGCCAATAGCCCATGTTGTTGGCCTCGACCCGGACGTCGCGCAGGCCGGCGGTCGCAAACAACGTCCGGCAGCCCGCCTCGGACGCGATGCGCTCCCAAGTCTGCGGCGGCAGGGGCACGCCGTGCGCCGCCAGACGGTCCGTCAGCAGCTTGCGCAGCGGAAAGAAGTAGTCTTTCTGGAAATTGCAGATCGCGACGGTCCCGCCCGGCCGGACTTTGGAAGCGATCTGGGCGAGGGTGGTTTCCATGTCCTCGACGAAGAAAATGCCGAACGCGCAGACCGCCGCGTCGAACGACGCATTGGCGAACCGCAGGTCCTGCATGTCCATTTCGGCGAACTCGACGTTGGCGACGCCGCGCGCGGCGGCCTTTTGGCGCGCCTGCGCCAGCATGCCGGCCGAAAAATCCACGCCCGCCACGCGCCCGCGCGGCAGGCGCGCGGCCAGTTCCAGCGCGACGTGCCCCGTGCCGGTGGCCACGTCCAGCACGCGCTCGTCGCCGCGCAGCTCCAGCCGGTCGGCGAGCTGCCGCGCGCACGCGGGGAAAAAGCGCAGGACGGGATGGTCGTAGGCGTCCGCGACGGTATTGAAGGTGTCTTTCAGGATGGCGCGGATTTGTTCGGCGTTCATGGTCGGAAAACGATTTCGGCGCCACAACCTACGCGCCGGCCGCGGGGAAGGCAACGGGAAAGGCCGTTGGCCGCCCGCGTTATCGCGCCAAGGCCGCCAAGGGGGGTACTTAACGGCTTCAAAGGCTATTCGCCGCAAAAAATGCGGCGAATAAGCCCGCAATCGCCGCAAAACGGCCCGAATTTCTCATCCCGTTGCGCCAGAAGGCCTAAAATCACGAAAAATCCGGCAAAATCGGCCCAAAAACGCCAAAAACGGTCTCAAAATGGCTGTTTTTCAGGTTGGGAGGGGTTGGGAGGGCATAGCCATTCTGCACCCGTTGCGGCTCGTTGCCTTTTGAAAATTCGAGCTATGACGCTGGAACAATCAATTCAAGCCTGTTCCACGTCCAGCAGCACCCAGCCGGAGTTGTTCTTGTAGAACCGCTCCATTTGGACGTCGTTGAAGTAGCACTGAAGCTGACCGCTGGCCGGCGCGGTGAAGACTTCCCCGTCCCGGACGATCCAAGGTTTCTGCTGGTCCACGGTACCGATGAGCGCGAACCAGTTGGCGTCGTCTTTGCGTTTTCCATGAATCAGGGCGGCCGCCTTGTGGGCCAAGCTGTTCCAGTTTTCCCCCGCGATGCTGCCGGCGGCGTATTGGGCATCGTGGAGCGGCTCGCCCACGCCGGGGACGACGGCGATGCGGTAGCGGACGCCGGCCCGGAGCAGCACGCCGGTGCGGTTCCAATAGGCGTTCGCGCAAACGCGCTGGCTGCGCTGCGCCAATTTTGTGCCCGCGGGCAGTTGTTCCGGATGACGCTGGAAGTAGTCCACCAGGTTCGGTGGGCGGTAGGTGGAATCGTCCCGCCAGCGCTTCAGTACGGTGTCGTCGAGAGTTTCGTTGATGGACAGCAAGTTGCCCGGAGTGCCATCCAGTGCCGTTACCTCACGGGGGGCGCGGTCCATTTCGCGGTAATTCCGCTGGTCGCCGGGAAGCATCTTTTCCCAAATGGTGAGCACGCCGCCGACGAAGGATTCGAAACTGTCGTGGACTTCGCCCAGCCACGCCTTCGCGGGCGGTTTGACCGTGCTGGAAAAAGCCAGACCGAGCGCGGAGGATTTCTTCATCATCCAGTCCAGGGAGATGTCGCTGAGCGGGTTGATTGCGTTGCCGCCGCCGCCCACGTCGGAGTGGGCGCCGGCAAACCAGCGCTGCTCGTAATACGGGGCATAGCGGGCCAGCGTCGCTGCCTCCTTGCCCTGTTCCGCGAACGTGCGCCAGAGGGTGATGTCGAACATGGGCCGGTTCTCGTCGATGGCGAGCGCATGATAGCCGTATTCCTGGGACCGGGTCGGCCGCACGTTGTGCATGGCCGCCTTTTGGGTGTGGGCGCCCTTGTCGCGCAGGCAGTATTTGCCGATTGCGCCCACGGTGTCCCACAGGCCGGCCATGCGCACCTTGACGACGCGGACTTGGTCGTCGTCCATCAGCCGCAAATCCTCCCGGGTGGGTTTCCAGCCGCGGGGCTTTTCCGCGGGCACCTGTTGCCAACGGCGCAGACGCCAAATCGGGTGGATTGTCTCCTTTTTTTGGCCCGTGATCTCGGCATAACGATGGAATGCGCTCCTGACGCCCCAGACTCGCAGCAGGCGGGGCCGGATCAACCCGCAGGTGGCGATCATCTGCACGAAACTGCGGGCGGTGAAGGCGCCGCGGCTGAAGCCGTAGACGTAGATTTCGGAGCCGTCTTCATAGTTCTTCACCAGCCACTCGTAGGCCGTACGGATGTTCCGGGCGACGCCCGATCCGAAAATGCCGCCGATTAAACGGCGACCCGTACTCGTCCCGACGCCAGGGACGTAGCACGTGAGCTGGGGCTTGCCGTGGGCATCGCGCTTGGCGACCAGATCGTACAGGCGCCGGACGTTGGTCCGGCGTTTGGCGGTGGCGCTGGTGCCATCGAAGAAGATGGCTAGACGTTTCGAGGGGCAGGACGCGGACCGGATGCTTTTCGAAGCGGGCATTGGCGACCTCCATTTCGACGAGGATGTACCTATCCGACAAACGGATGGTCACCCCGCGGGTCGCCACCTGTCAATGTGGATCATGACAAAATTTATCTGAAAATTGTATCCCCGCTCCTTCGCGGCGCTACTGCCTCGGACCTAGACGATCCCATGCCGAAAAAGACAGAATTTCTCATCCCGTTGCGCCAGAAGGCCTAAAATCACGAAAAATCCGGCAAAATCGGCCAAAATACGCCCAAAACGACCTCAAAATAGCCGTTTTTCGGGTTGGGAGGGGGCTTGGAGGCGAAATAATCTGGATTTTCACCCCGTGTGGAGCTTGCGGATAAATATTGCTTGGATCACTTTTCATGCCATCAAATGTGAGACAAATAGCGTCATCCGGAGAGACATTATGTCTCATAATATGGGATGCTCAGTGTTTGATAACTACAGCATATATCTACAACCATATGCGCCTCAATGAATAGCTGTATTCCTTAACTGTTGGCATAGAATATGCTTCTAAAATTTACCTCAGATGGGGGAAAGGAGTTCTCAGATGATTAGGACGGTACCGCTCAGACAACTGATAGAATCAACAAAACGGGGTGCACAATATTTCGCAAGTGGCGAAGTCGATTCTTCGAGGGAAGTGGGGTTCCACATTTATGGTGAAATCCGACTCAGTCTTAAAATGACGGCTGCCGAGGATACTAATGATGCACAGCGTTATCTTTCTATCCTGCAGGACTATGCTTCCATTGCCAATGCGTGTGCAAATGTGGCTCAAGCTGAACTTCTTGAAGTACAAGGGGAAAGAATTCACGTATTAATGCCCTGCCCTAGGGCGGATCGTTCAGCGGTTGATCGAGTTATTTCCTTTGCAATCTCACTCTCTGATCTGGTTTATAAAAAGATCGGGGCGAAAGCAGGTAAGGAGTTTCAGGGTTTTGCTCTTGCTGCTGACCATGGCGAGGCACTGCTCTTGCATTCAGGAAATGGATCTAGCGGTTCCATCATTTCGTTGGGGCCAGCGGCAAATGCACCCGCTAAGCGGTTGGGGATTGCCCAAGATGGAACAGTAAAAACCCCCGCACAGCACTTGGCCATGAAGTCCGAGATTCTAAAAGCAATTGGCTATGTGCCGGAATCTTGCGAATGGACAAACATCAAGGTGATGGATGCGTCGATAGTATTCGCGCATTTGTCGGATGCAGATCTCACCACGCGCATGAATTTTTCCGCAGACGATGAACTTGCGCGCAATCCGGTGCCGCAGTCGGTGATTAGCGCTACATCTTCATATTTTAGTGGGCCTTCGTATTCGCCAAGCCAAGCTTTGAAATTGTCAGCCTTTTGTTTGCGTGCCGATCTCGATGGCTTCACAAGGGAAGTCCAGAATGCATTTGATACCGGGCATACCCAGAAGCTGCTACAGCGCTTTATTGCGATAACCGAGTTTGCCAAACAGTTTGCGTCCATGCCAGATCGTAAAATTATTTCTCTTCCGTGGGCGGGTGATTGTGCAAATATGATTGTTTTACCTAAGGTTGTCGGGGAGTCATACTCGGACGCTCAAATGTATGTGCCCGCCCAGATTCCTGCAGAATGGCATAGCCAAGTAAAAGGTGGCGGCAACATGCCCAATCCGGCAAGCAAGGCCATGGGGGTGTCCCGGTGGGCAGTTGCCTGTGTCGGCGGGGAGTTGGAGGGGGAAAGCAGCCCCGTTATACTTCTTGCTACCCTCCGTACAACAACACGCGATTTTGTGATTGCGGCAGGTTGGTCGGTTGGGCGCTCTGCGGATGCGCTGGAAGCCCAAGATGTACGCGGGTGTGACACCGTGATTGCATATGAAGACTACCAGGCGCTTGATTCGACTTATAAGGAACTGTTTGTTGAACTTGACTCTCGCTTCTGGATTTCGCGCGATCTAGATGTTCATAGAATTAAGAACAAGTGCGCAGCTGCTAGCGTTCAAATAACCGGGCCATATGTGCCATCTGCCAGACGCAATGTGCCGGATCCAAAGCCACACTGGCAACATGATGATTAATAAGAAGGCAATCCCCCCTAACCTCGCGATGAGGCTTTATGATGGTATAACATCACCCAAAATGTATGTTATAACAAAAGGGGTCGAACATCGGGTGTCGGGGCTTGTATCGCTGTCGCACAGTCAAGTTAATACAAGGGCTTTGGCGAGTTGTCATTTTGTTGTTACCCCGGCATGGATGGAAGAGATACCACGAGTGCGATGTGATGAACCATGGCGTGCGCCAGAAGATCCAGAATGGCACATTGATAATGAGGGATACCTCTGTGCGGAACTTGGTCTTCGTTGGGCAGATGAAATTAAACAGACCTATTGTCAGCGCGGGGCATGCGCAGCGGCAGATTATGCAGCGAAATGGCTTCTAAACAGCACCGCAACATTGTTGTATAGGCAGCGACTTCGATTTAGGGGTGTTATTCCCCGTTGGCAGAACCAGTGGAATTATTGGGCGCATTGGCGGGCGGGTGAAGCAGAGTATCGCATGCAGAAAGAGAGGGCGTAACCAATATGGGGGCTTCTGTCTCTAAGGCGAAATATTTCCGGGCGAGGGAGTAGCCAACAGATGTAAATGGGGTAAACGCAAAAGCTCCCAACTGGATAAGAAGTAGCAAGACAGCGCGCCGATGCCACTTCATTTTCTTCCGCAGAATGGTGCCGACAGTATGGATCTGTATTCTGTATTCGGTAAGGATCTGGTTTTGCGTCATCCCATGTGACAATTGATCGTAATACTCAAAATTCAATTCATTATCAGGTGGAACAAAGGGGAAAAGAACGGTTGATTCAGAGGTCGGTCCTCTTGCGATAAGACTTAACATAGAAAAGGCTAGAGCGATTACCCCCGCAAGCAAACTGACGCCTATAAATATTCCTGGAATATATAAGGGCGCATAATTTGTGACAATATTGCGTACTTCAGCATTTAGATCGAAGTAAAAGCCAATAATCCCCCAAACACCGCCAATCGCGAGCGTGCCAATACCTGTAACGGCCCCTGTTTTTGCATCGATGAATTTAATAATATCTTGGGCGTTATGATAGCCCGCTTTCGCATGTTCAACGGTATTGGCATGAAATTCACATTTCTCTGATACATTGGCGCCGGGCTGTTTCATTGTTTAATCCTAATTATTTGGGGCGAACCTAGTTGGGCTGCAGAAGGTCAATCGGCACGTCGGCTCATTTAAATGTCTCATCAATCACGTCTTCGGCGGATTCGCCGAGGACTTCGGCGCCGCGGCGGACGGGGTCGGTCTTGGGGCGGATGGGGACGGCGGCGGGGGAGACGGAATCTTCGTGGGTGCGGAGGATTTCGAGGGTCCGCTCGACTTCTGCTTCCGACAGGCCTTGGCGGCGGAGCCGTTGGACCAGTTCCTGGTGCCAACGTCCATCGTAGCGCAGGTCGGGGTGTTCGAGAACGACGGCGCGGGCCCAATCGTTGGTGGCGGCGATTTCCCGGATCTTTTCGCCTTCCTGTTCGTGCAACCGTTCGCGGCGCTTTTGCGCATACGTCCGCTCGGCTTCCATGGCGCGGTAATGTTCCTGCCGCTGTTCGTTTTCGCGGCGATCGATTTCTTTGCGTTCTTGCGCGAACGACTGGGTCTCGCGCGCCAACAGCGCGCCCCATTGCGCCAGCAGGTCCAATTCGGCGGCGGTGGGCGGGCGGTCGCTTGGCGTCCGGCCGGATTCCACGACGGTGACCCAGAAGCCGTCCACGCGGGATTCCGCCGGCTTTTGGCCGACGAGGGCGAGGGGCGGGGCGACAGCGGTGTTCCAGGCGATGCCGACGGCGGGCAGCGCGATCGTGTTCACGCCGAGGTTCCAGGTGCCGGCGACGGCGGAATCGAGCGCGTGCCAGGCGGGGACGACGGCGAGGCCGCTGCCGATGCCGCCGGCGGTGCCGGCCGCGCCCAGCGCGCCGCGGAACGCCGTTTCCACGCTGGCTTCCATGAACGCCCACGGATACGCCAGCCACCAGCCGAACACACGGCGCTTGGTGCGCTCCTGGGCGACCGAGAAATGCCGGCCCCACGCGCGCGGGATGCCTTTGACGGTGAAGCCCAGTCCGCATTCCTTCAGGGCCCAATCGAAGCAGGCGGTGCTGCCTTCCTTGAGCATGTGGTACTTGTTCGCCTCGATGTATTCGCGGAAATTCCGGCCGGCTGCGAAGAAGTGGTCCTTGGCATAGCGTCCGGGCGGGGCGTAGCCCGGGCAGATCCACACGTCGTACCACGTGCCGGACCCATCCTGGATGCGCCCGAGGCAGGTCAGTTGTTTCTTCTGCTGCCATGACAGGAAATAGCCGGGATCGTCGGCCGCGGCCGAGGAAATCCAGCCCAGGCAACAGGCGAGAACGAGAGGCAACATCCAAAATCGCTTCATGGGGAATCTCCTTGGGAGCGCCTTCATCGGGAAGCGGGTTCCACGCGGAGCAGTCTAGCGGCCGGTCTTCAAAAGAGCAAGACCGGGGAAAGATTCTCACGCCAAGGCGCGAAGAGCGCAAGGAAGTTGGGGCAGAGGTTGGATATTCTGTAGCTGGCCTCGGCGAGGCCGGCCAAAAGAAAACAGCCCCGGCCCCACCGGGGCCGGCTACAGCAAATCCGGAAACGCTCCTTGGCGCGGCTGTTAAAGCGGTTCGACGGATTTTCGGGTTCCCCGGCTTGGGCGCTTGCGGGGGGCGGGGCGGACGTGCAAATATGCGGGTTCGCGTGTCCGGGGTTTGCCGGGCGCAGAAGCATCGTTTGAATAGAGGAGTACCGCCATGTCCGATCGTTTTCAGCCGTTGAGCATCAGCCAGGTCGCCCCGTGGGTTTTCGCGGAGTTGGAGAAGCGCGGGAGCATCTTCGGGATTCCGAAGGAGCTGTTCTTCCGGCCGGCGGCCGGCGACGCGTTCAAGACGGCGATGTACGGGCAGCCGCTGGAGACGCCGTTCGGCGTGGCGGCGGGGCCGCATTCGCAGATGGCGCAGAACATCGTCGCGGCGTGGTTGACGGGCTCGCGGTTCATCGAGCTGAAGACGATCCAGACCCTCGACGAACTCGAAGTTTCCAAGCCTTGCATCGACATCCAGGACGAAGGCTACAACGTCGAATGGTCGCAGGAGTTGAAGATCGACCAGTCGTTCAACGAGTACCTGATGGCGTGGGTGCTGATCCACGCGCTGCAGCACAAGTTCGGGTTCGCCGGCGCGCCGGGCATGATCTTCAACATGAGCGTGGGCTACAACCTCGAGGGCATCCTCAAGCCCAACGTGCAGAGTTTCCTGAAGCGCATGGACGATGCCGGCGACGCGCTGGCGGCGATGATCGCCGCCGTGGCGAAGGTCTATCCCGCGATCCGGGACGTGAAGATTCCGGCGCGGCTCTCGGACAACGTGACGCTCTCGACGATGCACGGCTGTCCGCCGGACGAGATCGGGCGCATCGCGGCGTACCTGATCGAAGAGCGCGGGCTGCACACGAACGTGAAGCTGAACCCGACGCTGCTGGGGCCGGACGGCCTGCGCGGCATTTTGAACGGCGAGCTCGGCTTCCGCCAGGTGACGGTGCCGGACGAGGCGTTCGGGCACGACTTGAAGTATCCCGACGCGCTGAAGATCCTGAACGACCTGCGGGCGCGCGCGGCGAAGAAGGGCGTGAAGTTCGGCGTGAAGCTCTCCAACACGCTGGAAGTCATCAACCACCGCAACGCGTTTTCGAAAAAGGAAAAGATGATGTACCTGTCGGGCCGGCCCCTGCAGGCGATCACCGTGAACCTAGCGGCGAAGCTCGCGCAGGAATTCAAGGGCGATTTGCCGATGTCCTATGCCGGCGGCGCGGACTGCTGGAACGTGGCAGACCTGCTGGCGTGCGGCATGACGACGATCACGACGAGCTCCGACCTGCTGCGGCCGGGCGGCTACGCGCGCACGCTGCAATACGTTTCCGAAACGGCGGCGGCGATGGCCAAGGCCGGCGCAAAGGATCTGCCGGCGTTCATCCTGGCGAAGGCCGGGGCGAAGGGCGGCGACGCGAAGGCGGCGGCGCTGGCGAACCTCGTGAAGTACGCGGCCGAAACGAAGAAGAACGATCTCTACCGGCGCGACACCTACGTGCGGCAGGAAACCAAGACGACGCGCCCGCTGGGGTTCTTCGACTGCGTGCAGGCGCCGTGCACGGACATCTGCCCGATCCACCAGGACGTGCCGGCCTACATGCAGGCGGTCAAGGACGGGAAGTTCGATGAAGCCGCCGCGATCGTGCGGCGCGACAACGTGATGGGCGCCTCGCTGGGCCGCGCCTGCGACCACGCCTGCGAGCTGCCCTGCACGCGCGTGCACTACGATCTGCCGCTGGCCATCCGCGAAATGAAGCGGTTCATCATGGAGACCGGCAAGGATCCGGCGCTGCCGGTCGGTCCGGCGCGCGCGACGAAGGTGGCGGTGATCGGCGCGGGGCCCTGCGGCCTCTCGACGGCGGGCTTCCTGCGCCAAGGCGGCGTGGCGACGACGGTGTTCGATTCGCGCCAGCAGGCCGGCGGCATGGCGACCATGACGCTGCCGACCTATCGCCTGATGCCCCCCGTGGTGCAGCAGGACGTGAAACGGCTGGAAGCCGCGGGCGTGAAGTTCCAATTCGGGAAGACCGCCGGCCGCGATTTCTCGCTGGCGGACCTGAAGCAGCAGGGCTACGACTACGTCGTGGTGGCGGCGGGCGCGCAGAAAGGCGTCGCGCTGGGCATCGAAGGCGAAACCGCGCAGGGCGTGCTGGACGGCATCACCTTGCTGCGCCAGGTCTGGGACGGCGAGGTGAAGTCGCTGAAGGGCCGCGTGGGCGTGATCGGCGGCGGCGACGTCGCGATGGACTGCGCGCGGGTGGCCAAGCGCCTCGGCGGCGAGGTGACGGTGATCTACCGCCGCACGCGCGAGGAAATGCCGGCGCACCACGAAGAGCTGATGAGCCTGCTGCACGAGCGGATCCCGATCCAGGAACTGTCCGCGCCCAAGGCGGTCGTGGTCGCCGACGGCAAGGTGAAGGGCCTGAAATGCGCGACGATGCAGCTGGGCGAGCCGGACGCGTCCGGTCGGCGGCGGCCCGTGGAAGTGCCCGGCGCCGACTTCACGCTGGACTTGGACGTGATCGTCGCGGCGATCGGCCAGCAGCCGTATCTGGATTTCCTGAAGGACAGCGGCATCGCGACGAACCGCAAGGGCTACGTCGTGGCCGATGAGGCCACCTGCGCGACGAACGTGGCGGGCGTCTTCGCGGGCGGCGACGCGATCAACGACGGGCCGCTCTCGCTGGTGAAGGCGGAAGGCGACGGCAAGAAGATCGCGGCCGAGATCCTGCGGCGCGTGGCGGGCGTCGAGCCGGCGCCGGCGCCGATGCGCTGCACGGGCGGGCTGGATCTGCCGGCGCGGCTGCGCCAGCAGGCCACGCGCGTCCCGCGCGTGGACGTGCCCGAGCTGCCGCTGGCGAAGCGCAACGGGTTCGACGAAGTCATCCTGACGATGTCCAAGGAAGTCGCGCAGGCCGAGGCCGCGCGCTGCCTGCGCTGCGACCAGTTCTGCTCCATCTGCACGAGCGTGTGCCCGAACCAGGCCTTCCTGACCTATGAAAGCAAGCCGTTCTCCGCGGATCTCGCGACCTGGACGGTGCGGGGCGGCCGGGCCGTGGCCGACAAGCCGCAGCGCTTCGCGGTGGCGCAGGCCTCGCAGACCGCGGTGCTGACGGACTTCTGCAACGAGTGCGGCAACTGCGCGACGTTCTGCCCGACGGCGGGCCGGCCGTACCAGGACAAGCCGCGGCTGTACGTGGCGAAAAGCGAATTCGAGGCGCAGGCCGACAACGCGTTCCGGATCGTGGGCGCGGGCGCGGCGCGCAAGATCGCGGGCCGGTTCGGAGGCGCGACGCACGAGCTGGCGCCGCAGGGCGCGGGCTACGTCTACCGCGCGCCGGGGCTGACGGTCGCGCTGGACGCGGCGCTCAAGCCGCAGGGCGAGCCGGAGGTTTCCGCGCCGGAAGGCGCGACGCTGGGCCTGGTGCCGGCGGCGATCCTGGCCGCGCTGCTGCGCGGCATCGCGCCGGAGCAGTTGCCTGCGGTGGCGGAATAACCCGCGCGGCCGACCGCGCAAGGAGCGAACATGAACGCGCTGGGATTGGAATTCCTGAAGCGGCTGCAGGAGTGGCGCACGCCGGCGATCGAGGAGTTTTTCCTCCAGATCACGCGGAGCGGCGAGGGCTTCTGGCTGCTGGCCATCGCGGGAACGATCTTCTGGCTGTTCGGCGCGCGGTTGGCGTACCGGATGGGTTTCGCGCTGGCGACGGGCGACCTGCTGGCGGGCGCGCTGAAGAGCACGTTCTGCGTGGCGCGGCCGTGGGTGCGCGATCCGTCCATCGTGCCCGTGCCGGAAGCGCAGCACGGGGCCTTCGGCTACTCGTTCCCCAGCGGCCACGCGACGAACGTGACGCTGCTCGGCGGCGGCTTGGCCGCGGCCGCGCGCAAATGGTGGGTGTGGGCGCTGGCCATCCTGTGGATCGCGCTGGTGGCGGCGTCGCGGCCGGTGCTGGGCGTGCACACGCCGGTGGACGTGGCGGGCGCGCTGCTGCTGGCGATTCCGCTGATCTGGGGCATGGGGCGGATCTACGACTGGACGGAGCGGAATCCGGACAAGCGCTGGGTGGTGCTGGCGGGGGCGGTGTTGGTCGCGCTGGCGGCGTGGGCGTTCGTGCGCTTCAAGCCGCTGCCGCCGGACGCGGATCCGAATTTCTGCAAAGACGCGTTCCGGGCGGTGTGGGGCATGCTGGGCTTCTTCGTCGGGTGGCACGTGGAGCGCAAGCACGTGCGGTTTGATCCGGCGAAGCTGGGCGGCTATCGCGTCGTGGCGGTGGCGGTGGGCGTGCTGGTGCTGGCGTTGATGATCGACCACCTGCCGCGGCTGCTGGCGCCGTTCCTGGGACTGGAGATCGCGTCGTACGTCTTGGCGGCGGCGAATCCGCTTTGGATTTTCGTGGTTTGGCCGTTCCTGCTGAAAGGGCTGGAGAAACCCGCCCCGCGCTAGGCGGCGCCTGCAGGTCCGGCGGACGGCGGGTTTCCCATGCGGCAAGGCGCGGCTCGGGATTTTTCCACGCGGTGGAAAAAAGTTTTCCACGCTACGTAAAAATCGGCCAAAGTTTTTCCACTCCATGGAAAAACCGCCGAAACTTTTTCCACTCCGTGGAAAAACCGCGGGCGGCGCTTTTGCGAAACTAGGGGTGCGTCTGCGCGGGCGACGGCGGCGCGGGCGGGACGTAGGCGGGGTTGCGCTCGACGTCGACGTAGGCGATGTGGTGGTCGGAGACGTGGCCGTTGATGCCGGGCTGGGTCAGGTTGTTGTCGACGTCCGTGCCCTGCTGGAGGGTTTCGGGTCGGCCGACGCGCCACGGGCCGTTGGCGGCCATGTTCTTCGAGGCGAAGATGCGGTCGAAGGCGGCGGGCGGGAAGACCAGGAGGGGGTCGCCGTCGGGTCCGGGCTGGCGCGTGGGAATAGTGGTGCGCTCCGCGATGGGGCGGCCGCGCCAGAGATCGACGTAGGCGCCGGCGAGGGGTTCGAGGGAGGGATCATCGGCGAAGGCTTCGTTGTCGGGATCGACGTTGGTGTCGCCGAGGATGAGAACGGAGGTGGGGTTGGGGTCGTTCTGGAGGCGCTCGGAGACGGCGTCGGCGGCGATCTGGTGGAGGGCGA
>Ga0209098_1001317_pt1 | contig 24145 bp, 17 predicted proteins | sample AD_JPNHW1_MetaG_FD_184429 | JGI IMG/M metagenome (GOLD analysis project Ga0209098, IMG submission 184429) | Active sludge microbial communities of municipal wastewater-treating anaerobic digesters from Japan - AD_JPNHW1_MetaG (SPAdes) (version 2) | ecosystem: Engineered > Bioreactor > Anaerobic...
CACGCCCATGATCACGCTGACCATGGGCGTGCGCGCCGCGGCGGGAACGGCGGTTTCGCGGGCTTCGGCGGGGGCGGGCGCATTCATGGGGCGAGGAGTACCAAAGCCCCGGCGGGAAAACAAGGCGACCGTGCGGCGGCGGGGAAACGGATGCTTGAATCCAGCCGGGCCAGCCGCGATACTGGCCGCGACATGGCGATTCCCTGCGTTGTTTTTCCGGAAGCGCTGGACTGTTCCCAGTCCGGTTTGCGGCCGCTTGCCCGGGTCCTGCCGCTGCAAGCGCTCTTCTACCGGCCGGTCTATCGCCGGGTCCTGCGCCGCAGCTGGCGGCTGGGCGACGCCCTGCGGCAATGGGGCATTCGCGCGTACGGCTCGACGTGGAACGACCTGCTGCCGGTCTGGGACGAGGCGCGCATCCTGCGCGCGCTGCCGCGGTCCGGCGCGCCGTTTCCCGTGCATTTCATTTTCGGCGAATTCGCGGCGCCGCGGCGCGTCGCGTCCTACCATCGCCGGGGCGCGCGGGTGGTGGTGAGCGTGCATTGCAGCGCGCGCCGCTGGGATTCCGTCTGGCTTCGGCCGGATGGCTACGCGCAGGCCGATCTGGTCGTGCTGACGTCGGAAAGCCAGCGGCCGTTCGTGGCGCGCCACGTGCCGCCGGAACGCATCCGCACCATCCTGCACGGCGTGGTGACGGACTATTTTTCCCCGCCGGCGACGCGCGCGCCGCGCGCCGGCAAGTTCCGCATGTTCATGCTGGGCGACACCGAGCGCGACCACGAATTCGCCGCGCAGGTGGCGGCCCGGCTGCCGGCGGACAAGTTCGAATGGCGCATCCGGACGGTCTCGCACGAGAAGTCGTTCTACGCCGGCATTTCGTGCGTGAACCTGTTGCCGCGGCTGACGGACGCGGAGATGCTGGAGGAATACCGGCAGGCGGACGTGCTGGCGATGCCCATGCTCGACAGCGCGGCCAACAACGTGCTCCTCGAAAGCATGGCCTGCGGCACCCCGGTGCTGACGAACCGCGTCGGCGGCGTGCCCGAATACGTGGCGCCCGAAAGCAATTTTGTGCTGTCCAACGACCGCAACGTCGAGGAATGGGTCGCCAAATTGCTGGAATTGGAGCAAAACCGCGACGCGGCGGAACGGCGGCGCCCGGCCGTGCGGGCCTGGGCGGAAAAATTCGACTGGAAGCTCATCGCCGCGGATTACCAGGCGGCGTACCGCGACGTGTTGGCGCGCGGCTAGGCGCGGAATGGAACGGCTGGACTATTTTCTGCGGCGCCTTCTGCTGATGGTGCCGACCTTCGTCGGGATCACCTTCGTCTGCTTCGCGCTGTGCCAGGTGGTGCCCGGCGGGCCCGTCGAGCAGGCGCTGGCGAAAATGCGCGGGCTGGGCGCGGCGGACGCGGGCCGCGGCGCGCACGCCGGCGCGGCGATCTCGCCGGAACAGCGCCGGGCGCTGGAAGCGCACTTTGGCTTCGACCAGCCCGTCCCGCGGCGCTACTGGAACTGGCTCGTCCGCGACAAAATGGGCCTGGCCGCGCGGTCCTACAAGTATCCCAACAAGACCGTCGGGCGGCTGATCGTCGAGCGGTTCCGGATTTCGCTGGTCTTCGGCTTGGCGGGGTTTGGGCTGACCTATCTGGTCTGCATCCCGCTGGGCATCGCGAAGGCCCTGCGCCACGGCAGCGCGTTCGACGCCGCCAGCAGCGCGCTGGTGTTCGCCGGCTACGCCATTCCGCCATTCGCGTTTGGCATGCTGCTGAAGATGCTCTTCGCGGGCACGGGCGCGGGCTTCTGGGACGTCCTGCCGGCGGCGGGGGTGACGTCGGCGAACTTCGAATGGCTGGCGCCGTGGGACCAATTCAAGGATCTGGTCGCGCATTTCGTCTTGCCGGTGTCCTGCTACGTCGTCGGCAACTTCGCGGTGTTGACGCTGCTGATGAAGAACTCCCTGCTCGAACAGATCGGGCAGGACTACGTGCGCACGGTGCTGGCCAAGGGCGGCAGCCTGCGCCGCGCGGTCTGGTTCCACGCCCTGCGCAACGCGCTGATTCCCCTCGCGACGGGTTTCGGCGGCGTGCTGGGCATCCTGTTCGCCGGGTCGGTGCTGATCGAGAAGGTGTTCGAGATTCCCGGCATGGGCCGGCTGAGCCTCGACGCCATCGTCAGCCGCGACTACATGGTCTTCATGGGCATCTTGGCGGCGACCTCGATTCTGGGCCTGCTGGGCCGGCTGTTGTCCGACGCCTGCTATCTGTTCATCGATCCGCGGATCGAGTTTTAGACAGGATTTACGGGATTCACAGGATGAAATCCGGATCGATTTTCACTATCCCTGGAAACGGGTTCTTCGGCTTGATGGTCTTCAATCCTGCAAATCCTGTTAATCCTGTCTAAAATGACGTTGAAATTTTCCAGAATCCACTGGCATCCCGTCACCCGGCAGCGGTGGGCGCGGTTCCGCGGCCTGCGCCGCGGCTGGTGGGCGTTCTGGATCCTGATCGGCGCCTACGCCGTCAGCCTGTTTTCGGAATGGCTGGCCAACGACAAGCCGCTGTGGGTGCGCTACCAGGGACGCAACTATTTTCCGGTCGTGAAGTTCTATCCCGAGGACGTCTTCGCCGGCAACGGGCGCATGACGCGCCCGGACTACAAGGCGCTGGCCGCCGGCGGCGCCTTCGCGCCGGGCAGCGGCAACCGGATGGTCTGGCCGCCGATCCGCAGCGGGCCGCTCGAAAGCCTGAAGCCGGAGGACATTCCGCTGCCCGACGTCGCGACCGTGACGGCCACGCCGGAACCGCGCGTGGCTTCGGCGGACGTGGATGCCGCCGGGCGCGTCGTGCGCGCCGTCGGCGCGACGGAATTCTTCGGGTTGACCGCAGGCCAAGGCGCGGCTTGGGCTTTTCCGGAGTCCCTTCGCGCGGGCTTGGTCGCGCGGTTCGCGGACCGCGCCGCGGACGCGGTGGACGTCCAGGCCCGGGCGCCGGACGGACGCGCGGCGTGGATTTCGCTTTCGCCCTACGCGCCGCGCGGTGCACCGCCGCCGCGGGTGCGGCTGACCTTCCGCGAGGAATTGGCGGCGGGCAAGGTTCTGAAGGCGGTGGTGGCCGCGACGAATCCGGTCTATCCCGCGGGATTTCCGGCGCCGGGGACGCCCGGCTGGACCTTCGCGACGACCCGCGAACAGGTGCGGTTTCCGTTCCGGCCGGTGGCGGGGCATCCGCTGGGGATCGACTCGTCGGGGCGCGACGTGGCGGCGCGCATGCTCTACGCCCTGCGCACCTCGCTCTCCTTCGGAATGCTGCTGGTGCTGGCGACGATGGCGCTAGGCACCTTGGCCGGGGCGGTGCAGGGCTACTACGGCGGCAAAACGGACCTGCTGGGCCAGCGGTTCATCGAAATCTGGGAATCGCTGCCGTTCATCTACGTGCTGATCCTGCTGGGGTCGGTCTACGGCCAGAGCTTCGGCCTGCTGCTGGCGATTTATGCCGTCTTCAACTGGATCGGCATTTCGTACTACGTGCGCGCCGAATTCCTGCGCCTGCGCAAGCTGCCGTTCGCGGAGGCCGCGCGGACCATCGGCCTGCCGGCGCGGAAGATCATTTTCCGCCACCTGCTGCCGAACGCCTTGGTGCCGCTGGTGACGTTCTTCCCGTTCCAGCTCGTGGGGGCCATCGGCACGATGGCCGCGCTGGACTATCTGGGCTTCGGCCTGCCGCCGCCGACGCCGAGCTGGGGCGAATTGCTGTCGCAGGCGCAGGAATTTCCGCACGCCTGGTGGCTCGTGTTGTATCCGTCTCTGGCGCTGTTTGTTGCGATGCTCTGCGGCGTGTTTGTCGGCGAGGGCCTCCGCGCGGCGTTCGATCCGCGGCCGTACGGGAAGATGGAGTAGCGCGGGAGCCGGAATTCCGAGGCGGAAAGACTCCCGTGGCCTTGTGCCATGGGGGAATCAGGTCTGCCTGACAACGTGCGCGCCATCGGCCCAAATTTCGTTCGACTTAGAAGAAGCCGAAGCGTAGGTTTATGGCGTCGAGGCGCGTGCCTCCTGCGAACGGCGCAACTGGACGAACGACAATGAAAAGAAATGACGGACTTCTCCGGGGTTTCACGCTGATCGAACTGCTGGTGGTGATCACCATCATCGGCCTGCTGGCGGCGATCATCGTGCCGGCGATCGCCGGGGCGCTGAAGGGGGCGAAAAAGGCGCGGGCCATGACGCAGGTCCGGGATCTGGACGGCGCGATCAAGCGGTACTACGCGGAATACGGCCGGATGCCGGTGCCGCAGGGCGACAACGGCGGCCCCGACAAGCTCTACACGGGCGCCGCTCAGGCCAAGGTGATCGAAATCCTCATTGGCACCAGCGCGGACACGAACGCGAATCCCAAGCAGATCGTGTTCCTCGACCTCGATCCGACCTCCTTCGGCGTCAAGCGGCTCTACAAAGCCGACACCGGCAGCGACCCCAGCGTCCAGGGCATGTTGGCGGACGGCAAGTCCTACAAGGACCCCTGGGGCGATCCCAACAAGGACGACGGCCGCGAATACGGCATCCTGATGGACCTGAATTTCGACGACAAGATCACCGGCCTGGGCAGCTACGGGGACATCCGGGCCAAGGCGGCGGTGTATTCGCTGGGCGAAGCCGGCGCCGTCAACGTCGCCGATCCGCCCTACAAGACGTGGTAGGCGGAGGAGCCGGCATGAAAAAAAGCGGATTTACCCTGATCGAAATCTTGGCGGTCATCGCCATCATCGGCATTCTGGCGTCCATCATGGTGCCGCTGGCCGGCAACGCCAAGAAGACCGCCCAGAAGCGCCGCGCGCAGACCGAGATGCTGAGCATCAAGGTCGCCGCGGTCCAGTTCTACGACGACCACCGCTACATGCCGTGGCCGGACAACCCCAAGGTCGGCGAAGACAAATGGGCTTCGGACGCCGCCAGCCAGCAGCCCGTGATGGACCTGCTGACGGGCAACAATCCGAAGAACAAGGTCTATTTGCAGATTCCCGAAAAGTCGCGGCCGGCGGACAAGACCCTCGTCTTCAACGACCCTTGGGGCCAGCCGTACCACGTCGGCATGGATCGCAACATGGACGGCGCCGTGACGATCCAGGGCACGCAGGTGGCCGACTGGGACAACAAGATGGTGACGGAAAAGGTGCTGGTGTTCTGTCCCGGCCTGCCCGGCGAGAAAGAGCCGCTGAAGACCTTCGACGTGCCCAACTAGGCCCGCCGACGCCGTAGAACGGAACGGACGAAAGGATGAACGGTATGCGCGACGTGCGGACGAACTCCGGAAAACGAGGCTTCACGCTGGTCGAAATGCTGGTGGTGATCGCCATCCTCGGCATCCTCATGGCGATGATGGTGCCCGCGGCGGGCATCGTCATGAAGAAGGCCAAGATCGCCGGCGTCAAGAGCGATGCCGGCGTCGTGGCGTCGGCGTTGTTGAAGTACCAATCCGAATACAACCGCTGGCCGGGCACCTACCTGCCCGCGGGCGAGGGCCGCACGGATGCGGAATGGGTCGAAATGATGGCGCCCAAGCCGGGCGAGGACGTGGACAACAATTGGAAGCGCATCGTGTTCTTCGAGCCCGGCGGCGGCGCGCTCGACGCGGACGGCGCCTTCGTGGATCTGTGGGACCGCTCCTTTTATTTCCGCGTCGATCTTTCCGGCACGGGCGAAATGGACAATCCAAACGTGGACAAGGGCGGCAAGGTGCGCGCGCGCGCCGTGGCTTGGTCCGCGGGCGAGGACGGCGACGCGACGACGTGGGCCGACAACGTGAAGAGCTGGGAATGACGGCGAATGGACCGCAGACCGCACAAGGCGCAGGTGGGTGCAACATGACGAGTGGAACGACGATCCGCCGCAAGCGGGGCTTCACGCTGATCGAACTGCTGGTGGTGATCGTCATCATCGGCGTGCTGTTCGCCGTGGCCCTGCCGGTGTTCGAAAACGCCGGCCGCAAGGACACCGAACAAGCCGCCTACCAGCTCGTCACGGCCATGCGGCTGGCCCGCCAGAACGCCATCGCCAAGCGCCAATGGACGCTGGTGGTCTTTCCCAATGCCGACGGCGGCACCTACAACGAGAAGAACGGCAACAACCTCGACAAGTGCCTGCGCAGTTATGCCATCTTGGCGGTGACCAACAACATGGACGGGCTGGAGCGGGCGGACCAAAATCCCAACAACATGCATTATCTCTTCGTCTCGGACTGGAAGTACTTGCCCGAAGGCGTTTATTTCGACGAGGACACGGATTCCAACAAGGGCAACTATCTGTTCAGCAATCGCTCTTCGACTTATCTGTATCCGACGGATCCGGCTCAGCCGAGAAACAAGTTGCGGCCCATGGGCGCGGTGCTGTTCAAGCCGAATGGCCGCGCGTTCATGATGGCCGGCAAGAACGCGACCAAATGCTGGCAGGATACGGACTATTCCCGCATCTATCTGACCTCGGCGAAGTATTACGAAAAGGCGGGCACGACGTTGTCCGCGCCCAAACCGATTCCCGGCACGAACACGGCGATCATGATTCGAAACAAAACCGGTCAAGTCATGATTTGGGACGGGTCTTCGGAATAGGAGCAGACGGCGCATGGTGCGGAATGGACAGGATTGGAGCGGGTCCCGGGCGGGCTACTCGCTGGTGGAAGTGACGTTGGCGCTGCTGGTGGTGGCCATCGGCCTCACGGCCACGTTCGCGCTGTTCCCGGAGGGCCTCAAGGCCACCCGTGCGGCGGTGGACGACACGGAATGCGCCATGTTCGCCGAATACGTCTTCACCACGCTGGATCTGACGGCGGCGAAGAACAACGGCAACTACGGGGCGGATTGGGACGTCACCGACACGGACGACTTCATCTCCCTGATGCTGTCGCGAAACGCCACGCAAAGCAAATTCCAGTTGCGCGACGGTGGCGGCGTGGAGGTCTTCTACTGGATTCCGGACTACTACGGTTTGTCTTCCGGCGATTACGCGTCCACCGAATTCAAGGATTTCTGGACGTCTGCATTCACCTACACGCTCACGCTGAAGGTCGGCACGTGGAAGGGCTACGGCAGCGGCGTGACGACCTACGCCGTGCTGAAGGTGTGGCCGGGCGAATACGTGGGCAGCGGCGAACCGCCGGGTGATCCCCGGGTCTTCTACCGGGAAATCCTGCCGTTGAGATGAGGCGCAATGAATAAAAAATTTCAACGTTCAATGTTCAAGGAGAACGGCCGAACCATACCTGGCTCGACGCGCCGGGCTGTGACAGGGGCAGTTGCAGGCCAGGGCGTTGACCCGGTTCGGCGGCGGACAGGCCGGCGCAGCGGCTTCACCCTGATCGAAGTGTTGGCGGCGATGGCTGTGCTGGTGGTGCTGGTCCTGGCCCTGACGCGCATGTTCATGGAGGCCGCCGGCATCACGAAGCGCGGCACGACCGCCTTGATGCGCAACAGCACCATGGAAACCGCCATGGAAACCCTCCTGCAAGACTCCGAAAGCATGATGGTCAACGATCGCCTCGCTTGCTACGTGCAGGCCGATACGACGGATGCCGTCAAGGATGGCTTCGGCTTCGACGACGTCTGGTTCATCGGCACCTCCGGCGACCAGGACGACGACATGCCCTACGAGTACAACCATTTTTACGTCACCAACAAGATCGCTACCAACAGCTTGGGCGCGGCTTACGTGCGGTTCAGCCTGATCAAGGCGCGCTGCATTTTCGCGGTGGGTGACCAGTATGGCGTCTATGCCATGGATCTCGACGACCTGCAATGGTGGAAAAAGATGGGCAACGTCCGGTGGGACAGCCAAGTGCTGGCGGACAACATGGTGCGGTTCGACGTCTATTGCACGGGGTGGGACGGGGACGAATGGATGGGCGGGCGCTCCGGGATACAGGAGTTCGACAGCACCCGCGGCCCCAAGGGCAATCCGAAGCTCGCCGGCGTATCGCCGGCGGCATTCGACATCTACATGCAGATCACAAGCCCCGAAGTGGCCGTCGAAAGCGGCATGGCGCTCGTCCAAGGCGTGGATGCCGCCACGCAGCGCAAGGCGCGGGAAATGATGATTCGGGATTCGTCGTCGCTGTTCGGTCGCGCGGTGCCGGTCAACGGTTCGGCGCGCTACAACACCGTGACGGTGTTCGGCACCAACAACACTTCGTACTATGAAGACTAGCGGCGCAGGGGAGCGGGACATGCGGGCGATGAACAGGTTGGAAATGCTGCCGTTTGCTGTAGGCCGGGGCGCCGACCCGGCGGATCGGAGATCTCAATATCCAATGTCCAATATCCAATATCCAATGTTCAAGGGGAACAGCCGAACCCTGCCCGGCTCGACGCGTCGGGCTACGGCGGGCTCGGTTGTGGGCCGGGGCGACGACCTGGTTGGAGAGAATCAACATCCAACGTCCAACGTCCAATATCCAATGACCAACGAAACCGACCGTCGCCGGGGTGTGGCGCTGATCATCGTCCTCGGCTTTCTGACCATCATGGTCCTGATGGCCGTGGCATTCCTGACGCAAGCGCGCGTGGAACGCATGGTGGCGGATTCGACCTTGGAGGCCATGCGCGGCCGCCAGCTCATGCGGACGGCCATGAACGCCGCCATGAACGACTACAGCACCTATCTGTGGGAGGAACAATTGAACGTGCCTTCCCGGGACGAGGACAAGATGTTCACGTCCACGCCGCCAACCTCCGCTTCCGGCATGGGCGGCCGCACGATCGGAGCCGACGGCGTCGAATTGCTGGCGGGGGAAGCCCTCGACTGGGTCCCGCGGCGCTACACGAATGCCCCCTTCAACGCCATCGACGAAGTGAACGACGCTGCGCAATGGATTTTGGTGCGCGAGGACCCCACCAAAACCGACGAAAACGGCCGCATTCTCGGGCGCTATGCCTACGTGTGTTTCGACATGAGCGGCGGCATCGACGCCAACCTGATCGCGCGCACCGAAGGCGTGGCCGCCCAGGACACGCGCGCATTCACGAACCGGGTTCGGTACAGCGTGCGCGACGTGCCCATGGCCTTGCTGCCGGAAACCGCCGACGCCAACGAATTCAAGCGCTTGCGCGAAGGCTGGAAGGGATTCGACAGCCTGCAGGCGTTGATCCACCTCACCGATGGCAATCCCAACGACGGCAACGATCCTCCGACGGCCACGCGGTGGGCGCCGGAGCGCAAGGAAATCAACGGCGCCGGGCTGTCTTCCAATTTGGTGAGCGATCTGACGCCCTACAGTCTTTCGGCCTATCGCGGCGGCCGTTACGACCGCGGCAGCGGCCAATGGACGCCGCCGGTTCCGATGAACGAAGCGACGGAATGGGAAGCCCTGCTGGCGCCGCTGAACTACCAGTTTGCGCACGGCTGGGGCAGTTGGATCAACGACGCCATCTACGACTACACCCACGACACGCAGGTGCCCCAGCGCACCGACTATCCTTCGCCGAAAAACGTGCCGATGTTCAACGAAATCGCCCTGAACTATCAGTTGCTGCCGCCGGGTGCCGATGGGATGTATCACCTGCAACTGAACTTGGAGTTCGAGTTCTGGTATCCGTTCCCCTCGATGGACAACGACGGCATCCAGAATTTTACCCTTCTGGCGCCCACGGTGGACTGTGGCACCGGGCCGCAAGGGAAAGGGGATATTTTTCTCCAGCTTAAACTGACGTTTGAGGGACAAGACATCAACATTTTGCGTTCCAGCAGTGCGGCGACTCCCTTGCCGCTGAGCGTCCCGGCGCAGTGGAACAACGGCAAGCCGTATCGACCCACGCCCAGCGGTTTCCATTACGACATTCCGCTGAGATCTGTACCCTCGGCGGGGGTCTTGCCGTTGACGGGTGTGGAATTGACCGTGATGAGTTGCAACTTGCAGAATTCCGTGTATTTGACGGGAGCCGGAGGCAATGCCGACATGTTGCCGGGCGGCGGCACGGCGCCCATGAGTTTCAACGGCGTTCAAAATCTGCCCGTCGGTACGCCAAGTCCCACCAATTCTTTTGCCGTCACGGATCCGCGCTTGAACCATTTGGCCGGCCTATGGGTGATGGAAGCGCCCAGCCTGGGCGAGATGAACGACTGGTACACGCACCCGGTCAAGCTCAAGACGGCCGGCATGATGAGCGACACGGCCGTTTTGAACGAAGGCCTGTGCATGTATTGCCGCAACGGTCCGATGGAGACGCCGGCCGAATTGGGCTTCATCAGCAGCGGCAAGGAATGGAGCACGATCGATCTGTGCGCGGCGCAAAGCGTGGAATTGCTCGCCCGGCTGGTCTCGACCAATTTCTATGCCGAGTGGCAGAAAAACAAGGGCGTCGTCTACACCAATGGCACGATCAATCCCAACACGCGCAGCCGAGACGTGCTCCTGTCGGCGTTCTACGAGCTGCCGGCCAACGAAGTGCCCAACCAGCAGTCGGAACGGTTCGTCAACTCGACCTACCAGGGCAAGACCATTTCCGATGAAATCGCGATCGACTTGGCCGATTCGATCTTGGACCACACGGACATGTCCAAGGTTTCGGAGGGCGAACGATTGGAGCAGTCTTTCCAGTTCGGCAGCGATTGGGCCGGCATTCCGGCCATGCAGCAGAACAACAAGTTGGCCCAGAAAGGGTTCAACAACAACCAGCGCGAATCGATGATCCGCAACACCTGGGGATTGTTCAGCCCGGACGACAGCTTGTTCACGGTGATCGTGGTTGCGCAGGCGATCAAAGAGGGACCCGGCGCCGTAGGCATCTGGGATCCGGCCGACGACATGGTCACCGGCGAACGCCGCGCGGTGGCGCTGTGCTGGCGCGATCCGTTCAAGACCGGCCAAAACCTGCACCACGAAATGTTCATCCGCATGATCCGATATCTGAACGATTGAGGAAGAAGCCCAGCAGCCGAAAACCGTTCACCACAGAGGCACGGAGTTCACAGAGGAACGGCCGTTTTTTTGGGCGAACAGCCGGACAGCCAAAGACAACTCGCCACGGAGGTGACAGGTGGGGGGCAGTCGGAATTATTTGGGCAGCGAAGGGCAGGTTGACGCGGAAAATCAGAGCCGGAAGCGCTTGATCCCATCGACTAACCTGCATGCGTTGAAATTGATCAACAAGCCCGTCTGGATGCGCGTCATTTTCATGTAGGTAAGCAGTTGGGCCTCGTGAATGCCCGTGAGCGCATCGACGGATTTCAACTCCAGTATCAAACGGTTGTCCACCAAGATGTCGATCCGATAACCGCAGTCCAGCCGGATTCCCTTGTATTCGACCGGGACGGGATATTTTGCCTGAAAGGGGATGCCGCTGAGTTTCAATTCATGGACCAGACACTGTTGATAGGCGGATTCCAGAAGCCCCGGCCCCAAGGCGCGGTGCACCTCGATTGCACATCCAATCGCCTTTTCCGTCAATGGATCCCGTTCCATTCTTCCGTGTCCTCAGATTCTCTTATGGCCGTGGTCCTGTCCCCAAATAAACGCAGGCTTCCTCCGTGAACTCTGTGCCTCTGTGGTGAACGGCTGTTCGCCGTTTACGGCCACAGGGGTTGGATGAGGTAGTAGAGCTTCGGACCCGCGTTGGTGGTCTTGCGGACGTTGAAGGTCCACTGGCCGTAGATGTTCGTGGACTTGACGTGGTTCGTGATGGTCCACAGGTGGGTCGGCTGCAGCAGATTGGTCGAAACGCGCACGTAGAAGTTCACGAGCGGATCCACCGAATCGTTGCCGTCCGTCCACATCGTGGTGTTCGTGGCGCCGACCAGCAGGTTGGTGACGTAGATCCGGTCGGCGATGGGGATGCGATAGGAGAACGGACTGGCTTGGGCCGCGGCCAGATTCGTGTAGATGGTGCTGACGTTGTTGCTGGCCGGGCCGGAGCCCAGATAGGAATTGTCCACGCCCGTCTTGTTGGGATCCACCTCGACGACGTACTGGATGGTCTGGAGCCGTTCGTAGGTGTGGTGCGGGATCGTCGCCCGCACATAGGCGCGGCCGGCGGCATCGGCCGAGCCGTCGCGGATGGCCATCGCCGCTTCGCTCCAGGCGCCGCCGGACGTGCCGCGATGGTAGAGGGTGCCCGCCGCGCTCGGATAGGCCGAATTGGTGAAGCCGTAGTAGACGGAGATGTCGTCGTAATGCGCCGGCGGCCACGGATCCAGCATGTCGAACGGCGCCACTACGTTGGTGTTGGCCGGCACCACGTGCTCGGCTTGCACGTGCCAGGCGACGGCATATACGTTGGAACCTTCCACGCGTTCGATCAAGACTTGACCGCCGTTGGCGCCGCCGGCCGTGGGCGTGCGCTTTTCCCAATCGAAATCGAGATAGGTGTCGCCTTGATAGGTCAGGCTGATGCTGTTGGTTTCCAACGTGAAGGCTTGGTTTTGCGGGATGTAATCGGAGCCGGAAGCAAAACCGCGATAGGACAGGGAATAGAATTCGTTGCCGAACTGGTCCAGCAGGCGGATCACGCCCACGCCGTCGTAGATGTGGTCCTTGGGCCAAATGGGCACGGCGTAGGTGGGCGGCGGTTGATGGAGCGCATTGGTGAGATAAAGATTAACCGGAACGTTGGTGGCCAGTTCCTGGTCGCCGAGCACGTAGAATCCATAACCATTGACGGCGTTGGTGAAGACCGTGTTCGAGGGAATGACGTATCGGGCATAGGCCGGTTGATTGGAATGCGTGGCGATGTCGGATGTGCTGCCAAAACACAGTTCGATGGACCAACCGCCGAAATCGACGCCTTCCACGCCGCACAGCTCGATGAATTCGTGGCTGGCGCCGTTGGTCACCGTGAGGATGTCGTACAAGTCCTCACTGAAAAACGTGCAGGGATCGCTCGTGAGGCAGACATAGTTGTACTCGTACGGTTCGTTGGGGCCGTAGGGGGCATAATAGATTTCGTTGATCCAGACGTCGCCCACGTCGACGGTCGCCACCCAGTTCGTGCAGATGGCGGACGTGTAGACGTTGGTGGCGTAACCGGCGAAATTGGTGTCGGCGCCCAGGCCGGCATACCGAATCTGGACGTAATAGCTGATCATGGTGCCGCCGGCGGCTTGTCCGGGAATGGAAGAAGTCGAGGCGTAGGATCCGGGTTCGAGCATCGTCATGCCGTTGGTGGTCCAAGGATTGTTGGTGCTGACGAGGCGATAGAAGCTGGTGACGGAGAGGATGGACGCTCCGTAGCGGGTGACCACGTCGGCGACGACCTTCATGGGTTCGTTGACGACCGGCGCGGCGGGGTCGAGGCCGGGCGTGACGATGATTTGGGGGCGCGGCTGGTAGACGCCGCAAACGATTTCGTCCACCATGGCCCGCCCCGTTCCCGTGTCGTGATAAAGGCGGACGTAGAAGTGGTTGGACGTGCCGACGTACATGGAATAGGACTCGTAGGCGGTGGATGTCGGCGCGACGTTGGCGATGGTGGTCCACGTCGCGGCGTTGGAGGAAATCTGGACGGCCAAATTGAAGGTTTCGTTGCTGGCCCAGCGGCTCGCCACGAAGCTGAGGATGCCGATGCCGTCCGGCAGGTAGGGGCTGCGCACGTGGCTGCCGATCGTGCTGTTGAGGCGCGCCGATTGGCTCTCGTAGGCGTTCGTGGCTGCGACGGAACAATTCGAGACGATCCAACCTTGATAGGAGTCGTTGGTGTAGGCGGAACGCATGGGCCAGCCGTTGAAGTTTTGATTGCGATACAGCGCGGGCTGGCGCACCTCGACGTCGTCCACGTAGGTGTCGCCGGAAGTCTTGGCGGGGTCGAACGCGAGGCGAACTTGCGCGCCGACGGCGGTGTAATACAGCCAGGTGGTGAAAGTGGCGCCGGTGGTGACCGCAAAAGAGGCGCTTTGCGTGGTCCAATTGGTGCCGCCGTCGGTGGACACTTGCAGGATCAAGTAATTGGTGGTGCCCGCATCGGCCGCCTTGGCCCAGAATTCCACTTCCCCGACGCCGCTTTCAAAGGCGGGCGAGGCCACCGTTCCGTTCGGCGAAGTCAGCAGGGCGGCGCGCGTGGCGGTCACGCCCGCCGTCGCCGCGATGGAAGCGTTCGAAATGGCCCAGCCGTAGCGCGAATAGCTGCCCTCGTAGCCATAGGACGGATCGACCCAGGCATTGAAATCTTCGAGCCGCCGCACCGCCGCATACTCGCTGGCTTCGATCTCGTCGATGCGGAAGCGGTTGGTGCCGCCGTCGGTCTGGCGAATGCGCCAATAGAGATGGTCGGGGCGGTTCACCCCGACGACGTAGTTGATGAAATGGCTGCGCGCCACGTTGGCGAGCGTGGCGTTGGTGACCCAGGGCCCGGTTGCGGACGGAGCGGATTCCAGCGACATGGTGACGGGCGGATTCAGGGATTCGGTGCGATACCAGAAGCTGACGTCGCCGATGCCACCGGGCAACTCGCCGCTCATCAAGACGGCGTTGGTGTTCATGAGCAGGCTGTAGCCGCCGGGCGTATAGGGCTCGTTGGCGTCGATGAAAGTCACTTCATGCGCGCCGAGGCCGGCGAAGGCGTTGTTGGTGGAAACGTCCCATTCCGCCGCCAGCGGGAAGGCCGCCGCGACGTTGCCGACGGTGCCGGTGAGGATCGTGCTCTTGCGAGTCAGCGTGTGATCCTTCGTGCTGCGGCTCCAGATGGAGCCCGTGGCGTTCGTGCCGACCTGGCCGATGCGGTCCTTGACGGTGCCGTTGGTGCCGCCTTGGCGCAGGACGATCGCGTCGTCGCCGTTGAACGTGAGATAGCGATTGGTGAACAGGTTGGGCAAGCCGGAGATGGCCGCATCGGGCGCATAGGCGGGCGGTGCGCCGGGCCGACCCACGACCAATGCATTGCCGGGCAGGATGGTGCCCGAGAGGGGGATGGACACGGAAGGATTCGTGGCGCCGTTGTCGTATTGCTGCAGGACGTAGTTCTGGGCGGCCAGATTGAGATTGGACGTCAGGCCGTTGTAGATTTCGATGGCCTTGTTGTTGCCGGTGCCTTCGACGTACTGGGAAATGAACACTTCGATGGGCGGCGGCGGCGGGGCCACGTTCCAGATCGCCTTGCCGCTGGTGATCGACCAGTCCGGCGAATAAGGGCCAAATGAAGCCAGCGCGCCCCACGTGTCGAAGTTCTGCGTCCGCCCGGCCACGATGCGCATTTCCGCGTCGTCGACGTACATGACGCCGCCTGAGGTTTTGGCGCTGGCGCAGAGAAACACCACGTGGGCTCTGGCCGCGTTGGATGGCGCCGCGGTTTCCACGAAATACTTCGCCCAGTTGGTTGCGAGCGACGGAATGTTGACCGCCGCCTCATCGACGACGTTGGAGTGGCTGTCCTGCCATTCGACCTTGATCTGCATGGTGCCGGCCGCCCAGCCGGGCGTGGCTCGGAGCCATGCGGCCACCCGATAGGTCCGACCGGTGATGATGGGCACGTCTTGGGCGAAGGAACCGTAATCATTCCAGCCCGTCATGTAGGCGCCATGAATGGCGCCGCACCAGGTGCCGGAATGCGGAGGCGCGCCGCGCGTCACGTCGTGGGGCCAGGCCTGGGAATGGTACGGCCAATTGACGGCATCGCCGCCGCCGGATTCGGTGGTCAGTTCGAATCCGGGATTCTTCAGGAGATTGGCGTTGGTGCCCAACGAGTTGTCGACGTACAGCCGCTGAACGGCAAACGCGCCGGTGAGGTGGTTGAAGGTGATGCGATGGCGCCCCGGCGAGGTGACGCCGACGGTGGCGAAATTGGTGGCACCCAAAACCAAGGCGCCGGAGGCGGGCAGCGCGTAGGTGGGCGTTCCGTTGGTGACGCCCCAGATGTAGCTCGTGCTGGCGAAAAAGCGCACGGTGACGGCCGAAGTGTTGGTGATGTGATGGTCGGATTCCCACAGGGAGGTGCCTTCGACGCGCACCATGTTGGGCGGCGGAAGGTTGGTGGCGATGAAGCTGCCTTGGACGGTCATCGCGCCGAAACTCTGGGCGGCGATCTGCGCAACGGTGAACTGGTTGTTGCTGGCGTTCAGCGTGAATCGGTAGGTGCCCGAATCGACGCCGGCCAACAGAAAATCCGAATTTCCGCAGACGCTGCCGTTGGTGGGCGCAATCACGACGGCGGAACGCGGCGCTCCCCACAAATTGTTGGTGTTGCCATTGGGCACGAATTGAAAAGCGGTGTCGCTTTCCAGCACGAAATTTCCGCTCCAGAGATTCGTGTTCGGCGCCGGGTGGTTGGTCAGTTGGCAGTTGGCATTGGTCGTCCAATCGTTGAAATCGCCGACCAGCGCCAAATTGGTGAACGTGGGAATGGGCAACGGCGCGGCGCCCACCCATTCGAGGGTGCATTCGAGCGTGAATTCGTTGAAGGTGAAGCGGTAGTTGCCCGGAACGACGTTGTAGTAGCTCAACGGATCGGCCTGTTCTCCCGCGACGGAAGCCAAGGCCGCCGCCGGTATGCGCTGGATGGACGCGGCGCTGCCCCATTGGTCTTCCCAGCCGCCATTGGCGGCAAATTTGAACGTCCCATTGGCCGAGGTCAGATTCTGGGTGCAGACCCAAACGTAGTTGGCCATGGCGACCATGCTGGTCGCGGTGCTCCAGCCGTTGTGCGATCCCGGAACGGCCATTCCGGAATATAGAGTGGTGAATGCGGCGGCATTGGATGCCAGCCCCATTATGGCCGCCCCGATGATTCCGGCTCTGATTCTCATGGCCACCTCAAGTGTTTTGGTCGGAATCCGACTTCCGCCCACCAAAACCCTACCCTTTTTATCAAATCCTGACAAGTGGGGCGGGCGAGATTTCCCATCAAGGGATGCCTGATTCGAGGAGATGTCGCTATCCTGCGCAACCGGCTCCGCTTCCGACCATTGAATGCCCGTTTCGCAAGCTGCCCAGATTTCCATTGGCCGGAGGATGATAAAAACGGTAAATTGAAAGCGGTGAGGACTGTACCGGGAGAAAGGGCCATGAAAAACGCGACGATTTGGAGTTGGGTTGTCCTGCTGGCGATCGCGTTGAATGCGGCGGGTCAGGCCAGTCTGCCGACGTTCTATTCTGGCCCATGGAAAGGAGCCACCCTTCCGACGGGTTGGACGGCCAATGGATTGAGAAGCCCGGACTATTCCGACAATTACGACGGCGTGGATGGCAATGCGGCCGGATTGGACTCCGCCGGTGATTGGATCCAGATCAATTTCAGCAGCGCGCCATCCACCGTATCCTACTGGCTCAAAGGCAATAGCCTGTCCGGCGAATATACAATGAAGGTGCAGGAATCCAGCGATGGTTCGAGTTGGACGGACGTGGCCGTCTTCAACAGCAGCAACCAAATTCCCAATAGCCCGGCAAAATCGTATACGAACAACTTGCTGACCGCGAGTCGCTACGTCCAATTCATTTATGTGAGCAAGGCTTCTGGCAATGTCGGGGTGGATGGCGTGCGGATTGCCGGTCCAAGCGTGCCGTCGGTTTCCTTCAGTCCCAACGGCACCACGAATGCGCCGGTCAGCAATTTGTTCACCATGGCGGTGTCGATTTCGCCGGCGGGCTCCGGCCAGAAGAGCTGGGGCATGACTCCGGCCTATTCGGGAGCGGCCAGCTTGACGGGCGGCACCTTCTCCTTCACGCCGGCCGCGGCCGACAACGGCAAGACGTTCACCGTGTCCGTCGTGGCCACCAATTCGATCGGCACCACCACCGGCACGACGACGATCGCGGTGACGCCCTACGTGGCGCCGGTTCCGAAGATTTCCTTCAGTCCCGCCGCGCCCTACAGCATCATGGCGACCTACACCCAGAAGCTGGGCGTCGGCGTGAGCCCCGCCGGCAGCGGCATTTCCGGCTGGACGCTCCTGCCGAGCAACTACGCGGGCACGGCCAGCCTTTCCGGCACCAACTTCACCTTCGTCGCGGCGCAGACGGATGGCCCGAGCTCCTACGTCTTTTCGGTCGTGGCCACCAACGTCTACGGAGCCACGACGGGCACGGCGGTCATCTCCGTGTCGGCCTATGTGGAGCCGCCGCCGGCCGGATCGGTGATCGTGGATTTCGAGGATGCGCCGGATAAAACCACCTATTCGACGACCACCAATACGTTGAGTGGACGATCCTGGCTGGTCGGCAGCGTGTTCGGAACGTTGGCCAACGACAAGAAATTCGATTTGAAAGCCCTGCGCGTGCGGTGCAACGCGGGAGACAACGAAGTGAAATTGTGCTCGTTGACCCCCATTGCCGCGGGCATCAACGAAGTTTCACTGTGGTTTGCTTCCTATGGCAACGATGGCACAAACGAAATGCCGCAGATTTCCATCGAAATCAGCACCAATTTGGACGATGGCTGGATCACGGTGGACACCTTCGACACGGGCGCTTCCACCAGTTTGGTTTATCGCACCACGGCGGTCAACGTGCGCGAACCGGTGTATTTTCGGCTGCGGGCGCCGCAGGCGGGCAGCGACAAACGCGCCAACGTCGACAACATCACGATTTCTCCGTATGCGGCGCCAACGGGTTACGACGCGTTTCTGCTGAAGTACAACGCGACGCCCGGGGATCCGGGGACGGGGCCAACCGAGGACCTGGACGGCGATGGCATCAGCAACACCAACGAATTCATCGCCGACACGAATCCCTTCCTGATTCCGTGACGGCCGCCGGTTCGAATTGACGCCGCGCAGGGGCCTGCGTAGGGTGCGCGGCCATGAACGCATTCCAGATCGAATTTTCCCGGCGGGCCGGACTGCTGGCGGCGTGGCTGCTCGGGGCCGTTGTCGCCGCCTCATCCTCGCAGGCTGCAACCGCCGAAGAACCGGCCGCAACCAATGAAGTCGCCGTTGTCGTCGCTGACGCGCCGGCCGCCGACGCGCCAGCCATCGCCGCGCCGGCCGCCGCTGAGACGAATGCCGTCGCGACGAACGCCGTCGCGGCCGGCGAATCGCCAACGACCACGAACGCGCCCGCCGCGGTCGCGGCAGAGGAAACGCGGGCGCCGAAGAAAAAAGAGCCGGCCTACCGCGGTTCCGACATGCAGGATGCCTTCCAGGGCGCCGGCAGTTCCAAGTTCGGAATGTCCGGGCGCGTGAACAAGATGCCGGCGAAGAAATCCGCGCCGAAACAGGACGGCGATTGGAAGCGCAGCCTGGAAGTCGGCGTGAACACCGCCAGCGGCAACAGCGACGCCTTGCGCTGCACCGGCGCAGCCAGCGCCGCGCGGGAAACCGAGACGAATTTCCTGTTCCTCAAGGCGTCCGGCCGCTATGGCGAGAGCGACGGCGAAAAGGACGCCGAAGAGGCCACCGGAGAAGGCAAGCTCCAGCATCGCCTGACGGAACGGGTCTATGCGGCGCTGGACGGCAACGCGCATCGCGACCGCATCGCCGATCTGGATTATCGCGTGCGGGGAAGTTTGTCGCTCGGCCGCCATTTCATCTGGACCGAACGGACGGTGCTGAGCGCCGAAGCGGGCCCCGGCTACGTGGCGGAAAAAAAGGGCGGCGAGCCAGAGGGATTCGCCGCGGGGCGGCTGGCCCAGTATCTGGAAATTCTGGTGGCGGACGACCTGCAGGTCTGGGAGTCCACCGAATTCGTGCAGGATCTCGAGGACTCCGCCATCTATTTCGTCAACGCCGAAATCGGCTTGGAAACGGTGCTGACGGGCAGCCTGAGCCTGCGCTTTACCGTCGAGGATCGCTACGACAGCCAGCCGGCGGACGACAAGGAAGCCAACGACCTGCTGACGACGACGGCGCTGAACTGGATGTTCTGATGCGGCCCGGCGTCGCTCGGGCCGGCACCTACCAATACACCGGATCGTCGTTCACCGCCGGCCGGGAGGGCGCGACCGGCGCGCGTTTTGCCGCCGCAGGATTCTTGGCGGGCGCTTCGAACTGGGTCGCCGGCGCGGCTTGGGCTGCGGGCGCGGCGGGCTTTTCTTGCGCGACGACGGCCGGCGCCGATGCTTCGGCGGCCGGCGCTTGTTCCGCCGGGGCGGCCGCGGTCGCGTCCGCCGCCGGGGCGAACCGGACGCCGATCGGAAAATGGTCGCTGTAGCCGCCGAGATAGTCCTCTTGGTTTTCGAAGGTCGGCACCGGGGCGCCTTTGTCCCGGCCGTGCTCTTCGACCATGAATGCCGGCTTGTCCACCCACAGCGTGACTTCGCTGCGGCGGTCTCCGGCGGTTTGGAGCAGGGCGCCGGAAGCCATGATCTGGTCGTACATGCGCCACTCCACGTTGCCTTCGAAGGAGTGGTAGAATGAACCTTGGCCCTGCCGGTCCTTGGCGTAGGCCAGATTGTAGATCTTGCCCGTTTCGTAGGCGCCGGATCGGGCCGGATAGGGTTCGACGTCCAGCACGTTGCGAATGGAACGATCGCTGGGCTCGTCGTTGAAGTCGCCGAGCACGACGATGCGCGCCGCGGGCTCGCGCTGGAAGATGCGGCCGATGGATTTGGCGAGCGTGCGGGCGGCGACGGCGCGCTTGGGTTCGGATTCCTCGATGCCGCCGCCGCGGGATGGCCAGTGGTTGACCAACACGTGGAGCTTGCTGCCGTCGCGGTCTTCGAGGACGGAATGGAGAATGTCCCGGGTTTCGCCCCACTTCAGCGGAATCTTGTAGGCGTGCGATTCGAGCAGGGAAAAACGGGCGCGGTTGAAGAGCATGGCCGTGTCGATGCCGCGCGGATCGGGCGAGTCCACGTGGACGATGCCGTAGGACTTGATCGCGAGGCGATCGACCAGGTCGCGCACCACGTCTTCGTTTTCGACTTCCTCGATGCCGAGCACGTCCGGGCCCCGGCCGCCGTTCATGCCGGAAATCACCTGCGCGAGGTTGTCGAGCTTGGTTTCGTAGCGCACCTGCGTCCACCGCGTGGTGGGGTTGTTGGGCAGGAATTCGTCGTCGCCGTCGTTGTCGGGGTCGTCTTCGCAGTCGTAGAGGTTTTCCACGTTCCAGTTGGCCACGAAGAGGGCGGCGGCAGCGGCGTGCGGATCTTCTTCCGCCGCGGCCGAACCGGCCCAACTCCAGATGCCCGCGAGCCAGCCAACGGCGACCAAACGAACGAGTGTCGATTTCATGCGGAACGTCCTTTCAGATTCGATCGGGAGTGTCGATGCCGAGCAGCGCGAGGCCGTGCCGCAGGACCTTGGCGACGAGGTCGCACAGGCGCACGCGGCTTTCCCGCAGGCCGGCTTCGGCCTTCAGGAACGGCACGTTCTGGTAGAAGCTGGAATAGGCCTGCGACAGGTCGTAGAGCGCGTCGGCGAGCAACGACGGCTTTTCCTGGTCCGCGGCGTCGAGCACGGCGTCGGCGCAGCGCGCCAGGCGCACGGCAAGGCGCCGCGCGGGCGGGACGTCGAGGACGATCGGCTCGCGGCGCCAGTCGCAGTCCGCGAAGCGCTCGGCGTGCTTGTCGATGACGGACGCGATGCGCGCGTAGGCGTATTGGAGGTACGGCGCGGAATTGCCGTCCATCGCCAGCGCCTTTTCCCACGTGAAGGTGACGGCCGACTGCGGATTCTGCGAGAGGTCGGCGTATTTGACCGCGCCGATGCCCACGGCGCGGGCGACGGCCTGCTGCTGCTCCGCCGGCATGTCGGGGGAGGCCTGTTTGACGATTTCCAACGCGCGCCTTTCGGCTTCGTCGAGGAGCAGGTCGAGCTTGATGGCCGTGCCCTTGCGCGTGGACAGCAGCCCTTCCGGCAGGCGCATCAGGCCGAACCAAATGTGCCGCAGCGGCGTCTTCGCCCCGGCCTTTTTCGCGAGCGCGAAGAATTGGCGGAAATGCAGCTGCTGGCGTTCGTCGGTGACGTACACGATGCCGTCGGGCCGGAATTCCGCCTCGCGCGAAAACACGGTCGCGATGTCGGTCGTGGCGTAGTTGTAGCCGCCGTCGGACTTGCGCACGATGCAGGGCGGCAGTTTCTCTTCCTCGAGGAACGCCACGAGCGCGCCTTCGCTCTCGCGCACGAGGCCCAGCGCCTGGAGCTTCGCGACGACGCCGGGCAGGGCGTCGTTGTAGTACGACTCGCCGCGGACGAGCTCGAAGGCGACGCCGAGGCGGCCGTAGATCCGGTTGAATTCAGCCAGCGAAAGATCGATGAATTGCTGCCACAAGGCGCGGTTTTCGGGATCGCCGGCCTGCAGCTTGACGAGTTCGGCGCGGGCTTGGTCCTTCCACGCGGGGTCTTCCTCGCACTTCTGGTGCGAGAGCACGTAGACGCGCTGCAGCTCGTCCACCGGCGCCGCCGCGAGCGCGGCGGGATCGAGGAAATTCCGGTAGCCCATGATGAGGATGCCGAACTGCGTGCCCCAGTCGCCGAGATGGTTGTCGCCGAGAACCTCGTAGCCGAGGGCGCGGTGAATGCGCTTGAGGGCGTCGCCGATGACCGTCGAACGGATGTGCGCGACGTGCATCGGCTTGGCGACGTTGGGGGAGGAGTAGTCGATGATGAGCCGCTTGCCGGCGCCGGGTTGCGGAATGCCGAGGAGCGGGTCGGCCTGGACGCTTTCGAGATGGCGCGCGAGGGCGCCGTCGGCCAAGGTCAGGTTGATGAAGCCGGGGCCGGCGATTTCGGCCTTGGCGATCCAGCCGCCCGTCGGCAGGTGGGCCACGACTTGCTCGGCCACGGCGCGCGGCGGCTGGCGCAGGAGCTTGGCGGCGGCCATGGCGCCGTTGCACTGGTAGTCGCCGAACGATTCGTCGGCGGCGGGAATGGCATCGAGGTTCAGCGCGGACAGGTCGGCGCCTGGAAACGCCGCGGCGAACGCGCCGCGGATCTGGGCGGACAAAATCTCTTTGATCGTTTGCATGAGATCAATACCAAATCATTTTTTAGACAGGATGGACAGGATTATCAGGATTGCGATCCGGAAGCAGAAGACTCCATGGATTTGATTCCCATCCTGTAAATCCTGTGAATCCTGTCTGCAATTCTTCCGGTTTTCACCACTCGGCGAATTCGCTGGGCTTGTCGGGATGGGTGGGCAGGACGCGCACGTGGCCGAGGCCGGCGGCGGCCAGCCGGGTGCGCACGACGTGCAATGCCAGCTCGAGCTGGTTGCATTCGCGGCTGAGGTGCGCCAGGAAAACCTGCCGAAGGGTATCGCCGGCGATTTCGGCCAGCAGCGCGGCGGCAGTTTCGTTGGAGAGATGCCCCTGGCGGCCCAGGATGCGCTGCTTGAGGGACCACGGCCGGAAGGAATTCTGGACGAGCGTCTCGTCGTGGTTGGCCTCGAGCACGAGGGTCTGGCAGCCGCGCAGGCGCTCGCGGGCGAGTTGCGTGGGCATGCCGAGATCGGTGGCGATGCCGAGCCGGGCCGAACCGCAGCGGAGCACGAATCCGACGGGCGCGTAGGCGTCGTGCGGGAGCGGAAACGGCAGGATCTCGACGTCGCCGACGACGAATGGCGAGCCGTCGGCGAAGAGATTCCACGGCAGTTGGCCGCCGCCGCGGACGCCACGGGCGGTGTCGCCGTTCGCGTAGAGCGCCACGCCGAGCTGCTTGTGGAGCTGGACGATGCCCGCGACGTGGTCGACATGCTCGTGGGAAACGCAGATGGCGCGCAATTTGGCGGGATCGAGCCCAGCGGCCGCCAGGCGCCGCAGGGTTTCGCGCGCGGAGATCCCCGCGTCGATCAGCAGCGCCGTGGCGGGGCTTTCGACGTAGATGCAATTGCCGCTGCTGCCGGAGGCGAGCACGCAAACGCGAAGTTGGACGGAAGAAGGCATTCGACAGGGATCGGAGTTCAGAGGTCGGAGGGTCGGGTTCGGGAAAAATCAGGATGGGGCGCCTTCGGGGGCGGCCTCGTCTTTTTCCGCGGCGGCGAGCGCGTTTTCGACGGGGGCTGCGCCGGCCTTGCGGCGCTTGAGGAATTCGCGGGCGAGCTGCCGGTAGGCGGCGGCGCCGGTGCAGTTGGCGTCGTAGGCGATGATCGGCAAACCGTGGGAGGGCGCTTCGGCGAGGCGCACGGAACGGGGCACGAGGGATTCGTAGATCTTGTCCGGGAAATGGTTTCGGATTTCGCCGACGACCTGCTGGGAGAGGTTGGTGCGCAGATCGTACATCGTCATGACGATGCCCTCGACGGCCAGGCGCGGCGCCGCGCCGGAGTCGTGCAGCTTGTTCACGAGGTTGAGGATCACG
>Ga0209098_1001319_pt1 | contig 24118 bp, 16 predicted proteins | sample AD_JPNHW1_MetaG_FD_184429 | JGI IMG/M metagenome (GOLD analysis project Ga0209098, IMG submission 184429) | Active sludge microbial communities of municipal wastewater-treating anaerobic digesters from Japan - AD_JPNHW1_MetaG (SPAdes) (version 2) | ecosystem: Engineered > Bioreactor > Anaerobic...
GGCTCCGGCATGGATGATAAAAATAGGTATGGAATGGTTTTACCGGTTGATAAGGGAACCCCGGCGTATGTGGCGCAGATATCTGATTGGGAACATTAAATTTATTGGATATATTCTCAGGGAGAAAATTTTAATTTCAATGAAAAAAAACAAAGCACAAAAAGCAGATGTGCAATCAATTAAAGGAGAAAAAGAAGTATTTATTGAAGATATAAACGAAATGTTACCCTGACATAGTCAGGAATTTTTATACCTGATTTGCATTTACTAAACCTGAATATTTATCTGACTTTTTTACAACTACAATTATGGATACGGATGAAGTGGGAATGAAATTCGTATATGCTATTGTCGACTTAATTCTCCTTAATGCAGCAATAGCAATCGTGTATTCAATGAGCCCTGTTTTTGCAGAAATAAGCTTACCGGATAGAAATCTGATATATCTACACGGTAACATTTCGGAATTGATTGCCTATTCTTTATATTCAAAGAGAAATTATTATTTCCGGGACAGGTATGCCAACAGGGTTAAAGCACTGAACTATAGAATGGCTATATTTGTGCTAACCTTGTTTATATTAGCTCAGATTTTTTTGCACAAACCGATTTCATACCTGTTTTTACTGAAATACTCTGCGTTTTTTTACGTGCTCAAGCTATTAGTACTGTATCTGCTGTATAGATTTTTCAGATATCGCCGTAAAAAAGGATATTCTATTCATCGCGTTTTAATTTTTGGTCTGAACAAAACGGGTGTAATTCTGGGTGACTTAATAAAAAACAATCCCGAACTCGGGCTTCAGCTGGTTGGTTTCATCACTGAAGAACATGATTATAAAAAATGCGAGAAAAAGATTTTAGGCAAATACGAGGATCTAGCCCGACTCACGGAGGAATTAAACATTGACATGCTCTATGTCACCATTCCGAAATACTACGAAACAAACCTCACACGTGAATTACTTGCCATCTGTAACAAGATAGGAATTCGGGTAAGATATGTTCCGGTTAATCAAAGCTGGTTTAAAGCAAGAGTAAAGAACACCGAATATGTAGGTTCATTCATGATGTACAATCCACAGGAAATACCTCTGGATCGTTTAACCTACCGACTCGCAAAAAGGGCATTTGACATAATATTCTCCTTGTTAATAATCATCCTCCTTTTCAGCTGGCTCTTCCCCATTCTTGCCCTGATCATCAAACTTGATTCGAAAGGACCGGTATTTTTCCTTCAACGACGAACGGGAATCAATAATAAAACATTTTATTGTGTCAAATTCCGAACCATGCGTACCAATCAGGATGCAGATACCAGACAAGCAACAAAAAACGATGACCGGATTACACCGATCGGCAAATTTCTCCGAAAAACAAACATTGACGAACTGCCACAGTTTCTAAATGTACTGATAGGTGATATGTCTGTTGTAGGACCACGTCCGCATATGCTCAAACATACCAAACAATACTCAGCTCTGATTGAACATTACAAAGCCCGTCATTTTGTGAAGCCGGGAATAACAGGCTGGGCTCAAATTAACGGCTACCGTGGACTGACTGATGAACTCTGGAAAATGGAAAAAAGAGTACAGTTTGACATGGAATATCTCGAAGGCTGGACTTTTATATGGGATTTAAGAATCGTTTTATTAACTATTTTCAGTAAGGGCGTTTATAAGAATGCTGGATAAAATCAATCATCCGGCTATGAAAAAATCTTTAAAAAGGCAAATTGTGTTCGACAGTCTGCTTTTTTTATTTTCATATCTATGTTATTAAAATTTTTTATGTAAGTTTGCATCGATATTCTTGTAAAAAATAATTAATAATATGCTGGTAAATATTCTTCTCTTTTCGTTAGGCGCTCCTGAAGTAATACTTATTGCTCTTGTCGTTTTGCTTATTTTTGGTGGTAAGAAAATACCTGAACTCATGAGAGGTCTTGGCAAAGGTGTCAGTAGCTTTAAAAAAGGTCTTAAAGACATGGACGATGAAATCAAGAACGATCTGAAAGACGATTCTGAAAAATAAGCTCTATTTTCACCTGTCTGACATTCAATAAGTTTCCAAAAATTGGGCAAGCCTGATTCCGAAAAAGAATTCACCTTCTGGGAGCATCTCGAAGCTTTAAGGTGGACAATACTCAGATCCCTGGGTGTTGTCACTGTGTTGACGTTCGTTTTTTTTGGTTTTAAGGATTTTGTTTTTTCCAAAATCATTCTTCCACCACTCAATTCCGACTTCTATACCTACCGTTTGCTTTGCTTGCTGAGCGAAAAGCTGAAGATGCCAGGCTTGTGTCCGGATGATTTTTCAGTTCAGCTCATTAATATCAATCTTGCCGGTCAGTTTATAACCCACATCACCTCATCGCTTATCATGGCAGTGGTTTTATCTATGCCTTACCTGCTATTTGAGATCTGGAGGTTCATCAATCCGGCATTGTATGAACATGAGCGCAAAAATATTAGCATCATTTTTCTAAGTTCTTCTTTTTTGTTTTATCTGGGTGCCCTGGTTAGTTACTTTCTTATTTTTCCACTTACCATTCGTTTCCTGGGAACCTATCAGGTATCGGGACTGGTAACCAATCAGATATCCATACAATCGTACATGAATGCCCTGGGGATATTAATTTTCAGCCTCGGAATCATGTTTGAATTACCGATAGTGATTTATGCACTAAACCGGATTGGACTTGTTTCAAAAAAAGCACTGAAATCTTTCCGGAAATATGCTTTTGTAGGCATTCTTATCATAGCCGCAGTAATTACTCCCACTACTGATCCCTTTACCATGCTGGTAGTCGCGCTGCCCATCTATCTGCTCTATGAAGTAAGCATCCTTTTATGTAATAAAGATCTTCCGGCACTTGAATCAGATTCAGAAGAAGAAGACTAAATCTTTTTATCCTCCAGAAATTCATGGCATTTCAGGCATCAACTTGCCGTATTATTACCCCAATTTCAAACCATCGATGATATATACTTTTGATTTTCTATTATTTAAGCGTATCTTTGCACCCTGATTTCCACAAGTATTAACAGACCATTCTTATTCTCTAAATTATCAATTCAATGCAATTTTCCGATTTCAACCTGAACAATCCATTGATTAACGCGCTCAATGATCTGGGCTTTACCGAAGCTACAACTATTCAGGAAAAGGCTTTTCCGGTCATCATGTCTGGTCGCGACATGGTGGGTATTGCTCAGACAGGAACAGGTAAAACCATCGCATACCTGCTTCCCTGCTTGCGCCAGTGGAAGTTTACCGTCGAAAAACATCCCCAAATTTTGATTGTAGTACCAACCCGCGAACTTGTTGTTCAGGTAACTGAAGAAATTAAAAAAATGACAACCTACATGAATATCCGGGTTGCAGGAGTTTATGGTGGAGAAAATATGATCAGGCAAGCGCCGCTTATCCTTGAAGGATTGGATATATTGGTTGCCACACCAGGACGTCTGCTGGATTTTGCACTTAACGGGACACTTAAACTCCGGTTAGTTAAACGATTTGTCATTGATGAAGTGGATGAAATGTTGAATCTGGGTTTTCGTCCACAGCTCATCCGAATTATGGATTTACTGCCCCGAAAAAGACAGAACCTGATGTTCTCGGCAACGATGACAACAGAAATAAAGGACTTCTTAGCTGATTTCTTTATTGATCCTCAGGAAATAGAAGCCGCACGTACCGGCACTCCGCTTGCAAATATCAAACAGATAGGAATAAAAGTTCCGAACTACAATACAAAAATAAATTTACTCGAATTCCTGCTGAAAACAGAGCCTGGATTTTCGAAAGTATTGCTGTTTGTATCAACCAAAAAACTAGCAGACGACGTATATTCACGAATCTCCACACTTTTCCCCGAAACAATCGGTGTTATTCACTCCAATAAAACCCAGAATAATCGTTTCGAGACACTGAATTCATTCAACAAAAATGCACTTAGGGTATTAATAGCAACAGACATTGTGGCACGCGGACTGGATTTCGACGACATAACCCACGTAGTAAATTTCGATGTGCCTGAAGAACCCGAAAACTACATGCACCGCATCGGTCGTACAGGACGTGTTGACAAAAAAGGGGTGGCAGTAACTTTTATCACTAAAGATGATACTACCAAACGCGAAAACATCCAACTGCTTATGGGACAAAAAATCCCGATGATGCGCATGCCAGAAGAAGTAAAAATTTCAACCGAGCTTACCGAAAGTGAACTTCCTCAAATTATAACAGGAAACTCCGTGGCATTCGTTTCGCGGAAAGAAGATCACGGCCCGGCTTTCCATGAAAAGAAGGACAAAAACAAAAAAGTGAATATGAAAATCCGCCGTAAGGAAGCCCTGAAGTTGAAATACGGAAAACCAAAAACAAGAGGACAGAAGAAAAAATAACCCGTTCTGTTTCTCAGAATTTGATATTGGCCAGTTTCAGCATCACATTGCCTTTCAGATTGGCCTGAATACGTACAGCTCCCGGTACCAGGCTTACACTCTTCATGGTAAAATCGTCCAGTTTTCCCTGAAGACTAACACCTTCATAGACTTTATAATTTTTGAGCATGACGTTGGCTTCGGTTTTCATCTGATCGGTATATTCCTTTACAGGAAAAGATAGGTAAGGAACAATCTTTTTCAGTATCAGACCATGCAGCAACCAATCGGCCGATTTAATGAGCGTATTCTTTGTTTTCAGCTCAAATTCCGGATTGACCACTTCCACTGTCATTTTCGAAGGATTATAAATCATATCACCGGTGAAATAAATACGTCCTTTGACCGAACCAATAACATCTGCCGAAAAAACAGCTTTCCCCTCACTGCCGAAAACCGATAAATCTGTAATTTTAATGTACTTTTTACCCTGGCTGAAAGTTTGATTAAGCAGTTGCTGTTTGGCAAGTTCGGATATCTTGTCGAAGGTCACATCGGAAGCTACGTTCAGATTGAACTGCTGTGGCGCACTGTTGGATCGTTTGAACGGAGGTAACGCTACCGGCTTACCTGCTGCTGGTTTTGAGCCCATAATGGTTTCCACGCGGCCATAAAGCGAAATATCTGTCTGAAGTTTACCGCCCTTAGTAACAAAAGGAGATACCAGAATGTCTTTGGGAATAATTCGTACCCACACATCATTTTCAGCACTTGCCTGTACGGGTTTCTGAAGTTCAGTCCAGGCAGCAGCTACCTGTTTATTCAGATTGGCAAATTCACCGAGCGATTTATCTATCTGTTGCGTAATGGTCTTACCGTATTTCGAGAGGGCCAGATCGGCGATGGGTTTTACCGGCACATTTACACCAATCATATTCAGTTTGGGTGTCTGAATCCATTCATAGCCCTGCGAAGCAGTTTCGGCAACGAGGTTCCAGTTTTTGTCAATTCCTACTGATGTTTTATACTTCAGCGCGATAATTCCCGTGGCTTCGTAATCGTCGGCAAGGGTCACGCCCAGTTTTTGAACCTTCCAGGCAAACCGCGACCAGATTTTGAGAGGAATACGGTACTCTATGTTGTTATTGTTTACAGTAAAGGTAAAGTCGCCGGATTTCCAGACTTTGATTGACAAATCCTTGTCCGTAATATTTGATCCTTCGTATAGCAGCCCATTCAGGTTGTTGTTGACAGAAGTTTCAAGTTGTTTGATATCTAATTCCAGATGCAGCGGAAGTTCCGAATATGCAGGTAAAAGATCTGAAGGTAAGTATGATTCTTTTGGACGTTCGGTTTTCAAGGTTTTACACGAAGAAAAAATTAATGCGACAAAGAGGGCAATTAATAACAACGATTTATTATTCATATCTGCTATTTTTACTACTATTCAGTTTGTTTTCAATTAGTGTTTTTTCTTTTCAATCCGGGTATGTGTTTTCAGATAGACGGGCAGAGCAGCCGATCCATACCAGTCATAAAGTTCCACCTCGAACACCTTTTCGCGGACTGTGGGATCGGACTGAAGAAGTTTCAGAGCCTCTTCTTTTGATTTTACATCCAGAATGAAAATGCCACGATAGCTGTTTGGGTTTTTCCCGAGTGGTCCTGCCACGATCAGTTTACCTTCCTCCGACAAACGCTGGATATTGTTCATGTGTCCGCGAAAGAGCGTATCAAGATCTTGTTTGTCGGTTGTATTATTGGGTCCGGTTTTGAGTATTACCAGAATATAGTTCTTCATACCATATTCATCAGCTCCCAGCTTTTTAGCAAGCCGTGCATCGTAGCGTTGCGGGAAAGCAACGCAAAAGACGCTCATCAATATAATGCTGATAATTAAACGGTTATACTTCATACGGCATTTTTTGCTATTATTGAAGTTCAATAGTAGTTTCTTCGATATTCAGTACATTATTGAGCGAAACTTCGGTGGTCATGTTACTGTATATTACCCAGCCGGTATTACCATGTATTTGGGAGGCAATGCGTGTTTCATTGACCATCGGTGGAAAGTCAAGCTGCTCGTTTTGAATATCAAGGTTCATATCTGAAGCAATATCTTTTACAATTTTCTTTGCAAATTCGGTGAGCTGACCTGAGTCTGCGGTTTGCCACGACCGGATTATTGAATAATCGTTATCGGTATCTATTTCATCGAGCAGCACAGTAAGCATTCCGTCGAAAGGTTCGCCTCCGTATGCATTTGGTAATTTAACAGGTGCGTTCACTTCTTCGCCCAGTTTGTATTTTCCTCCATGAAACGAATAAAACTGATTTATCAGTTTGACGGATGAACCTTCAATCGCTTCTTTTGAATTTAACTTACTTTCCAAGCCATTAATCATATTAACCAGTTGTGGTATCGTATCAAATTTTGTTCGCAACATTTCAAACGCTTTTTGGTTTTGTGCCTGCATTTCCTGCCAGTTGAGTATTTCTTTAAATACACCGGTTTCAGATACCCTGAAAATAATCTTTGAATTTTCGCCTATCTTATACAAATCATCCAATAACGGGTTTGGCGTATTGAGCACCTTTACATCATGCGATAACCATTGAATAGTGTAGGAATTTGCTGTAGAATCAAGCACTTCAACGTCGAGCAGGTATGCTATCTTTTGTTTACTTATCGTGTCTGTAGCGTTTTGGATCTTGTTTGATTCTTCGGTTACCTGATAGGTTTGCTTATCATGTACATTCCAGTAACCCACTACCTGAACTGTTGAATCTGCTGCATTTATCTGACCGAAAAGTGAAAATCCGCAAAATACAAATAAAAGAAATACAGTTATTTTTTTCATTTGAAAATAATTTATTTATCACATTGTCAAATGGAACTTGCATGCCGAATTCTTACTGTATTTGTTGAATATTCGTATTAATGCTCGTTTCATGAAATCAATTTTTCAGAAGTAATTTCGAATAATTTCGGGTTGTAAAATTACTCTTTTTTTAAGACAAAATATAGCAACTACGTTTTAATTCAAAGCCGCCCCGGAAATTTATAAAATCATATTGGTTTACAACCCTATCACTTTGGCATCGACCCCAAATACAAGCTTTGTATCAACGACATATTCTTCTGTCGTAGCTCTTACAGTTGTAACTTTCACATTCAGCTTTATATTGTTTTTAGTCACATAATCCTTCAGGTTTACCTTAGAGTCAACATCCAGATTGAGTGAATTACCAACATTGGTGTTAACATCTTTTTTTGAGGCCATCAAAACAGGTTCAAGTCCGTCGGCTGAGATATAGACTTCAACTGATTTGAGAAAACTAAAATCCGCAGTTTGTGGTTTATTTATTTTGAATGTAGCACTTTTAATACAAATGCTTTCAACTAATTCTGTGTTGATGTTAAACATTTCGAAATAACTCATGTAGTTAGTCTCCACGTCGGGGGTTGAAAACGAAAAGCCATTCATTACGGGCAATGATCCCGGAAGAGTAAACTGTTGGTTCACCGGAAGGTCAAACTGTGTTAATTTATCAACCTCCTTGCACGACGGAAGAATTGCCATGAATAATGCAAAAAATAAAAACAACTTTCTCATATCTATATTTATCTGTGTGTTAATAACAAAACCAGTTCAGAAGCTAATAAATTCATTCATCAGTTCCACTTCAAATACTTCTCACAAAAATATAAAAACATTTTCAACTGACTTAGTCCACACATGAGTATTAAGCACAAAAAAATTCGTCTTGAAGTTAGGTATATAACACCTTCAAAACGAATTTGTAGTATTTGACGCAATTTATTTCTTTTCTTTCAATAAATCACGGATTTCAGCAAGCAATACTTCTTCTTTCGATGGAGCTGCTGGTGCTTCAGGAGCAGGTTCTTCTTTTTTCTTAAATGAATTCATGCCCTTGATAGCCAGAAAGATGGCCAAAGCAATGATCAGGAAGTCAATAGTAACCTGAATAAAGTTACCATAATTCAGTGTAGCAGCTGCTTTTTCCACACCATTTACTACTTCAGCCGGTCTAATTACCCATTTGAGTTCGGTGAAATTTACACCTCCAAGCAACAGGCCAATTAATGGCATGACAATATCAGCTACAAATGATGCAATAATTTTTCCGAATGCACCACCAATGATTACCGCAACAGCCAGGTCAATAACATTGCCTTTGATTGCAAATTCCTTGAATTCTTTAATAAAACCCATAATTATAATTTTTAAGTTAAATACTTTGAATGCAAAAATATACATTTAACTTTAAATTACAAGTATATTGTAATTTAAATTCTCTATATTTCATTAAATCTATCAAATAATTCCTCCTGCTGCATCGTAATCACACCAAAATGTATCGTTTTAGTATCTCAGAGTTTTACAGATTTATAAATTTATAACACTCTATGACAGAATGATACTAAAATCTCTAAAGACTATATTGAAATTGAATTATCGATAAATGAAGCCCAGTTTCGTTAAACCTGCTTTCACATCTGGACAACTCATAAAATTATTCCATATTAATCCGGTGCGATAATTCTCAATCATGACGATAATGGGTCCCTGATCAATGGCAAGATACGATTCGGCAAACCAGCGCCGCGACAAAGAAAAAGCATCTTTAAATCCATATTCACCCCAGACGCGGTTACCCAGCGTGTAATAAAAGAAATTCAACGCTTTCGTGCTTTCTACCGGAGTGTAAGGAAAAGAAGCAAGCGCAGCTGACGGCGTAATTGTTCCCTGATCGTTGGTGGGGGATGAAGCTGTGTAGCCATCAGGGAAATCACTGGCAGTAAGCCCCCAGCAATTTTCATCGTAACCGTAGTAGCCCTTTGGATTGGCTACGCAATACTTGTAGTTAATGCTGGTGTGAGCCTTATTTTGTATCCAGTAACTGGCATATGTGTCGGATAAATTTCGAGGATCGAGTCCCAGGAAGGAATAGTGAGCAAAAAACAAGGGACCTCCATAAGCTTCGCCCAACGGTAAGGTAACACCATAATACGAATTTCCGTTTTTCATTGCTCCGTTACGTGCCCAGCCTTCATCATACACCCGTTTAGGGATTGGATACGTGGGCGATGACGCGGCAAGTACATAAGCTATCAATCCTTCGTTCCAGCCCGTGATGGGCATATTCATATCCCAGTTGTAATTAGGCGACCAGTGCCAGTAGAGTTTTTGTTCCCCGTTTTTCTGAAACCAGTTCCATTCCACCTTTTCCCAGAGTTGTTGTATGATGGCACACATAGCTTGTTCTGGCGGATTACCCGATTTGAAATAGGCCTGAACAGCAAGTAAACCCTGCATCAGGAAGGAGGTTTCAATCAGATCGGCTCCATTATCTTTAGTGCTGAACGGGATAACTTTTCCGGTTGTTCCATTCAGCCAATGTGGAAATGCTCCGTGAAATTTATCGGTTTCGGGTCTGTTAAGAAAACGGACTATTTTATCTATCTGTGCATAACCCTGGCTTCGTGAAATAAAACCCCGTTCGATACCCACAAGAATTGCCATCAGACCAAAACCGGAGCCTCCGGTGGTTACCGTTTCGCCCGAACCAAGCCGTTCGCGGGCAAGTCCCGAAACGGGATGAGCATAGTCCCAAAAATAGCGGAATGTTTGTTTCTGTACCAACGTGAGCAGACTGTCGGAGGAAATGGTCGGGAATTTGGGCGTGGTATCCAGTTCGGTAAGAAAATTCACCTTACTGTTGTCTATTATATTAACGCCCATATATTCACCTGAATTTATATTGAGGGTGTATTTTGTATAATAATTAAGTTTGTCCTTAAGTTTAATCTTTAATTCTTTTGGATTTTCTGTAGTCAAAATATCAAATTGAACTTCCTCATTATTGGTAAAATAGATTTTATCCGGTCTGATTTTTGAATTGTCAATCTCGGTAGAAAAGATTACCCGGATAATTACCGAATCAACAGGCACATTCATGACTATACCATCGGATGCCACGCTTTTACCGTTTACCGATAATAATTCGATATACGCATTGGAAAGCAGTACCGGCGGTTCTTTACAAGAATAGAAAAAAGAAATAACGGACAGTGTGGTGAGAATATATAAAAATTTTGTTTTCATCTTATTACAAACTATAAACTGTGGGAAAAATCCCACAGTTTATCTTTCTTAATCATTAACTACTTACTCAAATGATTTTATCTGCCTGCTTTTTCGAGTTCATAAAGAGCTCCAATATCAGCCAAAACTAATTCACGTTTCCATACGCGTACTTCGTCCAGTTGACCTTTCAATCCGGTATTCCAGGCATCAGTAGTAGTACCGTTGGCAAATGTTTCAAATGCTCCGAGAATAGGATGGCAAGGAGTTGTAACAACAAAGTTTTTAGTACCTGTATTATCTCTGTTTTCCCAAACCGGATTAGATATTTTTATACCGTTTACATACACTTTCAGAAGTTTTGTTGTATTATTCCAGGTAAGAACCACGTGTGCCCATTTTCCTCCAATTTTGTTAGGATAAGCAATATGACCAGCTGCAATATCGGCTGCACTTGCTTTAACAGTGTTTCTTGAATCCTGCCATCCCAGATCTGTACTTGAAACAATAAGACCTTTTACGGTTAAGCTGTCGCTTGTTGCTGGCATCCAGCCGGTTTCAGACATGAAGTTGATACTTCCTGCCCACTCGTTAGGACGTGACAAAGAGAATATGACGGATGAATTTGCTCCGTTATTCGTTAGTTTCACCCAGGAACTTACCGTAAAACCAGTATTAAGATTGGTTCCTAAGTTGGCTATGGTATTATATGCCAGATATCCCACATTGAAGCTTGCAGCTTTACCTTTTATTCCATCTACCCAGGTTACATTACTTGTCTTGGCAGGAGCTGAACTTGACAATGATTCGTTACCATCACCATTTAATGGCCAATAAGCAACCAAATCTGCTTTTCCCACTTCATCAGCATTATCGTATCCTCCAATGGGTGGAAGTTTTGGTTCGTCTTTTTTACATCCAGTAAATGTAAAAGCAAAAGTTGCGAATGCAATTAATCCAAAAATTTTTAATGTTTTCATTTTTTTTGTTTTTAAATAGGTTAATAATTTGATTTTTAGTATATTAATTTATTAATTGATATCCTAATCATAATTTGGATTCTGAGTAAGTATTCCTTTGCTTAAAGTAATTTGTTCTTCAGGTATAGGAAACAATTCGTGTTTTCCCTGTATAAAAACTTTTCCTACAGCTGACATTGCAACAGAAGCCTTTCCGGTACGTACAATATCAAACCATCGATCGTGTTCCATTGCCATTTCCAATCGGCGTTCTTTATAAATCTGATCTAATGTAACAGAGGTAAGCGGAATCAATCCTGCACGTTTTCTGATTTTATTAACAATGGATAATGCAGTATCCAACTGATTAATGTGGTATCCTGCTTCGGCTCTTATCAGCAAAACATCGCTGTATTTCAACAATCGAACATTTTTGGCAGTTTCTCCTTTATTGTCGTCCCAGGACTCCTTTGTGCGGCTTTGATATGCTTTATAATTGTACCTTGGATTTGCCCAGCCTGTAGCAGGAGTTTGGAATCCATCCCAAAGTACCTGTCCGGTAAACATTATGGTACCGTCTTTTCGTTTATCACCCGGCTCGTAAGCATTTGCCAGATTGACTGTTGGTGTATTAAAACCCCAACCGTGGTCAGGCGTTCCGCGTCCGCTCTGTACATCGGTATATCCGTTTACACCTTTGCCCAACGTTGCCTGAATTTCAAAAAGCGATTCTTTACTATTTTCCCCTACTTCACGCCACACATTGGCGTAATCGGGTAATAAATCATACATCTTGCTTGTTACTACGTTTCCTGCCATAGCAAATGCTTCGTTCCATTTTTCCTCATACATGTATACTTTAGCCAAAAGTCCCTGTGCAGCACCTTTGGTGACTCTGCCTAAATTTTCTCTGTTGTATTGCAATGGTAGTGAAGCTGCAGCATCCATTAAGTCCTTTTCGATTTGAGCATAGGTTTCTGCTTTTGTTTTACGTGAATAAACTACCTGATTTACGGTGGCTTCTTCTTTAAAATCCAGTTTTTCTACCACCACAGGTACACCACCAAAACATCTTACCAGATCAAAATAAAACATTGCCCGAAGGAATTTTAATTCGCCTATATAGCGATTTTTAATATTTTCCTCCAGATTTACCTTTTCTAAATAATATATACCTTCGTTGCAGCGGTAAATTCCTTCGTAACGTCTTTTCCAAACATCGTTGAATGAACGCAATGATTTATCAAAAGCCAGATCGTCAAGTTTGTCTTTATCTGTTCCTGCATCACCATCCGATGAGCCTTTGTCGGCATCATCCGATGTTATGCTCGTTACGCCAATCCAGGGGAAGCCATACATCTCAAAACTCAACATTTGATTATAAGCAGAGTTTACAACTTCTACAGCGTACAATGGTTCGGCAAGAAAATCATCTTTCGACATCTTATCCTGAGGAAGTACATTCAAATCCTTTTCGCAGCCGACTAAGAACAGTGTCAAGCAAAAAGTAATTATAGAAAGTATTTTAACGTGTTTCATAATTTCTTGTGTTAGTTACTTGATTAAATGTTTGATAGACTGTTTTATAATGTTATATTCAGACCAAAAGTAAGGGATCTGTTTGTGGGATAAGCATCCAACTCAATACCTGCAGAACCGAGCGGTGTACCCGAACCAATCAATTCAGGAGTAAATCCGGTATATTTTGTGAAAATAAAAGGATTAACAGCCGTTACATACACTCTCAATTTTTGAATTTCTTTTAGCACTTTCGGCAGAGAATAACCTATCGTGACGTTGTTAATTCTCAGATAATCTCCCTTTTCAATAAAATAAGTAGAAGCCAACGGAGTATCAGAATATGGTCTGGGATTTGCAGCATCCTGTTTTGGATTTGAAGGAATCCAAAAATCATTAAACTCATTCATTTCCACATTTTCGCCGCCCCAGCGTTGCGCTTTTTTACCATTGTACACTTTATTTCCCATTACACCATACCAATCCGTTGAGAAATCAAAATTCTTGTAATCAAATCCCAGATTGAAACCATAAGTCAGTTTCGGAATATACGAACCGGCGTTTATTCTTTCGGACGAATAAGCAAAAGCTCCATCTTCAGTATAGCCTGTATGTTCATATACATAGAACGATCCAATCGGGTCACCAATATGTATTTCTTTAGTATAATGTCCGTTACCCAGATCTCCACCGGTAAGTTTATCAAAATAAGAACTGTAGATTTGTTTTATCGCATTATTGTTTACTGCAAAATTTACACCTGCCCTATAATTAAACTCATCGCCCAATTTATCATTCCAGGAGAATGTGGCTTCAATCCCCTTGTTTTCAACCGTTCCGGCATTCAAATAAACATCTCCGGGAGAAAGTACTGTTGGAAGTTTTACAGGTAAAATTACATTATCGGTCAATTTACGATAAAATTCCAGGGTACCGTATAATCGTTGTTTCAACATTCTGAATTCAATACCGCCACCGAATTCTTTTGTTGTTTCCCAGGTTAAATCAGGATCAACGGCATAAGGAACAAACGAACCGGGATAAATTATTTCAGGTGAGCCAAAAGGATAAGTGGCACCGTTTTGGAAAAGTATCTGATTGACAGATGGAGCCGCGTTTCCGTTACCAATTTCACCATATCCGGCTTTTATTTTCAAATAATCAATTACTGAAGCATATTTTTCAAAAAAATCTTCGCTGCTCACAACCCATCCTCCCGAAACTGCCGGGAAAATTCCCCATTTTTTAGCCGATTGAAAATCACTGATACCGTCTCGACGAAGTGATGCCGTCAATAAATATTTTCGCTCATAATCATAATCAACACGCGCAAAATAACCCAGATTGACAAGCGGAGTTTGACTACTGTTTGATACTACATTATCAGGTGAAGTAACAATATTGCTTTTCGACAGGTCAAGCGACCAGTAATTAGGTTGGTAAGGTACGTTATTGCGCCTTCCGGAAAGATACTGTGCGGTTCTGGTAGTGGAACGTGTAACACCTAATACAGCTGTAATTCCATGTTTATCAAAATCTTTGGAATAGGTAAGAAAATTATCCCAGTTCCATACAAAAAAATGACTTCTGCTTTGACTTAACGTGCTGTAGAACTTATTGTTTTTATAAAAATCGTCTTCAGTCGCAGTTGGATTTTGGCTGAACCAATTTTCTTTATTCGGTGTGTAAGAATATCCCATACCATAATCAAATGTAGCACCGAAGTTGGAATTAAATTTCAGATCCTTGTAAATTTGTAGTTCTGCCCCCACAGTTCCGAATAAAGTGACATTTCTGTTTTTATCTTCGTTGTAACCAAGCATGGCAAGGGGATTCGGTACATTATTAAATTTATCTCCTATCATACCTATTTCTCCGGTAGCATTATCCAGAAATGGCATTCCCCATTTTCCGTTTTCATACTTCACGGGCATTATTGGCGATTGCTTATAAGCTGCTGTAAATGCACTTGAAGGTTGTGGTACGTTATTTACAACGGCAACATTGATGGATTGAGATATTTTCAGGCGATTGAAAAGTCTGTATTCATTTTTACTCAGAATGTTGGTTCTGTCATAATCAGTTCCTTTCAGAATCCCTTGTTCGTCGAAGCGTGAAATACCGAAATAATAATTCACGTTTTCTTCACCACCGGAAAGTGAAATGGAGTGATTAGTTGTCATTCCGGTTTGAGTTATTTCCTTGAGCCAATTCGTATCGTAAGGCTGAGTGGAAGCAAAACGGGTTCTCCCTGCGGCAAAATTCTGATAATATGCAAAATGATATGCATCTGCCATATCTACTGTTTTCATCATTGTTTTGAAACCGACGTAACCGTCGTATATCACTTTAACACTTCCTTTTTTCCCTTTTTTGGTAGTAACCAGAATTACACCACTTGCAGCTTTGTTTCCATAAATTGCGAGCGAAGAAGCATCCTTGAGTACATCTATAGTTTCGATATCGTTAGCACTCAGCCCATTAAGGCTATTTGCTTCAGTGCCGTCAATTACATATAATGGAGTTCCCCCACCCAGTACAGTATTAATACCTCGTATCATCACAGTCGGTGCCCGTCCCGGTTCATCTGTGGCAATAATGTTAACACCGGCTGCTTTTCCCTGAATAGATTGAATAGCAGATTGTGCTGGAGTTTTCATTATATCATCAGATTTAATCTGAACAACTGATCCTGTAATGGCTCCGGCTTTTTTAGTACCGTAACCAACTACCACTACTTCATCCAGCACCTTGTCGTTAGTTTCCAGTTGGATATTGAGTGGAGCATTGGATCTAACCGAAACTTCCTGACTTTTATAGCCGATATAGCTGATTTCCAGGATTGAATTTAACGGTACGGAAATAGAAAAATTCCCGTCAAAATTTGTAATCGTACCGTTATTGGTACCTTGTTGCAAAACTTTGGCACCAATCAATGTTTCACCGGTCTTTTTATCAGATATTACCCCCGAAATAGTTACGCTTTGGGCGACAATAGAGAAAACCGAAATAAACATCAGTAAAAAGATTGTTGTACGTTTGATTTTCATATGTACTACTTATTATTTGAAGTTAATTGAAAATTAAATCCTAATTTTTTTAACCCGTTTTGAATTTCCCGGTTTCCCATGAATAAATTCCAAACGAGTCCGCTGCGGAAGTTCTCAATCATTACTGCTATAGGCCCCTGGTCAATGGCAAGATAACTTTTCACCACTTGCTGACCTTCAATTAAACCGGGATTGTAAGAATCATAAAATCCGTATTTTCCAAAAACCTGTTTTCCTTTTTCAAAGTACAGATACTTTAATACCTCCATACTCTCCTTTGGAGTATAAACAATGGATGAAAGAGCTGCTGTAGGGGGAACAGTTCCGTTATCGGAATCGGTTCCGGGATGATGCGACGAATATCCGACTATCGGGTCGTCCGACGAAGTAAATCCCCATAAATTCGCTCCATAGCCCGTGTGCTTTTTTGGATTATTGATGGCATAAGCCCTATGGATAAGGGTGTGGGCTTTATTTCTTTCAAAGTAGTTTGTATAGCTGTCCGTCAATCCATTCGGATTTAGTCCCAGAAAACTGTAATGTGTGAAAAACAGCGGACCACCGTAATCCATTCCCAGGTCAAGTTTTATTCCATAATAACTTTTCCCGTTGTAATAATAAGGCGAATTTTTGAAACAGGCTTCATACACTTTTGCATCAATCGGATATGTGGGTGATGATGCTGCAAGCACATACGTAATCAGCGTTTCGTCAAATCCTTTGATGCAGTGGTTCATTTTCCATCCGTAATTTTTAGACCAATGCCAGTACAGAGAGTCGGAGCCCTGTGTGTACCAGTTCCATTCCACCGCTTCCCAAAGATGTGTAATTTTATTCGCCAATTCATGTTCTTTATCATTTCCTTTTTTCAAATATTCACGGGCGGTGAGCAGACCTTGCATCAATAATGCAGTTTCCACCAAATCGCCACCATCGTCATATTTACTAAAGCTGAATGCTTTTCGTGTATCTGCATTGTACCAGTGTGCCCACGCCCCATGAAACCGCTCGACAGAGCCGAGAAAACTGACAATCTTATTTATAACCTCAAAACCTTTTTCTTTGGGAAAATAATTTCTTTCGATTCCGGCAATGATGGCCATCAGTCCGAAACCAGTTCCACCGGTAGTTACTATATCGCCATTCACATCATTGCTGCGTTCACGTGCCATTCCGGTTCCCGGCTCTGCAAAATCCAAGAAATAACGGGTTGTATAACGCTGCGTCATATCCAGCAAATCTTCGTCTCTGTAAGCTTTTCGCGTTACTTTTATTTCAAATTTGGCAGCATCGGAATCGGTAACTTTCATTCCCTTCGGAATAATTCTGTAACGAATTTCAGTATTTGGGGGAATATTTCTTTCGTAAAAATCGAGAAAATTATCCTGAGTAGTTTCACCCTGTTTTACAAATGATTTTGCGTTTCCTACTAGTCGATACACTTCATACGTAAAACCCTGATGGTTTTTCCAGCAAATTTCTGAATGGCCCGGAAAGCTTTGAGCTTTCAGTTCATTTGGCACAACATATTGGCTTTGAGCAGACAATACTCCGAATATCATCAAAAGTAATCCTATACTTTTTAGCTTTTTCATAAACTATTTTTGCCAATTAATAGTTACCGATTTCACATCATGTGAATTCGTGCCAATCATTATTTCAAAATCACCGCTTTCCCAATCGTATTTCAGATCATTGTTATAATACTTAAGTTCTTCAGGTGTAATATCAAAGCTTACAGTTTTGCTTTCGCCCGCTTTGAGCATCACTTTTCGGAAACCTTTCAGTTCCTTTACCGGGCGGGTATTGCTTCCCACCACATCGCGGATAAAAAGTTGAACCACCTCTGCCCCATCGTATTTTCCGGTATTCGTTACCGAGATACTTGCTTTCAACGTCTGATTACCCTGCAATTGGGTATTGCTCAGATTAATATCTCCATAACTGAATGTGGTATAACTCAGCCCGTAACCAAACGGGAAAAGTGGAGAATTTGGAACATCGAGATAAACGGATCGGAATTTATCAAACTGATCCTCCTTGTTTTCGGGTCTGCCGGTGGATTTATGGTTATAATATATCGGCACCTGTCCTACATTCCGGGGAAATGTCATCGGCAATTTGCCCGAAGGATTTACTTTTCCAAAAATCACATCCGAAATGGCATATCCTGCTTCACTGCCTGCAAACCATACATTGAGAATAGCATCTGCCAGTTTACTTTCGTCATTCAACACCAGCGGACGACCGGTGAAAAGAACGAGCACAATAGGTTTTCCGAGTTTTTTCAGCTCAACGAGCAAATCTTTTTGCGATTGAGGTACTTCGATGTTCGATCTCGAACTTGATTCGCCACTCATTTCGGCTGTTTCTCCCAATGCTGCCACAATTACATCTGCCTTGCGGGCAACCTCCACGGCTTCTTTCAGTATTTCTTCCTTTGGCCGGTTATCCCGGTATGAGTTCTTGCCAAACATAGAGATACGGCTTTCAAACTGAGCATCGTAATCAAAATTAGCTCCTTTGGCAGTTACAAAATTTACTTTATCACCCAGTGTTTCTTTCAATCCTTTCAACATGCTTACAGCTTTGGCATGTTTTGCAGCAACACTCCACGTACCCGGCATATTTTCAGGATTATCCGCCAGCGGACCTATTACAGCCACAGTTCCTGAGGCTTTAAGTGGTAAAACATTGTTTTCATTTTTCATCAACACCATTGATTGAGCGGCAATACTTCGGGCTTCCGTTCGGTGCTGATTACTGAAAATCTCTGTTTTTGCCCGGTTGGCATCGCAGTATTTGTATGGGTCTTCAAACAATCCCAGTCTGTATTTTGCTTCGAGTATACGACGCACTGCCGCGTCAATAGCTGAATAACTTACCTGTCCTTCTTTCAATGATTTGGTCAGTGTTGTCAGAAATCCCTCACCCACCATATCCATATCCACACCGGCATTCAGTGCCAGCTTCGATACCTGCTGCAAATCGCCCATTCCGTGGGCAATCATTTCATTGATACCGGTATAATCGGTCACAACAAATCCGGGGAACTGCCATTGATTGCGCAATAAATCGGTTAATAGCCATTTGTTTCCCGTAGCAGGAATTCCATCTATCTCGTTGAACGAAACCATGACACTCCCGGCTCCGGCATCAACTGCTGCTTTGTAAGGCGTTAAGTATTCGTTGTACATTCTGACCCTGCTCATATCCACCGTGTTGTAATCTCGGCCGGCTTCGGCTGCTCCATACAGCGCGAAATGTTTAACGCAGGCAAGCATCGTGTTGCTGGCAGATAAATCATTTCCCTGATAGCCGTAAACCATTGCTTTTGCAATCTGACTTCCAAGATAAGCATCTTCACCCGAGCCTTCGGCTACGCGCCCCCAGCGCGGATCACGGGCAATATCCACCATAGGCGAAAAAGTCCAGTTGATACCATCGGCAGTGGCTTCCTGAGCGGCAATCTGTGCTGATCTCTTAATCAACTCCATATCCCACGATGAAGCAAGTCCGAGTGGGATTGGAAATGTTGTTTCATAACCGTGAATTACATCCATACCAAAAATCAGCGGGATTTTCAAGCGGCTTTCTTCTATAGCCACACGCTGCATTTCTCGGATTTTATCAACACCTTTAATATTAAACAATCCGCCGACTCTTCCTTCTTTGATTTTCTGACCGATGTTGGAACTTTTTGCCTGCCCTGTAGTGAAATCATCTGCAGACGGTAGATTTAATTGACCTAACTTCTCATCGAGTGTCATTTTCGACATCAGGTCACCAATGAATTGATCCATCGCTGGATTGGGTTTGAAATGAGTCGAATTCGTTGAAACAACCTTTGTTTGTACAGGTTTACTTACAATATCAACTGGCGTTTTTTTTATTTTTTTTTGCGCGTATGCTGAGTTCACAGGCGTTAAACCAATCAACATCATAATCGGCAAAAACAAGCAAAAATAGGAGGTCTTCATAGTTTTATAATTTCTGTAACAAATTTGCACACGAAATTTTCTAATTCAAAATATTTCAACCCTATTTGAATACTACAATTAAAAATACCTAAAAAAGGTAGCCCTATTTTAACCCTACACGATTCAACTAATTATTCATATATATCTCATATTGTGATAATTAGAAAGTAGTCATTTTGTAAAAACTGTCAGAAAAAAAATTAAAACAATATAATAGTATTTACTTGAACTCAATTAAAAATTCGCTGATATTTTTTTCGGATGGAATGTTCATCTTTTTACGAATTCGATAACGGGCTACTTCTACACCTTTAAGTGAAATGTTCATTAAGTGAGCTATATCCTTTGTGCTTAAATTCAAACGGAAAAAAGCACAAAACCGCAGATCATTAGCTGTTAATTCGGAATATGTAACGTGTAAGTTTCTAAAGAAATTTTCATGAATCCTGTCAAAATTAGCTTGAAAAATCGCCCAATCATCTTCAGAAGAAATATTTTCATCCAGAAGTTTTATCAGTTTATCATAATATTTGTTTGGATATTGTGTTCCCAATTTATTTTTTAAAGAAACAATTTCATCTTTGATTGTGTTCATCAGTTCATTTTTCTTTATAATAGTCATAGTTGATCCGGCAAGCTCTTTACTCTTCTGAACGATTTCCGATTCCAATTTCTCATTTTTTAATGCTATAATCTGTTGTTCTCTTTTTTCAATCTCCTTTTTGCGGATAGCTTCCTGTTCTTCATGAATCTTTTGTTTTTTAATTCTGAAATTACGCTTAACAAGCCAGTAAGCAAAATAAACCATCAGGGTAAGAAGCAAAATATACAGTATTTTTGAAAATGTATTCCAGTAGAAAGGAGGTCGAACCAGAAAATCATACGAAACTGTGGAAAGTACGTCATTGCTGTTGGACAGTGCCTGTACTTCGAAGGTATATTTTCCCGGTGACAGATAACTATATTCTTTAGAATTTTCCGGGGTAGATCTGCTCCAGACATCATCCAATCCTATCAGTCGGTATCTAAAAGAAAGGTTATTCAAATGTGAGTAAACAGGATAAAAAACGGAAAATCTGATGTTGTTGTTTTTATAAGATATCTTTACCTCGGAATCGGCTACGACAGGAAAATTAATTATCTTCCTGTTTTTTCTGTCACTCACTTCTACTTTTGAAATCTGAAGTTTATACTTACTCAAATTCATTTTACCGTTTTGTCTTTCATAGAGTGCCAATCCATTTTCGAGAGTTATTAACGACATTTTATCTTTTAGATAAAAAATATTTTGATAATTATCCACGGTCTGATTCAGAAACAATGAATTCTGTATCTGGTCAATTATATTGATTTTATCATTTTGTATTTTCACCAGAGCAGCTTCATCATTACGGATAAACCAGTAATAACTTGGCGACGAACTGCAAACCCGATAAGCCTGTGAAAATCGTCCAAGGGAGTTATTAATCAAATCGTATGGAATAATTTTCTTCTGAATGTCGTCGTAAGTGTAAAAAGCCATATTATCGGTAAATACAATCCGGTTATTGATTGAGAATACATTTATTGGCACTTTATGAACATTATCAAGCGATTTGTAAACTTTCAGGCTCTCTATCGTTCTAAGGTCTTCTTTCAAGCGGATAGCATAAAGTCCTGCATGCAAATGAGCCGCCCAGATAGTCCCCTTATAATCAACTTCAATATACTGAATGGGATTGAGAAAGTTACTTACCGAATGACTAAAAATCCAGACATTATTTTTTTTCTCATAAATACATAATTCGGTGTATGTACCCTGAACCAGCACTTCTTTGCCATGAATAATTCCTTTACTAATGCATATTCCGCCCTTCACCGGTGAAACTATTTTACTTTGAGTTTTATCCACTTCAAAAGTCTGTTCATTGTTTCCACATAAAAATTGATTATCAAATCTGGAAATGTTCCAAACCTGCCCGGTAATTCTTGGATCAAGAGTCACATTTTCGATTCTTTTTGCCGTTATGTTCAATTTTGCCCTGTAAAATCCCTGATTAGTGGCTATAAACAGATTATCAGGTTCCTGAAAATTGACAGAATAAATGGCTCCTATGGCTGGTGAGAATGTATGAATATAATTTAAAGATTTTCCAAGCCGCAACATTGAAATACCTTTATCCAAAGCTAGCCAAAGATTATTTTCCTGATCACAGCACATACCGAGAACAGTATTGTTTTGCAGCACATTGTTTGTATTAAGCGACCACACCTTTTGACCTTTGTAATTCAGAGCAGTCACACCGTTTTGGATAGTTCCGATGACCAGTAAAGAATCCTTTGTCAACACAGCTTTGTTTATATTAGCTCTTGACAACTCCCTGTCAGTATCCGTGATTAACCGTCTGAAATCAATACCGTTAAAAATGTAGATTCCATCTGCTTTAGTTACGATGAAAGCTTCATAATGATTAATCGGGAGCATTGCTACTACTGCACTTTTAAAAGGAGCGCTATTTACCGGAATAAAATCTTCCTTCTTTTTGTCATAATAACATAACCCTTTCTGATCTGTGTGAGTATAAATTTCATTTTTAAACTTCTGGAAGAAAAGAAAAGTCAATGGAAATCGTTTCCCTCTTAAATTATGTTTATCATAAATAAAAAAACTCGTGAAAGACTGAAAAATAATCTTTCCGTCGGTTTCAAGTATATTCCATATCTCATCATTCTGCATGTTATAATTGCCTAGTTTATCGGAGATTGAAGTATAAACCAGCAATCCTTTGTTATCTTTCTCAAAGTAGCCAAATTCTTCGAATGATCCGACATATATTTTCTTATCGGAAGAAATAAAAAGTGAACGAATAATCTTGTTTCCCGGTATTTTATAAACTTTCCAGTTAGAACCATCAAACTGCAATAAGCCCTGGTTATTACCAAAACACATCTTTCCGTCAGCAGCTTGTTTAACATCCCAGTTCTGGTTTGAGGCATTATAATCTTTCTTTGAATAATGGTTGACAATGGGTGTAAATTCTTGTGCAAAGATAAATATCTGAATAGCAACCAGGAAAGATGTTATCAAAATTCGAATTTTCCACATATTCATACTTTATGTTAATTCATTGTAACGCAAATTAATCTTAACGCGTTATGCAAAATTAAAATAATTTTACGATTACTGTATTTCGAATGCATATTTTCTAATAAAAAAGCCCTGCAGTAATAATTACTGCAGGGCTTTTCAGCTTTATAAAAATACGAATTACTAATATTTTTCTTTGCTAAGCATTATTTTTTTAATTCAGCTGCTGCTTTCAGTTCTTTTTTCTTCTTCTGACTTAACATGATATCATAAGCAACCGGTACAGCAACAAATAATGTTGAATAAACACCCAAAATAGAGCCAATTAACAGGGCGAAAATAAATCCGCGGATTGTATCACCACCGAAGATGAATATTGCAAACAACACTACCAGAACACTTGCAGAAGTACTAAATGTACGGCTTAAGGTTTCGTTAAGCGCTTCATTTATCACATCTTTCTTGTCTCGTTTCGGATATAACCCTGTATTCTCACGGATACGGTCAAAAATAACCACCGTATCGTTCACAGAGAAACCGATGTAAGTCAGTATCGCCGCGATAAAATTCAGGTCCATTTCCATGGAGAATGGCATGATGCCCCACAACAGAGCAAATGAGCCAATAATAATTATGGTATCATGAGCAAGACATAGCATAGTACCCATTGAGAAAGCAAAGTGGTTGAAGCGGATGAAAATATATAATGACACACCGAGCAGGGAAAGAATTACAGCCCAGATAGCTGAAGTCTTTATATCTTCAGCAATAGTTGGCCCTACTTTCTGCGAGTTCACTATATTTTTCTTTACAAACTGGTCGAGCGAAGCATTTTTCAATAATGGTTTGAGGCCGTTGTAAAGTTTCGCATCTATTTCATTATCTACAGTTTCAGAATTTTCTTCAATTTTATATTTCGTTGAAATACGAACTTTGTCGTTATTAGTTCCAATACTGATAACCTGTGCGCTTGATTCTTCAAAAGTATTTTCCAGAAGACTTCTTACTTTTTCCACATTTACCTTTTCTTCAAACTGAAC
>Ga0209098_1001321_pt1 | contig 24092 bp, 15 predicted proteins | sample AD_JPNHW1_MetaG_FD_184429 | JGI IMG/M metagenome (GOLD analysis project Ga0209098, IMG submission 184429) | Active sludge microbial communities of municipal wastewater-treating anaerobic digesters from Japan - AD_JPNHW1_MetaG (SPAdes) (version 2) | ecosystem: Engineered > Bioreactor > Anaerobic...
AAAATTCTTTTCTTTCGGTGGAAGAGGATTTTTCGCTGTATTTTTCAGGATCGGTTTTGACGAAACGAAAATAGACCTTTTCGAGGTTTTTGAACTTGATCAGCGCCGGAAAAGGTTTTTCAGGGATTACCGCTGATTCTGCAGATATTTCAAGGTAGGGGTCCCGTATAGAAGTGAGCAATTGTTTGCATTGCCTGGCTCCGTACGATCCCGGGAAAACCCGGATCGCCTTCTCACAGAGAGAGGCTGCTTCCCTGATCTCCCGGCGATGTGCTTCCGATTCAAGGGGCCGGTACAGATGACCCTGGTCGTTGAGCCATTGGGCCAGTTGGTAAAGCGCCCGGGTGGACCAGGGAGAATCTTTATAATCTTCTGCCAATCGCGATAATGCGTTTCGGTAGAGGCTGTCGGTGTTCAGGAAACGTGCATGCGCTTTCATGTATTCCAACCTTGACAGGTCGAGCGCGATCAGGGCGGCCGGGTCTTTATCTGTAAGGTGGAAGGCGGTCAGTTGCTGATAAATTCTGAATGTAAAATAGTCAGAAAGGAGGGAATCGCTTTTGCAATTTTGAACGGTCAATGTCGGGAGAGGGCCTTTCAACAAAGAAGAAAACACCCCGGCATTGCTGAAAAAAGCCGGATTATCGATGTAGAAAGTTGGTACAGCCTGACTTTTTTGTTGCCGACCGGAAGAAAAATAATCAAGTGCTCTCCAGGCAAGGAAATCGTAAAGTGTGGGCCGAAAGGTGAATGCGGATTCAGCATCCTGTTTATCTTTTTTTTCCGGGGCAGGAGGAACTTCCAGAACTGCGCGGTAGGAGGTAATGGGGATTTTCCGGGTTACTTCCCGGTCATTCAGGGAGAGCAGGTATTCGTTGAAGATCGTTTCGCGAAGGGTCCGTTCGTCCCAGGTGGCAAGGCTGTCGTTGAGTGATGTGTTGGTGGGGGTGCGGCTTCCTATCTTCCAGGCGTTGTTTTGCAGATACCGCTGATAAACCTCGGCCAGGACAGAATGCAGGACATAAACAGCGGCTCCCCGGGTAGTGACCAATTCTTCACGGATTTCACGAATTGCCTGATCTTCAAAATTTTCCATGAATTCACTTTGAAGACGCAGGCGATAGAGCAAAGATTTGAGGATCTGGGGATCGTTTTTATCTTCTTTCGCCAGTTTATAAATTTTGGTTACTACTTCAAGCGCTGAACGGGGTTGACCCAGATCAGCCAATGAATCGACTGATTTCCAAAGTTTTTTATAGGAAGTTTCCACTTTTATTTTTTCCTTTCCGGACCCTTTGTTGCTGTTGCCGGCGAGGTCTGAGGCCGGGCTCTTTCCGGGCAATAAAAGTGCCACGGCGGCAATGAGTAAACAGAAGAACTTGCTCCTCATACGATTAAATTTTACCGAAAATTAACAAAAATCTTTGTAATGTGAAGAGAAAAGCAGGGGTCAGCGTACAATGTTGATGATTTTACCCGGAACAACGATCACTTTTCGGGGCTTTTTTCCTTCGAGCCATTTCTGCGATTCGTCGGCATTCAGGGCGGCAGTTTCCACTTCAGCCGGTGTCATTTTTAGCGGTAGTTCCAGTTTAAAGCGGGTTTTGCCGTTAAAGGAGACGGGGTATCCAAAGGTGGTTTCCTTCAGATATTCGGGATTGAAGGAGGGATAGGTGGCACCGTTAATACTGGAATCGTGGCCCAGCAGGGACCAGAGTTCCTCGGCGATATGCGGTGCGTAAGGGGAGATCAGCACCACCAGGTCGGTAAGGATAGCTCTCTTGTTGCATTTCAGTTCCGACAGTTCGTTAACACAGATCATGAAGGCGCTCACAGCGGTATTGAAGGAGAGGCGTTCAATGTCTTCCCTTACCTTTTTAATGGTTCTGTGTAAACTCCTTAATTCCGCGGTGGTTGGTAACTCGTCCGACACCCTGAAGTGGTTTTCGGCATCATGGAAGAGGCGCCAGAATTTTCGGATAAATCGGAAGACCCCTTCGATACCGTTGGTATCCCATGGTTTTGACTGTTCCAGAGGACCGAGGAACATTTCATAGAGTCGGAAGGTGTCGGCGCCGTACTTTTCAATGAGTTGGTCGGGGTTGACGACGTTGTACAGCGATTTTGACATCTTCTCGAGCGCGTAATCGCAGTGATAGCGGCCCTCTTCGAGGATGAATTCAGCGCCGGCCAGATCGGGGCGCCATTTGCGGAAGGCTTCTGTATCCAGGATGTCGTTGGAGACCATGTTCACATCCACATGCATTGGCAGCGTTTCATATTGCTCTTTGAGGCCTTTTGAAACAAAGGTGTTCGTCCCTTTAACACGGTAAACAATGCTGGAACGCCCCTGGATTTTACCCTGGTTAATGAGTTTTTTATAGGGTTCATCTTTTACAGACAATCCGGTGTCGTACAGGAATTTATTCCAGAAGCGGGAGTAGATCAGGTGGCCGGTGGCATGTTCGTCGCCCCCGATGTACAGGTCCACATCCTGCCAATAATTCACGGCTTCCGATGAAAAATATTCATGGTTATTGTGAGGATCCATGTAACGAAGGTAGTACCCGCTGGAGCCGGCAAATCCCGGCATGGTATTGGTTTCCAGAGGATATCCCTCAAGAGTTTTCCAATTTTTCGCCCGTGCAAGGGGAGGTTCCCCGGTTTCGGTGGGGAGGTAGGCATCTATTTCGGGAAGACACAGGGGTAATTCCTTCTCATCAAGGGTATAGACGATTCCCTCTTTATAATAGACCGGGAAGGGTTCACCCCAGTATCGTTGGCGGCTGAAAATGGCGTCCCGCAGGCGGTAATTCACGGTTCCTTTGCCAATACCCGCTTCGTCAATTCGCCGGATGGCGGCTTTTATCGCCTCTTTTACATCGAGGCCGTTGAGGAAATCTGAATTTACCAGAACGCCCTCTTTTGCGTCGTAGGATTCCCGGGAGATATCACCACCGGAGACCACTTCCACTATCGGAAGTGAAAAATGGCGTGCAAAATCATAGTCGCGGCTGTCGTGTGCAGGCACGGCCATGATGGCGCCCGTACCATATCCGGCCAGGACGTAGTCGGCTACCCAAATCGGGATGGGTGTCCCGTTGAAAGGGTTCAGGCAGTATGCACCGGTGAACTCACCGGTAATTTTTTTCACTTCTGCCATTCGTTCCCGTTCGGAACGGTTCAGGGCCTCATGGAGATAAGTCTCCACGGCATCTTTGCAGTCGGGGGAGGTGATCCGGCCGACCAGTTCGTGTTCCGGGGCCAGGACCATAAAAGTAGCGCCAAAGATGGTATCGGGGCGGGTTGTAAAAATATTCAGCGTGAGCGAGGTATCCTTGATCGGGAAAAGGATTTCGGCCCCTTCCGACCGTCCGATCCAGTTCCGTTGCATCTCTTTCAGCGATTCCGAAAAATCGACCTTTTCCAGCCCGTCCAACAGGCGTTGGGCGTAAGCAGTGATGCGCAGGAACCACTGGCGCATGAGTTTGCGTTCAACCGGGTGACCTCCCCTGACCGAAAAACCGTTGGCTACTTCGTCGTTGGCCAGGACAGTCCCCAATTCGCCACACCAGTTGACGACCGCATCGCTCTGGTATGCCAACCGGTAATTCATCAAAATCTCCCGCCGGGTTCTTTCGGAGAAACCGTTCCATTCGCGGGCCGTGAAAACACCATCCGGAGATGCAGTGAAAGAGGGATCTTTCCGGGCGGTTTCCTTGTGCCATTCGGGGGTAACAGCGGCATTAACATCTTTATTTCCTGCTTCAGAAAAACGTTTTATCAGTGTTTCCACCGGTTCGGCTTTCTGCGTTGTACGGTTGTACCAATGGTTGAAAAGTTGGATAAAGGTCCATTGGGTCCAATGGTAGTAAGACGGATCACACGTCCTCACCTGCCGGTCCCAATCGTAACTGAAACCGATTTGGTCCATCTGTTCCCTGTACCGTGCAATGTTTTTTTCGGTGGTCACCGCCGGATGGGTACCCGTCTGGATGGCGTATTGCTCCGCGGGCAGTCCGTAAGCGTCGAAACCCATGGGATGAAGAACGTTGTACCCATTGAGCCTTTTGTATCTTGAATAGATATCTGAAGCGATGTACCCCAACGGGTGGCCGACGTGCAATCCCGCCCCGGAAGGGTAGGGGAACATGTCGAGAACATAATATTTCGGCCGGGAAGGATCAATTTCCGTTTTATAGGTTTTATGATCAACCCAGAATTGTTGCCATTTTTTTTCGATTTCAGGGAAGTTGTAATCCATTGTTGTCAGAGGCTTTATAAGAGGGAAAAATGAACCTGCAAAAGTAGAAAAATCGACGGAATAAGGGAAATCCATATCTTTGAGACAGAAACCCGGCTGAATGATGACCGAACCAGTTCCTGCCAACAGCGCTCCGGTAGCTCCCATAAAAAAGCATCGATGGTTGAAGGTCACCCTGCTTATTCTGTTGGTCCTGGCAGTCTTTTTATATCTTTTTACTTTCTTCGGGTTGAACTATTTCGGTGAAAAATTTCTCCGGAATTATCTTCGCGACAGGATCCTGAAATCGAGTAACGGTCTTTATACAGCCGATTTCAGGAGAATGAATTTCAACATCATCACGGGAAAAATATCGATCGACAGTTTCGAGCTGATACCGGATACACTGCGTTACCAGGAGTTGAAAGCCCGTGGAAAAGTTGCCCGCTCCCTGTACCGTGCCCGTTTTGAATCGCTTATCATCGACCGCTTGCATGCCTGGCAGATCTATACCCAAAAAAGGATCAAGTTCAGGCAGATCAGCCTGGTCCGTCCGGAGATCAGCATTGTCGGTTTCCCTGATACGGCCACTGCACAAAAAGGCCGGCTCAGAATCATCTACGAGGACATTTACCCCGCCATTTCACAGGTATTCAATGATTTTCACGTAGATTCTGTAAAGCTCGACCAGGGTAAGCTTACAACCTCCTTCCTGCAGAAAACGGGAAAACATTCCGAGGGAATCTATCACTTTTCAGCCGTTCTCCGCGATGTCTCAGTCAATCCTTTCAGCTATTACAACCGTAAAAGGGTCTTTTATTCCCGGGATATTGATTGTGTTATCTACAATTTTGAATATGCCCTGGCCGACAGTCTTTATATACTACATGCCGATGAGGCCGGGTTTTCACTTTCCCGCTCCATCCTTTCCGGTAAAAATATCTCCCTCCGCCCGCGGAAAAACGCCATTGTTGCAAGCCGGGCCGGAAAAGGAGATTTTTTCGAATTAAACCTGCCCGCCTTTTCCATCGACGGTATCAATTTGTACGAGGTCTTGGTGGATAAACGGGTGGAAATCAACCAGGTATTATTGAGTCACCTGACAATGAAGCTTTTTCATCACCAGGGAGGGTTAGAAAAAGCATCCCCTGCCCCCAAAAAGAAAAAGTCCAGGATCACTTTAGCCGGTCTCTATACGGTCATCTCAGGTGTTTTGCGCGACATTTCCATCGATACCATCGATCTTTCTAACGCCTCCTTTGAATATTACGGAAGCCTCTTTCAGCAACGTCCTGAAATGAAGATACGCGAGGTGGATCTCAGCCTTTCCGATTTTTACCTCGATTCATTGGCCTGGCTGAACCACAACAAAATTTTCTATTCCGATGATATTGAACTGGAGCTGAAGGGATTTGACCTGAAGTTGAAAGACCAGATCCATACCCTGACTGCGCGAAAGATCAGCTTTTCCACCCGGAAATCGATCATCCGGCTGACCGACGGGCAAATCTATCCTGATACCCGGCGCAATGAATTGTTGTCAGAAGGGCAACAGAACACGGTTGATTTCAGACTTCCGGAAATGACTTTTCGAAATATCGATCTGAAAAAGCTTTTTAACCGCAGGATCCTGAAATTTGATTTGCTCGACATCCGTGAACCCGACCTGAAAGTGATCCGTTACAGGGCTCCCCGGAATAAATCCCCACGGTTCCGCAAAGCAAGAGATTTTTTTGAAGAGCATAATGAAGACGTAGTTTATAACTTGTTGAAAAAATACGTTTACTCCATCCATGGTGAGGAAATTCGAATCAGCCGCGGGTATAGCGAGGTGATGAGGAACCAGAACGGGATCGAAAGAAAGATTGCTGCAGCCGGTTTTGATCTTTCCATGCAACAATTCCTGATCGATTCAGTCCATGGATTGAATCAACAGGGATATTTTTACAGTCGTGATTTTGACCTTGACCTTCACTCAGTCACCATGGAATCACCCGACAGCCTTCGCCGGCTCAGCATCAATCACCTGCAGGTCATCACCGCCGATTCGCTCATTCGGGCCGAAGATATCCGGATTGAACGACTTGGGCCTCCTTCCGGTCAAGCCTTTCCCCGAAAAGCACGCTCTCAGCTTGCCGTCAGTTTCACCCTCGACCGACTTTTACTGACAGGCCTGAATCATAAGAAATTATTTCTGGAAAAAATCCTGAAAGCCAACCATATCATCTTCGAAAATCCCATGTTGGCGCTTAAAACCGAGCCCCTGGCAGTGACAGACACTACAGATGAAGAACACGACCTGATTCCGGCAGAAGATCCCGTGAGGAATTTCGAAATCGGCAAATTGTTGGTGAAAAAAGGAACATTTTCATACAATGGACAGGAAGACCGCAGGGCTTCGTATTTCACCCTGAAAGATATCGATTTCTCCGTGGTCAATGCCAGGGTCCGTTTACCAAAGAAAAACCAGCATGACGGCCTGATCCGTTTTGATTCACTGCAACTCTTCGTTCTCCCCCTCCGCGCAGCATTAGCTGACAGCACCTACCAACTTGAAATCAGCGCCCTGGGCGTTGATTCTTACCCTGCCAAAATCATTGCCCAGGGCGTAAAAGTCTATCCCCTGACAGCCACAAGTACCCCGGCCGATACTTTACCTCGTTTTTCGGTTGAAATTCCCGAAATCAAAATCAGCGGTTTTTATTTTGATAAAGCCATTTTCGACAAAGAGTGGTCCTTTTCGCGCATCATCCTCGAAGAACCCCATCTTTTTATGGAAATGAATAAAAACGTGCTTTCCTCAAAAAAAAGCGTCGCGCGTAAAATCCAACCCTCCGTCACGATCCCGCCCATGATGAACATCCTGAAAATAGCATCGTTAAAAATCAACGAAGCCTCGGTGGCATTGGATGTCCGTGACAAAGATTCGGTTAAATCGTTTGAACTGGGTCAGATTAACATCGATGTCAAAAAGTTCCTGGTTGATCCTCAAACCCGCCTTCATCTTGATACCAATCATCTTTTCAATACGGAAGAGATCACCCTGTCGGCACCTGGTTTTCAAGGAGTTACTTCCGACAGCCTCTACACGTGGAAGTTTGCCCGTTTTGGATTCTCTACAGCCACCCGAAAAGCTTATGCCGATTCCGTCGAGCTCATTCCCAATTACGACCGGGTACAGTTTTCCAGGAAAAAAGGTTACCAGACCGATCGGTTTGTCCTCAGAATTCCGAAGGTTGAACTCAACCGGATCAATTTTCATGAACTGCTCCTCAACAGGAAACTGACCGCGGGGACGCTCTCTCTGGCCGGTATGCGGTTTGAAGGGTACCGGGATAAACGGATTACTTTCCCAAAATGGCAGAGGCCTCCGCTGCCACGCCAGATGTACCGGAAGATTACTTTCCCGTTGCAACTTGACACCCTCAGGGTTTCCGATGCCGCTGCCATCTACGAGGAACAAGTGGGGGATGAACCCGGCCGCCTCTGGTTCGAACAGATGAATGTTGAACTGACCGGTATCAAGCCGGAAACCGCTGTCGTTGACATGAAAGGTTCAGCATGTCTTATGGGACAAGGGCAGGTGGGTGCCGATTTCCGCTTTTTCATGGAGCATCCCCGCGACTCGATGATCGTCAGGGCAACAATCCGGGAACTGAACATGCCCGAGGTCAACCCCATGCTGGAGCGTTTGTTGCCTGCTTCCATCACCAACGGGTATCTGCGAAAACTCGAAGCTGACCCCATCTGTATGAACGACAGCATTGCCGTCGGTCGTCTTGTGATGTACTACGACGGACTGGCCGTCCGCCTCCGTCCGACCGGATCGGGAACATGGGACAGGATCCGTACCAACCTGCTATCGGAGTTGGTCAACCTTTTACTTCCTGAAAACAATCCCACCGATAGCAAACGTTTGCGAAGCGGAATCATTCTTTTTGAAAGGGATCGTAGTAAAGGTTTTTTCAATTTCCTTTGGAAAAGCGTCCTCAGCGGCATCAAATCGAATATGGGATTCAATACCAAAGAACAAAAAGAAAGGATTAAACAGGAGAATAAAAGCCGGAAATAAAAATTCCGTAATTTTATCGGGAAATCCGAAACCATGGCCCTGCAGGAAGAAAGGTATTATCAAAGGAGGATCGCCACCTCACAATTCACAACCATCATCAGCATCACGCTGGTGCTTTTCCTGCTGGGGTTGTTGGGAATGATCATCCTACATGCCCAAAAACTATCGGATTATGTGAAGGAAAACATCGGTTTTTCGATCATCATGCGCGAAGGGGTGCGGGAATCAGGGATCCTTGAACTCAAGAAGAACCTCGACCGGGCTCCTTATGTCAAATCGGCTGAGTACATCCCTCCCGACCGGGCTGCTGAAAAACTGCAGGATGAACTGGGGGAAGACTTTGTGGGATTTTTAGGGTACAACCCTTTGCTCCCCAGTATCGATCTGCGGATCAAAGCGGCATACACGGTGAACGATTCCCTGACGCGCATCGAACGGCAACTTTTGCAACGGCCCGAAGTCAAAGAGGTTTTTTATCAAAAATCGCTGGTTGATGCCATCAACCGCAACCTTGAAAAAATCAGCCTGATCCTTCTGGGCTTCAGCGCCATTTTGTTGTTCATAGCCATTGTATTGATTAACAATACAATCCGGTTGTCTGTTTATTCCAAGCGTTTTTTGATCCGGAGTATGCAACTGGTCGGAGCCACTGAAGGATTTATCCGGAAACCGTTCCTTTCACGCAGCATCCTTCATGGTACGGTCAGTGCACTGGTGGCGCTCGGGATACTGATGGTAATGCTTTATTTCGCGCTCGATCAGATTCCGGAACTACTTGAATTACAAGATCCTGTGATGTTGATCGGATGGGCGGTATTCATTGTTCTGCTGGGTGTTTTTATCTCGTGGAGTTCCACCTATTTTGCTGTCAGAAAATACCTCCGTATCAGGACTGATTTATTGTACACCTGATTTGATGATTTTTTCCTATTTTTGTCTCCCAATCTGCACCGGATCATGGAAACGAAAAAAAGCAAACCTGTCAAAACCACCGACCATCCGACGCCCTCCCAAACAGGAGCCTTTGCCTTCGGAAAAGAAAATTATCGTCTGATGCTGATCGGACTTGTCTTCATCGCGGCAGGATTCCTGCTGATGATCGGGGGCGGTTCCAGTGATCCCAACCAGTTCAACCCGGAGATCTTCAGCTTTCGCCGGATCACCCTGGCTCCTATCCTGATCCTGGCTGGTTATGTCATTGAGATCTTTGCCATCATGAAAAAACCCAAAGATTAATGACCCTGCTTCAAGCCATCCTCATTGCGATTGTTGAAGGCATAACCGAATTTTTACCCATCTCTTCCACAGGGCACATGATCATCACCCAGAGCCTGCTGGGGATTGAGAGTACCGATTTTGTAAAAGCTTTTACCGTCAACATTCAGTTCGGAGCCATCCTCTCGGTGATCGTCCTTTATTGGAAAAGGTTTTTTCAGAGCTGGGATTTCTATTTCAAATTGTTTGTTGCCTGTTTACCCCTTGTGATCGCTTTCCTGCTTGAAAAACAGATAGATAAGATGCTCGAAAGTGTTGCCGTGGTAGCCGCCGCTTTACTGATCGGAGGGATTTTCCTGATATTCGTCGATAAGTGGTTCGACCGTCCTGCGAATGAAACTACAAAACTGACTTACAAAAGAGCACTCATCATCGGCTTTTTCCAGATCATATCCGTGATTCCCGGCGTGAGCCGTTCTGCCGCCACCATCATTGGGGGAATGTCACAGAAACTCAGCCGCAAAAACGCTGCAGAATTTTCTTTTTTCCTTGCCGTACCTACCATGTTTGCGGCTTCCTGCCTGAAGCTTTTTGAAAATTACCACTCCATCTCCGCCGATAATATTAACCTTTTGCTGGTCGGAAACCTGGTTTCCTTTATCGTGGCCCTGATCGCGATCAAGACCTTCATTGCTTTTCTGACCCGCCACGGCTTCAAATTATTCGGTTATTACCGCATTGTGGTCGGACTGGTGATCATCATCCTGCTGATTACGGGCAAAAGTTTAACCATCCTGTAATGTCATTCCAGTTTGAAAAAGGGGAGATCCTGCTGGTTGGTAAACCTTATTCCTGGACCTCTTTCGATGTGGTGGGCAAAATACGCTCACTGATCCGCCGTTACACGGGATTAAAAAAAATAAAAATCGGACATGCCGGCACCCTCGATCCGTTGGCTACGGGATTGCTGATCCTTTGTACGGGCAAATTCACTAAACGGATAGAAGAGTTCCAGGAACTGGACAAGGAATACACCGGTACTTTCAGATTGGGGATCACCACCCCTTCGTATGACCTGGAGACTGAACCCGGTGTGGCGCGGCCGGTGGACCACCTGACCCCTGAAGCACTGGTTGAAGCTGCAGCGAAGCTTACCGGCACCTACGACCAGGTGCCCCCCCTCTATTCTGCCCGGTGGATCGACGGGAAAAGAGCTTACACCTTTGCCCGTAAGGAGGTCGACAAGCCAATCGAACCCCGCAAGGTGACCATTACCGCTTTTGAACTGTCGGGGATTGCTTTACCGGAGATAGAATTCAGGGTGGTTTGCAGCAAAGGTACTTATATCCGTTCACTGGCGCGCGATTTCGGGGAAGCCCTTGGTTGTGGAGCCCATCTTACTGCCCTTTGCCGCACCCGGATCGGCCCGTATCACCTCAGGGATGCATTTACGCTGCAGGAAATAGAAGAACAAATTCAATGGAGCGGACTGCAGGAGCCATCGTCAACGCAATGAAATTCATTCATCCGAAGATATATTTTGAAACATTATGACATCTTTTAAAAAAACTGCATGGCGCCCCATAACGTTGGTCTCAGCCGGACTGATCGTTGGGGTTTTGATCGTTGTACTCCTCCTGACGGTTAACAGAAATGGCAGGGATTCCAGGCGTCAGCACGAGTTTTACCTGGCCTCGCTCAACAAAACGGCACCGGTAAAACAAAAAGCCTCCGGGAAAAAAAATCTTGATGAGCCGGGAATGGCAGCTTTTCATGATTTTCTGATGACTTTTGATCCTGCCACCGGCAAAGTCCCTCGCGAACGGCTCTTTGCAGCCAGGGAACAGACCCGGCGCCTGGAAACCCTCAAGCAACGCGATCCTTTTCAATGGCAGGGCTATCCGTCGGATATGGGCGGACGAACCCGCGCCATAATGTTCGATCCCAACGATCCCCAGCATAAAAAAGTCTGGGCCGGAGGAGTGACGGGGGGCTTGTGGTACAATAACGATATCACCCTGGCTTCCAGCCCGTGGATCCCTGTAGGGGACTTTTGGTGCAACCTCTCCATTCGTTGCCTGACGTATGACCCGATGGATCCGCAAATGTTTTATGCGGGTACCGGCGAGGTGGAGACAGCCATGCAGACCTACCGGGAAAGCTCCGGATTGGGTTTTGGCATCTTTCGCTCGACCGACGGCGGGAGTACATGGAATCCCATTCCCGGAACCGAACAGTTTGCCTATATCACCGACCTCGTGATCAGGGTTGAAAACGGCCAGAGTGTGATCTATGCCGGTGTAGCCTCCGGACTGTACAAAGACAGCCAGCACCAAAGTCTTCCTTCCGACGGGCTTTTCCGGTCAACTGATGATGGTGCCACCTGGCAGCAGGTCCTTCCGCTGATCCAGGGATCAGAAGTGCCTTATTGTGTTTCGGATATCGCGCTCGGAGCCGACAACAGAATCTATGTCGGAACGCGCCCCAACCTCGACGGCGAAGGCGCTGCCGTATTGCTCTTTTCTGACGATGGCTCCAACTGGACTGTCAATACCCAGTATCAGGCAGAAATACTGAATACCCCGTCACGGAACATCCCCGGGAGGGTCGTATTGGCTCCGGCCCCCTCTGATGCAAATGTTGTTTACGCCCTGGTTGCTTCGGGCAATGTGAATTCCTCCAACGGTTTCCAGTATTTTTATTGCTATCACATCCTCCGTTCGGCAGATAAGGGGCTGACATGGACCAAAAAGAACCTTCCGGGAGATCTGACTTCCGGGAATAATTTTGCTACCATCGCCTGGCATGCCCTGGATATCGCGGTTGATCCCAACAATTCCAACGCTTTGTACATCGGCGGACTGGACCTTCACAAGTCGGTTACCGGTGGAAACAATTGGATAAGGGTAAGCAACTGGGCCGACATGTACTATGGAGGAGGACCCGATTACGTCCATGCCGACCAGCATGCCATCGTGTATCGTCCCGGATCTTCTAATGAAATTGTCTTCGGCAGCGACGGCGGTGTCTTTTATACAGCCAATGGAAGTACAGCCAATCCCACCATGGAAGAACACAACAAAGAGTACTCCACCCTCCAGTTCTACTCCTGTGCACTGTACCCCGAACCCGGGATCATGCAGTTTTATGGGGGGCTCCAGGACAACGGTTGCCTCTTTTATCTTGGTAATAATCTAACTATTAATGACATGGTCAGCGGAGGCGATGGCGCTTATTGTTTTTATGACAAAGACGAGCCCGGAATTTCCATCACCTCGCTGTACTATAACCAGTATTACGTTTTCGTTGACGGAAACATGCAGAATGTGCTGTCTAATTGGTCAAGCGGCACTTTTGTCAGCGCAGCCGATCTGGACTACAAAAAGAATTATCTCTTTTGCAATGCCGTGGATTATATAGGCGGTCATCAGGACCAGATACTGCGGTTATCAAACCTTACCGGGAATGGTTCAGGGACCTTTCTAAACCTGAATACAGGCGTTCCTGTGTACTTTTCAGCGCTAACCTGGTCGCCTTATTCCCCGACAGGAAAATCGACGCTGTTCGTTGGTTCCCAGTCGGGGAGGTTATTTCGTGTGACAGAAGCCCAGTCGAACGCTCCGCTCGTAACAGAGATCGGCGATCCTGACTTCCCGATGGCCAACATTTCGTGCATTGCCCTTGGAAATTCACAGGATACCATCATGGTGACCTTTTCCAACTTTGGCGTCTCTTCAATATGGCAGACATACAACGGCGGAAGTTCCTGGCAAACCATCGAAGGGAACCTGCCCGATATGCCGGTACGGTGGGCTATTTATCATCCGGAAAACAACAAGATGGCGATGATTGCCACGGAAACGGGCGTTTGGCATTGTGTCAATCTGTCGGCAGGCAATGTGGAGTGGTTCCCTGTGAATACCGGGATGGCCAATGTAAGGGTCGACATGTTGCAGATGCGCGCATCGGATCACACGGTGTTGGCAGCAACCCACGGCCGTGGGATGTTCTCCACAGTATGGGATGTTACCACCGGATCTCCCGGCATGGAAAAGCCGGTTTTCGGCTTGTTCCCGAATCCTTCGCATGGGAAGATCTTTGTTTTTTTGCCATCTGCCACCTCCTCCGTTTTTTCAGTCACGGTAACGGATGCTCTCGGCAAGGCTGTTATTCGTTGTCAGATCACCAGTGATGCGCAACATGGAACAAGGGAACTCAACCTCTCTTCCCTTCCGAAGGGAATCTATTGGGTTACGCTGGAATCCGCAGGTGCGAAAACAAGTTCAGAGAAAGTAATTTTGTATTAGTAACGACCAGATGGGGTTTAAAAATTATCAGTTATTCTCTCCGGAGTATTATATGACGGAGGCGTTAAGAGAGGCGCAAAAAGCTTTGGACCGCGATGAAGTGCCGGTGGGGGCTGTGATTGTTTGCAACAAAACGATCATTGCCCGCGCGCACAACCTCACGGAAACGCTTCATGATGTAACGGCTCATGCCGAGATGCAGGCTTTTACTGCTGCTGCCGGATATCTGGGAGGTAAATACCTGAACGAATGTACGCTTTTTGTCACCCTTGAACCTTGTGTAATGTGTGCAGGGGCTGCTTTCTGGACCCGTTTGGGAGGAATGATCTATGGGGCATCGGATGAAAAACGCGGTTACACCCTCACCGGTGCTTCGCTATTGCATCCCGGGACCCAGGTGGCTTCGGGAATCCTGGCGGCCGAAAGCAGGCAATTGTTGCAGGAATTTTTCAAAAGAAAAAGGACATGATCGGAACCATTGACAACCTGATAAATTTATTGGGTGAGTTTTTCCAGAAGAAAGAGATCCTGAATCTGATCAAAGAAGTGGGAGAAATTTCGGGATTGCTGTGGGAGCGCGGATGGGCCGAAAGGAATGCCGGGAACTTTTCGATCAACATTTCTGAGCATTATACCAAAAAAGAGCTGGAGGCGCTTTCATCCCATCCTTTTTTCCCTTTACAGACGCCCTATCCGGCCTTATCGGGGCAGTTGTTATTGGTTAGCGGAGCAGGAACCCGGATGCGCAGGATTGCCCGGCACCCGGCAGCCAATGTTTGTTTCCTTTACATGAATGAAACCGGAGCAGCTTATCATATTGTAAGTGTCGAACGAGGGGAAATTCCGGTTAAACCCACTTCGGAACTGGCAACGCATCTTGCTATTCATCAGGCACTAAGGCAAAAGAACAGGCCTGAAAAGGCACTCCTTCATGCCCATGTGACCGAACTCATTGCCATTACCCAGTTGCCCGGTTTCGATAACGAAGAGCGGTTAAATGAGATTCTTTTTAGAATGCATCCCGAAGCAGCCTCTTATGTTTCCGGAACAGTTGGATATGTGGGCTATCAGTTACCCGGAACTGAAAAACTGGCCCGTGTAACGGCGAAAACGATGGCTGACCGGCGTGTGGTTCTATGGGAAAAGCATGGTTGTCTGGCCGTTAACAAAACCCTTGCCGAAGCTTTTGATGACCTTGACCTTTTGGCCAAATCGACCCGGATCTATTTTCTTTGCAAGTCGACCGGTATAGAGCCACAAGGATTGACGCCTGCGCAAATCGAAGAGATTCGGAATCAGGAGTAGATGATTTTATGCCAACGTCATGGTTGTTTATGAAAAACAAAAAAAATCCCATAAAACCGATAGGTTTTTACTAAGTTTTTTGTATATTTGTTCTTTTCTCGCCCGATGGGAACAACCAAAGTAATACTTTTTGAGGATGAGCTTCTCTTAGCCACCGATCTCAAGAGGCAGATTGCTCCTCACGGCTTTGAAGTGTGTGCCATTTTTGCAAGGGCTGAAGAGGGGCTGGCGTATCTTGACAAGATAGAAAAGAAAGAAGAATTACCCGAAATCATCCTGATGGATATCACCCTGGCAGGCCCCATGGATGGTTTTGAAGCTGCCCGCCTTATTACCGGACGCTATTCCAGCGCCATTGTGTTTCTTTCAGGCGTGAACCGTACCAAAGAATTGCAGCAGAATGGTTCTGATAACTCCGGTAACTTCTTCCTGGTAAAACCTGTTGATCTCAACCGGGCGATAATCACATTGAAGTTAGCCCTTATTTCCTGTGGTGAGAAAAATACACGAAACCAGTCCCGTCATACTTTTAAACTGCCGGCAGGCTGAATTTCCCTTTTTGCAAAACTGTTATCTTTGCATCGGCCCGACAGGGTCGAAATCGTGTATACTTAACGCTGAAAACCATGGCAATCACCCGTCAACAAGCCATTGACCTGCTCCATCACCATGTGAAAAATGAAAAGATGATCTTTCATTGCCTTGCCTCGGAAGCCGTCATGAAAAGCCTCGCTGTTAAAATGGGAAAAGATCCGGAAAAGTGGGGTTTGGCCGGTCTGTTGCACGACCTCGATGTGGAGGTAACCCATGCTGATCCCTTGATTCATGGTACTCAGACAGAAGTGTTGTTAAAAGATTTTGATGTTGATCCGGAGATCTTGGACGCCATCAGGATGCACAATGAATGTTCTGCAGGCCGGGAACGCAGCACCGATTTTCAGCATGCCCTGGCTGCAGGAGAGACCATTACCGGACTGATCACTGCCACTACCTATGTTTATCCCGACCGTCGGCTTAGCAGCGTCAAACCCAAATCGGTGGTCAAACGGATGAAGGAGAAAATGTTCGCCGCCTCCGTCAAACGCGAAAACATCATGGAATGTGAGAAGATCGGTATCCCGATTGAGGAATTCGCAGTCCTGGCCATCGGTGCGATGCTACCAATAGCGCAAGAGATAGGGCTGTAAGGGTTTAAGGAGCAATCGATTTACGATTAATTTGATTGACGATTTACGAATTTACAAGATGGAGCGCTGAAACCAGGTGACTAATCAATCCACCGCCATATCTCTTGTGACAAATTTTTATATCTTTGCATTTCCCGGGACGTTAGCTCAGTCGGTTCAGAGCGCATGCTTCACACGCATGAGGTCGCTGGTTCGAATCCTGCACGTCCCACGCTGAAGATGAACCACTTGCGGGAATGACCGTGGGTGGTTTTTTATTAGTTTGTCACCTCTTCGGGGTTACTGAGAACGGAATGTTTTTTTATGATTTTTTCCTGATTGTTATTATCTTTCGCTTCTCAACAAAAAAGCTCAATATACTGCCCAAGATGAAAAAACTTACAGGATTTTTACTGTTTTGGTTGGCTTTATGCAATGTACTTTCAGCCCAGGTGGGTATCAACACCGACGGGAGCCAGCCGGATCCCTCGGCTATGCTGGATGTCAAATCCACCACCAAAGGGTTACTCCCTCCCCGCATGAACCAGGCAGCACTGAATGCCATCACCAACCCTGCCGACGGATTGCTCATATACTGTACCGATTGTGGCATGAGCGGTACAGGCGCCTTCTATCTCAGAATTTCAGGTGCCTGGAACGCGATGGTCACTTGCAGTCCTCCAATGACGCCTCCAGCGGGAACCCATGTGCCATCGACTACTCAAATCGTTTGGAACTGGAACGCCGTGACCGGCGCAACGGGCTACAAGTGGAACACGGTCAACAACTATGCTACTGCAACCGATATGGGAACAGTTACGACCAAAACCGAGACCGGCCTTACCTGTAATACGGCCTATACCCGTTATGTGTGGGCCTACGCTGCCTGTGGGAATTCGGTACCTGTAACCCTTACCCGGACAACATTGGCTTGCCGGAGGTACGGACAATCAATCACGGATTTCCGGGATCAAAAAACCTATAATACCATAATGATAGGAACTCAGTGCCGGATGAGAGAGAACATGAATTACGGTAAACGGATCGACGGTGCCCGGGAACAGACCAACAGCAGCTCCTGGAATCCCGTCCCGACGGGGAATGTACAAGGTATCTGCCCCGCGGGATGGCATCTGCCCTCCAACGATGAATGGCTGACAATAGAAACCAACCTTTGGTCTGATTCCAATTATGACAAAGCCAAAGGATTTTCCATCCGTTGCCTGAAAGACAATTAACAAACCATCGGCTCCAACAATGAAATATAACAACCACAAATCCTGATCCCAATGTACAAGAACATGCTGTTGCTGATCCTTTTTTGTGGCGCTGCCCTTACACCGGAGCTGAATCTTTTCTCCCAGGAGCTGATCTCCGGGGAAAATGGAAAGAAAACCTCCCTGGCGTGGAACCCTTACGCTGATTATCCTGTTTACTCAGGCAACGACCTGGGTATAACATGGTCACCGCAAAGTACCCTGCTGAAAGTGTGGTCTCCACCCGCACAGGAGATGAAACTCAGGTTGTACCGCAGCGGGAGCGGCGACAACCTGATCCGGGAGATCGCCTGTACAAGGGAACCGGACGGCGTCTGGTCTGCTTTGCTGATGGGCGACTTCAGAAACACCTATTATACTGTCCAGGCAAAAATTGATGGACGATGGATGGAGGAATGTGCCGATCCTTATGCCCGTGCGACAGGAGTGAACGGAAAAAGAGGAGAGATCGTTGATCTGGCATCCATCCGGCCACCGGGGTGGGAAAATGACCGACCGGTACCATTGAAGAATCCTACCGACGCTATCCTGTATGAACTCCATATCAGGGATCTCTCAGTCGCACCCAACTCGGGAATCCGTAACAAAGGTAAATTTCTTGGACTTACAGAAACAGGAACCCGCAATTCCCATGGACAATCCACCGGTCTCGATCACATGGCCTGGCTGGGCATCACCCATGTCCACCTTTTACCTGCTTTCGACTATTGCAGCGTGGATGAATCGAAACCGGAAGTCCCGCAGTTCAACTGGGGTTATGATCCCCTGAATTATAACGTCCCGGAAGGCTCTTATTCAACCGATGCGACGGAGGGAGCAACAAGGATCAGTGAATTCAAACAGATGGTGCAGGCATTGCATCAAAAAGGGATCGGAGTGGTGATGGATGTGGTGTACAACCATACCGGCCTGACCCATAACAGCAACTTCGACCAGCTTGTCCCCGGTTATTACTACCGCCAGTGGGAGAAAGATGGAAAATATGGAAATGCTTCCGCCTGCGGCAATGAGACCGCCTCCGATCGTGCAATGGTCAGAAAATTCATCCTTGAATCGGTTACCTATTGGGCCCGCGAGTATCATGTGGATGGATTCCGCTTTGACCTGATGGCCATTCATGACATGGAAACAATGAACCAGGTGGTTGCTGCCGTTCGCGCCATCAATCCTTCGGCACTGATTTACGGAGAAGGATGGACGGCCGGCGATTCACCATTGCCCGAACCCTGCCGTGCCTTGAAAAAGCATGCCCTGAAAATGGACGGGGTGGCTGTCTTCAGCGACGACATCCGCGATGGCATTAAAGGCAGTGTGTTCGATGAAAAAAGCACCGGCTTTGCCAGCGGTTCCAAGGATCAATCGGAATCGGTAAAATTCGGAATCGTGGCAGCCGGAGAACATTCGCAGATCGATTACGCGAAAGTCAACTATTCCAAGGCTCCCTATACAAAATCTCCGGCGGAGGTGGTCAACTATGTCTCCTGTCACGACAACCAGACTTTGTACGATAAACTTAAAAGTTCCCGCCCTGATGCCACCGAAGAGGAATTGATCAGAATGCACAAACTGGCCAATACCATTGTCCTCACCTCCCAGGGGATTCCCTTTCTTCATGCCGGCGTGGAGATGAAAAGGACAAAACACGGAGTGCACAACTCTTACAACAAACCCGATTCCGTGAATCAGATCGACTGGGATTGGAAATACGAAAACAAAGAATTGACGGAATATTATCAATCTTTGATTTCGCTACGCAAAGCGCATCCTGCATTCAGGATGCCAGCAGCCGAGATGATCAGGAAAAACCTGGTCTTTCAGTCCGTGGATGATCCGCAACTCATCATTTACAGGTTGAAGGATCATGCCAACCAGGATCCCTGGAAAGAGATCATGGTCATTTTTAACGGATCGGAAAGCGAGAAAGAGGTCTCCCTTCCTGCCGGGAACTGGAACGCTGTATTACATCACTACCACTTTTCAGGGGAGGGAAAAACTGTTTCCGGAACACTTCAGGTTGCTCCTGTTTCTGCAACGATCCTGTATCAAAATTAAGCTGCCGTTGTTTGGTTTAGGGTAATTGATTGAAAATTAATAAAATCCCCAGGCGTTCACCCGCTCTGCCGTTTCTGCAGTTTTTCTTACCTTGCAGCGATGAAAATTTTATTAATCAGTCCCGGTACCGCCGACGATGTCGACAGCCGGATAACCCAGGAGATAGCATACCTCTACGCGAAAAACCTTTTTGCACCCCATGCCATTACGGCGGTGGCGGCCCTCACTCCTCCGGAACACGAGGTCACAGTCCATGATGAATATACCCGCGGCCCGGTTGAGGAAATTATCCGCCAAACCTGTTTCGATATCGTGGGTATCACCATCACCTCCAATCAACTGAAGCGATCCCTCTCCCTGGCCCGTTTCGTGAAAACAATCCATCCCTCCAGCCTCGTGGTCGTGGGAGGGATCGGTATTGAAAACCTGGTCTCCAAAAAACCAGACGATATCGATGTAGTCTTTCATGGAGAAGCAGAAGAGACCTGGCCTCGTTTCTTACAGGAGTATGCGCAAGGCTCCTTTCTTCCGGTCTATAAATGCATCTCCAAGCCCGATATGACCAAAACCCCGCCTCCCCGGTGGGAACTGATGAGGGAGGATCTTGCCTCTTACACCGCCGCCTTGCTCCAGACCACAAGGGGATGCCCCTTCGATTGCAGTTTCTGCGACGTGATCTATACTTATGGCCGGAAACCTCGCAGCAAAACCATTCCGCAGGTGCTGGAAGAGGTGAAAAGACTTCACCAACTAAACATTAAAATGATCTTCATCGCCGATGATAACTTCGCCGGCGATAAAAAATACACGAAAGCCCTTTTACGGGAACTCATACCGCTCAACAATTCTTTTAAAATCCCCATCGATTTCACAACCCAGATCGACATCACCATTGCAGCCGATGAGGAACTGTTGCAACTGTTGGCCGATTGCAACTTCCAGTCGGTGATGATCGGGATCGAATCGGTAAACGAAGCCTCGCTGAAAGATTACAACAAACATCAAAACCTCCGGATGCCCGTAAGTGAAGCCGTGAAAAAGATCCAATCTTACGGGATCGTGGTGCTGGCCCACATGATCATCGGAGCCGATTCTGACGATAAAAATGTTTTCCGTAACACGGCTCAATTCCTGGAAGAAGCCAACATTGTCCACCATCTCTGTCATCCCCTCGCGGCCCCTTACGGCACCCGGATGTGGTATGACCTGAAACGCAAAGGACGGATCATCTCCACCGATGCCGATGAGATCAAAGACAAACTTGACATCGTGACCAACATCATCCCGTTACAAATGACGCGGGTCGAACTTTTTGAAGGGTTAGCCGATTATTGGGAAGAGATCTACCGTCCTGAACTATTTAGAAAAAGGGCGATCGCTTTTATCAAGGGGATCACCTATAAACCCAACATCAAAGCGCCCGGATTATCAGCTCTGAAGGTACAGCGCAAGATGTTATCACGGGCTTTCACCTATTTTCTTTTTGAAATGGGCAAGGAGCACCGCAAAGCATTTTTCTCAGTTTTAGGAGCGGCTGCGCGGAAAGGCATGTACCTTCTGCCCAAGATCATCTATCTCTATACCTGTTACCTGATCGATTATAAACGGTCGATACACGATGCCGGGGTTGCCCGGGAACATGCCCGCTGGGAACGGGAGAATCCGGAAATGATCAAAGTCGATACCTCCGTCGTACCTGTTTCTGAAAAGTTCAGGGAACAGGCCAACGAAATCGTCCGGGAGGCCTATTTCCGGCTCAGAGAAAGGATTTTCGACCGGTCAGGCCTCTTTACCGCAGTATTGGAAGTAATGGTCGATTACCATGATCGTTCCGGTGAACGATTCGAAGTATTTGATGAATTTCAGCAGGAGGTGGTTCGTACCATCTGCGACCGTGTGATAGACCATGTACCGGTCAACGATGTGGAAAAACCGGCGGAGGCCGGAGAAGATCTGCCGGTTGGTTTTACAAGGGAGATGCTCGATGCGTTGGATCACGCCGTAAGGTACCGGAATTTTAACGACTGACAGCGTTATTTGTAACAATAGCGACGCATCACCTGGTACGCCTCTTTAATTCCCAATTCACCGGCCCGGCTCAGGTCTTCACACCCGGAGCCATTCTCCTCCAACAGGATGCGGATAAGTCCCCGGTTGTAGAAAGCTTCAGCAAAATTTCCACCTGCCCGGATGGCTGCTGTAAAATCGGTTTCGGCATCCCGGTAATTTCCCATCATGCAATTAACCACTCCCCGGTTGTAGTGGCCATAAGGGAAAGAAGGATCCAAAAGGATCACTTTATCATAATCACGCAATACAGCATCGAGGGTATGCTCCAGGTTTCCGCCGAAAAGGGGAGAAGGCGTCCGGACCGGGCCGGTCATGATGGTTATTTCGTTTTGTAATGTTTCCTGTGAACGGATGATCCGGATCAGTTCGTACCGGGTATTGGCTTTGCTGAACCAGGCCAGCAGAAATCCCGAATCGATCTGAAGTGTGGCGTCAAAATCCTTCAAAGCAGCGGTATAATTCCGGGCGGAGGCCAACAGTACGCCGCGTTCGAAATGGCTCACGGGATCGCCGGCCGTCGTATCAATTTTTCTTGTCAGACGCGCAGTTTCAAGCAGGATTAAAGAATCCTCCATCAGGTCTTCCTGGTTGCTGAGTACCACGATATGACCATAGTAATGTTTTTTCTGGTAAGCGTCGTACAGTTTTACTTTACTGAAATCAGCCCTTCCCAGAAAAACCCTGAAAAGAGGTAACGGGTGAATTTCGATGGACTGGTTCTGGATCTTTTCAGGGGCCCTGCTGGCCACATCGAAATCGCCCGACAGTTTAGTGATAGATTCATAGTAATCTTTCTTTTTGGTTCTGAGACTATCGGGGGCATAGTGATTTTTTTCAGCTAATTCAACAGCTTTCCTGTAATCCTCTCTGGCACCTTTGGTATCCTTCAGTTTCATTTTAATCTCGTACCGGTCATAGTAGGCGTCGGCATATTCGGGCAGCAGTTCCAGGGTTCGGTCGAGATCTTCCAGCGCCCCCTGGTAGTCCTTAAGGTCGTTCTTGAGCCGGCTCCGGTAATAGTAACTCATGATGTTTTTTGGGTCGAGGCGGCTGACATAGGTAAAATCGCGGATGGCTTCTTTTTTATCGTTGAGGGAGATGAGGACGATTGCGCGATTGTAGTAAGCGTAAGAGTTATAAGGCGAAAGCCGCACGACCTGATCGAGGTCGTGCAGGGCGGCCGCCGGATCGGGCTTTTTGCTGAGGGTAAGAGCCCTGTTGAAGAGGGCAAAGGTATTGAGTGAATCGATCTCCAGCACCCGTGTGAAGTCACGAATCGCCGAATCGGGCTTCTCCAGGTCAAGCCACACGAGCCCCCTTTGTGTAAAAGCTGTAACGCTTTGGGGGTTGATGGTGATGGCCTGGTTAAGGTCCTCCAAGGCTTCTTCATAACGGCGGATCCCCTGCCGGGCACAGCCCCTGATAACGTAAACGGTTTCACCGGGTACTTTCAGCAGGATGGCTTTGTTGCAGTCGATCAGGCTGGAATAGTATTTTTTCAGGAAGAGGTTGGTTCTGGCCCGGTTCACATAGATATCGGGGTTGTCGGGCGACAATTCCAGGGCACGGGCATAGTCTTCGAGGGCCCCCTTGTGGTTCGACAACTGGCTCCTGACCACGGCGCGGTTGATGAAAACATCGGTCATATAAGGTGATAATTCGATGGAACGGCTGTAATCCTGTTCAGCGCCCAGGTAGTCGTCGAGTCCGTATTTGGCATAGCCCCGCAGGAACCACAGATCGGAAAGGGCCGGTTCCTGTTGAATGGCCAGGTTCAGTTTTTCGAGGGCCTGCAGAAAATCGCCGTTGCGCAGGTTGGTAACGGCAGCTTGTTTGATGTTGATGTCGGGTTGGCTGAAAAGAAGGGCGGGCCATAGCAGTAAAATTCCCCATTGAAGAGAGCGAAGGAAGGAAGGTAACGCGTTTTTCACCATGGATCGCTGAATGGAGGGTCACTTCCCGGTAGCTGAAGGATAGCGGACTCCGTCCTTGTAACGGGCCACAAAGGCGTCGTAGATCCGGTAAACCGAGCGGATATGGTACATGGCCGAGCGGGCGGCTTTGAGGTTGCGGTACGATCCCAGGGTATAGCGGTACCACCCGTTTGAATACTCCTTGTAAACGGGTTGCTTAAGGTGGTATTTTTCCCTGATATCGTTGGCGGTATAATCATTGGTGCGGAAAGCAAAAACCTGTACCCGGTAGGAGATTCCGGATACATCCGGTCCGTTTTCACCGGCTGACAGGGCTGTCATGTCTCCGGTCTCGTCGGGAAGGAAAAGAGAATCGACGCCCGTCCGAAGTTCTTGATCCTCGCTCAGTTCATAGGCAGCAGAATCGGCATAGAGCGGCACGGTTGTTTTCAGGTCGGTTATGGCGCTGGTA
>Ga0209098_1001323_pt1 | contig 24065 bp, 26 predicted proteins | sample AD_JPNHW1_MetaG_FD_184429 | JGI IMG/M metagenome (GOLD analysis project Ga0209098, IMG submission 184429) | Active sludge microbial communities of municipal wastewater-treating anaerobic digesters from Japan - AD_JPNHW1_MetaG (SPAdes) (version 2) | ecosystem: Engineered > Bioreactor > Anaerobic...
CCGGACAAGAAATGGTATAGAACCCGCATGTGTTTCAGCCTGCCCGACAGGTGCATTAAAAAGTGTTTGCAGAGACGATTTTGAAAGCGTCTCTTTCCTTATCCCGGATAGCAGTATAAATCCTTCTGTCGAAATAAAAGGGAGGGAGGAATACAGGCATCCTGAAATTTACCCGGTGGAAGCAGAACAAAGGACCGGCATAAAGCACCATGAGGAACATATATTAAAGGAATGGAGCCTGATTTTATTTTCATTTCTTGTAACAGTCTCAGCTTCATTGACCGCTTCTGAATATTCAGGAGGTATTCGTACCGGATATCTGGCCATATTTCTGATTCTGGCATCTGCTCTCGTTGTCTCTTTCGCCCACCTGGGCTCGCCTTTAAGGTCATGGAGAGCAGTTTTAAACATTAAGTCATCTCCTCTGAGCAAAGAGATTGTAATGGTTTCGATCTTTGCACTTGCCATTATTCTGAATGTTTTCATCAAAAGTCTTCCATTGCAGCTGGTGACAATATTACTGGGAATATTTGCCCTGACAGATATTGATGCCCTGTATTATTCAACAGATAAATCGTGGTCTCTCCTTTTTCATTCAGGACAGACATTTTTTTCAGCCTTGCTCTTATATTCTGCAATATCCGGTTACATAAAGCTGTTTGCATTCCTGAGCATTCTGGCTGGTGTATCAGCTGTTTTCAGAAAACTGGCAAGAGATATGAGCATAAAACAGGAATGGTTGCTTTACATAAGACTGACTCTGCTGGTTATCCCGCTCATATTGATCCTGCTTAAAACATATCTTAACAATTATTTGTTTGCAGTCTCTGTCTTAAGCGGTATCTTTATTGACAGAGTATTATTTTATGCCTGTTTCAGACCTTTGAATATAAGGCATTATATAGAAGAAAAATCAATCAGCGACTATGAAAAAGCAAGAAGAGAAAGGTCCCAGAACACCGATTTACCGTAATGCAGGGTTTGAGCTGGAAACATCAGACAAAACTGCCTCTGCATTTATCTCAGAGACGGAGAATGAACATGTTCCTGAACAATACATATATTCCAGATATCGCAATCCAACAGTTGTTTCAGCCGAGACGGCAGTAATGAATGTTGAAGGATGTAAATGGGCTTTGCTGGCAGAATCGGGCATGGCTGCAATTGATATAGCCCTCTCAATATTTCAGGAGGCCGGGAAAAAAGGAAAGTGGCTCTTTTCTTCTGAGATATACGGAGGAACGCTTTCATTCATCTCAAGCGTATTGGTAAACAGACGCGGCATTGACATTGAGTTCTTTTCACCTGCCGGTTTAAGCTTTGATTATGACCGTATTGAACAACAGGTGAAAGACACAAAACCTGAGGTTTTGTACTTTGAAGCTATCTCAAACCCTTTGTTAATAGTTGCTGACGGCCGCAGACTGATAAGGATAGCAAAGAAATATGGTTGCAAAGTGATAATTGACAATACCTTCGCCACACCCGCTCTCTGGAAGCCCCTTGAAGACGGAGCTGATCTTGTGATACACAGTGCAACAAAATACTTCGGGGGACATGGAAATATCACTGCAGGAGTTATTTGTGGCAATGACCGGACATTAATGCAAAAGTCAATTGAGTACCGCAAGTTCACCGGTCATATGCTTTCACCTGATGACGCATACAGGCTTGAGACCCAGCTGGCATCATTTTTTCTTCGTTACAGGCAACAGTGCAGGAATGCAGAAATGATTGCCAACCTGCTTACCGACTCTGAGAAGGTCGTCTCAGTTTATTATCCCGGCCTTACAACGCATTCCACACATCAGATAGCGGAAGCATTGTTTGACGGCAACGGCTATGGAGCAATGATTACATTCGATCTTTGCGGGGCTAACGATGAAGAAAAGAGAGCAAACCGTGACAGGTTTATTGAAAGAGTCTCATCTGAAATCAAGCTTGTACCTACTCTGGGCGATTCACATACCATTTTGATGCCTGTGGAACCTGTCTGGGGCTCAAAATACCATGAGCCGGGTATGATAAGACTTTCTGTTGGATTTGAGGAGACAGAAAGGCTGATGGATCTGATTTCTTTTGGTCTGAAATAGATCTACCACCTTACAGGCTCAATGCCATGGCTTTCAAGGTAGTTATTGCACAGGCTGAAGTGTTTGTTGCCAAAGAATCCCCTTGATGCTGAAAGGGGAGAAGGATGAACTGATTTCAGAACAAAGTGACGCGAAGAATCAATATTCTCTCCTTTTTTTTGGGCATAGGCACCCCATAGCATGAACACAATATTTGAACGCTCCCTGTTTATAAGGTCAATAACTGAATCAGTGAATGTTTCCCATCCTTTTCCCTGGTGTGAGCATGCTTCGTGTGCCCTTACCGTAAGTATTGCATTGAGAAGCAGCACACCCTGTTCGGCCCATCGGGTAAGGTTTCCTGATTCGGGTATTGGAACTCCCAGATCCTTATTAAGCTCCTTGAATATATTTATCAGGCTTGGAGGAAAATCGGTGCCGTCCTGAACAGAAAAACATAGTCCATGCGCCTGTCCGACATTATGGTATGGATCCTGCCCGATAATGACAACTTTGACTTTATCAAAAGGGCAAAGATTAAAAGCATTGAAAATAAGACCGGCGGGAGGAAAGGCGAGCCGTGTATTGTATTCATTTCTGACAAAATCAGTCAGTTTTACAAAGTATTCTTTCTCAAACTCCCCTGAAAGTCTCTTTTTCCAGCTCTCTTCAATCTTTACATCCATCCCGGATTATTTTTTGAACGTAAAATAGACTGCACCAAGAATACAGAGAAATGCCCAGAGATGATTCAGTCTCAACTGCTCGGTGCGAAAAACAATGATTGCAAATGCAGCAAATACGGTAAGTGATATAACCTCCTGTATTACTTTTAGTTGAACAAGAGTAAATGGGCCTCCCAGACCTTTGAATCCGATTCTGTTTGCAGGCACCTGGAAGAAATATTCGAACAGTGCAATACCCCAGCTGATGAGGACGATGCCCGTCATTCCCAAAGCTTCAAATCTGGAAACGGTCTTGAATTTAAGATGACCATACCAGGCCAGCGTCATGAATGTGTTAGAGCATACCAGCAGAAGTATGGTCCATAAGCCTTTCATAACTCTCTTCTATAGACTAATTTATCATCACCGGGACCATAGTACTCTTTAAGTGTCCCGGCCAGCTCATAGCCATTTTTGATATAGAAGTAACGGGTAGGTTCATAAAGGGGTCTTCCAGCAGTCTCTATCCAGAGAATCTTGCAACCCATATCCTTTGCCCTTTTCTCAACATCTTTCAGTATTAGTGATCCGATATGTTTATTTCTGTATTCTTCACTAACAGCGATCCAATACAGGTCCCATGAGTGTATGGTGCATGAATTAGGGCCATATGTGGCAAAAGCGATCACTTTCCCCTGTTCAATATAGCGGAGCCAGTAATATCCGCTCTTCTCCTCACCGTGTTCAATTGTCTCTTCCAGCAGTGACATAACCACATCTACCTCAAAATCGTAGAAGAAACCTGACGACTCAAGTATTTTTGCAAATGCAGCCTTGTCGGCCCTGGTGACTTCAGATGAAATTTCCATCTTATTTATTGTTTAAATCCGAAATAATCCTGGTCATTACCTCAGTGTATAAAAAGCCTTTCCTGCTGCAGGCAGCCAGAAAACCACTGCCAGGCGACAGACATGGGTTAGCATTTACTTCAAGAACATAAATGTTATCATTTTTGTCGACTCTCATATCAACTCTGGCGTAACCATGCAGGTTGAAAACCTCCCAGCATTTAATGACCACCTCGTTAATCTCTGAATATAACTTTCCGCTGATATTATCAGGGAATGCTCTTGAGCTGTTTTCGTACTGGAATGTGTCTTCCACCCATTTTGCCTTGTAACTCACAATCTTTGGCAGATGAGTTGGATAGTCATGAAAACACATCTCAGCAGGAGGAAGCATCTCCGGTCCGTCAGGTCCGGCAATGACACTTACATTAAATTCGCGGCCATCGATAAACTCCTCAACAAACCAGTGCTCATCATCCTTATCGGCAAGTACTTCAGGCTTTTTACCGTCAAAGATAAATACTGACTCTTCGGTTATACCTATTGAGCCGTCTTCCCAAACGGGTTTCATAATATACTTCGTTCCAATGGTCATACCGGCCCATCCTGAAGGGCTGAAGCCATTGGAGACAGGTATGCCGTTGCTTCTCATTATCTTTTTGGCAAGCACTTTACTTGCCGTGGTGAAAGCTGCTTCCACCGGGCTGCCCGAGTAGGGTATTTTAAAAACATTCAGCAATGCAGGGATAAAATAGAGAATCTCGGCCTTTTCCCATGCTGTCTCAACAAGATTAAAAATGAAGTCATAATCAGAGCTTCTGATAGTAACAATCTCGTTGTAAAAGTCGTTGGTAAGACCTTTCTCTGTTACAGAAATGCCAATCTCTGTCAGTGTCTCAGCAGCAAATTTTACCTGTTCAAGAACATCCAGTTCATCAGGCAGTGCATTTGGCGCAGGCAGATTAAAAATAATAAGGCACTTTTTCATGTATTACTTATCCCATTACGTTTAATAGCAGATTTAATTATTCTTGACATCAGTTCTTCGAACTCCATTCCATTCATTCTTGCCAGCATAGGCAGGTCTGAGTGTATCGGATTCAGTCCGGCAAGAGGGTTGGCCTCAATGAAGCATATCCTTCCGTTTCTGTCGGCTCTTACATCGATACGGCCGGCGTCCACTCCACCGAGAGCGTTCCATGCGCCCCTGGCAACATTGTAACACTCTTCCCTCATATCTTCATCAATTACTTTGTAGTCAACGATAGTCTCGTAGTTTTCCTTGACATCACGTGAGTAGGGTAGATTGTCCTTGCATATTACTTCCATGCCTCCGATTATCTCGCAATCCTTACCGCTTCCGGTGACCCCGACGGTAAATTCGCGTCCGGGAAGGTATTCTTCAACAAGCACAGGCTGGTTATATGCAGAAAGCAGATGCAGGCAAATCTCTGTAAGCTCCTTTTCGTTGCTTACTTTGCTTTTTTCTGTTATGCCTTTGCCTGTTCCTTCTGCAACGGGTTTTGCAAATAGAGGATATACAAGGTTGGCAGCGTTCTTAATGTCGCCGGGTGATGATACAAGTATTCCCGGACAAACAGGAACACCTGCTGCTTCGATCAGGAGGCGTGCGTAAAACTTATTCAGCGATATACCCATTATAACAGGTCCGCTGAAGACATAAGGTATGCGGTATTGATCCAGCAATGCAGGAACAACAGACTCACGTCCATCGCCATATAAACCCTCTGCAATGTTAAAAACTAGATCCCACTTTTTGCCGGCAGAGAGCTTTTCAACGAGCTCAAAAACATTGCCTATCCTCTCGGTCTCGTAGCCGAGAGTATTCAATACCTCAACAAGGGATGCAATTGTTTCTTCTTTATCGAATTCAGCAGTTTCATCCATAGTATAACCACGCTCGAGATACCACGCGCGCAAGTCATACGTTAATCCAATCCTCATGCCTGGCTACTTTTTATTTGGATATGTGTAATTATTTCGTTTGTAATTTCTCAGTACCCACTTATCTGGTCCGCTCTCAACAACGTAGGCAGGTAAAATAGGTATCTTTCCGCCGCCGCCGGGGGCGTCAACAACAAACTGGGGTACGGCATAGCCGCTGGTATGTCCCCTGAGGTTCTCTATTATCTCGATTCCCTTTTCGATAGTTGTCCTGAAATGACTTGATCCTGGGATAAGGTCGCACTGATACAGGTAATAAGGTCTTACCCTGATAGCCAGCAGCTTCTGCATGAGAAGCTTCATTACTGCAGGGTCGTCATTTATGCCCTTGAGAAGTACTGTCTGGCTGCCCAGTGGCATGCCGGCATCAGCAAGCATCTCACAGGCTCTTTTAGTGTCGGCAGTAATTTCATCCGGATGGGTGAAATGCAGACTCATGTAGAGCGGATGATACTTACGCAGCATGTTGACGAGATTCTTGTTAATTCTCTGAGGGAGAACAACAGGAACTTTTGTGCCAATCCTTAGCATCTCAAGATGTTTTATACTTCGCAGGTTGGAAAGAAGATATTCCAGCTTGTCATCATTCATGGTAAGCGGGTCGCCACCACTGATAATAACGTCTCTAATTTCAGTATGTTCCCTGAGATACTCAAAGGCTCTGTCCCATTCGCTCTTTGTCAGATGGCCAAGCTTGCCCACTGAATGTGATCGGGTGCAATAACGGCAATATGACGAGCAAAACTGTGTTACAGTAAATAATGCCCTGTCGGTGCACAATACCAGGAACCGGGCTGGATCCCATTTCATTCAGAGGATCTGACTTCTCCACTTCGGTAATGATCAGTTCATCGCCGGACGGTATAACCGTCCTTCTTAAAGGGTCTCCCGGAGAAGAATCATATATAAGTGATGCAAAATGCGGAGATATTCGCAGAGGCAACCTGTTCTTCAGATTGTTAATAGCATAAATCTCATCTTCTGTCAGCTCCATAATGTTCTGCAGAGCTTCCAGAGAAGTAAAGGAGTTGCGTAACTGCCATCTCCAGTCGTTCCATAATTCAGCATTTGTTAGAGGGAAGTAGCGGCGTATGAATTCCGAACTTCGGGTGCTAACTGGTTGATCGTGTTTTGTGATCGGCGGGAAGATCATGGTACCCGCGCCAGGCTCTTCGTCTGTAGAGCTTCCGGTGAGGTGACTCTCAACGTGAGATGTCATAGCCTCTTTTCTGTTAGCGTTCATACTTTGGTAACTGAAATTTACCTGTTTTTCTTAATAATTGTTTTTACTTTTTGTTCGTTTAACTTATATCAAATAATGGTTCTAAGTTATTAAAACTGTATCCTGTGAGTATTTACTGTTTTAAAAGATATTAACACTGTTTTCTATTCCTTATCATTTGAAATACAACTAATTACCTAAGCTTTTAGGAGTTATTCACAACCCCGTAAAAGCATCTTATTCATTGGAGCCCCGGTCAAAGGCTCGTTTTAATCAAAATTTTATGTCCGGATATCGATCTGAAAGAATATTCAGATTAGCCGTGATCATTTTATCTCGCTGAACAACACATAGTTGCGTTCTTCCAGCGTCTTCGGGGGTATTGAATGCATAATCAATAAGCTTCTCAATTGTGGTGGTTGCAACGTGCATCCTTGTATCGGATGATGCATAGTAAATAAAAACTGTGCCGTCATCATCAGCAATCCATCCATTACTGAATACAACATTGGAGACATCGCCGACTCTTTCCTCCCCCAGAGGCTCAATAAAGTGCCCGGCAGGGCGCCTTATGACTTTCCATGGCTCTTCAAGTGAAGTGACAAATATATATAATGAGTATCTCAGCCCTGCAGCGGTCCTCCTTACTCCATGAGCAAGATGAATCCATCCCCTGTCACACTTAATAGGGGCAGGACCCTGCCCGTTTTTTACCTCTTTCACTGTATGGTATCTTCTTGCATCAACAAGAATTTCTTCTCCTATAACAGCATGCTCCATACTATCGCAGAAGCCAACGCTTATTCCACTGTCACCTGTTTCAATGAAACCAGACTGAGGCCTGGTATAAATCATGTACTTCCCGTTAACAAATTCAGGATGAAGAACACAGTTACGCTGTTGCGATGCTGTTGACGTCAGGTCAGCAAGCCGTTCCCATGACTTAAGATCGTGTGTACGTGCTATACCGCAACTGGCAATTGCTGCTGACGAGTCATCAGGCTTTGTCATGTCTTTACGCTCAGCACAAAAGAGTCCGTATATCCACCCGTCTTGATGATGGGTAAGCCTGATATCGTACACATTCATCTCAGGATCATCAGTCACTGGCATTGCAACGGGATGATCCCAAAATTTCCAGTTATCAATGCCATTGGGGCTTTCGGCTATTGCGAAGAAAGATTTGACATCAAAGCCTTCTGTCCTAACGGCCATATAGTACTTTCCGTTAAGTTTAAGAGCTCCGGCATTGAAAGTGGTGTTTATTCCAAGCCTTGTCATCAGGTGTGGGTTTGTCTCATAGCTGAGATCATATCTCCAGAAAACCGGAGTGTGATCCCTGGTTATTACCGGATAAACATAACGGTCATAAATGCCATTCCCGCTTTGTTGCTTCTCGTTCTTCCTGGAAACAAACAGAAAATGCTCTTTGAATAGCTCCCTGACCTTGTTATCAAATTCCTCTTTTTCCATCACCGGTAAGGCTCGATTTTTTGCATTCTTTGTTATCAAAAACCCTACCATTCTGCCCAAACTTTGAAAGAGAATTAAAATTACATTTTGTCTAACTTCTCTTTCTTTGCTTCCTGTATTGGTATGTTATTGATAATCAGTTTTATATTAGTGCTTTTTGATCGAGTTTTGTTTAATAATTTTTCGCAAATATAATAGTATTTGAATACCATTGTTATACAAATATATTTTTTCTGAAAATAATCTGAATTCTTTCATAAATTGCCGGGGAGATACATAAAAATGACCTTATGAAAATGAAGCCTGCAGCAATCATTACACTAACTCTTCTGACCATTATAATGATGACATCTTCATGTAAAAATAGAGTTACGGATTACAAAGTTGTCGGATATATTGCAGGTTACAGCGGCTTCGACTTTTCAAAGATAGATGCCATGAAACTGACTCACATTAATTATGCTTTTGCAAACATAATCAACGGAGAAGTTGTGTTTGATACGACTGAAATTGACAATATGTCACTTAATAAAAAAGATTTGGCATATCTGACAGCTTTGAGAGATGTGAATCCGTCACTTAAGGTCATCATTTCCGTTGGCGGTTGGGGATGGTCCGGCAATTTCTCTGATGCGGCATTAAATGATTCAACACGCGAGCGTTTTGCTGTAAGCGCGGCGAAATTCATCTGTGAAAACAATCTTGATGGTATTGATCTGGATTGGGAGTACCCGAATCAACCGGGTGCAGGTAACAGGTACAGGCCTGAAGACATAAACAACTTCACACTCCTTTTAAAAGCCACAAGGGAAAAAATTGATTCTCTTTCACATGAAACAACAGGAAGGGACTATCTGCTGACAATTGCTACGGGAGCAGATTCTGTTTATGTGGCAAATACCAACCTTGCAGATATTTCAAAGTATGTCGATTTTATAAACCTTATGACATATGACCTGCATAACGGAAATACAAAGCAGGCAGGTCATCATTCAAACCTTTTTATTTCGCAATATGATTCTCCTTATGGTGATGCAACTGACAGGGCCGTTAAAATGCACATTAATGCAGGAGTGCCTGCCCGAAAGTTAAATATTGGAATTCCATTTTATGGCCGAAGATGGCTTCATGTCAAACCTGTCAATAATGGTATTTACCAGAGTTCTCCCGCTGGCGGCGAAGGAATCCCATATAAAATTGTGAAAGAGGCACTCCGGGATACCATATATATCAGGTGCTGGGATTCGACAGCCTGTGCCCCTTGGCTGTGGAATAGCAGAGATTCTGTTTTTATTTCATATGACGATACACTCTCTATCCGATTGAAGATGGAATATATAAGAAAGAATAAACTTGGTGGAGCAATGTTCTGGGAATATGCCGAAGATACCGACGGATCTCTCCTTGATGCTATTGACAACAGCCTTGGCAAAGTCAAAGAATCAAACCGATAAAAGATCTTTCATGTAAATACTATAATGAAAAATATTTAATTTAGTATAAACTAAAAACATACACAATGGACGCAAAATTGAAAGCAATTGTTTCTCTCATTACCATAATTGGTTGGATTATAGCTGTAGTAGTTAATTCAGGCAAGAAAGAGGAACTGGCCAGCTATTATATCAGGCAGACTCTCGGGCTTTATCTGACATGGTTTGCACTCTCAATTATTGGGGTGGTTCCAATTCTCGGATGGACTGTCTGCGGAGTGGGAAGTTTAATAGTATTCATTTTCTGGCTTATGAGCCTTATTTGGTCAATTAATGGAGAAATGAAACCAGTTCCATGGATTGGTGAAACCTTCCAGTCGTGGTTTAGAAATCTTTAGACTTTTACATCATAAAAAGAGACTTTTCAGGTACCTATGCCTGAAAAGTTTTTTTTTACCACTCTTTGTATGGAGTATTTGCAAGGTATGAGTTCCTAAATCTTTTATCGCGCGTAACTTCTTTACCAAGCCAGGCTGGCTTTTCAAATTTCTGATCCTCACTTTCAAGTTCAATCTCAGCTACTATGAGGCCATCATTTGAACCGTGGAATACATCAACTTCAAAAACATTGCCGCAATAGTTAATCAGGTACCTGGTTTTGTCAATTAACCCTGAAGTGCAAAGCTTCATTAATTCTTCAGCATCAGAAAGAGGTATCTCTTTTTCCCATTCATAACGGCTCATGCCGCTCTTGCCTGATTTTCCCTTTATTGTAATATATCCCTTTTTCCCTTTGATCCTGATCCTTACGGTTGGTTTTTCACCAGAGCATATATATCCCTGTGTAATCTTATATCCTTCAGAATCAAGGACCAGCCTTGCCTGTTTAACCAGGAACTTTCTTTCTGTTTCAATTGCCATCAGCAGATTTTATACATTAATTGACAAAATTAGCTATTTGGAACTATCTGTCGAAATTTATACCCACCATATAAATATAGTGTTGTCATATTAGACAGTTTTGAGATTGGTCCTTTTACAAAAACTGCATTTTGTAACTTAAGTTAAAAAATTTCTTGTATTAGGGTTTTTATAATTATTCTTGTATAACTGTTACATTGATGTAACATTATTGTAGTTTTAAAACGTAAATTTTTAATAACACACACTTCTTATATGTATAACAGGTCAAAAGCAGTCGGCGCAGTTCTGGCAACGTTCATTCTCTCTCTTGCTTTAAACGGGGAGGTTTTTTCTCAGTCAGGTACAGCTCCTAAAGTAAAGAGCGTTACCATCACTGAAGAATCACATGAAAAAGGAAGTAAAAAAACAATGAAGGATTCTGAAAAGAAATTTGACATTAACGGAAACCTGATTGAAGAGATTAATTACAAAAACGGAGAATTTGACAACCATACTTCCTATGAGTATGATTCAAATAATAACAAAATTAAGGAAACAGAATTTGATAAATCGGGTAATAAAACAAAAGTAACCACTGTCAAATATGACGAAAACGGCCTTAAAACCGAAAAATGCGTATATGATGGGAAAGGGACTTTAAAATCCAGAAAGAGTTATAAATACACTTTGTTTTAATGGCTGATATTATTCCCATACTTAATAAGTTTCACCCTATTGGACTGGATGAGATGGATGGTGTTAATTTCATGAACCGTACTGATTCAAAGTATCTGTTTAATGTTGACTCTTTGCCTGCTTTAATTGAGAGTGCCAGCAGAAGTTACAGGGTGCTTGAGATTAACAATTCCAGGACGTTTTCATACAATACAGTTTATTTTGATACAGAAGATTACTATTTATACAATCAGCATGTCGTAGGAAAACTCGGGAGGTATAAAGTCAGAGTAAGGACTTATGAGACAAGCGGCGCTTCTTATCTGGAAATAAAGAATAAGACGAATAAGGGGCGGACAATAAAATCAAGGATCAGGAAAAAAAGCGATACAGGGATAAATGAAGGAAAGGGGTATGACTTTATCCATGAGATAATTCCCGGAGACGCCCTGAAAGAGCTTCACCCTATGCTCTCGAACCGGTTTACCAGGGTAACACTTACAAACCTTGAGGTGAGAGAACGTATAACCCTCGATTTCAATATCTCATTTTCATGTGTAAATGGAAAACAGGTTGATATGCCTTTCCTTGCAATTGCTGAAATAAAGAGGGATAAATCATCAGGGTTGTCACCGTTTTATTCGGAGATCAAAAAGATGGGGATCAGGGAAACAGGTTTCAGCAAATACTGCATCGGCCTTTCTCTTTTGGATGATGTCCCCAAAAAGAATGTTTTAAAATCAAAAATGTTAATGCTAAACAAAATCAAAAATGAATCAAGCATTCCTGTTATTGGCTGATGATGCGGTTAAAGTATCCGGTATGGAACTGATTGATCTGCCAGACAGCCTGGAGCTCATATGCAGGTTCACACTGAACTTTACTGTAATATTAATTTTGGTAAGATGGCTGTACTATTCCGTTGCAAAACGTAAGGACTATCTTTTTACTTATATATTAATATCATGTATAGTATTCTTCCTCTGCTATCTTCTTGAGAATGTGAAGCTGCAAATTGGTTTTGCCCTTGGCCTTTTTGCAATCTTCGGAATCATAAGATACAGAACTGATTCGATGCCTATTAAAGAGATGACGTACCTGTTCCTTGTCATTGGCATCTCTGTAATAAATGCACTTGCAAACAAAAAGACAAGCATTGTTGAAGTACTTTTTACCAATGCCGCAATCATTGCCATTACATATGCACTGGAAAAGGTATGGCTCCTTAAACATGAATCTTCAAAGATCATTACCTATGAAAAGATAAACCTTATTCTGCCTGAAAAACGACAGGAAATGATTGAAGATCTGGAGTCAAGAACAGGGATAAAAAATATAAAAAGAGTAGAGATCGGCAAGATTAACTTCCTGAAAGACACCTGTAGGGTAACAATTTTCTTTGATGAGTATTCCAGTGGAGTTAATTACGAAGAATCCGGTAGAAGCATAAATAATGACGGCGATGAAGATTAGAAAGATTGCGCTTATTGCCACGGCATTGATCCTGTCGTCGCAGATATTTGCACAGGATAATAAATTCGGGATATGGTATGGCGCTGACGCTTCCAAAAAGATCGCGAAAGGGCTGAAAGCTGAAGTGGCAGGCGCACTGCGAACTGATGAAAACGGCTCAAACATAGAATCATTTTATTTTGAGGGAGGGCTGAACTATAAATTCAATAAGTTCATTTCTGCAGGTGCATATTACAGATGCATTGAGCAAAAAGAGAATGACGGTGACTTTTATTTTCGTCACAGGTTTTATGCAGACCTGAAGGGGACAGTACCTATGGGAAGATTTACCTTATCGGCACGTTACAGGTTCCAGGAACAGAAAAAAACATACATTAAGAGTGTGGATGACGAAGATGCTACGTTCTATAACAGGTTCAAATTTGAACTTGATTATAACATTCCCCGGATCCCACTTACACCTTCAGCATTTGTAGAGTTTTCCGGACAGGCGATGACATCAAATGATATAATGATTGAAAAAAGAAGAGTGGGAGGCGGTTTAAAATATAGTATAACCAGGAAACAGTCAGTGTCTCTTGATTATATCTATCTCTCCAGCAAAGTATCAAACCCGGCATATTTTAACGTGCTGTCTTTAAATTATTCCGTTAAATTCTAAAAAACATAAAAAAATGTAACCCTTTTGTCGGGTGTATGTTATTTATTTATACTTTTGATGCTGTTATGACGCAAAACATATTTACATACAACTATTCTTTTACCTACTTCTTTTATAGACTGAGGCGGGACTGAATTGTTGTATATGCAAAAGATTAATACTACAAAAGGTCCCGGTAAAACGGGACTTTTTTTTTGAAATATATTAAGATGTTAAAAGAAATAAGACAAAAGACTATCAGTGTAGCTATACAAGGTGGCTATGGTTCATTTCATGAGATTGCAGCATGTGAATACTTTGCTGACATGCCCATAAATATAAGTCCCTGTGACACCTTTGAAGATCTTTTTCATGAGCTGGCTGAAGGTAATGTTGATTGCGCAATGGTGGCAATTGAAAACTCCGTTGCCGGTAGTATACTCCCTAATTATGCTAAACTGCGTAACTCTGGATTACTGGTGGCAGGCGAGATTTACCTGAGGATAGTACAGAATCTGGTTGCTTTGCCCGGACAATCGCTCTCTGATATACAAGAGATACACTCACATCCCGTAGCTATTCAACAGTGCAATATTTTCCTTGAAGAGATGAGACGTAAAGGTGTAAAGGTGGTGGAATCGATTGATACTGCCCTTAGTGCAAAATGGATAAGAGATGAAAACCTTTGGGGAATAGGGGCAGTTGCCAGCAAAAATGCAGCCCAATTATATAATCTTGACATTATTGCAGAAGGCGTCGAAGCCGATAAAATGAATTTTACACGATTCCTTCTGGTCACCGGCAATGAGGAAATACTGGCTATGAAAAAGGCTGAAGGAGAAAACGTGGATAAAGCACTTGTCTGTTTCTCTCTTCCTCATAAAGTTGGGAGCCTTTCACAGATACTGTCAATATTATCATATTATGATATAAACCTTACCAAGATTCAGTCTCTGCCAATCGTCGGCAAAGCATGGGAATATCTTTTCCATATAGACCTGCTCTTTCAGGATTACCACCAGTACAAGCTTGCTCTTGATGCAATAAGGCCACTGACGGCCCAGCTTGAAATACTGGGTGAATATCAACATGGACAAATGCCTCAACCAGAATAAAAACGATCAATATAATGGAAGAAAACAGTGCTGTTACCAAAGCTGCAGTTAAACCTGCTGAAAGAACAAAACATATCTCTGAATACTATTTTTCACGAAAACGCCAGGAGATTGAAAAAATGAAGGAACGTGGCCTGGACGTTATAGAGCTTGGAATAGGAAGTCCGGACAGACCTCCTTCAGGCAATGTTATTGAGACATTATATTCAAATGCTCTTAAGCCTGGCAATCATGGCTACCAGAGTTACATCGGCATACAGGCACTAAGGGCTGGATTTTCAAACTGGTATAAAAGATTCTTCAGTGTCGAACTTGATCCCTCAGGGGAGATTCTCCCTCTTATTGGTTCAAAGGAAGGCATAATGCATATAAGCATGGCTTTTATCAATGATGGTGATGAGGTTCTTGTTCCTGACCCGGGTTATCCTGCCTATGCTGCAGCCACTAAGCTCGCGGGAGGAACCGTGCGATGCTATGACCTTACTGAAGAAAATGACTGGCTGCCGGATCTTGAGGGTATTGAAAAACAGGGAGTTGGAAATGTTAAAATGATGTGGATCAACTATCCTCATATGCCAACCGGGAAAAGAGCCACAAAAAACGACCTGGGTAAAATGGTGGCTTTTGCCCGGAAACACAATATTCTCCTGTGTAACGATAACCCGTACAGTTTTATTCTTAATAATGATTATCTGAGCATATTATCCGTTGATGGGGCAAAGGATATTGCCATTGAAATGAATTCGTTAAGCAAGTCGCACAATATGGCCGGATGGCGTATTGGAATGGTTGCAGGCAATAAGGAGTACATAAATGCAATACTTAAGGTGAAAAGCAATATGGACTCGGGTATGTTCCAGCCCCTTCAGGCAGCAGCAGCGGAAGCCCTTAATGCACCTGATGAATGGTACGATGAAGTAAATGAGGCTTACAGAAAACGCCGTAAGGTGGCCGAGGAGATAATGAAAACACTTGCTTGCAGCTTTGATGAAAGACAGTCAGGGCTCTTCCTGTGGGGCAAAATTCCAGCCTGCTATCATAACTCAGAAGAGCTGACAGAATTTCTTCTCCATAAGGCAAACGTCTTCATCACCCCGGGATTCATATTTGGAAAGAATGGAGATAATTATATAAGGATATCACTCTGTGCTACTGAAGAGGTGCTTACCAACGCCCTGAACCGTATAAAAACAATCATAAATTAAATTGCTATGTTGAAAGTATGTATAGTCGGTATAGGCCTGATTGGCGGCTCTCTTGCCAAAGCAATGAGAACAAATGGCTTCAGCGGAAAAATAATCGGAGTGGATAATAACCCGGAAAACAGAACAGTGGCAATGTACATGGGACTGACAGATGAATTCATGCCTCTGGAAAAGGCTGTCGAACAATCTGATTTAATTATCCTATGTGCTCCGGTAGATATAAACAGGAAACTTTTACCTGAGATTCTTGACAGGATAAAAGGGACAACAAAGGTGGTTACCGACATGGGATCAACCAAGTCAGACATCTCACATGCTGTTGCCTCACATCCTGCAAGAGGAAGATATGTCTCGGCCCACCCGATGGCAGGAACAGAGTTCTCCGGACCGGCGGCTGCAGAAGCGAACCTGTTTAACAGAAAAGTAGGAATAATATGTGATTCTGAACTAAGCGATGATGATGCCCTTCAGCTTGTAAAAGCACTGTTTACGTCGTTTAACATGCGTATTCAGTTTATGAATTCAACCGATCACGATGTACATGTTGCCTATGTCTCACACATATCCCACATAACTTCATTTGCACTTGCATTGTGCGTGATTGATAAGGAAAAAGATGAGAAGAACATTCTCTCACTTGCCGGTGGTGGTTTTGAGAGTACTGTTCGCCTTTCAAAAAGCAACGCCGAGACCTGGGCCCCGATATTTCTGGGAAATTCTGACTCACTGCTGGAGGTCATAGACACATATATAACAAAAATGAATCTCTTCAGAAAATTTATCGAAGAGAAGAATCCTGAAGAGCTGAAAAAGCTGATGAGATCAGCCAATGCTGTTACCAGGATATTAAACTGATTCATCATTTATAAAAACATCAAACCTATTAAAATGGAAAATTCTCTTTTGGTCACACCTTTAGAAAAATGGGACGTTTACAAGAAACGCCCTTTGATGATAGCTGGTCCCTGCAGTGCAGAGACTGAAAAACAGGTAATGGAGACGGCCAGGCAGCTGGCTGAATCAGGCAGGGTGGATGTCTTCAGAGCTGGTATCTGGAAACCAAGAACACGTCCTAACTCATTTGAAGGAGTTGGATCTGAAGGCCTTGCATGGCTTAAACAGGTAAAACAGGAATATGGTTTGCCTGTAGCTGTTGAAGTGGCGACTGAAAAACATGTTTATGAGGCTCTCAAATTTGGCATAGATATTCTGTGGATTGGTGCACGCACAACAGTCAATCCTTTTGCAATGCAGGAGATAGCTGATGCATTAAGAGGCGTTGATGTTATGGTTTTCATAAAAAATCCTATCAACCCGGAGCTTGACCTCTGGATTGGTGCTTTGGAAAGAATTCATAAGGCTGGCATTAAAAGACTGGGTGCAATACACCGGGGATTTTCATCTTTTGAGAAGACGGCATACAGGAATCTCCCAAAATGGCAGATACCAATAGATCTCCGTCAACGGATACCAGACATACCACTTATCTGTGACCCAAGCCATATGGGAGGAAGCAAATCATATATACTTGACCTGGCACAGAAGTCGATGGACCTTAACTTTGACGGTCTGATGATTGAATCCCATATTGAACCAGAAACTGCATTGAGCGATAAGAAACAACAGGTAAAACCACATGAGCTTATAGAGATACTTGACCAGATTATCCTTAGAAAACCTGATACCGAAGATGCCAGCTTCAGGAATACACTTGAAGAACTTAGAAACCAGATAGACATTTATGATGAGCAGCTATTTGATATTCTTGAATCACGAATGCTTGTGGCCGATACTATTGGTCTCTACAAGAAGGAGCACAATATAACCATCCTGCAGAGCTCCAGATGGAAGGAAATTGTAAGTAAAGCCGTATCAATGGGAAAAAAGAGAGGTCTTGGCTCTGAATTTGTCTCAAAAATACTGGAGGCAATTCACCAGGAGTCTATAAGTCACCAGATGAAAATTATGAATGAAAAGTAATTTAAGAAATATTAAGGATTCTTTAAATTTGTACTTTCGGAAAAAATAGAATCGGCTTTTAATGATAAAAACTCTACACCCTTCTGAGATACGAGGAGAAATTATCGCACCCTCAAGTAAAAGTGAGACACAGCGGGCTATAGCTGCTGCATTACTTGCTCATGGAGAGACAATTATTAAGAATCCTTCATATTGCAACGATTCTCTTGCTGCAATAGAAATGGCAAAAGTGCTGGGCGCTTCAGTTGAACAGGTTGATAATTCAATCGTGATAAAAGGAAGGAATCAGACATCTGAAAACGTTGTTCTTAATTGCGGAGAGTCTGGTCTTGCCATGAGAATGTTTTCCCCAATAGCTTCCTTAATCTGTGACCATTGTACTATTACAGGCCAGGGTTCACTGCTTAAGCGGCCGGTAAATATGGTAACGGATGCTCTTTCTAAGCTGGGTGTAACCGCTGAATCGTCAGATGGCTTTCTGCCTGTTACACTCAATGGTGTATTAAAAGGAGGGAAAATAGAAATAGAAGGCTCAAAAAGCTCTCAGCTCCTTACCGGGTTGCTGATGAGCCTGCCTCTGGTTGAAGATGATTCTGAAGTACAGGTGATTAACCTTAAAAGCAAACCATATATCGATCTGACAATACAGGTACTGAACACTTTTGGAATAAATGTTGAAAACGAAGAGTTTAAACGGTTCATTATTCCCGGAAGACAGAAGTATCATGCCTGTGAATATTCTGTAGAAGGCGACTGGAGTGGGGCAGCCTTCATACTGGTTGCAGGAGCTATTGCCGGTTATGTAACGGTGAAAAACCTCAACCCTGAAACGAAACAGGCAGATATAGCAATTCTTTCTGCCCTGAAACTGGCGGGCGCCAATATTTCTGTCAATGGAAATGAGGTGACAGCTAACAAATCTGAGCTCAGACCATTTAATTTTGATGCCACGGAATCGCCCGATCTCTTTCCGCCACTTGCAGCCCTTGCCGTTTATTGCAACGGAACAAGCAGTATAAGAGGGGTAAGCCGTCTGGAATACAAAGAGAGCGACAGGGCAATAACCATAATGAATGTCCTGGGCAGAATGGGAATAAAAACATATATCCAGGATGACGATCTGATAGTTGAAGGTGGTAAAGTTATGGAGTCAATTGTCTCATCTCATAATGACCATCGTATTGCCATGATGGCAGCTGTTACCGCCCTTGGTGCTTCTGGCAACGTGACTATAACAGAAGCAAAATCAGTGGAAAAATCGTATCCCGGATTTTTTGACGATCTAAGGAAACTGAATATTACAATCAGCTAGTTCCTTATCGAATAAACGAAACCACGGACATGTTCCTCAATTCCTGAAAATGGTTTATCAAACGATTTGATAAATGCTGTGCCTATTATCCCACCATTTGCATTTCTGCAGGCATTTGAAAATGTATCAGCATTGTTAATTCCAAAACCAATCAGCAGAGGCTTCCCGGGCAGTAATGCTCTGACACGGTTGAAATATTCGCTATGATCTGTGAAGACAATATGCCCTCCTGTTACTATTGAAGAGCTTACCATATATACAAACCCTTTGGCTTCAGACCCCAGTTTTATTATTCTATCTTCAGAAGTATTTGGTGTTATGAGTGGAATATAGCAGAGGTTGTACTTCTCATAAAGATACTTATACTCGCTCTCATAGATTTCAAATGGCATATCCGGGATAATAACCCCCGATACACCAGCTTCTGAGCAACATCTGCAAAATTTCTCCATTCCAAATTTGTATGCAGGATTAAGGTACCCCATCAGAACTATGGGCAGGTCAATGCTCCCTTTTATACTCTTCAGCTGGCGAAAAAGAACATCAAGGTTCATTCCATTCCCCAGTGCGATATGGCTGCTTTTTTGAATGACCGGGCCATCAGCCATAGGATCAGAAAACGGGAAGCCCACTTCAACCATATCAGCTCCTGCTCTTTTCAGACTTTGAATAATCTCAACCGTATCATCCAGTGCCGGATACCCGGCTGTAAAATATATCGATAATATATCTTTCTTTTTTTTCTTGAGCATTTCTATCAGCGCATTCATATGTTTTGTATTTATCTGTTTTCTTTTAATTGACATATCACCCCCGATATAAGCTTTATTACATGCTTATGCTATTCCTTATCCACTTTTGACTTTAACCTTTAGCCTTTAGCCTTTAGCCTTTAGCCTTCCAATATAGGTGTCCATGTCTTTATCTCCTCTTCCTGAAAGGTTTACAACGACTATCTGATCTGCATTAAACTTCACTTTTTCAAGTACGGCAATGGCATGTGCCGATTCAAGTGCAGGGATAATACCTTCGAGTCTGGTGGTTGTATATGCTGCCTCGAGGGCTTCATTGTCTTTAACAGGGATATAGGTTGCCCTGCCTGTTTTATGAAGATGCGCATGCAGCGGGCCAACTCCGGGATAGTCAAGTCCTGCTGAGATTGAATATGGTTCTGTTATCTGTCCATAATCATCCTGCATTAAAAGAATCCGGCTTCCGTGAAGTATGCCGGTTGTCCCTGTGGCCATTGTGGCTGCCGTTTCAGGAGTATCCTCTCCTTTACCGGCACCTTCGGCACCATACAGCTTTACTTCAGGGTTATCAATGAATTTGTAAAATGCCCCTGCTGCATTGCTTCCTCCGCCGACACAGGCAATGACAGCATCAGGGTAATCGCGCCCTGTCTTAACAACAAGCTGCTGCTGTATCTCTTCAGATATTACTGATTGGAAGTATGTTACCATTTCCGGATAGGGGTGGGGCCCAACAACTGAACCAATAATGTAATGAGTATCCAGAGGATGTGCTATCCAGTCACGGATAGCTTCGCTGGTGGCATCTTTCAGGGTCATGTTCCCGTTTGTCACCGGAACAACTGTTGCTCCCAGCATGCGCATTCGTTCAACATTCGGTGCCTGTCTCTTCACGTCGACAGCTCCCATATAAACAATGCATTCCAGACCTTTTAGTGCACATACGGTTGCCGTTGCAACACCATGTTGTCCTGCCCCGGTCTCTGCAATTATCCTTTTCTTCCCCATCCGTTCTGCCAGCAAAACCTGCCCCAGGGCATTATTTATCTTATGCGAGCCTGTATGATTCAGATCCTCACGCTTGAGAAAAACCCTGGTTCCATAACGGGCAGAGAGACGCGGGGCAAAATATAACGGTGAAGGCCTGCCGGCATAATCATTTAAAAGGGTGAAAAACTCTTTTTTAAATCTCTCATCATCCAATATCCCATGATAACACTCCGTGAGCTCGTCTATGTTCCGTTGCAGCATCTCAGGAATAAATGCGCCTCCAAATTCACCATAGAAACCTTTATCGTTTATTGAGTATCTGTTTTCCATTCTTGAATATTTTATCTCTTGTAAGAAATGAATTATTTTTCCCGTATCCTTAATTCCGGGCTTATCTTCAAAACCACTGTTAAGGTCTATACCTGCAAACATCTTATGCTTTATCTTTTTAATTTCTGCATGATCTTCAGGGGTTATGCCGCCACTTAATAGAAATGGCACCTTGCCGCTGTACCTGTTGAGAATGCCCCAATCAAACTTTTTACCATTGCCTCCATAATTATTCCCCCTGGTATCAAACAAAAAATATTTGGCACATTCTGAGTACTTATCCGTAAATGCGAAATCAAACATATCGTCAATATGAAAGGATTTAATGACTTTTATTCCCTTGTCTGAAAGCAGCTTACAAAACTCAGGGGTCTCATACCCGTGAAGCTGAACCATGTCCAGCTGGTAATACCGGACTGTTTTGCAGATGGATGAGATTTCTTCGTTGACGAAAACACCTGTCTTAACTACATATTGTGGTATTGTTTCAAGATCTGACGGAGAAAGGGTTTTATCAACATTTCTTGGTGATGACCCGTAGAATATGAAACCTAACATATCAGGTTTTGAGGTCAGTACTTCCGTAATGTTTTCTTTGTATTTATTGCCACAGACTTTAACAATCATTGCCTGATGTTTTTTAATTCTGAGATGAATTTCCTGCAACTTTCTGCCGGATCCTGACTTTTCATAAAGCTGCTTCCAATGAGAAAACCACTGAATCCAGCCTTTGATAGTTTTTTTACATCTTCAGGGCTTTTTATACCGCTTTCTGAGATCTTTAAAATACTATTTGACAGGTATCTGGCTATTTCAATGCTGTTTGTTATGTTTACCTCGAATGTCCTCAAATCCCTGTTGTTTATTCCGACAATATTTACTGACGGGCAAACGTGATCAATTTCATCACGTGAGTGAATTTCCAGAATAGATTCCATTCCAAGATCTTTGCACAGTTTTGACATCGATTCAACCTGTGAACATGAAAGGACTGATGCGATAAGGAGGATAACATCAGCACCCATTGCATTTGCTTCGTAGATCTGGTATTCATTTACTATGAAGTCCTTTTCAAGAATAGGGCATGTGTTATTCATTCTTGCTATCCTTAGATTTTCGAGTGAACCCCCGAAAAAGTGACTGTCAGTGAGAATGGAGAGTGCTGTGGCTCCGGCTGTGATGTAACCTCTTGTCACTTCCGCTACTCCTGAAAGATTGTTTATCACACCTGACGATGGCGATTTCGATTTATATTCAGCAATGATCCCACTGTTTTCTTTCTCCTTCAGAGCCTCACACAAAGAATATTTCCTGACCGGCCGGTCAAGGGATTTCATCAGGGAATCAAGAGGCACATGTTTTTTTCTTTCCAGTACTTCCCTCTTCTTGTAATCAATTATTTCAGAAAGAATTGTTTTCATGACCATTTATCAATTTAAGCTTATGAATTTTTTAAAAGCATCTTCAGCCTTACCGGATATAATTGTCTCATTGGCAATAGAGACACACTGTTTAAGATCTTTTTGAGGATACAGTACATTAAGTGCTGCTGCCGAATTTGCTATAACCACTGAATGCTGGGCTGGAGTGCCTTTGCCTTTAAGCACGTTTAAGAAGATGTCAGCTGAGTCTGTAATGGTTTTCCCGCCGTATATGTCATCCTTTTCAACATATGCCAATCCCAGTTCTTCCGGAATCACAAAGCGTTCTGACTGACGCGTTATAATATGGAATGGAGAGGTGAGCGATATCTCATCGTAGCCATCGTTACTATGAATAATCGCGTAAGGTATTTTCTCATTCTGGTAGACATAATTATAAAGTCTTGCCAGTTCGTGACTGAAGACTCCAATAAGCTGATTATGTGGCGAAGATGGATTTATCATCGGGCCAAGCATATTAAAAAATGTTTTTACTCCAAGCTGCCTTCGTATTCCTGCTACATTCTTCATTGCCGGGTTAAACAGCGGTGCATGCAGGAAACAGATCCCTGATTCATCCAGTTCTCTTTTTAGGGTTGTTTCATCATTTGTGAATTTATGGCCGAAGAATTCCATCATGTTTGATGATCCGCATATTGATGAAACGCCATAATTTCCATGCTTCACAACTTTTTCTCCTGCCCCTGCAAGCACAAATGCTGATAGTGTTGAGATATTAAAGGTATCAAACCCGTCTCCTCCTGTACCACAAACGTCAATAGTGTTATAACCGCCCAGATTTACACTGATGCACAGGTTACGCATTGCATCCCTGAAACCCTGAAGTTCATCGAGGCTGACAGGTCGCATCATGAAAATTGTCAGAAAGGCGGCGGTCTGCGATTCATTATATTGCCCCATGGCAATCTTTGTTAGAATCTCCTCCGATTCAGAGCGTGAAAGAGTCTGATGCTGACATAAACGGTTGAATATTGCTTTCATAAAATATTTACTTTAACAACATAGTGAACTTGAAAAAACATTAGGATCGCTGAATCTTTTGCTGTTTGAGGCAGGAAGCACCGGTGCTTCATATTCTGTTCTTCCTGACTTAAGCCAGTTGTGTAAAATCTGTTTCCCATTCTCAGTGAGAACTGACTCAGGGTGGAACTGGACTCCGCAAAGATCATAATCCCTGTGTCTGAGGCCCATAATGGTGCTTTTGCCATCCCTGGCTATCACTTTAAGACATGCCGGAAGGCTGTTTTCATCAACTATCCAGGAGTGATATCTACCGCCGCTAAAAGAATGAGGCATATCCCTGAATATAATGTCCCCGGGATCTTCCAAGAGTATCTCTGAAGCCACACCATGATATGTTTCAGTAAGGTTCATCAGCTTTCCGCCAAATACCTCTGCAATAGCCTGCATCCCAAGACATATGCCAATAATGCTTTTCGTGGGCGATAGCTTTGCAATCAGCTCCTTCAGAATGCCTGACTCATCAGGCATGCCGGGTCCCGGCGACAGAAGTATCCTGTCAAAAGCAGCAGCCTCAGACACCGTTATCTCATCATTTCGGGCAACAATA
>Ga0209098_1001324_pt1 | contig 24054 bp, 19 predicted proteins | sample AD_JPNHW1_MetaG_FD_184429 | JGI IMG/M metagenome (GOLD analysis project Ga0209098, IMG submission 184429) | Active sludge microbial communities of municipal wastewater-treating anaerobic digesters from Japan - AD_JPNHW1_MetaG (SPAdes) (version 2) | ecosystem: Engineered > Bioreactor > Anaerobic...
AAGTCAGGAGTCAGTTTCGATAGCTATCAAAATCAGAATGGCTTGCCGGAACATAAACAATCGCTCTTCGTAACTGCGAAGTCGATCCGGAAATCTCATACTCAGGGAATACAGCAATGTTTTCATTAGCTAAAAAATCCAATTGATCGGACTTCTGCCCGACAGTTAAACTTAGAAAACGCGTTGCATTCTTATCCATATTCTGACTTCTGACTTATGCCCCTGACACCTTGTTTAAAAAAAAGCTTTTGAAATTGATTTACTCGACTACTGAGTCATTGGCCATCCTTATTGAATCACTGGCCGGCAGTATTGTGCGGCAATCGTATGATTTAGAAATGGGAATCTTGGCTTTTTCAAAACGCTTCCTGTACCTCTTCATGCTTTCGTCTTTGAGCACTTTCTCCATGAACTTGCCATATACCGGCATGGCTGTTCTCAGTCCTTCACCTACATGTGATGTCTTGAAATGGATTGACCTGTCGTCGTTACCAACCCAGCAACCACCCACGAGGTTTGGAGTAACACCAATGAACCATCCGTCAGCATAGTCGTTTGAAGTTCCGGTCTTGCCACCGAAATCAGTGTCGAACCTGAAGATGTCATGCTCAAAAAGGCCCTGCGGCGTACCGCCCGGTTCAGTAAGGCCCGCCCTTAAAATAGTAGTCATAAGGAATGCATTCTCACTTGAAATCACCTGCTTGTGAGGTGGTTTATATTCATAAAGCACATTCCCGTTATTATCTTCGATGCGGGTGACCAGCACAGGGTCAACACGGTAACCATCATTCACAAAACCACAATAAGCCCCAACAATCTCAGCCAGCGACACATCACTGGAGCCGAGGCAAACTGCAGGCACATCAGCCAATTCCGACTGAATACCAAGTAGTTTTGCTCTTTCGATCACTTTTCGCCAGCCAATTTTTTCGGTAAGCTGAACGGCAATTGAATTAACCGAACGGGCAAAGGCATGTTTCAATGTCATTGAACCACTGTGACTTCGATCAACATTCTTAGGCTTCCACTCTTTTTCTTCTCCCTTTTCAATGTACTTAATCGAAACCGGTTTATCGGTCAATTTATCACAGGGACCAAAACCATTATCAAAAGCCGCCGAATACACAAATCCCTTGAAAAGCGATCCCGGCTGGCGTTTCGACTGGTTTACATGATCGAACTTGAAATAAGCATAATTGATGCCGCCTACCCAGGCTTTGACTTCACCGCTCGAAGGCTCCATGGCAATAAAACCGCACTGGAAAAACTTTTTGTAATGTTTGATAGAATCAATTGTACTGAGTGTGGTATCGCGAACACCGTTCCAGGTGAACACTTCCATCTTGTGCGGCTTCATCAGGTGATGTTTCAGCGTATCAGCATTCTGGCCATAGTTTAACATCGCACTCTTTATGGCCGGAACATCATCGGCAAGCCGCAGGAAATAGCCAAAATCTTCTTTCCCTTTTTCATCAATCCAGGGAACAACCACGGTTGATCCTCCGCGGTTGAATACCTGCTGTAGCCGGCGGATATGTTCGCCCATCGACTTCTCGGCATATTCCTGCATCTTCGAATCAATGGAAGTATAAATTTTCAATCCGTCGGTCCAGATATCGTGCCCTGTTTCGCGGCTCCATTGCTGCAATGAGCGGGCAACGGCATCGCGCAGGTACGAGGCGCCATCGTTCGACTTATTCCTTCGGTTAAATTTTACACCCAACGGAAGCATTTCGAGCGAATCTTTCTGCTTCTCATTTATATAGTTGTATCGCGAAAGCTGGCTTAGCACCTGGTTGCGGCGGGTCATGGCATTCTTCGGCCTTGAAACCGGGCTGTAGTAAGAAGGCGCCTTCAATATTCCAACCAGCAGTGCCGACTGCTGGATATTCAGCGTGTTTGGCCTGCAATCGAAAAAAGTGGATGAGGCTGAATTGATACCGAATGCCTTGCTGCCAAAATCCACTGTATTAAAATACATGGTGATGATGTCTTCCTTCGAATAATTGCTTTCGATTTTCAGCGCATTGATCCACTCTTTCATTTTATAAACAAGGGTACCGAAACCCGGAATCCTGCCTACCAAACCTGTAGAATAATCACTTCTTGTTTTGAAAAGGTTTTTTACAAGCTGCTGTGTAATGGTGCTGCCTCCCCGCCTGTCGCCCTGCACTGTTGACCAGAGCGCTGCAAACGTAGCTTTGAAATCAATCCCGTGATGGTTGTAAAACCTCACATCTTCGGTGGCTATTAACGCATTGACCAGGTTTGCCGGAAGGTCCTTGTATTCAACCGGGGTCCTGTCCTCGGTATAATATCGTCCAAGCAGCTTGCCGTCAGCCGAAATAAGCTCCGAAGTAATGCTCATCGGCGGGTTTTTCAGTTCCCTGATGTTTGGCGAGCCTCCGAATAATCCGAGGAAATTCACATCCACCATCAGGATAAACAGGATGAGCGAAGCAAAGAGATACATCGTAACAACCATTCCCCTTATCCAGAATGGAGTTCCTGCCGGTATCCTGAAAAAGTTCACCAGGGCTTTCCAGGCTCTCACGATGTAATCCCAGGCCATTGTTAAAAGTGAAAGTCTGTGTTTAGGGGTTTCTCCGGGCATATCGGATCCTGGTTGAGGTAAAGAGCTGCAAAGTTAGCCAATTTCCGTTTTGAATATTACAGCCTGAATACAGCTAAGAAATTATTCAAACCTATGATTATAAAGCACTTAACGATCATGTATCGTACTTTTGCAATGCCTTAAGCCTCGCAGCAAGCGGCGGATGTGAGTAATGAACATAAACATAAGCTGGATGCGGCTGCAGGTTTGTCAGGTTTTGAGAGGATAGTTTTTTCAAAGCTTCCTGAAGATCCTTGCTGCTCGATTTCGTCGCAGCAAATTCATCAGCCTGGAATTCATGCTTCCGCGAAATGATGTTCATTCCAATACTCAGTATTTCCGAAACAGGACTGTAAAGAATACCGAAAGCCAGCAGCCCCATGTGAAAGCCGGTTTCAGTTGAACCAAGTGATGCTGAGAGCAAAGGGCTGCTAACCAGCAATGAGAAGATGAATAAAAGCGCACCAGTTTGTAAAAAGTCGAGAATCATCCCTTTGGGTATGTGCTTCTTTTTGTAATGCCCGATTTCATGCGCCAGCACTGCAACCAGTTCACCCGTTGTGTGTTCCTTAATGAGAGTATCAAAGAGTACTATTTTCTTTTGCTTGCCAAATCCACTGAAATAAGCATTGCCCTTGGTCGATCGTTTCGAACCATCCATGGTATATACATTCCGGAGGCTGAACTCAGCTTTTACAGCAAACGACTCAATGGCATCACGCAATTCACCTTCTTCAAGCGGTGTGAGTTTATTAAAAAGAGGCAATATAAGCAAAGTATAGAAGTAGCTGATAAACAAGGTAAACAGCGAGATAACGCCCCACAAAATTAACCAGAAAAGGCTGCCGGTGCGTTCGTAAATCAGGACAATGAGCGACAACATCCCGCCCCCGATAATGACTGCCAGCAGCCATCCTTTGAGCTTATCAACGATGTATGTCCTGGGCTTTGTTGTATTGAAGCCAAACCGCTGCTCAATCACGAAAGTGTCATAAATATCGAAAGGTGTCGTAAGCAGGTCGGCAGCAAAACCAATAATTCCGAAAAACATGAGCGCCTGCATGATTGGTGACGAACTGATGCCTCGGACAAAATGGTCGAGAAAGGCAAAGCCGTTCAACAGGAGCATCGCCAAAATAAGAAGAAAAGAAAACGCCCCGGAAAATAGTCCAAAACGATAATTCACACGCTGGTAGTTTTGCTGTTCAAGGTATTTTCCAGGCTCATAAATACCCTCAAGAAAATCAGGAAGCTTCTTTCCTAACGTATTGAAATTCAGAAAATCCAGTACCAGGTCAAGCAGATATCCAAGTACTACTATTGCAATAATGAGTAAAAAAAGCAGCTCAGCCGTCATATTCTTTTACGAATCTTAATCAATTGAAAAACATTAATTTATTCCCCGAATGCTGAAGCGTCCCATGCACAATCTACTTCATCATTCATCATTTTACAGTGTGCCGAAGGACATTATTCGTTATTCGTTCCCGATAGCTATCGGGATCGTTATCCATTGTTCACCTGCCCCTTTCGCATAACCCTCCGCATGGCAGGTTATTCATTATTCGTTATTCGTTATTCGTTATTCGTTATTCGTTATTCCCTAGTATCCTCCGGCCCTTTTCCTTATAAACCATTCGGCAGCAAGCAACACAACAATAAGTGCAAGCACCCACCACAGGTTCACAAGTTCGGTAAAGCGTTTTTGAGAGTAGGCAACCGTTTTAATGTCATCACGATTGGCAAGAAATTCCTCAATTTTCGCCAGATCAGCCGGGTAAACCATCACGCCATCATGCCTTGCTGCCAAATTGTACATAAGGCTGTGATTGGCAACGGTATTAAGGGTCTCAACATTGATTGGCATCACGATGAAGGATCCCTTCTTCTGCATGGGTTTGTTATCGTAAACCACGCTTGCTTCATAATTATACCTTCCCGGGGTAAAACTGCCTGTGTTCAGCGTATATGCATTGGATGTGCGTGAAAATACAAACGGATAACTCTTATTCACCGAATCGGTAACAACGAGTTTCACCTCAGGCGTATTGTCCAGTTCGTAGCTTTCATTGTACAACTCAGCGTTAAAGCTCACCTGTTCATTCTCCAGGTAGCTTTTTTTATCGATGATCCTGAAACGGCTTTTATCTTCCTTTACCGCAAGGTACTGGATTATCTTCGAGATAAGTTCGTCGAAAGCCTTATGGTTGCCTGTTTTCATGAAACCCGCTATGCGCCAGCGCCAAACACCTTCGCCGGCAATTATTCCGGTTTTGGTGTCGATTCCCTGGTTGAATAACACAAGCGGCATTTGTGTTACAACTGACCCTATACGCTGATTCATAAGAACTTCCGAAGCTGTCGCCTGCTGAAACTGCCCGAAAGGAACCGAAAGCGGGGGCATATTGGCAACCATATTCCTGACTTCTTCGGGTAACGAAAAAAGCGGGAAATTATCATTTACCGAGGCATAAGCTTCATTGGCTGCCGTACTCGTGGCAATGATTGACAAACCTGTTTTTAACTGGTTGAAAGCAGCCAGGTTTGATTGTTTGCCCACAATATAAAGCACCGGAACGGAGGCGTTCCTGACTTTCTCGAGCAGCGATACGGCGGCATTGGCCATCGACGGTAACTGGTGAAGAACTACCAGGTCATATTGATGCAGGTCGCCGGGATCGTCGGCTGTCGTTAACTGAACAGCCTGGTAATTGGGATTTGTCTCGATGGCCTGGCGTAAGGCTGCAATATCAGGGTGCGGTGCGGCTGACAGGATAAGTATCTTCTGCCTGCCATCAAGAACATCAACAAAAACATCGTGTACGTTATTTGTTTGGCTTACCTCACCTTTGATGCCTGAAACCGATATCCTGTAACGGCGGGTTCCTGCTTCCGAAGCCTGAATTTTCACCTGGACAGTCCTGGTGAATTCAGCAGAAGTAACTGAAACAGGCTGAGAAAATAGCTTTGCTGATTTCTCATCAGTCACAGTGAGAGTAACTGATTGTCCCTCACACTGATAAGCTGATAAAGTAATTTCCAGCGGGAAATCATTTCCAAGGTACGCAATCTGATTGTAAACTACCCGGCTTATCAGCAAATCTTTGTGTTGATTGGTATCACCCAGGGCCACTGTCACCATAGGGTAAGAAGCGTTTTCTGAGGCAAAAAGCGGGTCAGCGCCACGGTTAACCAGCCCGTCGCCCGCTACGATGAGCGCAGCAACATTCCTGTTAGTATAACGCGTGGCAATCTCATCAAAAAGCTGTCCCATATCAGTTTGCTTCCCGCGAAAATCGCCGGCGATCCCAGGCTGCAGCTTATCAGAATAGCTGTATGTCTGAAGCTCATATTTCGCTGAAAGCTTATCGGCAAGTTTGCTCCATTGCTTAATGAACTCCCCGCGATAATATGCTGAATCTTTCGTCGTAATGATTGACTCTGAATTATCCAGCGCCATGATTACAACCGGCTTCTCAAGCCGCCGTGTGATTGTCTTGATCATTGGCGAAAGCAACAGGAAGGCGATCAGAGATACAGCAAATCCCCTTACCAGAGCGAGCACTTTTTGAGTTATAGGACTGTATTCGCTGTTTTTGTCTTTGAAATATAAAATGGCAGAAATCCCTGCTCCCGCTATCAGGCAAAATAAAACCAGCCACCATGGCAGTTCGGTTGTAAGGGAGAAATTCACGGTAATAAGCGAATAAAAAACAGTGCAAAGGTCGGGTATTTTTCAACTCCAGCCTATGCACTGCTGTATGTATGCGACATTTTCTGTGCCTGCAGCGAGAGCAGGTTATTGTTTCAGTTCGCTGAGCACCATCGACGAAGTGAGCTTGCCTTTCTTATCGTACGATTCGGTCTTCACCATGCCACCGCCTTGTGTCATCCATACGGCAGCGGTTGCGCTTATCTTGAAAAGCATTTTTGTGTCAACATTGTAAGTAACCTTGTAACATTCAAAAGTTCCGGCAGGCACTGTAACTGACTCTTTTGCTGCAACAACCCTGTTCGTAACGTCGATTGTCATGCTTAGTACCGTAACTCCCTGTGTGCCTGATGAAATTGAGTAGCTTGCATCAGGTAATGTCTGACCAACCGACAAATTTGAAGGGTATGACAATTCCGAACTGGTCACTTTTACGTCGGTGCCAAAAGTTGAAGCCATAGCCGGGTCCATCATGCTCGACATATCAACATAAAACTCCCCGTTTTCGCAGCGCATAAGGTACTCAACAGGTTTTGGCTGTTCTTTGCTGTTTTCGGTGGTAACCTCATTGCGTACCTTGTAAACATAAGCATTTCCCTCCCTGTAACTGTCGAGAAATGTTAACCGCGATGTACCGGTCAGTTTTCCTTTGCCGTCAAAGTTCTGGTAGCCAAGCACAGCTCCTTTGCTGAAATTGTAAAACCCGCAGTCCTGTGCCATCAAAAGAGCTGGAAATGCGGCGATCAAAATTGAAACTAGAATTTTTCTCATGGGTTAATTCGTTTGGTTAAAGTACAAATATACGAACAAGAAAGATCCTCCCATGAACAATTTATTATCATTTTTCTGGAGTTAAAATATTTTTTTATATTTAAGTATTTAGGTTCTTAATTTATTATATATTTGCATTGATTTAATCTAAATAATGATAATACGCGAAACTTTAGCATTTAATACTGATATTCAACCCATTAAAGAACAAATAATATGAGCGAGCTAATCAACAATTCAGCACAGCGCAAAGAATTACTCAAGCACATGATCCTGCAACTTCATGGTGGAGAGGCACCCGAAGCAGTGAGGCAGCAATTACTAAACCTCCTGAAAGGCATACCATACGATGAAGTTGTGGAAGTTGAACAGGAACTGATCAACGAAGGCCTGCCGGCTGAGGAAGTTCTGAAATTCTGCGATATTCATACACAGGTCCTCGACGGGCACATTGATCAGTCGGGAGCAAAACCGGTTCCGGCAGGCCATCCGGTTGACACCTTTAAAAAAGAAAACCGTGAACTCGAAAAAGTGTGTCTCAAACTGAATCTGCTCTTATCAACAGTACCGGCTGCTTCCGAAGCCGCCTTGCCCGGACTCATCACCGATCTCACGCAGATGTTTAACCTGCTCATGGATGTGGATAAGCATTACCGCCGAAAAGAAAACCTGCTTTTCCCGTTCCTTGAACAGCATGGTATCACCGGCCCTCCCAAAGTGATGTGGGGAAAGCATGACGAAGTACGCGAAATGCTGAAAGCTTCACTCGAAGCGCTCAAAACAGGAGGCGTCACTTTATCAGTACTTGAACAACTCTCCGACATGGTGCTCAAACCCGCTGCCAAAGCCATTACTGACATGATCATGAAAGAGGAGGAAATTCTTTTCCCCATGACTATGGATGAACTCACAGATGCTGAATGGTATAATATATACCTGCAAACCAATGAAATAGGTTACTGCCTGTACGACCCGAAAGAAGAATGGAATCCATCGGATGCAGCAATTTCGCAAACGCTCAAAGAGGCAACCGGCGATGGAACCGTAAGATTGCCAAGTGGCAGTTTCACACTTGATGAACTCACGGTATTGCTTAATACGTTACCTATAGACGTGACTTTTGTTGATCGCAACGATAAGGTAAAGTTCTTTACACAGGGCATGCATCGCATTTTCGACCGTAACCGCGCTATCCTCGGGCGCGATGTGCGCATGTGTCACCCGCCACACAGCGTGCATATCGTGGAGCAAATAATCTCAGATTTCAAAAGTGGCAAAGAAAGCAGTGCGCCTTTCTGGATTCAGATGGGTCCAAGGTTTATTTACATTAACTATTTCCCCTTACGCGATGCCGAAGGCAACTACCTGGGAACCATTGAGTTTTCGCAGGACCTTACTGAACTGCGCGCACTCGAAGGAGAACAGCGATTACTCTCGTACGGGAAATAACTCATCAGGAAACTGACTGAATTTCCTGGTTAAAAAGAATTCACAAGCCAGAAGTCAGCAGTCAACATCCTGGAGCCTGAAGTACCAGGTTTAGCTACCTATCGGGACTGACTTCTTACTTCCTGATTCTTAAAAAGCAAATATCTCTGAATAAAAATAGTGTCCAAAATACCTGTCAGTATGGAAATTACACCCATGACCAAAATCGGCGACCTTTTGAAGGAGTTTCCCGGCCTGGAAGAAACATTGATTGGCTTATCGCCAAAATACCAACTGCTGCGAAACCCGGTACTGAGAAAAACCATCGGGCGGGTAGCCACGTTGCAACAGGTATCGGTGGTGGGAAACATACCTCTCGAAACAATCATCAACACCCTGCGCGAAGCATCAGGACAAAAACAAACAACCATCAATATGAGCACTAACAATAATAACTCGCAGACTCCTGCATGGCTCGATCCTTTCAAAATAACCCAGCGTCTTGATGCCCGCGAAATGCTCTCACGCGGCGAGCATCCGCTGAACGAAGTGCTCAGTCGCACGCATAACATGGGAAGCGATGAGATATTTGAACTTATCACCGGCTTTATCCCGATGCCGCTGATTGAAAAAGTGAGTAATACAGGATTTGATTACTACATTGAGGAAGCGCCCGACGGCGAGGTGAGGACATACTTCTGCCGGAAAGTATAACCGGAAGGGTTTGTGATGCAAATTCTAAATCTGTAAAATAAATTGCTCTAAATCTGTAAAACAAATTGTTCAAAATCTGTAAAACAAGTCGTTCTAAATCTGTAAAACAATTTGTTCCAAATATGTAAAATATAATATTATGCCTATCTTTGCACTTCTCATTATTCATTGAAAAAAGATGGCATACATACATAGAATAATTGAAGATGAAATATCGGAAAAGTTGAATGCTTCGGGCGCTATCCTTATCAAAGGGCCTAAATATTGCGGAAAAACAGAAACTGCAAAACAATTTGCCAGAAGCATATTGGAAGTAGATAGGGACGAGCAGGTTCCTATCTACATGCAAACTCAGCCACAGCGGCTTTTGGAAGGAGAAACACCTCGCCTGATTGACGAATGGCAGGAAGAACCAAAACTATGGAATTATGTGCGCCACGAAATTGACAAACGGCAAAAACGCAACCAGTTTATACTTACCGGCTCATCCAATCCTGAAGAAAGCACAAAACTGCACAGCGGTGCCGGTCGTTTTACTATTGCTGAAATGAATACGATGTCGTGGCAAGAGTTGGGCTATTCATCCGGCAAAATTGAGATGTCGAAATTGCTGAAGGGCGAAACCAACGACATTGTTGACGACCGGTTAACTATTGAAGTGATTGCCGAACGAATGGTAAGAGGTGGTTTCCCGGCTGTTGCCGGATTGCCGATTAAAGATGCCATACTGATAAATCAGGCATATGTTGATTTGTTGGCAGAAGTTGATATGAGCAGGGTTTCCAATGTTAGAAGGACTCCCGGTAAAGTAAAACTATTGTTAAAATCGCTTTCGAGGAATGTAGCGACTTTGGTGGATAATTCAACCCTGGAGAAAGATATAAATAGTGTTGAAAATGCGGAATTGTCGCGTCCCACAATCATTGACTTTTTAGAGGCGCTGTCGCGATTGATGATTTTTGTTGAACAGCCGCCATTTAATCCGCATATTCGTTCGTCGGCTTCGCTCAGAAAATCGGCAAAGCGCCATCTGTGCGATGTTTCGCTGCCAATATCCATTTTAGGATTAGATACGGAAGCCATTCTTACTGATATAAAATTTATGGGCTTTCTTTTTGAAACGCTTGTTTTTCACGATATTAAAGTATATGCACAAGCTAACGATGCAAAAGTATATCATTACCGGGATTCAAGCGGATTGGAAGTTGATGCCATTGTGCAGAAGCGAAATGGCGATTATGCCGCCTTTGAAATAAAACTCGGAATAGGACAGATTGATGAAGCCGCCACGAATCTTAACAAGTTTGTTTCCATTCTAGATACCGGCAAGACACAAGTGCCCAAATCTTTGAACGTTATCACAGGTACCGGAATGAGCCACACACGAGCCGACGGAATAAACGTGATTTCCCTTGCAAGCCTGGGAAAATAAGTACTTAGCAAAAATCAGATGAACAAGATTACTAAAGCGATAAGCGCCATTCGAAATATCATCAGCAAGCCTTACCTGCTTAACCTTGTGCTCGATGATAACGAAGTGAGGAAACGGGCAGTTTCAGGAAAATATAATGGCCTGGAATGTTTCCCGCAACTACCTCTGAACCAGGTAACCGGAACTTCTGCAATGACTATAAATCCGTTTGCTTTTGGTGATGGCGGCTCCCTACCGACCGACCTGGCTTTGCTCAAAGCCCTGGCAGCCAGGTTCCCCCGGTGCAGCTATTTCGAAATAGGCACATGGCGCGGCGAAAGCGTTGCCAATGTAGCCTCAATAGCGCATGAATGTTTCACCATGGACCTGCCCGATGCTGAAAAGCGTATTCTTGGTTACGACGACGAATACATCTCGCAACATGCAGTTCTGTCGAAGCATTTGCCCAATGTCACCCACCTGAAAGCCAACAGCCGGAGTTTCGACTTCTCCTCGCTGAACCGGAAGTTCGACCTTGTCTTTATCGACGGCGATCATCATTATGAAAGTGTTTTAAACGACACTCAAAAGATTTTTAAGCACCTCGTCCACGACAACAGCATCGTGGTCTGGCACGATTATGCCTTTAATCCCGAAAAAGTTCGCTATGAAGTAATGGCTGCCATTCTCGATGGCTGTCAGCCTGAATTTCACGGCCATTTGTACCATGTGGGTAATACTATGTGCGCGGTGTATTGGAAGAATGCAATTGCTCTCAGAACACAAGAACCGCAAATATTTGAAGTAACGTTGAAAATATTGTAATATATTGTTATTGAGATATTTAATATATTCACCGGATTAGCTTTCGGTTGAAAAGCATAGTTTTTCCTTCTCTTCTGCCGAAAATAGTGATTTACGGCTTATATTTGATTTCTGACTGGCCGAAATCAATTAATTCCTAATTCAAAATAAATTATGTATTTGATTATCAATATATTAGCCTTTGTTCGGTCATGTCCGAGCTTCAGCTATCCTTCAAAAATTATTGCAAGGTTTCTGCACCTGTTACCTATAGTAGCACTATCATTAAACGCCGCATCACAAAATGTAGTATCAGGAAGCTTGCTTAGCGTCCCATCAAACACGACACCAACAGAAGCAAGAGTCACATTCACAAACCTTTCAACACAAGAAAAATATTCTAAATTTACAACAGATGGAAACTTCTCAATAAGCATGCCGACAGGAAATTACAGAAGAGAATTCTTCAAAGCAGGAGATTATTATGTAATGGACACGATAGCAATAAACTCATCTCAGACAATGAACATGAAACTAATAGAAGACATACCAGTACAATCGACTGTATATCAAGGACTCGGATTTAGTTTATTGAAGATAATGAAATTTTTAACTTCAACGGATGACCAAAATCCAAGCGGTACTATTCTTCATAGAGCTAATCTAGGAACTGATGGCAAGATGAGAATATATCCAAGAAATTATAGTGCAACAGATCCAGTATCGATGCCACAGAGTTTAAGACCTTATTATGATCAATCGATAGCAGACATAACATCAAAGACAAATAGCATAGTATCATTTCGCGAAGAACAAACAGATAGCATAGCAGGAACATCATGCATATACCCGACAAATGCAAACATGCCCGTGCTGGGTGCATTAGGATTCACAGAACCCGGCGAAGATCATTCAATATGTTATTTTAATAGACAATTATTACCAGGTGCATCAAATAATTTAAAAGTTAGTACCTTTGACAGAGAATTCTTAAGAGCATTATTACTACAATCAAACTCAATCGATCCATCATATATAATGTAAACGCAGGGCGCGAGCAGTGGCACAGTACATCCAGACGAGGGAAACATATTAAGAATAATGTACAATCTAGACCAGCATACAGACATGCACAAGCATAGGGATCAAGTGATAACAGCAGTACCAAATACAGCGCCGCAAACATTCACATTCACAAGTCCAACAAACGGATCAACTGCAACATACGTAGGAGCAAACTTGCAGATAGTATTCACACCATCACAAGCAAAAGATTCAGATGGAGATATACTGACAAGAAATATACACGTAGCAGGTCCGACATTAGATACGATAATATATCATACTGGAACATCAGGAATGATAACAATACCATCAAGCAGGCTTCAATCAAATTCAACATATACAATCGATGGTACAATAACAGACGGGATAGTTATAGTTCCAGCAGCTAATACTGTAACATTTCTAACACCAATGTCAATACCAGGGCCTAATAATTTTACTCAGCCTGCAAATAATGCAACAGGCGTTCTTCGGCCCGTAGTATTTACTTGGACAACATCACAGAATGCAACACAATACGAATTGATGATAATGCAGGGTGCAACAACAGTTAAGGACACAATAATATCTGGCTTAACTGCTACGATTCCAGGACTTAATGCCATAACAACGTACACATCAAAAATTCGAGGGCAAAACACTGCAGGAAGTGGTGATTGGTCTCCTATAATAACATTCCAGACAGCAGATGTAATTCCAGGGTCTAATAATTTTACTCAGCCCGCAAATAATGCAACAGGCGTTCCAAGGCCCGTATTCTTTGAATGGACGCAATCTCAGAATGCTACGCATTACGAATTATTAATAATGCAAAATGGTAGTACCGTCAAGGATACTACAATATATGGTCTAACGGCTACGATTCCAGGGCTTGAAGCTATAACACAATACGAGGCAAAAGTTCGTGGACAAAACACATCAGGCAATAGTTCATGGTCGCCAATAGTATTATTCGAAACAGAAGACTTGATGCCAGGATACACAGAAATAACAAAACCAGCAAACAATGCTACAAATGTATTATACCCAGTATTATTCGAGTGGACACAATCTCAGAATGCTACGCATTACGAATTATTGATTACGCAGAATGGTAGTACCGTCAAGGATACTACAATATATGGTCTAACAGCAACAATTCCAGGATTATTCCCGAACACAGAATACGATGCAAAAGTTCGTGGCCAGACAACAATAGATGGTGATTGGTCATCAAATACACATTTCAAGACTATAGATGATGTAGGCGTAGAAAATCCAGTCAAGAAAGAATTAAGCGTATATCCAAATCCATTTACGGATTATATCAATCTAAAGACTACAACAGAAAATCCGCTAACGCTAGATATAGAAATATATGATATGTCAGGAAAACTGCAAGAGAATCTGCATGAGAACCTTTATGGTTTAACAGATACAAGATTTGATGTGTCAAGATTAACTCCTGGGATGTATATAATGAATATACATGCAAAGACTAATAGTGTAAGCAGGATGTTCTATCACATACAATTGATTAAAAAATAGAAATACAAATACACACGACAAATCGATCTAACGTACTAAGAAACTGATAAACATGATCTACATACCTCCTAAACCTTGTGTTCGGCCATGTCCGAACAGATTGTAATTATTTGTTTTTCAATCTTTTATATTTAATTAATTCGCATAACGGACAAACTTCAGACAAAGCCATCATAATATCTCATACAAAAACGTTAAAAAACAACTATTCAGTAATGAAATAAATTATTATCTGGTAATGAATAATTTTACTAATTTTTATTAATTAACAGTTAATGATTGTATATTTGCACAAAACCATAACCGATGAAAGAAACGCTGCTACAAATAGCCTACTCCCAGAAAGAAAGGCTTTCGGCCAAGCCCGGCCTCGTGGAACGTGAAATGATGGCTGCGGCGCGCAAAACCCTGCACACCGATAACCGCATCCTCGTAATAACCGGCATGAGGCGTACCGGCAAGTCAACACTCCTGCAGCAACTCATGGGTGAAGTTGAAAACTACTGCTATTTCAATTTTGAAGATGAAAGATTGATGGATTTAAGGGTTGAACATTTTGGCGACCTCGAGGAAGCGCTCATCGAGGTGTATGGCCCATCGGCTTACTGGTTTTTCGACGAAATCCAGAATATCAGCAATTTCGAAACAGCAGTCAGGCGGATGCAGGATGACGGTAAAAAAATCATACTTACAGGTTCCAATGCATCGCTGCTGAGCATGGAGTTTGGGACAAAACTCACCGGGCGATACAAGCAGATAGAGTTGTTTCCGTTTTCGTTTGCCGAATACCTCAATTTCATGAAAGTGGAGTTCAGCAACAAGCATTTTTACTTGCCCGAATCGAAAGTGATGCTCCGTAATCATTTTTCGCAATGGATGGAAAAAGGCGGCCTCCCCGAATACCTTCTGTACAATGACCTGGAGTATGTAAAAACCCTGTTCGACAATATATTATACCGCGATATCATAGTACACTATGGGATCAGGCGGCATCGCGAGTTCAGGGAACTGGTGCAACTGCTGGTCAGCAATCTTACCCTGCCGGTTACATACAACTCACTCATGAAGGCTGTCGGCTTTTCAAATGCCGATACCATAAAGGAACATCTTGCTTACCTGGGCAATGCCTATGCTTTTTATGAGCTATTCCGATACAATGACTCGTTGAGAAAGCAAATGGCAAATCCGCGGAAAGTGTATGTTAACGATCTGGCATTTCATACGCTGATCGGTTTCAACAACTCGCAAAATCTCGGTCGCAGGCTCGAAAACGTAATCTATATGTCGCTGAAGAGAAAATACACTGATTTATACTCCTTCAAAGGCAATCATGAGTGTGATTTTGTGGTGAAGGACCGGCAACTCGGCAACTTCGCCATACAGGCTTGCCATGCCGTGAATGCGGAGAATGAGCCGAGAGAAGCCGGTGGCCTGGTTGAAGCCATTCAATCGCTAAACCTGACATACGGGTTAATCATCACGTTCGACCAGGAATTCGACCTGCAGTATGGCGGTTACAGCATTACTGTTGTGCCTGCCTGGAAATGGATGCTTACAGAACAATAACCATGAAGTTGTTTTAAAACAAGTTATAGCATGACAATTGATGGAGCAATTTCGTAATTTGCCGGTTGAAATTGATATTTTATTTAATATGCCAAATATTATTAGTTATTTTTGTTCGTTATATCAAACAAAATGGAAAAAGATATCATAAAAAAAATAATCATCGAGAATCAGCAGCGGATTCCCGGCCTTCCGGTATTGAAGCGTGATTATTCGGCAGAGCCCTCAGCCAATTATATCATCACAGGCCAGCGCCGGGCTGGTAAAACATGGTTTATTTTCAGCATCCTGCAGGATATGATTGCGGCAGGACTACCCTCAGAGGCTGTTCTGCACATCAATTTTGAAGACGAAAGGCTGATTGGAACAGGTGTGAATGATCTTGAAACCATAATGGAAAGCTACTTTGAATTGTTCACGCATACCCCGGTGATCTTTCTCGATGAAATACAAAACATTGAAGGCTGGCAGAAATTTGCCCGCCGCCTCGCCGACCAGGGTTACAGGGTTTATATCACGGGGAGCAATTCGCAGATGCTGAGCGGTGAAATGGCTTCAACCCTTGGCGGCAGGTTCCTGGTAAAGGAAATCGGCACACTCACCTTCAGCGAGTATTTACGGTTTAACGAGCTGAAGGTTGAAGACAATATAGCATACTCGCAGCAAAGGTTCGAAGTGATACGTTTGTTCGGGCAGTATCTCACGTTTGGCGGGTTCCCCGAGATAACGAAGTTTACCGATAAAAAAGAGTACCTGAGCAGCCTGTTTCAGAAAGTATTCCTCGGTGATATAATCGCCCGCAACCAGGTGAGAAATGCCAATGCATTGCGCATACTTGTGAAGAAGCTCGCCGAAAGCACCATGGACGAGGTTTCGTATAATCGTATGCGGAATATAATTTCATCCACAGGGTTGCAGGTGGCAACTACCACAGTAATTGAATACGTTAAAATGCTTGAATACAGCTACCTGATCAGTCCGCTGGAGAATTACAATGCAAAGATCACGGAACGCGAATCAAAGAAGAAATACTATTTCAGCGATACCGGACTGTTAGCGCTTTTCCTGATCGATCCGCCGTCATTTCAGCTTGAAACGCTTGTTTTCAACAGCCTTAAGAGAAAACACGGTGCCGATCTGCATTATTTCAGAAATGGTTACGAGACTGATTTTATCGTCCCTGGCAAACTTATCGTGCAAGCTTGCTACTCCATACAGGATGCCGCTACACGCTCCCGGGAACTTACAGCGATTATTAAAACCGGCAATAAATTTGAAACTGCCGAAAAACTGATTGTCACCTTTGACACTGAAGAGATCATACAGGAAGGCAATGAAGAAATCAAGGCAATTCCTGCATGGAAATGGTTAATGAATAATTTTTAAACCTTCACAATACTACAGCCATGACCGAAACCACACCCAAAGGCAAAGACCTCGTAGCTTTGATACGCATCGCCGACCTTGAAGAATCGCCGTACCAGGCCCGTTTTGAGGCGCTCACACCCATGCTTGGTAAAACAGCCAAACAGCAGGATATTGATGAGCTGGCAGCCAGTATTGGCGAAACCGGGCTCATGCAACCCATCATCGTCCGCCCTCTAGAAAATGGCAAATACGAGATCATCGACGGCCATCGCCGCATGAAAGCTATGCTCAAGCTGGGTCGCGGGCAAATAATGGCTATCATCAAAGATGTGACGGAACGCGAAGCCCAGGTGATGCATGTGGTAGGTAACCTCCAGCGCAAAAACCTGAAACCCGTTGAAGCAGCGCTCACTTACCAGAAAATGCTCGACACAGGCATCTTCAGGGACAAGCGCGAACTCAGCAAAGCCATTGGTAAAGACGAAACCTATGTTGGCGACCTGCTTTCGACACTACAGCTCGACCCGCGCATAATTGAAGACCTGGCACAGAACAACCTTATAAAAGACCTGAGAATACTTCGTTTGATAAGGCTTTATGCTCCCCTGGACAAAGAAGGGAGGTCGGATGCGCAGTGGGAGCTTTACCGCAAAGTACTGTATTCAAAAATGAGCCGCAAAGAACTTTCGGTTCTGGTTCGAAAACCGGTGAATAATCCTGTGTTGCGTTCATGGAAAATGAAAACCGCCTCCCGCACCGTCACCATCAACCTAAACACCGGCATACTCGATACAGTAAAAAAAGAAAAGCTGATGCAACTGATCGCTGAAAAAATGAAAGAGATCAGTGATTCGTTGTGATCCGGCCGGTCAGATATAATCAGGATTTCGGTACTAATGCGGAAAGCATCGCTTTCCAATCGCTCTTCTTAGGAATCATTTCCTTGTACCAATCCTTGTATTCTGCTGAAAAGAACCACAGGAATAGCATGCTTGTGAACAGGTAAGAAACTGATGTGGCGATTCCGGCCCCGCTGAACGAGAATAATGGTATGAGAATAAAATAGAGAGTAGCTGAGACAGCCAGTCCGGCAGTGGAAATGATCGTATTGCGGTAATAACGGCCGGTTCCTGAAAAATAATGCCCGATGATAATGGCAATATTGTAAACTACCACACCGGGAGCCAGTGTCCATATCACCGGTTTGACACCCTCAAACCCTTCACCAAAAATCCATGCGTAAGTCCCTGCCGGTATAAGCAGCAGCGGTATCACAAGGAAAAAACTCATTAACAGGCAGATAGCTGTGATCTTAATGGACAACCGCGCCGACTCATCACGGTTTTGCGTATTGCTTACCTTTGAATATTGAACCAGGGCCATACTCTTGGCTACCAGCCATATAGATTCAGCAATTGAAATGCCATTGCTGAAAACGCCCAGCGCAGCAGCACCTTTGTATTCTTCAAGCACGTAATAACTCAGCCTGAAACTGAGTAACTGCGTTATATGGGCCGCCTGGTTCTGAGCACCCAGCCTGAACATCTCTCGTATCACCGGCTTATATTCGATTGATGATTTCACCTTAGTCAGCTCAATGCATTGCACTAAATATATTGTGCTGATTATAAAGCATATACCAAGCGAGATGTATAATGACCAAATGTACACTTCAACCGTGCGATAACCGGTAAAAAGGAAGAAAGCCAGTAAGCTAAGCACAAGCAACAGCGACTGGAAAAGTACCAGAAAATTCGATTTGTCGATTTGTTCTTTCCCGAGCAATATATTTGAGTGAATGCTTACAATTGAATTGATAACCGCCAGAAGGCAGATATGAAGGACAAACTCGCTGCCGACAAGGTTTGTTGAAATCAGCACAACATATGATAACAGACTCATAATGAGTGTCCACACATACGATGGAATCAGTAAAAGTGTAGCCTTAAACCTGGGTGTGAGGTACACGAGTGTTGCCCCTCCAACGAAGTTTGCGAAGATGAGTATGAAACTGATTGTTGTAAGAATGATGCTTTGCGTACCTTTTCCCTCAGGCCCCAGGTATTGCGACAGAAGCACAGCGATCGCCAGGTTGATGACAGCCGCAAACGACCTGATTCCCAAAGTACTTATCAGCTTTTTAATCATGGATCAGTCATTGGTATTTTTCTTCCGGGCAAGCACATCCTGGTAAACTGCAGCTATCTGGTTGCCAATTACTTCGTTGCTGAAATTATCGATGGCGTATTTCCTGATGGATTCAGGGTTGTAACGGCCATGATGGTCAATCAGGTCTTCAATCGCTGAAAGCAGGGCATCTTCATCTTCCGACTTTACCAGCAATCCCTGTTCCTCATGGATATATTCTGCAATTCCTCCGACATGAGTAGAAATAAAAGGAACTCCGCAGGCGAAGCTTTCGGGAATTACCACGGGAAAATTTTCATACCGGCTGAACATCACCTGGAAATCAGCTTGTTGCATAAGTCTTGCCAGCTCTTCATTTTCTTTCAGGCCGGTGAAATCCACCATTGTACCAGACAGCCCAAGAGATTGCGCATAGGCAACTATTTTCTCAAAATCGATCCCCTCTCCCACCATCGTACAATGCCAGTCAGTACGCTTTTCGGACAGTCTTTTTAATACGCTGAGAATCCCTGTAATATTTTTCTGGCGGTCGTCGAAACAGGAAACATGGAGGATCGAAGCCTGCGGCCTGCCTTCGTTTGAATGATCAGGAACAAATAAAGAAGTGTCAACAACATTAGGAATTACCCGGTAATTATCATTCGTCAGCCCGTGCGAAATCATGGCGTTCTTCAGGTTTTCGGTGACAGGCATCACAGCCGATGCATGCCTGACCACCGTGCGTGTAAGCAGTTTTCTGAACAATCCGTTGAAATTATCCATCCCGGGCAAATAGCGTGTCCAGTGCTCGGTTATTACATAGGGAATACCTGTTAACCATTTGTAAACCAATGCAATTACACCAAGTCGGGTGAGAACATTAACATGAATAATATCAGGCTGGCCAACTTCTTTGCTGATAAGGCGAAATCCCGCAATATGTGCCCTGAAGAACCTGATCAGGTTGATGATTGATGCCAGAATTCCAGGTTTGCAATTGCTTGCTTTGCAGTAAACAGTCAGTTCATGGATTCCTGAGTCATTGGAACGTAAAACTTCGAACTTTTGCTGCTGACCGGAAGGTGAAAGATGCACATAAAGCACCGAAACGTTGTATTTTACTGATACTGAAAGTGCATGACGGCGGATAAAAAGGCCGGGCATCGGGTCGTAACGGTTTGGATACCAACGAGGCAGGAAGAGTACATTTTTGCGCCGGTCCATCAATTCAAAGTCTGGGTGTAGGGTTGTCCAAAAATAAAAAAAATCATAAAAGGAGCTCCTGATTAAAAGGCTTCAGAAATAATAACGAATTTTGCCCGTTCAAAATTTCAACCAACAGAAATGACTCGCAATAAAAATAACCTCATACTTTTTCTTATTCTGATCCTGCTGATCCCGACATTATCAGTTGCCCAGCAAAATCTTCCGTTCACCGTTAAATGGCGTTCGGTGAGAGAGGTAAAAGAACTGCAGCAGAAAGCTACACGGCCGATACTCATCCTGTTTTACGACCCGGCTGATGACTCGTCGAAGATGTATATTCAAAACACTTTCAGCCAGCGAACCGTTGTAGGTTATGTAAATTCGGCATTTTACGCGATTAAGTTCGACGTAACTACCGACTCAGTCATTGACTATTTTGACAATAATACCTATACCAAAAAGCCCGGCAGCCGCTATCATGACCTGGTGATGAAACTTACCGGTGACAAACCAGCCTTACCAACTTTGGTAGTTTACAACCGCAACGCGAAAGGTTATACTTTCTCAGGTTACCGCAACCCTGACGACATGGTATGCATACTCACATACATTGCTGAAAACGTTGACCTGACGACTGAATTCAATGTTTGGGCCAAAGAGTTCAGTAATACTTATTTCCCTGAAAAGGATACCGCTGAAAATCCTGCCGGCATAAACTGGATGTCGCTCAAAGATGCATTGGCAGCCAGCAAGGAGAACCCGAAATACATGTACATTAACTGGTACACGACCTGGAGCACTCCCTGTAACGTAATGATGCACAATGCTTTCTCTGACAAGTACATTGCCCGGTTCATGAATGAATATTTTTATTGTGTGCGGCTTGATGCCCAAACGATGGATACTCTTTACTGGGGCAAACAATATTATAACGAAAACAAGCCTCATCATTATCACCAGATGGTACTGGCGATGCTGGAAGGTAAATTATTTTTCCCTGCTCACATTTTCTTCGACAAGGAAGGGCAGATCATACAGCATGACCAGGTTTTCGTCAGCAAACCTGACTTTTATATGCTTGCCAATTTTATTGCAACCGGCTCATATAAAACCATGAAAGTGAACGAATACCGGAAATCATTTTTTGAGCCGCCCAAAAACGAAGAGTCTCAAATTAAACACTAGCTTTCTTTTCCATCAGGAGATGATTGACAGCTTTAATAGCGAGTTGTAACCTGTTATCGCCTGTGCCATTGACAATTACATATGGCAGCCCGTTTTTCTCAAGTTCCGATTTATACAATTCAAAAAGGAACCCGCGCTTTTGAGGATGCTCTCTCAAGGGATCATACTCCCAGGGCAAATCGATATCGCATAACAGGTATAAATCATACCGGTGACTCTTTACCAACGAATTTATGTAGCGGTGGCAACGGCCATACTTAACCATACACCATATCCTGGTCACAATGGACTCGGTGTCGCAAAACAACAACTGGCCTTCAGCGAGGTTTACTGCCGCAGAGTTTTCTGACAAAAGCTGGCCTTTGGCAATTTCGAGGATATCATGATAAATATAAGGCCTGCCGATTTTATCGAGGTATTCGCGGGCATATTCCTTCACCCATAGCGTGTTATAATGCCGTGCCAGATGCATAGCGAGCCACGACTTTCCGGTGGATTCAGGCCCGGTTATGGCGATCCTTATCAACTGTTTTTCAGCTTTTTCTTCCATTCGATGTATCCCGATATAGCCAGCGCAGTAAACACAACATATTGGAATCCTGTAAATACCAGGCCTTTATAGGCGAATAAGGGTATTACCAGTATATCACCGGCAATCCATGCAAGCCAGTTTTCTATTTTCTTCCGGGCCATCAGCCACATGCCGATGATAAAAAGGGCTGTTGTAAATGAATCAAACATCGGTACAGTGCTCGGCGTATAATTATCCAGAATAAACCAAAGCAGCCCGAAAAACCCTAAAATAAGGGCAACATTATAAACCCATTGCCAGGTTGTAAGCCTGCTGACCGGCACATGACGGCTGTTTTCATCGCGGCGGCTCCAGTTGTACCAGCCGTAAACACTCATGATGAAATAAAAAACATTGATGCCCATATCAGCAAACAGCCCGGCAGAAAAACACAAATAGACATAAATCAGCACGTTTACAATTCCTGTCGGGTAGGTCCAAATGTTCTCGTTACGGGCAAAAAACACACTGAGTATTCCGAGTATTACGGCTACAAATTCGAGCCAGGTTGTTGCCAGCAATCCCTGGTAGAGTGAATCGATAATGGTAAGGATATTCAAGCGGTAGAAGATTATCAGTATCGCAAAAGTACGATTAGTGCCGGATTAATAAAGGAATAGCATACCGAAATGTATTACTTTTGGCGACAGTTTACCACGCATTATGAGAACCAAACGCCTGCCGGTTTTACTTTTTATTGTACTGGGTTTCATTGTTTCGAGCTGCCTCACCTGCGAAAAGAAGGAATATATTTTCGAACTCTCAGGTCCCGAGTCAGGAAAGCTCACGATACGATTTATCAATATTTTTTCAAACAGTCTAGACTCAGCCGGCGAAATACAGTCCGATTATGATGAACTGATGAACATGTGGTTTGCCGGCGAAAAGATCGAACGCGACTATCCTATGGCCCGCAAGTTCAGGAAGCGGCTGTATGAAGCCAACGGGCAACTGTGCGGCGAGATATCGATGGAGTTCAGCACGCTGAAATCAGTGAGGCTTTACAGGTACGATCTAGGTTCACCTTATATGATCAACACGACTACTATGCCCGACGACGGTGAAGTTTTTCAGAGTTCAAACGGTGAGTTTGGCGGCGATTTTATGCCGGTCGTTTTTTGGAGGCCTGAAAATAAAACACTTAGACTGGTAACCACCATAGCCAAACCCGACACTTCGTGTGTGAGCCTGCTTGACACCTGGAGAGCGAATACAAAAAAACGGTAAACTATCTGGCTGCTGCCACCTCCTCAGCCAATAATCTCACATTCAGCCCTTCAAAGTTACCTGAACTCATCATCAGGAGATTCCTGTTTTTCCAATTCTGTTTCAGCAGTTTCTCCCTCAGTTTGGCGGAATCAGTAAATACCTGGAGTTTGGTGTTGTTAAAAGCAAATTCGATGTCAAGCGCCGAAAGCGCCGGGAGTTTCTTTAATTCAAGCGCATGATGGCTGAAAAACACGATGGCTTCATCGGATTCGTTCATTGAGTCACGGTACTGGTAGAGGAAATCTTTATTCAGGCTGCTGTATGTATGCAGTTCAAAACATGCCGTGAGTTTCCTGCCGGGATATTGCTCCTTGGCAGCATTGATCGTCGCTTTCAGTTTAGACGGAGCATGGGCAAAATCGCGGAAAACGCTTGTTGTACCGTTGGATTGAAGCAGTTCTAGGCGGTTATTGGCTCCTTTATAAGATGCGATTGCGCTGTAAAATGTATGATCATCCACTCCCAGCAAATTACAAACATTTCTGGCTCCTTCAATATTCATCAGGTTGTGACGGCCGAAAACCTGCAACCTGAAATCTCCGCAAGTGGTCTGAAGAATGGTAACACCATCTTCAACAATAAATTCCGGAATACCGTAAGCAATCTTCCTTACATTTCCGGGCGTTTCGGCAGCCACTTTCACAACCATTTCATCCTCAGCGCAGTAAACCAATGCACCGCCCTCAGGAACTAACCCGGCAAATATCCTGAACTGC
>Ga0209098_1001326_pt1 | contig 24051 bp, 19 predicted proteins | sample AD_JPNHW1_MetaG_FD_184429 | JGI IMG/M metagenome (GOLD analysis project Ga0209098, IMG submission 184429) | Active sludge microbial communities of municipal wastewater-treating anaerobic digesters from Japan - AD_JPNHW1_MetaG (SPAdes) (version 2) | ecosystem: Engineered > Bioreactor > Anaerobic...
ACAATCTGAGACGGCCTTTGTTTCGTGGGTTGCGCGGGGATTACTTTTTGATAAAGGCTTTCACGGCGCGGATCCCGTTTGTTTCGGTTGTTAAATAGTACATCCCGGGTGTCAGCCGGCTGCAGGAGATGGTGACCGGCACGGCGGGTTGGAGGGCGACGTTGCTTGAAGCGAGGGTACGCCCCGCGATATCGGTAATGGTGATGCGACAGGAAGTGGCGGATGTGTAAGTGACGACGTTTACTTCGTCGCTCACGGGGTTCGGGTAGAGGGTAAATCCGGCTGTCTGCCTGCCTTCAGCGATGGCGGAAGGGATGGGGCGGTAGTCGACGGCGATGACTTCGGTGGAGATGCCGGTGGAGTACGCGGTTACCGAATCTCCGGTCAGGGTGGAAACCAGGCAGTGGCCGTCTGTAAGGTAATCGCCGATATTGGCGTAGATCCGGCCGTTGATGGTGTCGATGGCGGCTGAGAGAATATAGCGATAGGAAGCCGATCCCGGATCGGGGACGATAGCGGTGCCGGCGACTGTCAGGGTATTCAGGTCGATGCTGCCGATGCCGTTGTCCAGGATGAGATACAACAAGCCGCCGTTGATGCCGGCTCCGGCGCCGACGGTATGCGGCACGATCACGTTGTTATAGCTCCGGGTTTCGGGGTTGTACACGGTGATGCTGCCTGTTCCGGTCACGCCGTAAGGAGTTTCGTTCACAGAAACCACGTTGCCGGCGTAGAGGTAGAGGTTCGATATCCCCACGGCTTCGGGACCGAAATCCGCCTCTGTCACCAGGGACCAGTCCAACGGGTTGATGACCGCCAGTTTGCCGCTGGTGCCGGCCCAGCCTCCGTTCACGGCCACATACACGGTATCGTTTACCTCCACGATGCCGCCGCCATCGCCCGAGATGCCGCTCACCTGTGCGATCACTCCGAGGGTCGCCGTATCCCTGACTTCCACGAAATGATTCACGATGGGATACTGTTTCGAGACCACCAGTTTACCGTCGATCACGGCCAGTTGACACAAGCCGGAGTCAGCGACGGCCATGACGGGCTGCATCGTGTTCAGGTCGTATTTCACGATAGAATCTCCGGCAGCGATAAAAGCGGTCTTCCCGGCACAAGTCATGGCCTGAGCCGATTGCGTCAGGATCGTCCCTGCCGGGGTGACCGTGTTGTTCAGCGGGTCGTACGATTGGATGGTCACGAAGTCGCTGAACGGGGGTGCATATTCGTATGTCCCCGAATTAACCGTGATGATTTGTTTGGTGTAGGCCGCAGATTGTGCCATAACCAAGTTTCCTCCTGACAATCCTGCAACAAAGACTGCCATGAAAAGCAACTTTTCTGTCTTCATAAAAGAAAGAATTGAAATGAATAAAAACATTGTCTATTGATCTTTATCCCGAAAATCAATATGTTACGGCTGCCGGCAGGTTTTCTGGCTTGTTCCGTTTTCCGGTGTCTTCCCATTCCGTGACGGAACAGTGACTGTGAGAAGTCGAAAAACAGGCTGGAACATACAGCTACGGGAATAGCTCCCGATTTACACGGGATTCCCTTTTAACTTCGGGGGAAGAAACGCCCCTTCAAGCACCGACTGCTGGGCACAAATATAGTAAAACTTGCTATTGCCCTCCTTGTTTTTGTATCTTTGTTACATGTTGAAGAGGATGCTTGAATATATCAAGGCAAACGGCCTGGTGAGTAAGGGAGACAAGGTGCTCCTGGCCGTTTCCGGCGGCATTGATTCGGTAGCCATGGCGGAGTTGTTCCATCAGGCGGGGTTGCGTTTCGCGATCGCCCACTGTAACTTCGGGCTCCGGGAAGACGAGAGTGACGAAGATGAACAGTTTGTTTCGCGGTTGGCTCAAAAATACCATGTCCCCTTTTATAGTAAATCTTTTTCCACCACGCAGGACGCCCGTGACCGGGGTGTCTCCATCCAGATGGCAGCGCGTGATCTGCGGTACCAGTGGTTTGAGGAGGTGCGGGCCGCTGAAGGATACGACTCCATTGCCATCGGGCACCATCTCGACGACCAGATCGAGACCTTCTTCATCAACCTGTTGCGGGGCACGGGTATCCCGGGGCTTCACGGCATCCTCCCGAAGAACGGGTATATCATCCGTCCCTTGCTATTCGCCACGCGTGACGAGATAGGCGCCTTTGTCAGGGCCAACGGTCTCACCTACCGTGAAGACAGCTCGAACAGTTCGCGTAAGTACTTGCGTAACCGCATCCGTCATGAGGTGATTCCCCTGTTGAAGGACATCCAGCCCGGGTTCACGTCGACGATGTCGGAGAACATGATCCGCATCCGCGAAGCCGTCGCCATCTATAAGCAGAAGGTGGAAGAAGTGCGGCTGCAGGTGGTGAAGAAACGCGAGCGCAAGATATTGCTCCCCATCAACCTGCTCGATAACCTCAGGCCGGAGATCACCTGGTTGTATGAGCTGCTATCGCCGTACGGCTTCAACGAGGCGGTGGTTGCCGATATCGCCGCGGCGCTGCATCAACCCGGCAAGAAGGAGTTCATCTCCGACGGGTGGAAGGCGGTGAAAGACCGGGATGAGATCATCCTGACCCGCCGGGTGCACCGGAGTGCAACGGAAGCTGAAAAGTTGCCGGAATACCTCATCCGGCAAGGCGACACGCTGATCACCTCCCCGGTGATCCTGCTGCTGGAGGAGGTAGAGAACAAGCCGGAGACGGAGATACCGTCGGGCAAGGAGTTTGCCTCTCTCGACCTCGACAAGCTGGAGTTTCCCCTGAAGCTCCGCCGCTGGAAAGCCGGCGACTCGTTCGTCCCCTTCGGCATGAACATGAAAAAGAAGCTGTCTGACTACTTCATCGACGCCAAAGTCTCCACCGAAGCCAAGCAGAATGCCTGGATCCTCTGGTCGGGGAACAAGATCGCCTGGGTGGTGGGGCAACGTCCCGACAACCGCTTCCGCGTATCGTCGCGCACCCGGGCTTTCCTGCGCATCAAATATGCCGGAAATCCTGTCCGTTGAACTCCCTTCAACTCATCTGAGCGGGTGTTGGTTTTTTTCCTATTTTTGTGCTCACCATAAAGTTATATTTATTCATATTTTACGATGAAAAAGTATTGTCTTCTCCTCCTGTTACTGACCATTCTGCCCATTACCAGTCCTTCCCAGGTTCTCGAACCCGTGAAATGGTCATTCAAGATCATCCAGACCAAACCGGATGAAGCCACATTGCTCATGACAGCCAAAGCTGATCCCGGCTGGCACGTTTATTCGCAGGACATCCCGCCCAACGGGCCTGTCCCCACATCGTTCCAGTTCGAGAAAAGCTCCAGCTACTCGCTGCTGGGCAAAGTGCGCGAGCCCAAACCCATTGAGGAGAACGATCCTAACTTCAACATGGTGTTGAAGTTCTTTGCCAACAAAGTCACCTTCTCGCAAAAGATCAACGTCCTTACACAGAATGACTTCATCCTCAAGGGGAAGCTGGAGTACATGTGTTGTGACGACAAGCAATGTCTTCCTCCGACGGAAGTAGAGTTTGAATTCACGGTGAAGGGGAACCCGAATGCCGAGGCTACCGCTCAGGCCATTGCCCTCGAGAACAAGTCGGGCGACTCCGGGATGAAGGGCTCCGACAGTGTCAAGCAAGCCGGTACGACACAGGCTCAGGTCAAGGCGACCATCGCCCCCGCGACACCCGTCAAACAGAAATCATCGCTCTGGCTCTTCTTCTGGATCTCATTCGGAGCAGGGCTGCTGGCCATCCTGACGCCGTGTGTGTTCCCGATGATCCCCATGACGGTATCGTTCTTCATGAAAGGGAGTGAGAACAAGATCAAAGCGAGGATGCAGGCGCTCGTGTACGGACTTTCTATCATCGTGATCTACACGGTGATCGGCACGCTGGTGGCCCTGACGCTCGGGCCCAACTTCGCCAACTTCCTCAGCACGCACTGGATCCCGAATCTCTTCTTTTTCCTGATCTTCATGATCTTTGCTGCATCTTTCCTCGGGTTATTCGATATCACCCTTCCCAGCTGGCTGGTGAACAAGACCGACAAACAGGCGGACCGGGGTGGTTTCTCCGGCGCCTTCTTCATGGCCTTCACCCTGGTGCTGGTATCGTTTTCCTGCACGGGTCCCATCGTAGGAGCCATCCTCGTGGAATCGGCCGGTGGCGCCGTGTTGAAGCCCATCATCGGGATGCTGGGCTTCTCGCTGGCCTTCGCGCTGCCTTTTGCCCTGTTTGCTTTCTTCCCCTCCTGGCTGTCGGGACTCCCGAAATCAGGAGGATGGCTGAACTCCGTCAAGGTCGTCCTCGGCTTCATCGAGCTGGCCCTTGGTTTGAAGTTCCTCAGCATCGCCGACCAGACCTACCACTGGGGCATCCTCGACCGCGAGGTGTATCTCGCCATCTGGATCGTGATCTTCACCCTGATGGGATTTTACCTGTTGGGTAAGCTGAAGTTCAACCACGACTCCGACATCCCCTTTATCAGCGTTCCGCGACTGACCCTGTCCATCATCACGTTCTCGTTTGTGGTGTACATGATCCCCGGCATGTTCGGCGCGCCGCTGAAGATGTTATCGGGTTACATGCCGCCGCAACAGACGCACGACTTCGACCTCAGCGCCATCATCCGGAATGAGGTGAGCTCGCTGCGGGATTCACAATCCGGGAATGCTGTCTCCAACACTTTATGCGAAAAGCCTAAACATGCCGACATCCTGCACCTGCCTCACGGCTTGCAGGGTTATTTCGATTACGAACAGGCGCTGTCGTGCGCCCGTCAGACCAACAAGCCCCTCTTTGTCGACTTCACCGGCCACGGCTGCGTGAACTGCCGCGAGATGGAAGCCAACGTGTGGTCCGACCCGCGGGTACTCAAGCTCCTCCGCGACCGCTTCATCGTGACGGCTCTTTATGTAGACGACAAGACCGAGTTGCCGCAATCGGAATGGATCACCTCCAAGTACGACGGCAAAGTGAAGAAGACCATCGGGAAGAAGTACGCCGACTTCCAAATCGCCCGCTTCAACGTCAATGCCCAGCCCTATTATGTCCTGCTCGACACCACCGGGAATGTGCTGGTGACGCCCAGAGCGTATGACCTGGATGTGGAAGCTTTCCTGAAATTCCTGAATAACGGGCTGGATGCTTTTGAAAAACCGCAAAAGAAATAGCCGATGAACAGGATCCTGATCGCCGTCGCTGCCCTCGTTATTGCGTGCCCGCTGAACGCACAGAACCTGTTCACGCTTCTCCCCTCGCCTCTCACCAAGATGGCTAACAGCCAGGCCTGCTGGGGGGATTATGACCAGGATGGCGACCTGGATGTGGTCATCGCCGGTGAAACGGCTACCAGCACGGCCGTCACCAAACTCTTCCGGAACGATGCCGGTGTATTCACCGAGGCGCCAAGCACCTTGCCCGGCGTTCATTACCCGAGTCTCGACTGGGCCGATTTCGACCTGGACGGCGATCCCGACCTGCTGCTGACAGGACTTGACAGCGCCGGCGTTCCCATCACCAGGATCATCAAAAGCAAATACGGGAACCTCACGGTGACCGCGCTTCAGCTTCCGGGGATTTACGGCGGTCAGGCCGTCTGGGGTGATTTTGACAACGACAATGACCCCGACATCCTGCTGGCCGGCATCGGCACCGACGGCTTCTTCACCGCCCGGATCCTGCGAAACGACAACGGCACGGCTTTCACCGACATCGGGGCGCCCCTCACCGGCGTACAGTCGGCTTCCGTTGCCTGGGTCGACTTCAACAACGACGGATGGCTCGACGCTTCGCTCAACGGCGACTCCGGCGGCGGCATGGTGACCAAACTCTACCGCAATGACCACGGCACCTTCACCGAAGTGCCGTTCGCGTTTGCCGGTCTCGGCAGCGGACAGATCAAATGGGCCGACCTTGACAACGACGGCGATGCCGACATGCTGGAATGCGGCATGGACATCAACATCGACGGGCATATCTACATCTACCGCAACGACGGCAACGAACAGTTCACGATGATGGATGCGGTCGACAACAACCTGATCTCTTCTTCCACCGACATCGGCGACTACGACAACGACGGGTGGATGGACTTCATGGTGATCGGAGTGGTCCCCGGCTGCGGCGGCTCGGCCGTGGCGCTGCTGAACCGTAACATGGGAGGTTTGAACTTCTTCGATGTCAGCACCCTGATCCCAGGCGTCAAGAACGGCTCGGTGATGTGGGGCGATTACAATAACGACGGATGGAGCGACCTGCTCTTCACCGGCTTCGACTCGTACAACAACTACAGCTCGTCCATCTACCGCAATCTGGGCGGCAACGACGGCTTTATCGTGAACACCGTGCCGGAGGCTCCGGCAGGACCGGCTTCTGTCCCCGGCTCAGGGCAGGTGACCCTGTCGTGGAGCAAAGCATCAGACGGGCAGACGCCCGTCGACGGATTGTTTTACAACCTCCGGATCGGCACCGGCCCCGACGCCACCGACATCCTGGCCCCGTTGTCGGATCTCACCACCGGTTATCCGCGTATACAATCCACCGGTAACATGAGCCACGACACCGCCGTGACCATCAACGGGCTGGCACCCGGCGTTTACTACTGGAGCGTGCAGACCCTGGACAACGGCTACCGGGGATCGCTGTTTTCCTCACCGGAGACCTTTACCATCACGGAAACCGCCACGCCGGAGATGACGCCTGCCTTGCAGGTGTATCCCAACCCCGTCACGGACCGGCTGCACCTCACCCTCCCCGGTGACGGTCCCGCCGTGGTGAAGATCGTCAACCTCACCGGACAGACAGTGATTGAATCCCTGGTGAAGGGAAGAGAAGTAACGTTAGATGTTTCGTGCCTGCCGGCAGGGATGTATTTCCTTCGGCTGACCGGCTCCCGCGAGTCATCTGCCATCCCGGTGATGATACATCGTTAAATGTAAAATGTAAAGTGCGAAATGTGAGGAGATCGCATTTTGGTCTTCACGGCCAACGTCATTGCGAGAAAAATGCCCTTTGATAAGATGTCCTTAGCTAAAAAATAATACTTTTACCCAGGTAATTCCTCTGACAGGAAAGGATAAAACAGCCATCCCACGCAGTCATCATCCTTTCAGTTATTTTTCAGAAGCATGTTATTAAATTATACCATAATACGGTTTCGGTGATGGATTTTTTAGAATTGGCCAAACGGCGTTGCAGCATCCGTTCTTTTTCAGAACGAACCATCGAAAAAGAAAAACTTGATTACATCCTGGAATCGGGACGTGTCGCGCCATCTGCCTGTAACAAACAACCTCAACGGATTATTGTCATCCGGGACACTCAGAACATTGCAAAAGTGCAGAAAGCATATAAAACTTTTGGTTCTCAATGTATTCTGATCATTTGCAGAGATGAAAGAGATGCTTTAATCAGGGAATTCGACCATAAATGTTCCGGCGACTTAGACATCGGCATTGTAACAGACCACATGATGTTAGCAGCCAGAGAAAAAGAGATAGGCAGTGTGATGATCGGATTGTTTGATCCACGAATCATCCGAAAAGAATTTAATATCCCTGAATATATTCAACCTACCGCATTACTGATCTTAGGATATCCGAAGGAATGTTTTTCGGATCCGGAAAGACATATCAGTCAGCGAAAGCCCTTGTATGAGACCGTGATGATGGAAGGATATACAGAAAAGCAGGGATAGTTTTCCTATTTTTGGATAGTATTCAATATCATCGGGAGACCGGGCATGCAGACAACCGACCATCACAAGATATCCATGAACAACAAGTCATTGAACAAAATAGCCGATAAGCTGGCAGAGGAAATATTGACCAAGGGAAAACCCAGAAGAATAAAGGTCAGGACGCTGCTCAGCTATTTCAACTACGAAAAAAGAACAGAGGAAAATTCCACGAAGATAACGGAGTTACTGGCCGACCGGAATATTGTATTGAATCCGGGTATCATGAAATTCGGCGATACCTGGCAATTACGGTCTGATGACAAAGTTTATCTGTCGGAGAGAAAAGTGGAAGCAAGTCAGGATGAATTGTCTGTGAAATCGCCCGTGATCCGTAACAAACCACCTGACACATGGTTCGACGAGGTGTTAACCAAACAATTCAGGACAGAAAAAGAGGTTGAGACCAAATTTATTATTCCTCTTTTACAACGACTTGGTTTCACAGAAGACGACCGGTATGACGGGATGATCGTACATGCGGCACACGGGTCAAAACAGACCATTCTGGAAGTTGATTTTGCTCTTTTTAATGCCGGACATGAAAAACTGGAGGGGCAACCGCTTCTTGTTGCGGAAGCCAAAAAAGAAGACAGGTTATACAAACAGGTGGAGTTGGACAAGGCACAAAAACAAGTAAAAAGCTACGCTGTTTGGCTGAGTTGTCATTTCGGGCTGGTCACTGATGGAAAAACGATCCAGGTGATAGATCTTTTCCCGTCCATCAATGGAATGAAACTACTTTTTGAATGCACACGGAAAGAATTAAAAAGCAGATTTCATGAGCTTTATCAACTTATCAGCAAAGAGGTCCTCACCCAATATTACGAACAGATAATAAGATAGAAGGCAGTCCTTCCATAGTTGTCACTTCAAACTTCTGTTTCAAATGTGAAATGTAAAAATGTGAAGTGCGATTGGGTTTGGAAAACCAAAGAAAAATTAGCGATTTATTCTAACCTTGAAGGTGAGGCAAAAAGCCAGCGGTTTCAAAATCGCCATCGGCTTTTCGGCGGGGTACCCACTCGGCGAAGATCCCGTGAAAAGCCAGGCACAGCCGGTTAGGAGGCCGAAGGCCGATAACCGGCCTTGGCTGGCTTAGGGATCGAGCCGTTAGTGGGTCGTCGAAAAGGCGCGGCTGTCGTTTTTCTTTTGGTTCGTTTTCTTTTTGGACAAGCAAAAAGAAAATGAACAAAAAAAAGATATCAATCCCCCTCGCATTCCGCATTTTACATTTTACATTTCTCTTCTGCAAAATACTTGTAGAACAGCGGGATGGTCTCGATGCCTTTGAAGAAGTTGTCGAGCGGGTAGTTTTCGTTGGGGGAGTGGCAGGCGTCGGATTCGAGGCCGAAACCCATGAGTATCGACTTCACCCCGAGGATCTCTTCAAATTGCGGTATAATGGGGATGCTGCCGCCACTTCTCACCGGGATGGGCCGTTTCCCAAAGGCGACCTCCATCGCCTTTCTGGCAGCCCGATAACCGGCCGTATCAATGGGCGACACATACGCCTGTCCGCCGTGCAGGGCTTTCACGTCGACCTTGACCCAGGGGGGTGCGATGGATTGGAAATGGCGAACAAACAGGTCGCTGATCTTGCGGTAATCCTGATTGGGTACGAGCCGCATAGAGATCTTGGCATATGCTTTGGCGGGCAGGACGGTCTTGGAGCCTGCTCCCGTATATCCGCTCCAGATGCCGTTCACATCGAGCGTGGGACGGATGCCGGTGCGTTCTTTGGTGGTGTAGCCCTCTTCGCCGAAGAGTTCTTCCACCTCCAGGTCTTTCATATATTTCTGCTGATCGAAAGGCGCCTTGGCCATCTCGTTACGTTCTTCGCGGCTGATCACCAGCACGTCGTCGTAGAAGCCGGGGATGGTGATCCTGCCTTTTTCGTCGGTGAGGGAGGCGATCATTTTAGCCAGCACGTTGGCCGGGTTAGCTACAGCGCCGCCGAAGATCCCCGAATGGAGGTCCTTGTTGGGGCCGGTGACTTCCACTTCCATGTATGCCAGTCCGCGCAAGCCCACGGTGATGGAAGGAGTGGCGAGCGATATCATGCTGGTATCCGACACCAGCATGATATCCGACTTGAGCATCTCCTGATGTTCTTTCAGAAACGCCGGCAGGCTGGGTGAGCCGATCTCTTCTTCGCCCTCGAGCATGAACTTCACGTTACACGGAAGGGTGTTGGTGCGCACCATCAGCTCAAAGGCTTTGGCATGCATGAAAGCCTGTCCTTTGTCGTCGTCGGCTCCGCGGGCGTAAATCTTCCCGTCACGCACCTCCGGTTTAAAGGGCTCGGTGGTCCAGAGGTCGACCGGGTCCACCGGCATCACATCATAGTGACCGTACACGAGCACCGTCGGTTTGGCAGGATCTATGATCTTTTCGCCGTAAACCACCGGGTTTCCGGTTGTCGGCATGATCTCCGCCTTCTCGGCGCCGGCTTCTATCAGTTTCTCTTTCCAGTATTCGGCGGCCTTGCGCATATCGTTCTGATGTTCCGGGTCGGAGCTGATGGAGGGGATGCGAATCAATCCGAAGAGTTCCAGTAAAAACCGGTCGCGGTGTTCGCTGATGTATTGGGTGATGTGTTCCATGGGAGATGATTTAAAAGACAAAAGTAAGGATTCGCGGGAGAAAAAAGAAGAGGCCGCCCCGGGAAACGAGGCGGCCTCCTGTGGAAAAAACAAATTACAGGTTGATGGTATAGACGTGTCCGTCGACTGTCAGGGTAGCGGTGCTGTCGCAGGTCCCGTCGCCATAGTCCAGGACGAACAACGGCCATCCGGCCGGTTCGATATTGATCACACCCAGGCCGATCCACTGGCAGGTAAGACGTATCTGCAGCGGGGTAACGATGGTGTTCGTGTAAGTTTGTCCGCCGGTGGTCGTGCCGGTGGCTGATCCGGTCACCAGGAAGAGATCGTCGCTATAATCCAAAGGGGTGGTGATGCCTTCGGCGTATTCGATCTGGTGATGCGCGTTCCAGGTGAACGTGCCGCCATTATCGGGTTTGGTGATCTGTCCGTTGACCACGATATCCCAATAAAGGTTTTGGGAGGTGTTCAATCCCATGTTGGTCACGGTGATGGTTCCTTCGATATGATAATCATTCACGTAATAGTTTTCAAAGCTGTAATTCACTACCGTACCGGGATAGAAATAAATACCGTTGAAGGAAGCGATGATCTTACCGCGGCGATAGATGCCATCGGCACACAGGCAGTTTTCTTCGCCAAAATCAAGGGTCAGCACGCTCGGCGTCGAAGTCATGTCGAGGGTAGCCACCAGGCACTCTTCCGTGTATAACGTATCCAGTGTGCCGGTTTTCGCGTTTACGGCCATAGCCATCACTTTATCAGCATAGAACTTCGCGTTGTTAGATACCTGTTGTGCAAAGCCGCTCTCGGTAGCGACAGTGGTTTGAGACTGATAATCTTTTTCGTTCTCGTCATCATCCTTACATCCGGTAAAAGCCAGGGCAAAGATGCATGCAAGAGACAGATTCAACAATAGACGGGGTTTTTTCATAGGTTGTTGTTTTAGTCAACGAATTTCCGAAAAAAAAGTCATATGATATATACCTGAACTCGATTTTATCAGGCAAATCAGTCAAAATTCCCCCGGCTTGTTGTAATTTTGTCTTGAAGAAGGGCATTTTAAAACAGAAATACTCATTCGATGTAAAGCAGAAAAAGATGAGAAAGAAGGTTGATTTTGTTGTGTTGGGGTCGGGCATTGCCGGTCTCACTTTTGCGTTGAAAGCCGCCAACCACGGTAAGGTCTGCATCATCACCAAGCAGAAGATGGATGACTCGGCCACCAGTTTCGCCCAGGGAGGGATTGCGGCGGTGACGTACAATCCCGATACGTATGAGAAGCACATCCAGGATACACTGATTGCCGGCGACGGGCTCTGCGACGAGCGCATCGTGCGGCTGATCGTCACCGAATCGACGGAACGCATCCGGGAGTTGATCAATTGGGGGGTGAAGTTTGACCGGAAGACCACCGGCGAGTTCGATCTGGCTAAAGAAGGCGGGCATTCCGAATACCGGGTGCTGCATTATAAAGACAAGACCGGGCGTGAAGTGGAAGACACGCTGTTGCATGAGGTCCTTCGTCACCCGAACATCGAGATCCTCGAGGACCATTTCGTCATTGACATCATCACCGAGCATCACCTGGGCATCGAAGTGAACCGGAAGACGCCCGAGATCAACTGTTTCGGCGTATATGTGCTGAATCCCCGTACGGGGCTGGTCGACACCATCCTGGCGAAGGTGACGATGATCGCCACCGGTGGCGCGGGTCAGGTCTACAAGACCACAACCAACCCGCTGATCAGCACCGGCGATGGCATCGCGATGGTATACCGGGCCAAGGGAGTGGTAGAAGGCATGGAGTTCATGCAGTTTCACCCCACTGCCCTGTACAACCCCGGCGAGAACCCGGCTTTCCTGATCAGCGAAGCCGTGAGAGGCTTCGGAGGCGTTCTGAAAACACTGGAAGGGAAAGAGTTCATGCAGAAATACGATTCGCGCCTGTCGCTGGCTCCGCGTGACATCGTCTCCCGGGCTATTGACAGCGAGATGAAGCTGACGGGTGACCCGCATGTGTACCTCGACTGCCGTCATCTCGACAAAAACGAGCTGATCCGTCATTTCCCGACCATCTATGCCAAGTGCCTGAGCGAAGGCATCAATATCACCCGCGACATGATTCCGGTGGTGCCCACGGCTCATTATACCTGCGGTGGCATCAAGGTCGACGAAAACGGCCACAGCTCCATCCGGCATCTCTATGCTTCGGGGGAATGTTCCTCCACCGGGTTGCACGGAGCCAACCGGCTTGCCTCAAATTCCCTGCTCGAGGCGCTGGTCATGTCACACCGCGCCAGCGTGGATGCCGCTCGCCTGGCCGGAGAGACCACCATCCGCGAAGACATCCCCGACTGGAATTCCGAAGGCATGGTGCTGAACGAAGAGATGGTCCTCATCACCCAGTCGCTAAAAGAGGTGCAGGAGATCATGACCAACTACGTAGGCATCGTGCGCTCGAACCTTCGTTTGCAGCGCGCTTTCAACCGGCTGAACCTGCTGTATAAAGAGACCGAAGAGCTGTACAACCGGTCTATCCTGACGCGTAAGTTGTGTGAACTGCGTAACCTGATCAACATCGGGTACCTGATCATCAGGCAGGCCGAGGCCCGCAAAGAGAGCCGCGGGCTGCATTATTCCATTGATTACCCAAGAACAACCGGAAGATAATAAGTATGTCGATCATCAGAGCCGTTAAAGGAGTGTTACCCAAGTTCGGGAAAGAGTGTTTCCTGGCCGACAATGCCGTGATCACGGGCGATGTAGTCATGGGCGACAAATGCAGTGTTTGGTTCAACGCGGTCATCCGGGGTGATGTTCACACCATCCGGATCGGTCATAATGTAAATATCCAGGACGGGGCCATCATCCATTGCACCTATCAGAAGGCCCCCGTCCATATCGGAGATAACGTCTCCATCGCGCATGGCGCCATCATTCACGGTTGTACCATCCACGACAACGTGCTCATCGGCATGGGAGCCATCATCATGGACGGTGCCGTGATCCATTCCGACTCGATCATCGCTGCCGGGGCCGTGGTGCTGGAAGGCACCGTCGTGGAGTCGGGTACCGTGTGGGCCGGGGTCCCGGCCGTCAAAGTCAAAAACATCGACGCCCGCCTCCTCGAAGGACAGGTGAACCGGATCTCGAATAACTACAATAAATACGCGAGCTGGTACGACGAGTCATCGGGGAATTGGGAATGAGGATAAAAAAAAAGCTGCCTCAGAGGGCAGCTTTTTTTTTGAGTTGATATCTCTTATTGGATTCCCAATTTTTTCTTCACCAATGGCATGAGGTCGTCGGAGGGTTCGCTGTAGAGAACCACATCTTCGATGGCATTGAGGACAGAGGTATATTTGTTCTCCTTGGCCACATCTTTCACGGCGCTACGCGCTTTATCGATGATCGGTTTCAGCAGCTCTTCCTGTTTTGCCTGGAGATCGCCCTGAGCTTTCTGTGAGAAAGCATCGATACGTGCCTGGAGGTCGGAGAGTTCTTTTTCTTTGGTCTGTTTGATCAGATCCGACATGGTAGCCGACTGCGCCTGATAGTCGAGGTATTTATTTTCGAGTTCGGTTCTCATTTTATCCATCTGATCCGTAAGTGTCTGCTGGTAAGTCTGCAGTTTGATCTTTACAGAATCGATACCCGGCATAGCCTGGATCAAGCCGTTAAAATCGATAAAACCGATTTTGGAACTCTGAGCGGATGACTGGAAGGATGATCCGATCATCAGGGCCAGGAAGGCAACTAAAACGATTGTTCTTTTCATTGGTAAAAATTATAGGTTTATACTTTTAGGGGATACAAAATTAGTAAAATAATTCATTATTCTCAACGGCTTCATGCCAACTTACTTTCTTTCAGGTTGTGCACGTTCCGTGTTACCTCCGGATGGCTGCTGGGCAGGTGTCTCCTTGCTTTGTTGTGATGAGGAGGAAGAAGGAGTGACAGACGAGGATTTCTTCCGGTTGGTGGTAGCGGCGCCGAGGTTATCCAGCACCTGGTCGCTGATATCGTATTTCGGGCTGGCATACATCACCGAGAGGCTTCCGGCCTTATCGAAGATCATCATGTAATTATTATCCACCGCGATCTCCTGGATGGCGTTATAGATGTTTTCCTGAATAGGTTTGATCAGCTCCTGGCGTTTTTTAAAGAGGTCGCCGTCTTTCCCGAAGCGCTGTTTCTGCAAGTCTTTGGCTTCTTTCTCCTTATCCACGATATCCTGTTCTCTTTTCTTTTTCATGTCTTCCGGAAGGAGTACGGATTGTGCCTGGTAATCCTGATACATTTTATCCACCTCGGCAAATTTTGCTTCGATCTCTTTTTGCCACTGGGCCGAAAGCTCATCAATCTGGGCCTGGGCTTCCGCATATTCGGGGATGTTATCCAGAATATACTGTGTATCGACGTAGGCAAATTTCTGTGCTTGGGCAGCTACCGCCGAGAACAGTACTGCCATGAGAACCACACTGATTTTTTTCATTTTTTATCCTCCTGATTTCAGATTCAATGTTTTGTTGACTAATCGATGGATGAATTGATCGAGAAATGGAACTGGCTGCCATTCGCGCTTGATGAGCCCGCCACATTATCCAGTCCGTATCCCCAATCGAGACCCAGTAATCCGAACATGGGAAGGAAGATCCTCACCCCTACTCCGACCGACCGGTACAGGTTGAAGGGGTTCACATCTTTCCATTTCTCCCAGCAATTACCCGCTTCCACGAACGCCAGTGCATAGATGGTGGCAGAGGGGTTGAGTGAAACCGGGTACCGCAGTTCCAGGGTATTCTTCGAATAGACCGCGCCTCCTACGGAAGAGGGGTATCCGGGGGTCAGTGATTGGTTGGTATAACCCCTCATCCCGATCAGTTCACGACCGTCCATGTTGTTATAGCCCGTAAGTCCGTCGCCGCCGAGGTAGAACCGTTCAAACGGTGTGATACCGAGGTCGGCATTATAGGCGCCCAGGATACCGAACTGAACACGGGGCGTCAGCACCAGTTTACCAACGAGGTTGGAATACCAGGCGCCTTTGAATTTCCATTTGTAGTATTCCACCATTTTGTACCGCTCCTGGTCCTCCATGGCGCTATAATCGACGTTTCCTCTGAAGGCCGAATAAGGCGGTGTGAGTTCCACACTCAGGTTAACTTCCGAGCCTACGCGGGGGAATATCGGGTTGTCGATCGAGTTGCGGGAGAGGGCTGCTCCGTATGAGATGGAATGATAGGTTCCGTAGCCATTGCCGATCGGCAGGATGTTATCATAGTTCTCTGTCTGGTAACGGTAATAGTTCAGTGATTGGTAGATCGAAAAATAATCGTCGGGCCATTTCAACTGATTACCCAGTCCGGCAGAAATTCCGTCGATGATGAAGTAGCCGTAGCTGGCGCTGCTTTTAGAATATCCGTTGGTATATTTTGAGTGGACATAGGAGAGGCTGAGGGCGATCGGTTTCTTTCCCCCCATCCATGGTTCCGTGAAGGAAGCGCTGTAGCTCAGGTATCCCGAACCGTAGGTCTGCACGCGCAGGCTGAGTTTCTGTCCGTCGCCTGTCGGGACCGGCCGCCAGGTCTTCCATTTGAAGAAGTTCTGGATCGAGAAGTTGTTGAAGGAGACACCCAGGGTCCCGATGACCCTTCCATATCCCCATCCTCCCGAGAGTTCAATCTGGTCGGCGGAAGTTTCTTCCACCTGGTAATCGATATCGACGGTGCCGTCTTCGGGTTTAGGGTTCACATTGGGATTCAGCTTCTCGGCGTCGAAATACTTGAGTTGCGCCAGCTGTCGTTGCGAGCGGATCAACCGGTCGCGGCTGAACAGCTGTCCGGGTCTGGTCTGGATCTCACGCAGGGCGACATAGTCGTTGGTCTTGGTGTTGCCGCTGATGGTCACTTTCCCGATGGTGGCCTGGCTGCCCTCGTGCATCTGGATCTCCAGGTCGATGGAGTCATTGTCGACCATCGCCTCCACCGGCATGACATCAAAGAAAAGATAGCCGTCATCCATATAAAGCGAGCGCAGGTCGCCTCCGTTCGGGTCGTACGAAAGAGCCTGTTCCAGCGCCGACTTGTCGTATACATCTCCTTTTTTCACCTTCAGGTAATGTCCGAGGAAAGCATCTGTGTACTTCTGATTACCCACCCACCGGATATTCCGGATATAATACTTGATACCCGGTTCAACCCAGATATCGAGGTTGATGGTGTTATCCTCATTTTTCGAAACGGAATCACGGAGAATCCGGGCATCCCGGTATCCGAAGGAATTGAACTTACTGACCAGGTTCATTTTATCTTCTTCGTAATCCTCTTCAATAAACTTGGAAGACTTGAAGATCCTGACCCTGATATTTTTATCGACATAGTTCGATAAAATATTGACCATGCCGAGGAAATCGGGTTTCAGGGCCGATCCGGCGAGGTCAATCACCATTTTCTCCATCCCTTTCATCGGGTTGAACACGCTGAGTTCCTTGGTCTTTTTGAAGGATGTCTTGACCTGTTCGCGTGTCAGGGCGTTGTTGCCATGGATGGTGATCTCATTCACTTTTACTTTCCCGTGCTTGACAATGTTGAAGTAGAGGGTGACCTGGTTGGCACGTCCGGTATCCCTGACCGCCCGGCTGGTGATTTCGGCATTCAGAAAGCCCTTGTCGGTGTAATATTTCATGATGATATTGCGCGATTTCATCATGAGGTTGTCGGTGACATAGTCGCCCGAGGAGAGATGAATTTTTTCGCGGATATTGTCAACATCGGCCTTTTTCACGCCGGTGATGGAGAACCGCGACAACCGGGGTCTTTCTTTCAGGGAGATGCTGAGGAAGATTTTTCCGGCATAGATACCGCTGACGGAGATATTGATGTCTTCGAAGAAGCCCTGGTCCCATAGTTTTCTGACAGCGTTGGAGATCTCTTCACCGGGTACTTTGATCCGGTCGCCCACGCGGAGCCCTGAGAGCATGAGGAGCACATTCTCGTCGAGATAGTGCACTCCGGAAAACGTGATCCCACCGATCTCATATTCCTTGGGACTGGTATAATCGACGCCAATGTCTGATCCGATGGTGATCTGTGCCTCCAGGGGGATAGTCGTTGCCACAAGTAGCAGGAGCAGTATCAGGTATTTAATCTTCATCCGTGGTTATTTCCTACGTTTTTCTTCTAATTCGTTGATCTGTTCGCTGGTAAGCCCAAACCGGCGTTCTCGTTGCTGAAAGTCGAGGATGGCTTTCCAGAATTCCTCTTTCGTAAAGTCAGGCCAAAGGGTATTGGTAAAGTACAATTCGGTATAAGCGATCTGCCAGAGCAGGAAATTGCTGACACGGTATTCGCCGCTGGTGCGGATAAGCAGTTCGGGATCCGGGATGCCGGCAGTAGCCAGGTAGGAGCCAAAGGCGCTCATGTTGATCTCTTCCGGCCGGATCTTTCCCCCGGCGACATCGGCCGCTATTTTGCGGGTGGCTTCCAGGATCTCCCAGCGAGAGCTGTATGAGAGAGCCAGGACGAGGTTCATCCTGGAATTTTGAGCGGTGGCTTCGATAGCCCGGTCAAGTTCCGCCCTGTTTGCCGGAGGAAGGCTTTTCAAGTCGCCGATAGCGGTGAGACGGATATTATTATCCTGTAATGTCTTCATCTCCATATGAATAGACTGAACCAGGAGATTCATCAGCGCTTCGACCTCGTATTTGGGCCGGTTCCAGTTTTCGGTGGAGAAGGCATAGAGGGTCAGGTATTTGACGCCCAGTTCGGCAGCGGCTTCCACGACAGCCCGTACAGCGCCGACGCCCTTTTCGTGACCTTTGGTCCGGCTCAGCCCGTGCTGACGCGCCCAACGGCCGTTGCCGTCCATGATGACAGCCACATGCGCAGGGATCCTATCCGTCTTTATCCGGGCTTTCAGTTCCATTTCTTGTTCCGTTATTGTTGTGATTTCAGGTCCCTGCATCGTTTAGTGTTACCAAGTGCAAATTTATAAGTTATTGTAATACCAGTAACAGAATACCAATCTGAGGTAGTGGCATTGCCCCGTTTCATTCCGGGTTCATAGCTCATGGTCGGGTCAGAGAGGATCTGGGCCGGGTCATCGGGATCGATCGAAGGTCCGTTGAGGTAATAGGTAGTGCTGGCATCGTCGAGGTAATCGGAAAAAAGCTTATGCATCTCCCAGAAGGCCGTCACGCAGAGTCTTTTGCCGAGACTGAATTTTCCACCCAGTCCGAACGGGAAGTTAAACCGGGTAAGGGAGTATGGTTTTCGTCCTTCATAGCCGATATTTTGCCCTTCCGTTCCCAGCGGTTGCAGTTCCTGTCCGCCGGCCATCGGATTAAAGAAAGTCACTCCGGCGCCGCCATAGATGAAGGGAGTGCCCCAATGATGGAGGCTTCCGGTGAAATACTCGAAAAAGTTAAATTCAACGAGGGCGGAGATGTCGGTCACCGGGCTTTCGAAAGAGAGATTCCTCTCAGGCAGGTAATCGGAATTTCCCGTACTGCCGCTCACCGTTCCCAGCATAGCCGTGGCCCTCACTGTCCACCGGTCATTGATATTATACCGGATCAGTCCGCCATAAGCGGGATGCAGGTTTTTAAAATGACCTCCCGGGTTCAGGTCCCCCAGGTAATACATGCCTCCGCCGGTCAGGCCCACCTCAAACTCCTGCGCTACCGGCGCCTTCGCAAATGCCAGCAGGAAGAGCAGGAGACAGGCAACCATTTTCAATCCCGTCGTAGTATTCTTTCTGTTCAATTCCTTCAATTCTGATTTATCAAAATGGTAAACGAAAAAAATCGCCATTTATTTGAGTATTGCTGAAGAAAAAAGGTCAGTTCCTGATATCCAGTCCCCATTTCAACTTTTCGCGGATCGTTTTATAAAAGCTCAAGCCGGAAAGCCGCACGAGTCCTACCTGGAACGGAGCTTTGACAACGTCAATTTCAAGAGGTTCGGTGATCCGTTCCATGCGGGAGTCAAGACTGACAAAAAAATCTTTTTCTTTCGAATCGATAACAATGCTGATGCGGCAGGTATCGCGTACGACGATAGGCCTGACCGTAAGGTTATGGCTGGCAATAGGTGTGATCACAAAATTTTCGGCATCGGGCGTGAGGATGGGGCCGGTGCAGCTCAGGGAATAGGCGGTGGACCCCGTCGGGGTTGCCACGATCAGCCCATCGGCCCAGTAACCGTTCAGGAACTCGCCATCGATGTAAGTCTTGATCGACAGCAGATTCGGCGTGTGCCCCTTGTACACGGTCACCTCGTTCAGGGCGAAGTTACACGAGGGGAAAAGCTCCTTGGGGCTCTCGATCTTCAGCAGGGTCCGCCGGTCGAGTAGGTATTTCTTCTCCCTGATCTCCGTGATGGCAGGGAGGATCTCTTCTTTGGAGATACTGGAGAGAAAACCCAGATGACCCATGTTGATACCCGCGATGGGGATCCCTGAGTCCCTGACGATGGTCACGGCCTCCAAAATGGTCCCGTCGCCTCCGATGGAGAGAAAAAGGCCGGTCTTCCCCACGATCTCTTCCGGATTATTGAAAACCATCGGCGGCAAGGCAAAACGGATCCTGCCTTTGAGTGAGACGGCAAAAGGCTCGTATAGCATCAATTGATCGCCCGCCTGCGATAGATTGTCAACCAACTGTTGAAGGTAACCCAGGTACGGGTCAGGGATACTATTACCGAAGAGGGCAATGATCATCGGTTTTCATGCTGAAATTAAGGATGCAAAGATACGGTAATTTTCATATGATTAACCTATCATCAAATGGGAGCGATAAAATGAATGAAGGCCCTTGGTTTTCCCTGTATATTCATCGTACCGCTCACCCCGATCACCACGTTATAGTAGGTGGTAAAATCAAGTCCGGTCCCATAACCCAACAGGAAAGTGTTGCACAGCGAGTTTTCGCTGCTTTGAACAGGATCGTCGTTCCAAACATACCCGCCGTCGCAGAAGAGGTTCAAATACAGGGCGCAGGGGGCGACAGAGAACTTCGGGCTGCCGGCAGGGATCCGGATGATGCGTTCGGGCAGAAGAGCGTACCTCACGTTGGTGCGGGCGATGAGGTAATGATGACCGGGGATGATGCAGTCGTCGTATCCCCTGACATAATCCCGTCCCGTGCCATGGCTCTCCTGCAGGAAGAAGGGCTGAACCTCCGGCGACGACAACCTGACGGTGACGGCAGCCGCCAGATACCAGCGGGAAAAAGGATTCCAGTACCCTCTCAGGTTGGCCTGTGCCGAAAAAAGGTCGTGATAACCGCCGCCGATACCCGGCTTCGTCAGGATCAGGTCGGCATAATAGCCTTTCAGCGGGTAAAACCTGACATCTCTTTTATCTAACTTGATCTTGTACGAGAGCGTAACAAATTGCTGATAAAGGGACGAATCGCCGGCGAAGAACCCCGTGACGGACCGGAGGGTGTCGTCGAAAACGTAATTATGGTACGAAACATTCAGGGTATGATACAAATACCAGGCAGGACGGTGCGTGACTTCCGCGTAAGCCGAGTAATGCTGTTGCAACAGGTGCGATCCCGTTTCCAGGTACTTGTTATGGTTATCCCCGACCGACACCTGCAGGGCATGGTTCAGGGCGGCATCGGCGCCAAAACCGATCCCCCAGGTCTTCCGGGCATTGACGTACGGGACGGTATAGGTAAAACCGTATTTCCGGTTATATCCGAAGTGAAGAAGAAGCGTAAGGGTCTCGTTCCGTCCCCTTGAATTGAAGAAAGAGATATTCGCCCCGTAGGTAAGCCGTTTGAACAGCGGATCCCGGAGCCAAGCGTTGATGTTGCGATTCGGAAATTCCAGGTACGGGATGGGCCAGAAGTACCACCGTTCGATCACCCGTATCGTCACTTCCAGCACTCCGGGCGAGCCGGGTACAGCAGCGGTGTCGATATCGACGGTGTTAAACAACGACGTGTTGAACAGGTTCTCCCGGCTTTTCTGGATATCCGCGGCCAGCACTGAAGCGGCGAGCACGCTGTCTTCTCGAAACGTCAGCTCGCGCAGGATGACAGAAGGGCGGGTGATCTTGTTGCCGGTGATGGTGATCTTCCCGATGGTAAAGCGGCGGGTGGTATCGGGGATGCTGGCCGGTGCGGTCCATCCGTCGACCGCGATCAGCAGCAGTGCCAGGAAGAGAAAAGCTTTGTTCACCCGTGTCAGATGTTGAGATAATTCATGAGCGAATCGAACCGGTCCTGCAAGCCTTCCTTATAGACATCCTTGTTGGAGAAAGAAGCGCTGACGAGGTAGTTGAAGCGGACAAAAGTCTGGATAACGGGGCCGATATCGATACTGTTAAGTTTCAGGGTAATGGCGACGCGGGTGGAATCGGGGATGGAGGTGACGTAGAGACTGAGGACTTTCGCGTCGTTGGATTCGACGATCCGGGCTATTTCGGAGAGCGAATAATCCCGTTCATTCACTTCGAGCACGATGATACCGCCCGGGTTATCGACAGCGGTGACAGATGCAAAAAAGCGGGTGAGGGTCTGCAGGGTGATCACGCCCATGTACTGGTTTTTCTCACTCACGACCGGGAGCAGGGTCAGTTTGTTCTCGCTGAAAGCCTTGATGACCTCGTACACATGATCATTTTCTTTGACATAAGCTCCGGTGATGGAGAGCGAGTGGTTGCCGACGGGATCGTCGAAGCTGTTCATGTTGTAGATATCCGTATCGGAGATCAGTCCGAGCAATTCCAGGTCGTTGACGATAGGCATGTGCGAAACGCGGTATTCATCCATCATGCCGAGGGCGACAGCGCCTGTATCGGAGGTCCTGAGCGGGACAAAATTTTCAGTGATCAGGGTTTTGGCCAACATAGGATGGATGTTTAGGACGAATCATTCGTCGTTCAATATGCTAAGATAACTATTATACCTCAACCGGCTCACCTCTCCTGTCTCGAGGGCTTTGATCACGGCGCAACCCGGTTCGTGGAGGTGAGTGCAGTTCGAAAACTGGCAATCAGGCAGCAGACGGTCCATCTCGGGGAAACAACGGGGTATCTCCGACTTCTCGAAATGGACGAGCCCGAATTCCTGGATTCCGGGGGTATCGATGAGAAATCCTCCGTTCTTCAGTTCATACATCTCGGCAAAGGTAGTGGTATGCATCCCTTTGCGGTGGATGCCGGAGATCTCTCCGATCTTCGGGTCCAGTGAAGGGTCAATGACTTTCAGCAAGGCCGATTTGCCCACGCCGGAGAGTCCCGAGAAGAGGTTCACCTGTCCTTTGAGCCGTTCGCGCAGGTCATCCACGCCGTCACCCCGCAGGGCGGAGACGCGGTAACAGGGATAGCCGGCCTGCTCGTAAATGCGGATCAACTCATCAGCGGCCGCGTTCAGCTCCTCATCATAAATATCGATCTTGTTAAAGATGAGACTGGCAGAGATAAAATAGCCGGTGGCTGTCACGAGGAAGCGGTCGATGAAGCCGTTGGAAGTTCTCGGATAGGCCAGTGTCACCACGAGCCAGGCATGATCGACGTTGGCCGCGATGATGTGAGCCGCCTTGGAGAGCTTGGTAGCTTTGCGGATGATGTAGTTCTCCCGCGGCAGGATGTCGGTGATCAAGCCGCATCCGTGATCCGGGTCTGCCTCGAACTCCACATGATCGCCGATAGCCACGGGATTGGTCGTGCGGATCCCGCGGATCCGGAACTGGCCTTTCACCACACAGTCGAACCTGACACCGTCGCTGGTTCTGACGATGTTGCGGTTTCCGGTCGACTTGATGACTATTCCTTCCATAACGATCGATGATAAATCTGTGTAAAGATAAGAAAATCCCATCAGACCAGTTGATACACCTTCCCGGGGAGGCAGCGTACGACGCCTTCAAACTCGAGGTTCAGCAGTGCTGCCGAGGTTTTGCTCATGGTGAGGCCGGCTGCGATCATGATCTCGTCGATGCCCACGGCTGTCTCCCGCCCCAGGAGGTTCACGATCGCCTCTTCGTCGGGCGTCATCTCGATAAAGATCTTCCGCTGGGTTCCCTGGTTGCGGGCTGACCGTTTTTTCCACCCCATGAACAACGCGATGTCATTCGCCGATTGGATCAGGCCTGCCTTGTTGCTCATGATCAGAAAATTCGTTCCTTCGGAAAAGGGGTCGCCCAGGCGGCCGGGGACTGCAAAGACATCGCGGTTGTATGAGTTAGCGATCTCGGCGGTGATGAGCGCTCCTCCTTTGGTGGCGGCTTCGACCACCACGACGGCGTCGCACAGGCCGGCGATGATGCGGTTCCGCATGGGGAAGTTTTCCCGGTCGGGCCGGGTCTCACTCATGAAGTCGGTGATCAGCCCTCCGTTTTCGACCATCCTGCTGGCGAGGGAGCGGTGTACCGGCGGGTAGATCATGTCGAGGCCGTGAGCGAGGACGCCGATGGTGGGGAGTCCGTTGTCGAGAGCGGCCCGGTGAGCGCAACTGTCGATGCCGTAAGCCAATCCGCTGATGACGGTCACCTCCGCTTCCTTCAGCCCTTCCACCAGGTTTCGGCAGATGCGTTTTCCATAGTCGGTTGCTTTCCGTGTCCCGACAATGCCGATGGTACGGCGGCCATTCAGGGGGATATTTCCTTTGAAATAGAGCATGACAGGGCTGTCGATGCAGTTTCTTAATAACCGTGGGTAGGCGGGGTCGGTGAAGAATACGGG
>Ga0209098_1001328_pt1 | contig 24050 bp, 13 predicted proteins | sample AD_JPNHW1_MetaG_FD_184429 | JGI IMG/M metagenome (GOLD analysis project Ga0209098, IMG submission 184429) | Active sludge microbial communities of municipal wastewater-treating anaerobic digesters from Japan - AD_JPNHW1_MetaG (SPAdes) (version 2) | ecosystem: Engineered > Bioreactor > Anaerobic...
TAAAGACAGACTCTAATTACATTTCTGCGGAAGAAAAGGAAAATAATATTGCTAATACAAAACAATTCCAATTAAACCAACTTAATCAGTTATTAAATCCTGACTACAGAATCACAAGTGAAGAGTTAAATAACTCTTTGGAGACTATTGGCAAATATGCTATTTCACCAAGAGGTGTTGTCAACGGAGATATTGAAAAATGGACCAGAATTCATCATGAAATTCAATTGCCTTTTGAATCATGGAAATATCTTCACAATGCTGTTACAAAAAATGAATTATATGCAGGTTGTCAAGAAATTATAGATTGGTCAACTAATGGTAAAGGAATGTTACGACCAGGTCTTGGAAATGAAGCATACAATCGCAAGGGAATTTCGGTTAGCAGAATGGCTTCACTTCCTTCAACACTTTATCTTGGATATTTGTATGATCAAAACACTTCCGTACTCGTACCTGAAGATCATTCCCTTATTCCTGCACTATGGGCGTTTTCTACATCATCAGATTTTAATGCATTAGTAAGGAAAATTGACCAAAAGGTAGGTGTAACACCAGCTACATTACTTAAAATACCATTTGATATTAATCACTGGCAAAAAGTTGCAGCCGTAAAATATCCCAATGGTCTTCCTATGCCAAACAGCGATGACCCTACTCAATGGTTGTTTCATGGGCACCCTGCAAAATCAGACAATCCGTTACAAGTATCAATGGCTCGATTGTTAGGTTATCGCTGGCCTGCTGAAAGTGATCCTGATATGGAGCTTTCAGATGAAACAAAACAACTAATTGAAACTATCAAAGAATTTGACCATTTTACAGATGATGATGGTATTTTCTGTATTCCATCTGTAAATGCTGAACAGGCTGGGGCTGAAAGTTTGCGTGATTATTTACAAGCAGTTTTTGCAACAGAATGGAATAACCAAACCATTACACAACTCCTGCAAAAAGAAGGTGCAAACTCTGCAAACCTGGAAACCTGGCTCCGTGATGAATTTTTCATACAACATTGTAAAGTTTTCCAAAACCGTCCTTTTATATGGCATATATGGGATGGGCGTAAAGATGGCTTCTCTGCCTTAGTTAACTATCACAAACTGGATAAAGAAAATCTGTCAAAACTCATTTACACTTATCTTGGTGACTGGATTCGTATGTGTGAAGCTAAGAAAAAAGCAGAAGAAAGTGGTGCAGAAGGTTTACTCAGTGCAGCACTCAAACTAAAAGAAAAACTGGAAGCAATTCTGAATGGAGAAAAACCTTATGACATTTTTGTCAGGTGGAAACCCATAGAACAGCAGCCTATCGGCTGGGAACCTGATTTGAATGATGGTGTAAGGTTAAACATCAGGCCATTTATCGAAGCAGATGTTTTGCGTAAAAAACCAAACATTAAATGGGGTGTAGACAGAGGCAAAAACCCTCCGGGCAGTCCCTGGGGCGAAATAAGAGATAACGATAAACATTTAAGTCTGGAAGAAAAGAGAAGTATAAAAAAAACTTAACAAAAAAATCACAGCTATGGAACAAGCTAAAATTCAGCAGATAAAAACTGCTTTTGAAGAGTTTAAAAAAACTGAATTATACGAACAACGTAAAAAACAGTCACGCATTACTCCAGTTTTCAGGGATATTATCAGCGAAACGTTAAAGAATGATCCCTTCAAAAATGAATATCTTACGGGATTTATTCAAATTTTTAAGTGGGGTTGCTCGGATGCTTGTTGGGATAGATACATTGAGCAAAATGTAAAAGACAAACAGGTTCGTGATAATCTTACCAACCAAGCAGTAGAAATAGATGAATATGGATATACTGCCCAGGGCAAAGCTTCTGTAAATAATTTATCAAAATCTCAACTTGTTTCGGTTAAAGAATTTCTACTCAAAGCTTTTAAAACAAATTCTGTCGCAGAAGCAAAGAAAATGGTACAGGATTTTGAAGAAAAAGATATTCCAATAGTTAAGCCGGGTATATATTCTCCCTGGCTTCATTATATCAATCCTCAATTATTCCCCGTTTTTAACAGCAAGCATTCAGAATTTGCCTTGTGGCTGTGCAATTCAGTTAATTATACTGATGCTGTTGAAAATTATAATTACCTTCTAACCATTTTGAATGAAAAAGACCACGGCATCTTTGATGCTTTTGTATATGCCTATGATGATTTCGGTGATGAAAAATCTGCTAAAAAATATGTAGAAGAATTATTGGAAAAAATACATGAAAAAACCGGTGAAATCTGGCGCTGTGCAACATCAGAGCAATGGGATAATTTTTCATCCGGGAATGTACTTTCAATAAATTACATGGATGCTAAAATCGATTATACTAAGGTTGACGATTATGGTGAGGGAAAAAAATCTATAAAAAGATGGGTTGAATTGTTGTCAATAGGAGATCTAATAATTGTTATGGATAAGTATTATTATTATGGCATTGCCATAGCAGAAAGTAAATATACATTTGAAAAACTTGATATTGATTTTGGTGATGGTTTAATATGGCCAAGTATAAATGTTAAATATTTACACAAACTTAATGAAGCAGTTGAACATGAAATGTTAATTACTTCGACAACTCCTGCCACTTTTTATGAACTTGAGGGATATAGCTTCAAGGAATATGATACATTTAAGTTTTTGTTAGAAAAATTCCCGGAAGCGATCAAAAGTATTGAAGATCATTTTGGCATCTCTAATGGCAGTGGTTCGGGCTCAGGGTTGGTAACAAAAGGAAAAGGTTTATATGCTGGAAAAAGTTCCTTACCTACATTGAATAGTATTTTATATGGACCTCCGGGTACGGGTAAAACTTTCCGTATAATCGAAATGATTGAACAAATAAGTAGTTCTCAAAACGACAAAAAAGATAAATTTAATATTACAGAATTTGTACGAGACTGTTCTTGGTGGGAAATAATGGCAATGGTTTTATGGGAAAAAGAAAAAGGATATGTTCCTGAACTTCAAAAGCACCCCTTAGTAATTGCAAAGTACCAGACCAGCACTATAAAAAGTTTACGTTCAAGAATTTGGACCACTCTGCAAATGCATACTGTGGAAGAATGTCCGCATGTAAAATATACCAATAGACTTGGTGAGCCACTATTTTTTAAAGAAAAAGACTCAACATGGCGAATAGCCGATAGAGCAGCTTTTGAACGATCCCATAAGGAATTGCTTGTAAATTTGAAAAAAGTCAGTAGTGCTTCACTTGTTGAAAAAAATGTAACTAGTTACGATTTCATCACATGTCATCAAAGTTTATCTTATGAAGATTTCATAGAAGGGATAAAGCCAATACCTCCTGATGATGAAGAAACATCAGAATTGCTTTACGATACAAGAAAAGGATTGTTTTATTTAGCCTGTGAAAAAGCAGCACAACTTGCCGGATACGAAGATTTATCAACATGCCTTAATGACAATAAAGAAAACAGAAAGAAGGTGTTTGGTGCTTCAATTAATGAAGGGAACGTATTTTATCTATTTCTTGATGAGATTAACAGATGTAATATTGCTGCTGTTTTTGGTGAGCTCATTACGCTAATTGAAAAAGACAAACGACTAGGAGCCGAAAATGAAATTGCTGATATTATTTTACCTTATTCACAAGATAAATTTGGCGTACCCTTAAATCTTTATGTAATAGGTACAATGAACACGGCAGACAGAAGCGTTGAGGCATTGGACACTGCATTAAGAAGACGCTTTTCATTTATTCCGATGTACCCGAAAGAGGCAGAGCTATCAAAGGATTGTGAAGGTATAGATTTATGTGATATGCTGACTAAGTTAAATAATAGATTGAAAATACTAAAGGACAATGATCATACTATTGGCCATGCTTGGTTATGGGATGTAAAGGATTTAAAATCTTTAATAAGCGTTTTTAAAGATAAAATAATCCCTCTTCTTCAGGAATTCTTTTACAACGACTTTGAAAAACTGGGGTTGGTTTTGGGTGATCGGTTTATTATTCAAGAAACAATAGTGGATGATAAAACCTTTGCGAAATTTAATGATTCAAAAGTATTAGCAAACCAGTATCGTAATAAAAAAACTTATCAGATTAAGTCCGCATCTCAATGGACTTCTGCTGACTTCATTTCAATTTATAAGAATACTGAAAATCAATAATGTTTAACCATCAAACCATACAAGTATTTGAATATGAATTTCTACTCATAGATGAGGCGAATGGTTTTGGTATTGAGCATTGGGAGAGGCTATGTGAATACAATGAAGAGTATGGTGGTGGTTTTTTTAGGCTAACTCACAATGGTGTTTGGTTTCAAAATTACGTTGGGGTTATTCAGGTTGGTAATTTAACAATAGAAATATTACCAAAAATTGGCAGAGTTGGTGAAGATCAAAAAGAAAAAACCGCTTGGCAGCAAGTATTAATTAACATGCTTCGTGAATGTAATTGGATGAGTGTATATGCCCACCAGAAAGCTTCTTTACATATCACGTTTAACAGCATTCTTGAGGCATATCTGGAATTATTCATTAAAGAGTGTGAGGATTTATTACATCAGGGTCTTATTAAGAAATACCGGCAGGACGAATGCAATATTACTTCATTAAAAGGGAAGCTCTTATTCTCAAAAAACATTCAAAATAATCTTGTACATAAAGAGAGATTTTACACAATCCATCAAGAGTATGATAATAATAACCTTTTTAACCAAATTCTCTATAAAGCATTAAAAATAATTCCCCAAGTTTCCAATAGCCCCTTATTAAAGGATAGAGTAAATAAATTGCTTATTGACTTCCCTGAATTATCAGATATTGCTGTAAATGAAAGGGTTTTTCAAAAAATAGTATTTGACAGAAAAACTTTTGCTTATCAAGAGGCTATAGAAATTGCCGCTATGCTTCTACTTAATTACAGACCTGATATAAGCTCTGGGCACAAGCACATTCTTGCAATTCTTTTTGATATGAATGATTTATGGGAAGAATACGTTTTCCGTCAGATTTCAAGATATTGCAACACAAACTGGGATGTCGTTCCGCAAGAATATAAAACTATTTGGCAAAGAGTTTCAAATCCTAAATCCAGCAAAGGTGTAAAACCAGATATTGTAATTATTAACGAGAATAAAAGGTTAATAGTTGATACAAAGTGGAAATTGCCAGAGGATGATATTCCGGCAGATGGTGACCTGAAACAAATGTTTATGTATAATGAATACTGGGAAGGAGCAAATGCTGTATTATTGTATCCCATGATTAAGGGTGAGGTAGTTTATGAACCAGGTCAATTCATTAATGGTGGAAGGGTTAAAGAGACTTCAACAGGGTATAGGCATCTCTGCGGAATAATGAAAGCAAGTGTTCTTGATAGTGAGAACAACCTTGCAATTAACTTTGGTGAAATAGTAAACAAGCGGATAAATAAAGAATTTTTTCAATGATGAGTCAAAGTATTTACGATAAAGTCATACAGGCTTTAAAACAGGCCGAAAACCACAACAGTCATGTAATGGTAAAACCGGAGGTTATCCTTTGGCCTGATCCTGAAAACCAATGGCTGGAAGTTATTTCTGTATTGCAGGATAATTTACCACAATTACTCATTTATGGTGATTATGATCCGTCCCGTAAACAAGGCCCTGCAATATGGTTAAAATGTATGGTGGCAAAAATGCTCCCGCAGGCAAACTGGGCTGCTGATGTTGTTCCTATCATCTACCTGCCGGGTGTTTCAAAAGCCGATTTGCGCAATGTAGAAAATGTAGTATTTAATTTTCAACCCTTGTTGGAGTATCAATACACAGGCGTTTTATTCATTCAGGAAAACGGCAGGGAATGGAGTATATTGGCATTTGTAGAGAATCCCATTAATGGTTTAGGAGTTAAAGTAGCAAAAGACAATGCAACTAAAGATGCATTAAAGAAAACCCTGCCTACTATCTTTCAGGATGCTTCTGTTTTTGCAGGTAAAAGTATAATTGATGCCGATTATCTGAATAACCAGCAGTTTCCTGATATTATCCCCAACATACTAAAATGGATGTGCAAGGGTGATTCATACCTCAATGATATGGAACAGGGAAAGAAAGACACATTCATCAATCTATGTAAATCACAATACGATTTTGAACCAGACCATAAAAACATAAAAGCCATTGCAGAAAAATTGGGTTCACAAAAAAACTCATGGAATTATGTATGGCAGTTCTATGCTTCAGCGCCTCGCAAATATGCGGAAATAGAAGACTTATTACGTCTGGCAAAACCTGCCGATTTAGGAACGGGAATTTTTGAACTGCCTGAAGAAAGCTGGCCACAGTTGAACGAACAACAGGAAGAATTATTAGGCAAAGCACTGGCCAAAGCAGCAAAGGCAGATACTCAGGAAGCATTATCACATCTAAATGAACTGGAGAAAAATCATGCTAAGCGTAGAGTATGGGTTTGGTATGAATTAGGCAAAGCTCCATTGGCGGATGCCTTGCAATATTTGGTTAAAATGGCTTCAAAATCTATGGAAACATATCCGTCTGGCTCAGTTGATGAATTAAAATCTTACTATACTTCTAATGGTTTTCATGTTGACCAGTTCATGCGTAAATCATTGGCAGCAGTCAAAAGCGATAAAGATAAAAAACTGGTAAAATCAATTATAAAACTTTTCTACACTCCCTGGCTGGTATCCGTCACTAACAAATTTCAAAAACTGATTGCAGCCGATTCCTCAGTTTTTACGGCTCAAACTCCCCTTACAGAAACTGAATCCTATGTTTTATTTGTTGATGCTTTCCGTTACGAATTAGCACAGGAATTTTGTCAGCGTCTTACAGATAACAAATGGAAAGTTATATTAGATGCAGGTTTCACAGCAATACCTTCACTCACTCCTACATCAAAACCCCATGCATCCCCTATCAATGATGCAGTTTCAACCCAAAGTAATATCAATGAGTTCCGTCCGTTTTTGAACAATGGTAAAGACCTTCAGACAGCAGCATTCAGAGAGGCATTAAAAGAAAAAGGGTATAAATACGTTTCCGGTGCTGATGATATTATTAGTGAAGATAAATACTGGCAAGAGATTGGAGATATTGACACCAAAGGTCATGAAGAACAAGCCGAAATGGTAAAACACATTGAAGAATTGTTTTACCAGGTACAGGAGGCATTGGATGTTGCTTTTGAAAAAGGGATTAAGCGTATAAAAATTGTTACGGATCATGGTTGGTTATTGCTGCCTGATGGCTTGCCCAAAACACAACTCAATGCAGGACTAACTGAAACCCGTTGGGGTCGCTGTGCTTTAATAAAAGAAGGTGCAACAGTAGATTTATTGCATTTACCTTGGCGCTGGAATCCTTCTATTTATATTGCTTATGCACCGGGTATTAATTTCTTTAAAGCAAATGAAGAATATGCTCATGGTGGTATTTCACTTCATGAATGTTTAGTTCCCACAATGATTATAGAAAATCCAAATGTTCATGATATTGTTGCTGAAATAAATTTTGTAAGATGGGTTAATCTGACATGTACTGTTCAGTCAACGGATGTTCCCGATGGATATACCATTGACATCCGCACTAAATACAATGATGAAAAAACCTCCATTGTATTATCAAAAAGCAAAGCACTTAAAAATAATTCTGTAACACTCATGGTTGATGATGCAGCAGAATCACAGGCTGCCACTATTGTGTTACTGGATGAGAATGAAAGAATACTGGATAAGAAACCCACCACCGTAGGTGGATAAAAATAGTTGAGTATGGAATTAGATAAAATTGACCAGATTGCAGCGAAAGCTTTTGAAGGTTTCATTGTAAGAAAAGACCTGCTTGAGCAGTTCCGCAAAACTTATCCTGTGCCTACTTATGTAATTGAATTTTTACTAGGCAGGTATTGTGCTACCACCAAAGAAGAAGAAATACAGGAAGGTCTGGAAATAGTAAAAAGGCAATTACAGGATCGTACAGTAAGAACTGGTGAAGAAGAATACTTCAAGTCAAAAGCAGAAAAGCAGGGCAAAGTAAAACTCATTGACATCATTACTGCAAAACTTGATGCTGCGTCAGGAACCTATGTTGCAACTTTGCCAAGTTTGCAACTTTCTAAAGTTCGCATATCAAGTGAAATGGTTTATGCCAATGACCGTATGCTCACGGGTGGTTTTTATGCCGAAGTGGAATTAGATTATGATGCTGCGATAGCACAGGAAAATAATGGCCGTCCTTTTGCCATAAGCAGTATAAGACCCATTCAGCTATCACAGCGCAATGTATTAGAAATACTTTATAAAGGCAGGGAACAGTTTACCCTGGAAGAATGGAAGGATTTCCTGATCCGCAGTGTTGGTATGGAACCATCCACACTCTCAGAAAAAGCAAAAAATGTTCTCTTTGCCCGTATGATTCCATTTGTGGAACGCAACTACAACCTGATTGAATTAGGCCCAAGAGGTACAGGGAAATCACATTTATATCAGCAAATTTCTCCCTATTCTCATTTAGTTTCCGGCGGAAAAGCTACGGTTGCAAAAATGTTTGTAAACAATGGCCCATCAGCAGAGAGAGGCCTTGTGTGTAAATATGATGTAGTTTGTTTTGATGAAGTATCTGGTGTGTCTTTCGATCAGAAAGATGGAGTTAACATTATGAAGGGGTACATGGAAAGCGGTGAATTTAGTCGTGGCAAAGAGCCTATCCGTGCCGATGGTGGTATTGTAATGGTAGGTAATTTTGAAGTGGATGTAGAGCATCAGCAACGGATAAGTCACTTATTTGGGCCACTTCCCAAAGAAATGAGAGATGATACTGCATTCATGGATCGTATCCATTCATTTATTCCTGGCTGGGATTTTCCAAAACTCAATAAAACATTTTTTACAGAACATTTTGGCTTGGTTAGTGATTTCCTTGCAGAATGTTGGACAAGGTTAAGAGACACCAGCCGCATATCTTCTGTATTGCCCCGCATTGATTTTGGTGGTGCTTTAAGTGGTCGTGATACAACGGCTGTAAATAAAACAATAAATGGTCTGTTAAAATTAATGCAGCCCAACCCTGAAACAAAAATCTCTGATGAATTATTGGAATGGTGTGTAAAAGTTGCATTGGAATATCGCAGAAGAGTAAAGGAGCAACAAAAACGTATTGGATCAGCAGAATTTAGAAATACTCATTTCAGTTACCGCATTGGTGAAGATGGAGTAGAAACATTTGTTACTACTCCCGAAATACATAGTGAAAACACCATCGGTGACGACCCATTATCACCAGGTCAGATATGGGGCTTAAATGCAGGTGGTCAGGAAGAAACTACTGGCTTATATAAAATTGAAATAAATTCTGGTCCCGGTTCTGGTGTAAAAATTCTGAATAAGCCAGCACCACCGCAGTTTCAGGAAAGTGTAAGATTTGCAGAACAAAATTTGTACAGCAAAAGCAAAGAATTAATTGGTGACAGAGATCCCCGTTCACATGAGTTTTCCATTCAGCTGAGAGCATTTGATGCCTCTAAAAGTGGTAATGGAATGGGCATGGCAGTTCTAATGGGCATGTGCAGTGCAGTATTAGAGAAAAACATAAAAGGTGGTCTTGTAATCGTTGGGCAATTAAGTTTAGGTGGCTCATTGGATTTGGTTTATAATGCTGTAAACCTTGCTGAAATTGCTGTTGAAAAAGGTGCATCAACATTATTGATTCCACTCAATGCCAGAAAGCAATTAAATGACCTCTCAGATGATATGATTACTAAAATCAATATCCAGTACTATACAGATTTAAGAGATTGTTTAATAAAAGCACTGTTAGATTAATTATATCCAACCGCACAATATAAATCTGAATTATACTATTTAGAATACACCCTAGTGCATCAAAAATCCCAGCCCTTCCCTTAAATAGAAACGGTCAGGGCTCGCGTGGTCTTTTTGCTACACGCCCCTACCATTGCTTAATTGCTTACCTTGTCATAAATTAAATAATTTAATAAGGTATTTTATTTTTTAAGGCAGCCGGGACAAAATGCTCTTAGCTCCCACATATTTTGCCCGTCTGCCATTCGCTATTTTGGTAGTTTTAGTATCGTTGGTATATTAACATAATAAGCATTATAAAACAGGCAGGCAAAGTCACAGGTTGTAAGGTAAACGATAGCTTCGCCGCTGGGTAGGCTGGACAGAGTAGCAGCCTGTCAGTTATAATGGTTATTATGTAAAATACCCGCACGTTCCGCCACCCACAAATTGCCTTCCCTGCACTAACCTTTGATATGATTCATGAGGGCTGTCATAGTTTTTGCCAAGCCCTATAGTTTCGGTTTCCCTACCTTAATAAAATCAGCAGGACAGCCCTTCCCGGACACAATTCCATAAGCAGCAATTATTTTTTTGCTAATGCATTATTATTCACCTCACCGTCAAAAAGGCATTATCAGTTCATTCATTACACCTGCATTCCATTCCGCTAACGCCTGCATTACACATGCGTTCCATTCCGGCAACGCTACATTTCATTACGGTTTCATTCATCTCACTCATAATTGCATTTGCACTCATTTCAGCAAATCCTTTTGCCGGTATTGCAGCTTATTCCATTGTGGCAACTTATGCTGTCCGCTGATTTTATGCCCTCTGCACACCGATACTCCAACAGCACGTGCACAAAACAATGCCAGCCCTCTACAGGGTTCTTTCCAACGCACCAATAATGTATTTATTTATTTTATTCCCAAGCTCTCCTACCTAATGTTTTTGTCATGCTTTTTGACTGCCAAGCTGCTACAAGCAAAGCTCCTTCACTTCGTTTAGCTCCACCTCGACAGTCCGCTGCGCTACCTGATCTCGGTTACGCTGCACTCAGTTCACTCGCTATACTTTCACAGCCGCACATAATAAAGCTGCTCCGTACCTTCGACAGCTATATTATCTTTTCCGTCACACAATCAAAAAGACACGCCAAAAACTCCTACACTGCCTCCACCCCCGCCCAACCACCCTTTAAAGACAAAGAGTATTGATCCTGTATGCCACAATGATTTTTCCATAAGTTCATTAATAAAACCTTATGCAAAGTTAAGCTGCCACCGCTCTTGCAAGGTCAAGCACTACGTGTTTTCAAATAAAAATTTTTATTTACCAATACATTTTCTTTTCAATGGTATAAAATTTTTTATTTAAAAAACCTTGCAATTCAGCCATCGCACCGCTTTTTTGCTGCCTAAGGTTTCATTAATGATATATTTTTTTTATGTGGCGGCGAGCGCAAAGCGAGCCGGTTAATTCAGAAATAGTTATCAATTTTTATAAACAAAAACCATGAAAACACAGTATTTTTCATCCTGTTGTACACTGGAAGAAGTGAAAAGCAGATTTAAGGAACTTGCCATGCAGCACCATCCTGATAAAGGTGGTGATACTGCCACCATGCAACAAATTAATGCCGAGTATGAAAGCATCATTAAAAATCCGTTTTTTTCATTTGCTGAAAAGACCGTACAGGAACAAGAAGAATTTATCCGGTACCCGGAAATCATCAACCAGATCATCGGCCTGGATGGCATCATCATTGAGTTAATTGGGAATTGGATTTGGCTTAGTGGTAATACATATCCACACCGGGCACAATTAAAGCAAACGGGCTTCTATTTCGCACCAAAAAAGGTCATGTGGTACTACAGGCCTCCTGACTACAAAAGTGCAAATAAGAAGCCCAAAACCATCGAACACATCCGCAGTAAATACGGCAGTGATGTAATTGATAACCGAAAAGAGAATTTTATTCTATCTTAATTTCTAAGGGGAGCATCAAAGCTCCTTTTTTTATAATCATTCTCGAATTCTCCCAATTCATACAGGGATTTTATCAAAACTTCAAAAAAATACAAAAAATAATTATTTTTTAAATACTTGTCTATCTGTATTTTAATAGATTTACTTAAATTATTACTTTAGATAACTTGCTTTTAATAATTGTATTTCATATCTTTGTGTAATATTTAAACCCTATGAACTGCTTTTTAAAAAATATTTTCTCCACATCAAGTCCGTATCAACTCCGTATCAAGGCCGCTTATAAAAATATAAAAAAACCTCAATTTTAATTACTAACCCCAAACACCTAAAATCATGGCAATTGTACAAAACCCCATCACCGGCAGATCCAAACAGAAGTTCGGAACTGCAGTTTTCTCCAAACAATTTGGAAAAAACACCCTGCGCACCAAACCCATCGAAGTCAAGAACCCCAGAACACCCGACCAGGTGAATCAGCGCAACAAATTTTCTTTAATGGTAGCAGAAGGCCGAAGACTGCTTTCTATGCTTAAAATTTCATTTCAGAACATGGCCATTTCGATGTCTGCTTTCAATGTGTTCATAAAAAACAACATCAAGACATCCATTACTGGATTGCCTGGCAGCTATGCAATTGATTATTCCTTACTCGTAATTTCAAAAGGCCCACTTTACAAAACATCTAACATCACAGCGGGTAACGAACTTGCAAGCAAAGTCAAAAGGTCATGGGCTCCTCCCATTGATCCGGTTGATCCTGCAAATCTCGACCTGTTATATGTTGCAACCTACAACGAAGACAAAAACGAATGGTTTTACAGCGCTACAACTACCACCAGGATAACCGGTGTTGACCAGCAGGACATCCCCGCAACCTGGACCGGCGATACCGTTCATGTTTATTCATTCTTTGTTAACCCTGACGGCAATCAGTGCAGCGACAGCGTTTACAGCGGCACTGTAGAAATTACATTATAATTCCTTAACCCCGGCTATTTCAAAGGGCTTATCCTTCATGGTAAGCCCTTTTTTGTAGCTTATAAATCATAACTCTTGTAATCATTAAAATCTTATAATTATGGCACTAATAGTTAATGGTTTTCTTGGTGATGCTATTGGCAAGCTTGGAAACGTGGTTTTTCGTAAGTGGAACTCCCTGATCACAGCTTCAAAGTATCAGCCACTCGTAACAAATCCAAATACTGCATTACAACAATTGCAGCGTGGTAAAATAAAATTTCTCTCACTTTTGCTCAGGCCATTCAAAGACAGTATTATCCCTTTGAACTTTAAAAACCGGCAAGGAAGATCCACTTCATGGGCTGAAGCTATTCGGGCAAATTATCCTTTGCTTGATGATACCGGAAAAATGGAATTTAAAGACCTGATTCTTTCTGGTGGAAATTTGCTGCCTCCGGTTATCCTTGAAGCTTCTTACAATCCGTTTATCAATCAGTTTTTTGTTAAATACAATCTGGAAAACCTTGGCGACATTGACACCGGCAGGATCAGGCTAACTGCAACTGGATTAAAACTACTTGATAACTCTTTCAATACGGATAATATCTGCAAACTACCGTTTAAAAATTACTTTTCATCATACATCAACGAAATGATTCTTCCAGATTGGCCATTAAATTATGATTTCGACAATGCCTGGTCGGAAGGGATGTTGTTTTACAATATCATCAACGATCCCTCAAGTGATGTTAGGTCATACAAGCCTGTAAACATCAAAAACAGCCCTTCTGCAGGAGCTTATTTCAGAACGGAATACAATACCTATAATTACAATTTCAGAATCACAGACCGCATAATAATGCCAAATAATTTCCATTTAGTCATTGTGGAGGATGATGGTACTTTTTTTATGAAAATAGGTATTGATCACTATAGCGGCATCCCAGGGCTTCTTCCTGATGACATTATTTATGTGTTACCTTTTGTTTTGGAAGCCAACGGCAATAAGTATGATGGTCCTTATACCTTTGCAGCTGCTACCGGGCTTGTTGATTTTCCTTTATTTGAAGGCGATCAGGTAAAGCCCTTCATCATTTTATATTTTGTTACGGATGCAGCTGGACAAGTCAAATCCACGGCAACAAGGTTTTATTACAACCTCCCAGAAACGAATACTTTTGCCGAGTTGATTATAATGCAAGGTATGGCACATCCGGACAGCATCAAACTCCATGCACCTTTTACGGCCATTTGGGGCGATTTAAAGGACTTCATACCTCCGGACCTGATTGGCACCATTCCATACACAATCCATTCAAAGAACGACACTACAGGGGAAGAAAGGCAGCATATTATCAGTTCAGATAACTTTTTCTTTTGCTCAAAGCTGCTCAGGAATCAGATATACACTATATCAATAAAGGATGGTGAGCTTATTTCCGCTGAGTTTGATGTTATTGGCACCGATGATGATTACACTTTAAGCATGTATAAACCGAGACCACGTAAAGTAGTCAGATTTAAAGCCGGTAATGAACTTGCATCAAAAGTGAAGTAATCCTAACAGCCTGTCTTATAATAAGCCCTTGCATCATCCGTGATCAGGGGCTTTTTCTTTTCTAAGTATTTTGACACCATTTTTGCACCATATCAGCACGCCCCAATTATTCCCCAGGCATTCACTTCTTGTTCCCTTTTTGTATTAAAATTCCAGTTTGACAGAGCTTCGACACGGCTTGTTCGCAGTTTAGATATTATTGTTACCTTTTTTGTTTAGGTTTTGACGCATCCTATTAAATATCAGCTTAGTCAATGATTGAGACAAAAAGTATAATTTTTTATACATTTTTTCTCATTAAAAAGTTTATAAATTTTTTCAAAGCTTTCAGATTATCAAGGCTTTTTTATTACTTTTGATTACAGGTAACTTTCTGGATAATATTTATCATGGGCCTATTCTTATTAATTAAAGTTTTGTTGCCCATTTGTTGCCCAAATGTTATAAGTAACTGATTTTCAATTATCAATTACTTTCTGCGTGGGCAAGTGATTTTATAAGGCCAAAGCCTTAATCCTGCTTTCCAGCAATGAAATATATTTTTCTTTTAATTCCTTATTAAGAAAACATATTTTCAATAACCCAAACCAGGTTTCCTTTGCCTGGGCCAATCCCTGAATATTGTTCTCAATTACTTTATCCGTATGACCGCAACGCTCCTTTCCAAAATAATCAACAAGCACTTTCCTGGTGAGTTTTCTCTTCTTTCCGGCAAGAGATAAAGCGATTTCTTCAGCGCCGCCTTTTAAAACAATGGTTGAATTTACCAGATCGTAGGCCGGAGACAACTCAATTTTATCTCCATTCCTGATCACAGAAAAATTTTTGAGGTGCATATCTTCATTTCCGGTAAGAAAATTAAAAAGCACAAGCCGGAACAATTTTGCCTTCTCAATTACTGGGAAAGTACAAAACTCGTCAATGAGTAAAACAAGTTCCTCCATCGTATAATTGTACTTTGTATCTCTTGAAAGTCCCGCCAATTGTGCAAAATCTTCAACCGGAATTCTATCCTTATGCCCGGCCCTGTCGAAACGTTTTATAAAATAAGTCAGCGACATATCTTTTGACCAGATCATGCCATGCAAGGGAACGTTAATTCCAGCTGCCTTTGCCATGCGCATGGTCACATCTTCGTTTTCAGGGAGCTGAGGATAAATATGATGCTGTGGCTTTAGGATGTATTTTCCGCCGGTATCAACCAGTTGAAACCTGGAATCTTTAATATTTAGGATTGCACTGAGTTTTGGTTGAACGCCCTGTATAGATAATTTGGTTGCCCTGGCCATAGCCTCGGCTCTCTGCTCACCAGCGGTATAGGATAACAATTCAAGAGTACTCAGATTTTGCGACAACATTTTTAATCCTTTGTCACTGTAAAGTGATTTACCGCTAGGTTCATAGGTTATCGGACAGCGTTTCATGGTTCAACCTCCTTCACGCTAACCGCACCAACAGTATCGTTGCCAACTATCATCAATTGTGAAAAAAGATCATTCGAGTCAACTTTTCCCTGTTTTAACAAGCCTTCCAACTGGTGTCCTTCCGGTAAAAGCCCATCAAGGAATGGCGGAAAATGATCGAATGTAAAAGATTTCTGACTGACCGGCATGGTAAGAGAGACGGGCAACCCGGAGTATCCTTCATTATATATGAAACTGTACTCTTTCCCGAAAATAATTTCAGTAAGCAGCCCTGCCTCCTTTCCGCATACATAAACTTTAGCTGTTCTCATCTGTATTCAATATTTGGTTCATAAGATGACTTTGCAAGACAACCTTTATATTCAATACAGTGAGAATCTTCCTTAAGGTATCAAGCTGAATTGTTTCTTTACCTTTTTCAAGATCAAAGATCACAGTTTTGCCGACACCTGCCATCTCTGCCAGTTGGAGCTGGCTTAGTCCGGCTGCTTTTCTGTGCTTCTTAATTACTTTTGATAAAATATCCGGGTTAAGCATAATTACCGTTTTAGCGGCAAAGATACAACAATTCACTAAGTAAGTCAAGGAATATTCAAAATATTACCGCTATATAAGTATTTTTTAATTTATTTCTGTACTTTTTGATATTATTATATCATATTTACCGCTTTAGCAGTAATTTTTTGAAATAATTTTACAATTATACCTTTTCGGGTACATTCATACTATTTGCCTGAATCGTGAATTATCTTCACGGAACTAAACTATTACAAATCTGAAAATCAATAAAAATCCAAGGCCTTTACAGTTTTATTTACCTCACAGCATATGTTATGCTTGCCAAGCAAGGAGTACAGCCAGTTTCAGAAAATGAAAATATCCTGTTCAAAAAACAAGAAGATTTGTGCTGTATCAAACAGGAGTGACAAAGAATGGTAAAACCATTTTATTGTAAGCTAATTTTCCTGACTATTACATCGTTTATCCTCAGCAAATATATTCCCCGGCTGAATTTGCTCACATCGATATATTCGGAATTCACCGGAAAGGATTGGAGCATTCGTCCCTGAAGGTCGAAGAGCCTGATGTCTGAGATGGGAATTTCAGTTTTAATAAAAAAACCGGTAGTGACAGGGTTTGGATAAAGAAGGATGATTTCATTTTGCGGCAAAACATGCTCAGGCACCTGTAACGAGCAATCCACAGCGTTGTTGGTTATGCTGTTTTGAATAGCAACTGCACGCGCCGCGATAAAGTTTTTTAATCCAAAAACAGTTAATCCTTCCGGCCCGGGTAAAACCAGATTATAATTAAAACTTGAGTCGAACTTTGAATTAGTGTAGAATTTTTTCGGATCGGCATAAACACTGGCTTGAATGACAGGCCGCAAGGAGTCAATTTTGGGATCAAAATATGCGTTGGTAAAATCATCCCTCAGTTTGCAATAAGCCATATCATAAAGGTTTTTATAATATACATTCTGTATCATTTTTTCACAAAGGGGCCTGGCGCCGGGCGAGCTGATAAAGTACATGTCGAGGTTTATCAGTTGAGGGCTGGTGAGGTTCATTTTAAAGCTTCCGAATGATTCGTTGTTATCCCAGGCTATCCACTGAAACTTATCGGTGACTGTGTCGTGGTAAATATAATAATTGTGTCCGCTGCCGATGTATGAGTCCAGGCTTACAAAAATGTTTTCGGCCACCCATTGTTTTACAAACTTGGAAGTATTCAGTTTCTGATCCAGGGCAGCCTGCAAGCCGTTATCAGGAGTGTTGTTGATCACATTTATCAAAGATATCAGATCGCTCCAATCGTTCAGGGTGCTGTTGTTCTTAAGTTCATAATCGGATTCGTAAAGCGGCTGATTCATACTGCCCTTCCACTGCAGGGTGCCATGCGGGTCGCCTTTAAAGAGGTTGCCATCGTTGCTGTCAAACCAATGCCAGCAAAACTCATCATCAATTTCTTCTACAATAGTATAAAGCCCCCAAAGCTGGTTGTTCATGTATACATTGCAGTATGTTACGCGCGGGGCAGGCAGTTTGTGGTCTATGAGGAATTCATTGGTGAGTTTTTCGCGCATAAAGGACGGATCTTTGAAGGAGTTGTTAAAGTTGAGTTTTTTAAGGCCATGAATATCCTGCCCCGCAACAAAAGTGTTGAAATCAAGTTTGAAAGATTTCTTCTGACTGGGATTGTTGAATGATGAGTTACCTTTTACTTTTATGCCAACCTGGCTGTATATCTCTCCATTGAAATTGATGTCCACGGCAATGTATTCGTCTGTAGTGTTAGTGTATAGCAGGGAGTCATAGAAATTGGGATACGGAAAGGTGATATAAAGATTATGAATGTAGGACATGTTGAAGATAGAATCACCGGGGCTGGCTTTAAGCATTTGGAAGGTAATAAGAAATGCCGACAGGATAAGGATTTTTTTCATGGAAGAGAATGATTATGGGTTAATAACTCTTAGCAGGGGTCACTTTTACTTTAGCAAATATATGAAATTTCCGGCAGTCTTCAATTAAAGGCATCAATTTCAGGTTCCTGGACTTTTTTAAGGGATAAGCCCGGTCTTATTATTGATTATTATTGATTTCTTGATTTTTTTTTATTTAATTTGTATAATAATATTTGGGTAAAACCGATGAAACTCAGATTTATTCTTATATCAATAATTTGTCTGCTCACTACAGCAGGTGTGTTTTCCCAAATCACACTCAACAGTAATAATTTCCCTGTTGGCGGTTTACAGATCGGGCGCGGTTATGTTTTGGCCCCGGTGAATGTTTTAGGCAACGCGGGGCCTAACCAGTTTTATGATTTCACCAATGTAACGCCTGTTATTCACGACAGCGTAAAATACTATGCCTCTGCCCAGACGCTGTGGGCATCATTTCATCCCGGGGCCACAGTTGCCAACGCAGAAGTTGCAGGCAACCTGACCTACGTTTATTATTGTACTTCAGGCACCAACGCTTATAGCAGGACAGGCCTTACGCTCATCGGTGATTTCGGGCAGGGCATGGATACTGTTCATGGCAATTATAGTAATCCGGATACAATATTAAGTAATCAATTCACCTATGGTTATTCAAAAACCGAATTTTCTGTAGTCACCATTCCTAATGCTCTTCCACTTGTTAATTACCAGATAAAAACAAAAAGGAATATACTCGTGGACGGTTGGGGCCAGCTCGAAACGCCGCTGAACTATTACCCGGATGTGCTACGGGTTAAATGTGCCGAATACCGGTATGACACTGCATTTTACTTAACTTCACCAGTATATACCGTTGCCGACACTCAATATTATTATAATTATTACGCTAAAGATGTCCGCCATCCTGTTGTAAAAGCGCATACCGACAAACTGTATAATCTACTTTATTTTGAATACATCTATACAGCGCCGGTTATTGTGGGATGCATGGATACCATGGCAGTAAATTACAACCCAATGGCAAACATGTCCGATGGCAGTTGCGAATATTGTTCGGTTAGTTATTCAATTACTCCTGATACTACTATTTGCGAGGGGGCGTCAATTACCTTGACCATTAGTGGGGGAAGCAATTATTTATGGTCCGACGGAACTACCGGCTCATCCATATCGATGCTCCCTGATGAAAGTTCGGTTTACAGCGCTTATGTCAGTGACAGCACAGGTTGCTGGGCTCTTGCATCTGTGGAAGTAACCGTTGACAAACCCGTTACTGCAGTGTTTTGGACCACTATCGATCATTATAATACCGGCGATATGATACAGTTTGTTAACCTCTCAGTCAACGCATCTCACTACAACTGGAGTTTTGATGATGCCGTGGATGGCTACAGTAACCAGCAATATCCGCAACATACATACACCATCCCCGGAATGAAACACATTGAATTGATCGCCCATAACACCTGTTTTACGGACAGCATTATGGATTCGCTGAAAATTTATGACGGCACATACATAAGCAACAATAGCCTTTCGGATGATTTCAATATTTACCCTAATCCCGGAACAAGCCTTATGACCATTGAAGGCAACTTTGATGAATCTGCAAATCTTGAAATTGATGCTATTGATATTTTGGGGCGCAGAAAACACATGGCATCTCACGAAAATATTTCCGGAATTTTCAGGCTGGAAAATGATCTAACACAGTTGTCACTGGGTATTTACGTGATCGAAATCATTCATGGAGAGAAAAAAATTACACATAAATGGGTCAAAATGAAATAAACAGATGATAAAAAAAATATTTTTTATTCTGCTTTTTATTCTTTTCGTTTTTGAAGTACCTGCTCAGGTGGTTATCAATGAGATTTCGTCCTCCAACAGTTCTGTGTATATGGATGAAGACGGGGATTATCCCGACTGGATCGAGATGTATAACGGAGGTTCTTCTGTAGTTTACCTGGGCGGTTATAAGATCAGTGATAACGTCAGCCAGCCTGACAAATGGACCTTTCCTTCCGGTGTCAATATACCGCCCTATGGTTTTCTTACGCTTTTCGCCTCGGATAAAGACCGTAAAAAGTATTTCAATCACTGGGAAACTGTAGTTTATTCCGGGGACACCTGGCGTTATTTAAAACCATTTGCAGAGCCTGATTCAAACTGGAGAAGGCTCTGGTCGTTCAATGACGGCACATGGGCGCAAGGCCCGGGCGGGATCGGGTACGGCGACGGCGATGACAACACCGTGATTTCCTCTCCGGCGACCTCCGTATATATGCGGCATGTTTTTAATATTGTTGATACATCCCAGATAGCTTCTGCGGTATTGCATATGGATTACGATGACGCCTTTGTCGCCTATATCAACGGTGTTGAGATCGCACGCGCCAACATCGGTGTTAACGGCGAACCTGTAGGATTTTCAATAACTGCTTTTGCAGAACACGAGGCCCATATGTATGCCGGCGGAATGCCTGATGCTTTTGTGATTGACGAAAGTTTGCTGAAGACTTTTTTAGTGAACGGGAATAATGTGTTGGCGATACAAGTTCATAATTTAAGTCCATTATCATCTGATCTGACTTCCCGCCCATGGCTTTCCATAGGAATTAAAAACAGTTCGAATAACTATGGCGCCGTTCCTTCGTGGTTCAATTTCAGCGCTTCTGCCCTGCATACTAACTTTAAATTATCGCAGAATGGCGAAACGCTTGTTTTATCAAACAGTGCAGGTTCGGTTATCAGTCAGGTAACATTCGGAACGATACTTACAGATCATTCTTACGGATGCCATCCTGATGGGATTTCGCCGATGAAATACTTCAGCATACCCACGCCGGGCGCTTCCAACAACCTTGCGGCCGCATACACCGGCTACACTGCTGATCCTGTATTCTCGATACCCGGAGGGTTTTATGCTGCTTCACAGACATTAACCCTTTCCACATCAACTCCAGGAGGGATCATTCATTACACCACTGATGGCAACATTCCTAAAAGTTCCTCTCCCACTTACACTTCCCCTGTTACCTTTGATTCTACAGTGATTGTACGCGCACGAACTTTTCATCCCAATCTTCTGGAAGGAAATACATTGACAAATTCATATTTTATTTCAGACTCATCATCGTCCTTGCTTCCGATAATTTCGCTGACTGTTTCACCATCACTGATGTTTGATACGCTCACCGGGATCTATGTCAAAGGCCCGAATGCCGAGGCTACTGTTCCTTTTTTCGGCGCTAATTTCTGGCAGGAAAAAGAAATTCCTGCACATATTGAATATTATGACCAGCAACGCCAGCTTGGCTTCAAACAAAATATTGGAATAGAAATTTACGGCAATTACTCAAGGTCATATCCCCAAAAAAGCATGAAAATGATTGCACGCGACAGTTACGGGAACGGATCCTTCGATTACCAGTTGTTTCCTGACAAAGATATTCATTCGTTCAAACAGTTTATCATTCGTAATTCCGGCACCGACTGGAACCAGACACACATGCGCGACGCTCTGATACAAAGCCTTTCGCTAAAACCGACCAATTGTGATGTGATGGCTTATCAGCCTGCCGTGGTTTATATCAACGGGAAATACTGGGGCGTCTATAATATGCGTGAAAAGATCAATAAAGATTATCTGGCCGAAAATCACCATGCAGACCCCGACTCTGTTGACCTTTTGGAATATAATGGGTTTGTGATGTCGGGTTCGAACGAACGGTTTATTCAAATGGGGTTATTCATACTTCTAAATGACATGACAAATCCCACAAACTTCTCCTTTGCGGACTCGCTGATAGACCTTAAAAATTTTGCAGATTATTTTGCCGTTGAAACCTGGACAAACAACTGGGACTGGCTGACCAATAACGTACGTTACTGGAGAGAAAACAAAGAGGGTAAAAAGTGGCGCTATATATTGTGGGACCTGGATAACGGCATGGGAGGAGCCTGGTCGTATGTCTTAAATTCATTGGATACCAACCTGCATAAAAGCACCGATTATACCTCACTCCTATTCAACAAGCTGCTTACCAATAAAGATTATAAAAATTATTTTATAAACAGGTATGCCGACCTGCTCAACACACTGTTTACCCCTCAGCATTTCAATACAACGCTGAACAGTTTCAGGAACAGGATCGACAGTGAAATGATCCGGCATTTCAAGCGATGGGGAACAGGATTTAGCAACCCTAACTGGGGCGTCGACGGCCACGGCACATATGATAACTGGAAAAATTACCAGTTGCCGGAACTAACTGCCTTCTGCAATAACCGCCAGATCACTGCCCGGAATCATATCCAGCAAACCTTTGATTTAAAAAAACAAATCCCCGTTACGCTGAATGTATATCCGCCTGAAGCCGGAAAAATTATTATAAACACGGTTACCATTGACGATATGCCATGGGCGGGGATATATTTCGATAGTGTCCCGGTAAGAATTACTGCTGTTCCGAATCCCGGTTATGAATTTAGTTTCTGGCAGTCCATGATTAAATTTCCCTCGCCGCAGGCCGATTCCTCATTAACATTTAATCCTGATACATCTGATGTGTTTACTGCGTATTTTATGGGACAGCCGGATACTTCAAAAATTATTTTCAGTGAGATCAATTACAATTCCTCTCCATCGATGAATACGGGTGATTGGGTTGAAATACACAATTACAGCCAGTGGCCTATGGATATTTCAGGCTGGAAATTCAAGGACAGCCAGGATAACAATATCTTCCTGTTTCCTGAAAATACGGTATTATCAGCGAATGAATATTTAGTGCTTTGCCAGGATACTACAGATTTCAGATCTTATTATCCGGGAATTACCAGCATTTTCGGACCTTTTGATTTCGGCCTGAATTCTACTTCAGAGAGTTTGCGTTTATTTGATAAAGAAATGAATCTGTACCTTTCCGTAACTTTTTCAGGTAGCTATCCATGGACTGCAGACGCCAATGGTAGCGGCAGGACACTCGAACTGCTTTCGGTGAACGGCAATTTGGATGATCCCTTGAACTGGTTTGCCGGCTGTCCGGGCGGTTCACCAGGCGGGCCTTTTGTTCCATGCGAAAATTCAGGGTTTGAAACAACCAACCCCGATGCAGACGGAACTGTTTCGGTGTATCCCAATCCGGTTACTGAAAGGCTTATCATAGATATTAATCCTGGAAAACTGATTAATGCGTCCTTCTCTGTTGCACTGTTTGACATGATGGGAAAAATAGTTTATGAAAATTCGGATATTTCAACAGATGAATTTTCCATTTCAAACAATTTTCATCCCGGCATATATTTTTATAAGATCACCTCTTCGGCAGGGTATTTAAAAAGTGGAAAAATATTTTTTCAACAATAATTTTGATGATGTTTCTATATCACTTTTACATTGTTCTCTTTATCAATCGGGCAATTTAAAAAAAGGCTGCCTTTGCTTTAAAGACAGCCTTTTTGTAAAGGATATAGAATCTATTTCGGAATCAATGGATCATCTTCAATACCATGCATTTTGATTTATTCAAACCTGTAAATTCGAGTTTGAAAGTGTACATGCCGGCAGACAAGTCATAGGGTGAAAATACTGCCGAATGTTTTCCGCTGATCTGAGATTCGTTTACAAGTAAACCCACCAGTTCGCCGATAGCATTATATACTTTCAGTTGCACTGTCCCGTTTTCAGGTATGCTATACGTCAACGTAGCATCACCGCTGAATGGGTTAGGATAGCCTGCAAACTCAAATCCCGCTTCAGAGTTGTTGCCCTGGACAAATATCTTTGGCATAGTCAGGTAGGCATCTTCATTTATTTGTCCATATTGATTAGCTATCAAACCCGTACCGTTCAGGTTAAAATCAAGC
>Ga0209098_1001330_pt1 | contig 24024 bp, 20 predicted proteins | sample AD_JPNHW1_MetaG_FD_184429 | JGI IMG/M metagenome (GOLD analysis project Ga0209098, IMG submission 184429) | Active sludge microbial communities of municipal wastewater-treating anaerobic digesters from Japan - AD_JPNHW1_MetaG (SPAdes) (version 2) | ecosystem: Engineered > Bioreactor > Anaerobic...
ACATTTAATGAGTTATGTTGATTTGCTTGCATTTCTTAAGAAACCATTTCAAACTTGGAAGCAAAAACAAAATAACCTATATTTACAACTTAATTTGTTTGGCTAAATTTTAGTCGGACAGCAATGATAATTTATATTTATTATATAAAAGTGCTTTTCAACTTTGTAAATAATAATTTAAAAAAAATTATCATTATGTCAAAACCACTCACAAAAGATGACTGGATAAAAATCGGTCAGAAAATGATGGAAGACCATGCAAAAGCAGTGAAAATCGCTAAAACCAGAAAATTCGACACTATTGCCACTCATGGTTTGTACAACATGGAAAAAGCTTTCAGCGGAAATTCAGGTTCTATTATGGAACCTATTTATCTTACCACTGCTGAAGCATATGTAGACAGCGCCCACATGGAAGCGGCGCTTGCTTATGAAATGCCAACATGGTGTTACTCCCGAATTGCAAACCCTTCTAACGGATTTCTAGAAGATACCATTGCACTGCTCGAATCGTACGATTCAGATATTGAAGCATCGTGCCTGGCTACATCAAGTGGTATGGCTGCAATAAGGACAGCTACGGATGCATTTTTAATTAAAGATGATAAATTACCAAAGCCAAATTTTGTAACCAGCGCAAAAGTTTATGACGGAACATTTCAGCAATTCTCGGTGCGCCGTTATAAAGAGCAGGGGATAGATGTAAGATGGATAAAAAATCCTTATGATTTGAATGAATGGAAATCGCAAATAGATGAAGGTACCCGCTTTGTGTATGGCGAATTCCCTTCTAATCCGGCTGTTGCCATTTTTGATATTGAAGAAGTAGTAAAGCTTGCACATAAATTTGGCGTTCCTATGATTGTTGATGCAACCTGTGCATCACCTGCATTGACAAGGCCTTTATTATACGGTGCCGATATTGTAATTCAATCGGGAACAAAAGTTATTTCAACAAACGGAACTTCAATTTGTGGAATGCTTACTTCTCGTAAAAACATTGTCAGTAAAGTTGGTTGTGATGAAATGAAAGCTGACTTTGCTGTATGGGCAAAGCTTTGGCCATACAGAGATAACGGTCCTTCAATAAGTCCTATCAATTCAATTTTAACTTTGAATGATTTACGTTCGTTGCGTATGCGTATTTCGCAGATGAGTGATACGGGAATGAAAGTAGCAACCTATCTTGAAAATCACCCGAAGATTGATAAAGTTTATTATCCCGGCTTGAAAAGTTATCCTGCACATGAAATAGCAAAAAAATATATGAAGCTTGCTGATACTAATGAAAACAAGTATTCATATATGATGGCAATGGAAATAAAAGAAAAAGCGCCAATGGATTCTGTTAATGCACGTAAGTTTTACGATGCATTACAAATGATCTGGAGGGCTACAGATTTAGGTCGTTGCAAAACCGTTGCCACACTGAATGCAATTTCAACACATCAGCAGCAGGGTGAAGAAGGAAGAAAACTTGCCGAGATAAAACCTTCTACTTGTCGCATAGCTGTTGGTATAGAAGATGCCGATGATATAATCAGGGATTTGGAACAGGCACTTGCAAAAATTTAAAACTCACCCCCGCAGTACCTTTCTCCACATTGGAGAGGGGGAAGCGAAGGGAGTAAGAAAAAAATAAAAAATAAAATATAAATCATTAATCAATTATAAATTAAAAAACATGAAACACAAAATTGCATTATTAGGATTTGGCACAGTTGGCCAGGGAATCAGTGAGATTCTTCTCAACAAAAAAAACTTTTTAAAAGAAAAATATAATTTCGAATTCGACATTGTTGCTGTTGGTGACTTTGTTTACGGAAATTGTTATAACCCCAATGGACTTGATATTCCTTTCATGCTTGAAGAAGCAAAGGCAAAGAAAAAATTTACAAAAGATGTTTCAAAATTGGATAATGTTGCTCTCATTAAAGAAAGCAATGCTACTGTTCTTTGCGAACTTACATTTACTGATTTAACTACCGGTGGACCTGCTATTGACCATGTACGTGCAGCTTTGGAATCAGGTAAGCATGTTGTAACAAGCAATAAAGGACCAGCCGCATTGAAATATGCAGAATTCAAAAAACTCGCTGATAGTAAAGGTGTGAAATTTTTTATTGAAGGAACTGTTTGCGCAGGAACTCCAATTATCAATTTAGCTGAAGGCCCTCTTGCTGGTTGTGAAATTTCTAAGATTCGCGGTATCCTGAACGGAACAACAAATTATATGTTGACCGAAATGGAAAAAGGTATGGATTACAATGCTGTTCTTAAAGTTGCTCAGGAACTGGGTTACGCAGAAGCCGATCCTACGGGCGATGTAGAAGGTTATGAAGCTCGCGGAAAAGTGACTATCCTTGCAAATATCGTAATGGGCGCACCATTAAAAATAAATGATGTTACCTGTAACGGCATCACTAAAATTTCTCCGGCTGATATGGAACAAGCCAAGAAAGAAGGTAAACGCTGGAAACTTATTGGTTGTGTTGAGAAGAAAGATGGAAAAGTTTACGGTTCAGTTGCTCCCGAAATGGTTCCATTATCACATCCTTTGGCAGGAGTTATGGGCGCTACAAATGCATTGACTTTTACAACAGACATGTTGGGTGATGTTACTATTGTTGGTCCTGGTGCAGGAAGAATGCAGACCGGTTTCTCAATATTGACTGACCTTTTGAGAATTCATAAAGAAGTGAAATAGTGAAATGGAGAATTGATGAAACGGAGAATGGGTGAACTAATTTTAAAAATGGAAGCTCCATTCTCCAATTCATCTATTCAGAATAAAATTTTGAAATAACGAATAAATTATGTCATATACCCGAAAGTGCTTGTACATCGACCTTACAAAAGGCAAGTACGAGTTTAAAGAAACAGATAAATCGCTGATAGAAAAATATATCGGAGCGAAAGGGATGGGTTTTGCATTACTCAATAAATTAAATCCATCACCGGAACCTCTCAGTCCTGAAAATCCATTGATCTTTATTAACGGACCTTTCACAGGAACTAAAATCCAGACAAGTGCAAGAACTATGCTGGTTACACGATCACCATTAACAGGCAGCGCGCTTGATTCACATTGTGGTGGAAATTTTGGACCACGTTTAAAATTTGCAGGATACGATTATATTTATATAACCGGAAAAGCTGCAAAACCTACATACATCTATATTAACGAAGATAAGATTGAATTTCGTGATGCTTCAGAAATCTGGGGAAAAGGAATTTATTTTACAAACGATGAATTAATAAAACGCCATCAGGGAACTGATCCGCGTGTTGCTTGTATTGGTCCGGCCGGTGAAAATTTTTCACACATTGCATGTGTTGGTGTTGATAAACATCGTCAGTTTGGCCGGGGCGGTTCAGGTGCAGTAATGGGCTCGAAGAATTTGAAAGCAATTGTTGTTGATGGAAATATTCCTATAAAATATTTTGATGAAGAAAAATTCAAAGTAGTAAATGCAGAAGCAACTAAAAAAATTCTTGATAATCCCGGCATAAAATTCCGCAGACAAAAAGGTACGATGAAATGTATTCGCGGATGTCAGACCAACCATATTCTTCCAACAAAGAACTGGTCGAAAGTTGAATTCGAGGAATTCGAAGAAATAAGTTCTGAAACAACCAGAAAAGAACTAAATTGGAAAGATACCGGATGTTATAATTGTTCTATTCGTTGTTCTAAATGGGCTCGTTGGGATGGACGTGAAATTGAAGGACCTGAATACGAAACTGCCGCATTAATGGGCTCGAACTGCGAGATTGCAAGCATTAAAGATATTGCACTGGCAAATGATATTTGCAATGATTTGGGAATGGATACTATCAGTGCCGGTGGTACTGTAGGTTTTGCAATGGAATGTTATGAAAAAGGTTTGCTTGGAAATAATTTCGGAGTTAAACTAAATTGGGGAAATGCCGAAGCGCAGCGCGAATTGCTAGAACAGATGGCATACCGCAAAGGACCCGGTGAAATTTTTTCTGATGGAACTAAAGTTGCTTCACAAAAAATTGGTAAAGGCAGCGAAGATATTGCAATCAATATTTATGGAATGGAACTTTCAGGAATAAATCCTTTAGGTTCACTTACCATGGGCGTTGCAATGGCTGTTGCCGATTTTGCAAGTCATACACGTTTGTGGATTGCCGAACAGGAAATGGGACCCGATTTTAAAATCGAAGATATTGTTCCAACTGTTGTTGAAGGCATCGACACTACTAATGTTAGAAACAGTTTAGTGGTTTGTGATTTTGTTCCATTACCACTTGATGTTTTTGCAGGAATACTCAATGCCGCTACTGGCAGCAATCATACGGGTAAATCGCTTCTTGAAACAGGAACACGCATCACGCATCTGGCAAGAAGTTACAATACCCGCAATGGCAGAAAACATACTGATGACACACTTCCCGGTCGTTTCTTTAATGAAACAACTTTGTCGGGATTCATGGAAGGAAAAAAATTAGATAAAGAATATTTTAATTCTTTCGTTCAAAAATACTACGCAATGCGCGAGTGGAGCAGTACAGGAGAACCCACCAAAGCATTTTAAAAAAAAATTGAAATTTTAACCTAAGTAAAATTCTCTTGAACCAAAAATCATTAAATACGAAAATTATGCAATCGATATGTACAATAAAGCATATCGAAATTTATATATAAATTTTATAGACTATATTATTATGGAAACGATGACAAAAGAAAATTGTGTAGCATGTAAGGAATTGATTCCTGTTTACGACCCGTTCGATAATTCGATTGTAGGAGAAGTAAAAAAATCAACAAAACAAGATGCTTTAAAAGCAATTGAAATAGCACAAAGAGGCTATGAGATTATTCGTAAGATGTCTGTTCATGAAAGAGCAACAATACTTTTCAGAACAGCCGAAATTGTTGAAAAGAATAAAGAAGAGTTTGCCGTTACCATTGCACGCGAAGGATCAAAAACCATTAAAGAAGCACGTAAAGAAGCAAACCGTTGTGTGAACACTCTGCGCGTTTCTGCTGAAGAATCGAAACGTTTGCTTGGCGAAACCATTCCTTTCGATTCATTTCCCGGTGGCGAAAATAAATTAGGATATTATTATCGTCAGCCAATTGGAGTTGTTCTTGCAATTACTCCGTTCAACGATCCGCTGAATTTGGTTGCACATAAGCTGGGACCCGCAATTGCTGCCGGAAACAGCGTGGTGTTAAAACCTGCAACGGTTACTCCACTTTCTGCAATAAAACTCGCTGAAGCCATGTTTGCCACAGGTTTACCAAAAGAATGTTTACAGGTTGTAACCGGAAACGGAAGTGAGATTGGTCCAGCTCTTGTTCAGGATGAACGTATCCGGATGGTAAGCTTTACCGGTGGTTTCGATGCCGGAAAAGAGATCACAAAAATTGCAGGCATTAAGAAAATCGGAATGGAATTAGGTTCTAATTCACCTGTGATTGTTTGGGATGATGTGGATGTTGACTATGCCGTTGAAAGCTGCGTGAGTGGCGCATTCTGGGCTGCCGGACAAAATTGTATAGGCGTTCAGCGCATTTATATTCACAAAAGAATTTATAATGAATTCCGTGATAAATTTGTTGCACGTACATTGAAATATAAAATCGGAAACAAGATGCAGGAAGATTGTGACATGGGTCCGATGATTACTGAAAAAGAAGCCGAACGTGTTGAAAAATGGATTAAAGAAGCAGTGAGCCTTGGTGCAAAATGTTTATGCGGTGGCAAACGTAAAGGTGCAATTATGGAACCATCGGTTTTGGAAAATGTTCCTGAAAATGCGACCATTCATAAGGAAGAAGTTTTCGGGCCGGCTGTAAATCTTTACCAGGTTGAAACAATGGACGAAGCTATTGCAAAAGCAAACAGTCTGCCTTTCGGATTGCATGCTGCTGTTTTTTGCAACAATATTAACCTTGCTATGAAAGCTGCATACGGCGTGGATTGTGGCGGAGTTATCATCAATGATTCTACCGATTATCGTTTAGACTCTATGCCTTTTGGCGGAATTAAAAATTCAGGACTTGGACGTGAAGGAATAAAATTCTCTTTACAGGAAATGACTGAACCAAAAATGGTTTGTATTAATATGATGAATTAATAATATGTCAAATATTAGATAACAAATGTAAAATTGCAAAATGGATAAATAGTTTTGACATTTTCCATTTCACATCTTCAATGATAAATAAATTTAAAGTTCCTTCCAAATAAATGCAGAAGGTTTTTCTATTTTAAACTCTGTGCAGCTCTGTCAACTCTGAGGACTCTGTGTTGAAATAGTTAAATATTTTTAACACAGAGGACACGGAGAAAAAAGAGTTTCACAGAGAAAGTTGCTCTATCGTTGAATCATCAACTTTGCTGAATAATTTTGTAGCCGTATAAAATATAATCCGCTTGGTGCTTGGCTTATATCAAGCGTTGCAGAAGATGCTGGTGAGATTATTTCTTTGTTAAAAATAACTTTTCCATTTATGTTGAAAATTTCAACCAGTATTTTTTTATTTTTTAATTCGTTTGGAATAGTAATATTTACATTGCTTGCAGCGGGATTGGGAAAAATTTCCAAATTGTTCTCATTTTTATAATATTCAGCAAACCCAACAGGATTAGGGTGTGTGCCGCTATAATAAGTAACGCCTCCCGAGAAATTTCCAACAACCATTTCCGGAAAATTATTTCCATCAAGCTCAGCAACAGCTACAGCACTGTGCATTCCTTCGTTTATGTATAAATAATTAGAATCAACAAGCGTGAATTTTCCATTAATGTTGTTGTCGATATTTTTGTAATAATAAATATTTCCGCTTTCGCTGCCAACGAAAAGCTTAGTATTTCCGGCCGAATCGGTGAATAAGCACGGAATGCTGTAACCGTAATTTGAAACGGTATGTTTTGTTACATCAACTTTTCCAAGAGAATCGGTAATTAATGTAAATTGCGGATTTGTTGCACTGCCAGTGTTCTTATAAAAATTTAAAGTGCCTGCTTTTTCGCCAATGATAAGGTCTAGAAGCAAATCTTTATCCAGGTCGAATAATTGCGGAGTTGCTGAAGGATAAGTTTGAGTAGGAGTATTGCCAACATAAATTCCAAAATAGTCGGTTTGTGAAAGCACCATGTTCATGGGTTGTCCGGCTGCTGCTGTATTTTCGTACAGATCAATTTTTCCATTCGATTTTCCGATGATCATTTCAGCAGCGCCATCATTGTCAATATCGCCGAATGCAGGATAAACTGCAATTAATTTTCTTGATCTGATGTTAGCGAAATCATCTGTTATCAAAGTAAATTGTGGCGACACAGAAGTCCCCGTATTTTTATACAAACTAATTCCTGAAATATAAATAGAATATAAAAACCCATTTGAATAGTAGGATGAATCGCGTGTTCCGAAATTTGAAATAAAAAGGTCTTTCAATCCATCGCCATCATAATCATAGAAAACGGGATAAGCACCGGAACCCAGATCGATCATATCACCTTGCAGAAAATTATTTTTACTATAATTAAAAACGGGCGAAGAAGAAGTTCCTGAATTATTGTAAAGCCAACAGCTCTTCTGATTTTCAGCAATAGTCATGCTTACATCAAAAGGTGATACAAGTAAATCTTTTTTATTATCGTTATTTACATCAAGAAAACTGGGAACGGGAAATGAAAACAAATTTATTTTATTTGTGTTTGAAGGATATAAAGTATCGGTGCTTGTCATTAATGCATCGTTTATAGTTCCTCCGTTATTAAGCGCTATCAAGCCCGGGAAATCTACATCTCCAAGAAGTAGATCTTTTAAATTATCACCATTCAGATCCAATGCAAGCATAGTAGAACCGGTATGTTTGAAATCATTCTCTTCATTTTCTTTTCCCGATTTATTCGGACAAATAATATTCAGCGAAATTTTATTATCCGAAACTCCTTCTTTAAAATCGCCCCAGCAAAATTCCTGTCGTTCGAATTTCAAACTATCAGCATTTCCGTATAGTTCCATAGATAAATTTTTATGGAACTGAACATATTCACCAAGTCCCCAGAAATTTAAAATATCCAGATCGCCATCACTGTCGATGTCTGAAATAGCAGGAAAATCAACATTTGTAACCAGTATGTTTGAGTATTGCGAATCCTGAAGCGATAAAATAGGTTCAACTACTTTTGTGAATTTTAATCCGGTTGTTGCATTACCGGTATTTTTATAAACAGCAATACCACCGCCATATGCATAAGTAAAAATATCTTCTTTCCCATCGTTATTATAATCCATTAGTTTTGCCCAGTAATGAATCTCAGGAAATCTTTCGCGATATTCTGGAGCATAAGTGTAATCAATAGAGTTGGCATTTCCGTTATTTATAAAAGTTACAATTTTTGCACTGCTGCGGTCGTAAATAAATAAATCATTTTTGCCATCAAAGTTTAAATCAATCTCTGAGAACTGGCATGAATTCAGCCCGCCGCCCCATGGGTTAGAAATGATATTATTTAAATTATCTTTTACAACAATTGAGGTGTTTCGTTCAAACCCAAAATCCTCGTATTGTTGTGCAAAAAGAAAATTAAATAAAAAAGAAAAAAATATGAGTAAATTTTTTTTCATCATTACAAATTTAGCCAAATATCATTTCAGCAACGTAATATTAAATGTAATATTATTTGTTTTTGAATTAATTTAAAGAAGTAGAATCTTCAGGGCAATATAAGCTATCGAGGGAATTGAATTTATATTTTTCAATAATATAAATTAGCCGATATGCATAGCTTGGGTCTTCGGCATAGCCGGCTTTTTTAAGACCAAATGCCCAGTTTTTATAATCGGTAATGTTCAGGGAGAAAAGATTAGCGTACCATTTTCTTGTTTTAATATGGTTGGAATGGTCAGCATAAGATTCAAGAATATTTTTATACTTTTTATAACAATTGCTTCCAACCCAGAATTTTTCACCTTTCCAGTCGGGTTTATTTTTAATGCCGAAATGATTATTTGCATATTGTGCCAAATAGCTGTTTCCATAGCCCGATTCGAGTATTGCTTGCGCTAGAGTAATACTGGCGGGTACGCCTGAGTGATTCATTTCTTCAACTGCAATAATTTTGAAAGTATCGACATATTGTGTAAGCGTGTACTTCTTTGTATTTGGGGCAGAAGTAAAAGCTATAACAGTAAAGGAAATAGCAATAAATGTAAAGAAAATGGTTAGAGATAATTTTTTCATAAAAATCTGGAAACTCTTAGCAAACATAAAATGTTTTTCTGATAAATCAAAAAAATATTTTACTTTGCCAAATCAAAAATGGAAATAATAAAAAAATATTTTTCGCTTAACTCCACTCAGGAACAGCAATTTATTGCATTGAAGGATATATATTCTTCATGGAATGAAAAAATTAATGTCATTTCACGGAAGGATATTGAAAATATATATGAACACCATGTATTACATTCACTGGGAATAGCTAAAGTGATTCAGTTTAAGAATGAAACGAAGATTCTTGATGTGGGAACAGGCGGAGGCTTTCCCGGGATTCCTCTGGCAATCTTATTTCCTGGTTCTGATTTTCTCCTGGTTGATTCTATAGGAAAAAAAATAAATGTTGTTAATGCTGTAATTTCTGAGCTTGGATTAAAAAATGCAAAAGGGATTCATCAAAGAGCTGAAACGATTGATGAAAAATTTGATTTCATTGTTTCGCGTGCGGTTACCTGCTTACCTGATTTTTATAATATTGTGAAAAATAAAATAAGCAGGAATAAGAATAATACTTTACCGAATGGTGTGTTGTATCTGAAAGGTGGCGATTTTCAGGACGAATTAAAAAATATTAAGAGTAATTATAAAATTTTTGATTTAAGCGATTTTTTTTCAGAAGAATATTTTGCTACTAAAAAACTGATACATATCTTTTAACGTTTTATGATAAAATTATCTTTGTCAGTTTCATAGTTTTTTATTTAATTAGCTGACTGAAAATAAATATACTGAATCTTGACGAATTTGCAAAGTCAAAGTCGTTTAGATTCAGTAATACTGAGCGAATGAATTTGCATTATTTTGCAAATTCGTTCAGCTGAAGTATAAATAAACACAAATAAATAAATTAATAAAGGAGGAAAAACATGTCAGAACAAAAGAAATTCGTGCCTTTTGTTTCAGCCGAGACAAACATGACCGAGTTCACTGTAAGAGCCTTGATCATTGGGCTTATCATGGCAGTAGTTCTTGGTGCTGCAAATGCTTATCTCGGGTTGCGTGCAGGTATGACTATAGCAGCCACTTATCCTGCCGCTGTAATTGGAATGGCAATTTTAAAAACATTAAAAGGTTCAATATTAGAAGAGAATTTTGCCCGTACTGTTGGATCTATTGGTGAATCAGTAGCAGCAGGTGCTATTTTTACATTGCCTGCATTTTTCGTGTCGGGTATATGGCCTGAATTTTTTACTGTAGGACATTATATGACTTCATCGTTGATACTTATTGCAGGAGGTATCCTCGGTATCATGTTCGTTGCCTTACTTCGTAGGGTAATGGTTGAAGATGTTGAATTAAAATTCCCCGAATCAATTGCTGCTGCCGAAATTCATAAAGCCGGTCGCAGAAGCGGCGGCGGTTCAAAATTTCTTTTTGGGGCAATGGCAGGTGGTGCAATTATTCAGGCACTTGGTCAGCTTAAATTTTTTGCCACTTCATGGGAGAAATTTATTACATTCTCAAAACAAACTATAACAGGAACTGTATTTTCAGGAAAAGGTGGATTGCTTTTAAGCTCTCCCGGTATAAGCCCGGCTTATATGGGAGTTGGTTACATCATCGGACCCAAATATGGCGCATTGAACTTTAGCGGTGGTTTGATAGCATGGGGCTTACTGGCACCTATGATTTATTATTTTATCTCTCCTTCGATTGATATGGATTTTCTGACAAGCTGGGCATCAATGCTGCAAGTTAAAGATCCTACTTTATCAGATGCTGCTGCATTGGAAAAAGTAAGCGATTCAACTTTTCAGATAACCCAGATATGGCGGTTCATTGTTCGCCCAATCGCTATTGGCGGTATGTTAATGGGGGCATGTTTCACATTATTTAAAATGCGTAAAAGTTTGGGCGAAGGTATAAGAAGAGCTGTTGGTGATGTACGCAAAGTTGCCGGTGGAGGCAAAGTTGAAACAGTTCGTACCGAAAAAGATATCCCTTTCACTTGGATAATTATTGGAATTTTATTTGTTGCATGTTTAACATTTTTCATTACCTTCTTTGTATTTGAAGCAAGTTTACTGGTTTCAATAGTTGCAGCAACTTTACTAATCGTATTGGCATTTTTATTTGGTGCAGTATCGGGTTACCTTGTTGGTATAATGGGTTCAAGCAATAACCCGATTAGTGGTTTAACACTTACAGCTTTAGTTACAACAGCATTGATACTTGTTGCTTTAGGCGTACATGGCGATGCAGGTGTGGCAACAGTTTTAGGAGTTGCTGCCATAGTTTGTGTTTCTGCTGCTGTTGCAGGCGAAATGTTACAAGACCTGAAAGCTGGGCATATCCTTGGTGGTACACCATGGCGCATGCAGATTGGTGATATTATCGGTGTTATACTTGCCGGTTCAGTTATGTTTGGTGTGCTTGTTATCCTGAATCAGGGTGATATTGCACAAGGATTGAAAGATGGATACGATGGTGGTTTTGGAAGTAAAAATCTTCCTGCTCCTCAGGCTAGCTTGATGGCAATGTTATCAAAAGGTATTGTAAGCGGACAAATGGCTTGGCCTTTAATAATAGTAGGGATGTTAATGGGGTTGGCATTTATTTTAATGCAGGTTAAAAGTCCTATGCTTGTTAGTGTTGGTATGTATCTTCCTTTGGAAACAACTTTTGCGATATTCTTAGGTGGCTGTGTTAAAGGTATTCTTGAGATGTTTAATACAAATAAGAAAGAAAATGGCAAAGTGGTTTTGGATGCTGAAGGAAACCCGGTTAAAAAATATTCAAAAGGACAAATGATACGAATGGATAATATAGGAATATTGCTTGCGTCTGGCTTTATAGCTGGCGAAGCATTGATGGGACTTGTTTTTGCATTATTATATTTTATGGATGTTCCAACTCCTGCAATATTTGAAAATCCGTCGTTCTTCATTAGTATGACAATTCTTACTCTGATAGCATTTGCATTGATTTATTTCCCACTGAAGAATAAAGGTGATGCAAGCGAACCACCACCTCCAAGTGGAAGTTTCTAAACTAAAGTTATAAAGGAATAGAGGTATAGGGTAAACATAACATAAACCTTATACCTCTATACCATATACACTATAATATTTAAAATGGAAGTAAGTTTTTTTGAACGGAGAAAGATTTTAAAAAGTGCCAGTTTACTTGATTTGACACCTATGGCTAAAGTAAGTCATGAAGTTGATGACGCAGGTATGGTAACTTTGCTTTATCCAAAATTTAAAAATAAAAAAGTAAGCAAGTATATGCTTGGAAACAGGTCGCCGTTTATTCATATGAAACTTGATGAGATAGGCACTGCCAGCTGGTTGCTTATTGACGGGAAAAAAAAAGTTAGTGAGATAGCCGATTTGCTTACAGAACAATTTGGTGATAAAATTCATCCGGTGAATGAAAGGCTTGGAAAATTTTTATCGCAATTATATGACAACAAATACATAACATTTATTGAATTATTAAAAAAGGAGAAATAATTATGGGAAATATATTAGGCAATTTACAGCCAACATCATTGTGGAATAATTTTGAAGCAATATGCGGAATTCCTCACCCTTCAAAACATGAAGCTAAATTACGCGATTTTGTTGTAGGATGGGCAAAGTCATTAAACCTCGAAACTATTGTTGATGAAGTAGGTAATGTGATCATCCGAAAACCTGCAACAAAGGGTATGGAAGATAGAAAAGGTATTATTCTTCAGGCACATCTCGATATGGTTCCCCAGAAGAACAATGATACCAAACATGATTTTGAAAAAGATCCTATCATTCCCTGGATTGATAGCGAGTGGGTAAAAGCAAAAGGTACAACTCTCGGAGCTGATAATGGAATTGGAATGGCAGCAGCTATGGCAGTTCTTGAAGCAAAAGATTTAACTCATGGTCCTATTGAAGCCTTATTTACTGTTGATGAAGAAACAGGAATGACAGGCGCTTTCGGTTTAAAAGCAGGTTTACTTAAAGGCGATATTTTAATGAACCTCGATTCAGAAGATGAAGGCGAACTTTACGTAGGTTGTGCAGGTGGTACAAATGCCAATTTAAAATTTAAATATGGTGAAGAATTAGTTCCAGCAAATTCAGAATCTTTCAAATTAAATGTTGGCGGACTTAAAGGTGGTCACTCAGGAGTGGATATTGCACTTGAAAGAGGTAATTCAAATAAAATATTAACCCGCATTTTATGGCATGCTCATAAAAATTATAATTTACGGATTTCATTAATTGATGGAGGTTCGCTTCGCAATGCTATTCCCAGGGAATCATTTGCTGTAATTACTTTACCTAAAGATAAAGTTGCTGAATTCAAAAAATTTGTTGAAGAATTTTCTTCAATTGTAATTAATGAATATAAAGGTGTTGAAACAGATATTAAAATTACAGTTGAACCCGTTGCAATGCCTGCAAATGTTATTGATTTAAGAGCGACATTTAATTTTTTAAATGCAGTATATGCTACACCTAATGGCGTAATGCGTATGAGCCAGGATATGATAGGGCTGGTTGAAACTTCTACTAACCTTGCCACTATTAAATCCGAGAATGGTGAAATAAAAATCCAGTGTCTTTTAAGAAGTTCGGTAGATTCAGCAAAAGAAGATTTGGAACATATGGTTGAAAGCGTATATAACCTTGCCGGAGCTGAAGCAATTTTTGATGGACAATATCCGGGATGGAAACCAAACATGGATTCTCCAATACTTAAGGAGATGCTAGCTGCTTATGAAAAACAATTTGGCAATAAACCTAAGATTGCAGCTATTCATGCAGGATTGGAGTGTGGACTTTTGGGTGGAGTATATAAAAACTGGGATATGATTTCATTCGGGCCTACCATTCGTTTCCCGCATTCTCCGGATGAAAAAGTAAATGTTCCTTCTGTGAAAAAATTCTGGGATTTTCTTACAGAAACATTAAAAAATGCTCCAAAAAAATAAATATTTGTATAATTAAAAATAATATTTAACTTTGCAGCCTTAAAAATTGAAAAGCGATGAAAAGAACATTTCAGCCATCACAAAGAAAGAGAAGAAACAAACATGGTTTCAGAGAAAGAATGTCAACTGCTAATGGACGCAAAGTTTTATCGTCACGCAGAGCTGCTGGCAGAAAAAAACTTACTGTTTCTGACGAAAAATTACATAAAAGATAATTTTTAAATTATTGAGAGAATATTTCTTGAAAGGGAAGCATTGCTTCCCTTTTTTATTTCTCAGAAAATATAGGGGAATTTTTATATATTTGTTATTCATTTAATAAATTAATCTGTAATGAAATCAAAATTATTTTTTTTAATAACATTAATATTTATTGTTTCTGCATGCAGAAATAATAAAAGCTCAGATAAAAATTCATTCTCAACAGCAGTTGCATATAACGACTTTATTGTTGATCAGCAAAAGCTGATACTTGGAAAACATGATGCATGGAATGCTGCATTTACAAATAAAAATGTACAAGAAGCAAAAATAAAACTGGATGAACTAACTAAACAATGTAAGATTGCTATTGATACTATTAGTAAAATAGATGCATTTAATAAAAACACTGAATTTCGTGATGCAGCAATCAGGCTTTTTACATTATATAAAAATACAGCGGAAGGAGGCTTTAAAGAAGAAACTGAAATACTGATGAAATCTGAAATTTCGGATCAGGATGAGGAGCGTGTAAATCAAATAGAAGATGAATTTTTTAATACAGAAAAAGAAATTTATAATGCATTTATAAAAGCCCAGGGAAAGTTTGCCAGTGAAAATAATATGGTATTAAAACAATAGTATAATTATTCGTTAATTCATAGCTCCTGTATAATAAATATCAAGGGCTTTCTTTTATTCCGATATTAAAAAAATCTTTACTTTCGCATAATAAATAATTATTCTTATTTTGAAAATTTTTCTGATTATAATTATTGTATATTTTTCCTTTATGCTGGCAGGAAGATATATTTTCCCTTTACTTTTAAAAAGTTTTGTAAAACATTACAGTAATAAAATATATCAAAAAATGGATTTTTATGATCATGTTCCTGATAGAAATGAAGGAGAAATAAATATTATACATAACCCGGAAAGCAACTCAAATAGTAAAATTGAAAAAGGTGAATATGTAGATTATGAAGAAATAAAGTAATACTAAATAATAAATCATAAATCATGGAGAAAATAAAATTCAAATCGATATTACCCTATTGCCTGACTGTTGCATTATTTGCTTTTATTGCATTAGCATACATGTATCCTGTATTACAAGGAAAACAAATTATGCAAAGTGATATTATTCACTTTCAGGGTATGTCGAAAGAAATTGTTGATTATCGCAATCAAACTGGAGAAGAGGCATTATGGACCAACAGAATGTTTGGAGGAATGCCTGCATATCAAATTTCTGTAGTTCATAAAACTAATTTGATTAATTATTTTGACAGGGCAATAAAACTTTGGTTACCTCATCCTGCTGGCTTGGTTTTTCTTTATTTTATTGGGTTTTATATTTTATTATTAGTTCTTGGTGTCAATCAGGGTTTAAGTATTGTCGGGGCTATGGCTTATGCCTTTTCTTCATATTTCTTTATAATTTTTGAAGCCGGTCATAATTCAAAAGCAAATGCCATAGGTTATATGGCGCCGTTTATTGCCGGTGTTCTATTATGTTTCAGAAGGCGTTATATTATAGGAGGTGCGCTTACTGCATTTTTCCTTGCCCTTGAAATAAATGCCAATCATTTACAAATAACTTATTATCTAATGCTGATAGTAATCATATTAGGAATAGCTGAGTTTGTAAATAAACTAAAAGAAAAAAAATTAAAAGATTTTTTCATCGCTGTTGGTGTTATGATTGTTGCAGTAATTATTTCGGTAGGGGTTAATATCAGTAATTTATGGACAACCAACGAATACCTGGAATATTCAACAAGAGGAAAATCAGAACTGACAAATGATAAAGGAAATAAAACAGGAGGACTTGATAGGGATTATGCAACCGACTGGAGTTATGGAAAGATGGAAACATTTACTTTGCTTATCCCTAATTATATGGGTGGAGCATCGCAGGGAGAGTTAAGTAAAAATTCAGATACATACAAAGCTTTAAAAGAAAATGGTATACAAAATTCTGAGAAAATAATTAAAAATATGCCGACATATTGGGGCGATGTACAATTTACTTCGGGACCTGTTTATGTTGGTGCAATCATTGTTTTTCTTTTTATTCTCGGGCTTTTTATCGTGAAAGGTAAATATAAATGGTGGCTATTATCGGCAACATTACTATCTATTTTCCTTGCATGGGGAAAACATATGATGTGGTTTACAAATATTTTCTTCGACTACATGCCGGGATATAATAAATTCAGAGCAGTATCGATGACATTGGTTATTGCTGAATTTTGTATCCCTCTCCTTGGGTTACTGGCATTAAAAAATATTTTTAGCGAAAAAATATCAAAAGATATAAAATTAAAATCTTTAAAATATGCCGGTATTATTTGTTTGGGAATTATAGTGATTTTTGGATTTTTTAGCGGTGCATTCCTGGATTTTATTTCCCCATCAGATAAAGAATTACTAAAAAATGGTTATCCGGAATGGCTTATTACTACGATACAATCTGACAGGCATGGATTGTTAATATCAGATAGTTTGAGATCATTGATTTTTATAGCACTGGCTTTTGCGATACTTTGGCTTTTTGTGATTAATAAAATCAAAAATATTAATCTTGTAATTATCGTGTTAGGTTTATTAGTGATATGCGACATGTGGCCTGTTGATAGAAGATATCTTAATTCAGATAATTTCACTACTAAAAATAAATTGAAAGCTACTACGAATACTAAATCAAAATGTGATGAGATAATTCTTAGTGATACAAGTCTTGATTATAGAGTTTTAAATATGAATAGTCCTTTTATTGATGCGGCTACATCATATTATCATAATTCCATTGGAGGCTATCATGCTGCGAAATTAAAGAGATACCAGGAACTTATTGAGACCAGAATATATGAAGAAATGGTTAAGATACAAAATGCATTTTCGTCAAAACCTATTGATTCAGCTATAACGATGACTTTAAAAAATATTCCTGTTTTGAATATGCTGAATACAAAATATATTATATATAACCCGGAAGCTGCGCCTTTAATGAATAGCAATGCTATAGGTAATGCATGGTTTGTAGATGAATATAAGTTGGTAACTAATGCTGACTCTGAAATAGCAGCAATGAAAGATTTTAAACCTTTAGAGACAGCTATAGTCGATAAACGATTTGAAAACATGATTACGATAAAAAATTCTGGTAAAGATTCTACAGCAGTAATCAAACTTACAGAATACAAACCTAATTTTTTAAAGTACTTTTATAATGCGTCTAAGCCTCAGCTCGCTGTTTTTTCAGAGATATACTACGCCAAAGGTTGGAATGCATATATTGATGGTAAAGAAACGCCTTATTTCCGTGCTAATTATATATTGCGTGCTATGGAAGTTCCTTCAGGAAAACATGAAATAACCTGGAAATTCGAGCCCAAATCATTTTATATTGGTGAAAAAGTATCGCTGGCATTTAATATTATTTTAATTTTTTCAATTATTTGTGGAGTATTTATTGAATTGAAAAAGAAAAAGAAGAATAGTGCAGAGATGAATGACTCCATATGAAAAAAGTTTTAATAATTACATATTACTGGCCACCATGCGGTGGTTCTGGAGTGCAGCGTTGGTTAAAGTTTGTGAAATATTTGCGTAACTTTGGATGGGAACCTATAATTTATACGCCTGAAAACCCCGAAATGTCTGTGATTGATAATTCTCTGTTAAAAGATTTACCGGAAAATTTAACAGTAATTAAAACAAAAATATGGGAGCCGTATAATTTTTATAAAGCATTTATAGGAAAAAAAAAATCGCATAAAATAAATACTGCACTGCTTTCCGAAAGCAAGAAACCAAAACTTACAGAGAAAATATCAGTTTGGATTCGTGGAAATTTTTTTATTCCTGACGCAAGAAGATTCTGGATAAAGCCTTCTGTAAAGTTTCTTAAAGAATATTTAAAATCAAATAAAGTTGATGCAATAGTTTCTAATGGTCCACCTCATAGTATGCATATGATTGCTTTAGGATTAAAAAAATCATTGAATATACCTTGGTTAGCCGATTTCCGTGACCCATGGACAAATATTGATTTTTATCATGAATTAATGTTATCAGGATGGGCAGATAAAAGACATCATAAAATGGAAAATAAAGTTTTGAAAAATGCTGATGCTGTTACTGTAATCAGTAGGAGTATGGCTGAAGATATGAAGAGATTACATAATAGAAAATATGAGGTAATTACAAATGGTTATGATGAAGAAACAAATATTGAAGATGTTGTTTTGGATAAGAAATTTAGCATTGCACATATCGGAAGTCTTGTAAAATCACGCAATCCCGAGGTGTTATGGAAGGTCTTGAATTTTCTTTTAAATGATAGATCGCAAAATTCCTTTGATGCTGAAAGATTTTCGAAAGATTTAGAAATTAAGTTAGTTGGGAAGGTTGATTTTTCTGTAAAGGAATCAATAAAGAAATATAAACTTGAAAATTATATTAATTATATTGATTATTTACCGCATGATGAAGTAATACGTGTTCAGCAACAATCACAGGTTTTATTACTTTTGTTAAATAATACGCCAAATGCAAAAATGATTCTGACAGGAAAGTTTTTTGAATATCTTGCCGCTAAGCGTCCTGTATTGTGTATTGGTCCAACTGACGGTGATGCAGCTGAAATCATTAATGAAACAAAATGTGGTGTAATTTCAGATTTTGATGATTTTGAACATTTAAGAGATAGTGTAATTAATTTTTATAAATCATTTTGTGAAAACTCGCTTGATGTTAATAGTGCAGGAATTGAAAAGTATAGTAGGAAAAATTTAACTTTTGAATTATCAAAAATTCTGAATAAAATAGTTATAGGAAATTATTATTGACGATAAAATATATATTGGTTTTTAGTTTACAGTTATTCATTGGAAATTCATGAATTTCAGCTTATAATATTTAATATATGGATTTAAAAGGTAAAAATATTCTGGTTACAGGTGCCGGTGGGTTTATCGGGAGCCATTTGGTTGAAGAATTAGTTAAAAGAGATTGTAAAGTAAAAGCATTCGTGCATTACAATTCTTTTAACAGCTGGGGTTGGTTGGATTATATGGATGAAAATATTAAAAAAAAAATTGATGTTTTTATAGGTGATATCCGTGATCCATATGGCGTTAAGACTGCAATGAAAGGAAATGCAATCGTTTTTCATTTGGCTGCATTGATTGGAATACCCTATTCATATCATTCTCCCGATGTTTATGTGGATACAAATGTAAAAGGAACTTTAAATATTTTACAAGCAGCACGTGAGCTTGATGTAAAAAAAGTTGTTCATACTTCAACAAGTGAAATATATGGTACAGCTCAGTTTGTGCCTATAACGGAAGAGCATCCGACAAACCCCCAATCGCCTTATGCTGCAACTAAATCAGGAGCTGATTTTCTTGCTTTGACTTTTTATCGTTCATTTGAAACACCTGTGTCTGTTGTTCGTCCGTTTAACACTTATGGGCCGCGGCAGTCAGCAAGAGCTATTATTCCTACAATAATTACTCAAATTTTATCAGGAAAAAAAGAAATAAATCTTGGTTCTGTTACCCCTACACGTGATTTGAATTTTGTTAAAGATACAGCTACCGGCTTCATTAAAGCTGCTGAAACTGAAAAGGCGAATGGTGAAATAATAAATATAGGAAGCAATTTTGAAATTTCTGTCGGCGATTTGGTTGCTAAGATATCTGCTATTATTGGTAAAGAAGTGAAAGTGAAAACGGATGAACAAAGGATTCGTCCTGGAAAAAGTGAAGTTGAACGCTTGTGGGCTGAAAATAAAAAAGCAAAAGAATTAATTAATTGGCAGCCGCAATACACATTGGATAGAGGATTGGATGAAACTATAGCTTGGTTTTCAAATTCAAAAAATCTTGAGTTTTTCAAACCGAATATTTATAATATTTAGTGAAAAACTATAAGCGAAAATATAAAATATTGATTTTTGTAACTTTTAGTTTTTGGTTTATAAATTTTAAATTAAATATATGAAAGCAGTAATATTAGCAGGAGGTAAAGGAACAAGATTAAAACCTTACACAACTTCGATCCCAAAACCACTTGTTCCTATTGGGGAGAAAGCAATAATTGATATATTAATAAATAGGCTCAAAAATGCAGGTGTTGATGAAGTATTTATTTGTGTAAATCATCTTGCGGAAATCATAATGGCTTTTCTTGGCGATGGAAAAAAATTCGGCATAAAAATTAATTATTCATTTGAGAAAAAGCCGCTAAGCACAATAGCTCCATTGAAATTAATTAAAAATTTACCTGATGATTTTTTAGTAATGAATGGAGATCTATTAACAGACTTAGATTTTAAAAAATTATTTTTGAATCATATTAAAAGCAAAGCACAACTTACAGTTTCAACATATAAACGAAAAGTAAAAATTGATTTTGGCGTAATTGAAGTTGATAAAAAAGGAAGCAACGCAGTGGGTTTCCTCGAAAAACCTGAATACAACTACGAAGTAGCAATGGGTGTTAATGTTATCAATAAAAAATTATTGAAACTTATTCCAGAAGACACTTCTTTCGGCTTTGATAATTTAATGAATATGATGTTGAAGAAAAATGAAAAAATAAATATTTTCAGATATAATGGGTATTGGCTTGATATAGGCAGGCCCGATGATTACGAGAAAGCAAATAACGATGTTGAAAAACTAAAGCATTTGCTTAAATGATGAATATTCTTGTAACCGGTTCCGAAGGATTCATTGGTAAGTTGCTTGTCGCACAATTAATGAGTAAAGGATACAATGTTAAGACATTTGATTATAAAGATGGCGACATCACTAAAGCAGATTCATTAAATATTTTTGATGAATCAGATATAAAACACATTTTTCATCTTGCTGCAAAAACATTCGTTCCCGATAGTTGGAAAAATCCTTATGACTTTTATAATGTAAATGTTTTAGGAACAACAAATGTTTTGGGGTTTTGCAGAAAAAATAATTGCAGCTTAACATACATAAGTTCATACGTATATGGCAATCCTGATTATTTACCGATTGATGAAAACCATAAATTAAAATCGTACAATCCATATAGCAACAGCAAAATATTGGCAGAAGGAATTTGTAGTTGTTTTGCCGATAACTACAGAATAAAAACATGTATTATTAGACCATTCAATGTTTACGGTGTAAATCAGCTTGAAGTATTTTTAATTCCTGAAATAATTAAAAAAGTTTATAATGATAAAATTATTGAAGTAATGGATTTAAAGCCTAAAAGAGATTTTGTCTTCGTCGATGATGTTGTTGATGCATTAATGCTTTCAGTTGATAAGGAAGGAATTTATAATGTCGGAAGCGGCTATTCTGTGAGTGTTGAAGAAATCATTAAAATAGTTTTAAAAGTTACGAGTATAAAAAAAGAATACTCGTCAAAAAATATTTCAAGAGAAAATGAAGTGTTTGATGTTATTGCTAATATTTCAAAAGCTAAGAAAGAACTTAATTGGCAGCCAAAAACAAGCATAGAAGAAGGGATAAAAAGGTGTGTTGATAATTTTATTATAAATAAATGATTAATAAGAAATCTAAAATAATCTTTGTAAAACCCTCTAATTCTTCATTTATTAATTTAGATGAAATAATCTTCAATAAGTATTTTGAAGTAATTCCATGTTTAATAAAATTAAAGAAAGATAAAATAAAAATTTTTATAGGTGCAATTAGCTTATTATTCTTTTTATTTTTTAAAACTCGAAAATCAAAATTGTTTATAACATGGTTTGCAGATTATCATGCAGCAATAATGGTCTTCATTGCAAAATTTTTTGGAAAAAAATCAATTGTTTTTATTGGTGGTCAGGAAGCAATATGTTATCCTGAATTAAAAAAAGGAGTTTATTTGAAAAAAACGAGGAGTGCATTTGTAAAATATGCTTTAAAAAATACCAACCTTATAATAGCAAATCATAGCTCTCTTATTTATCACGAGAATTCATTCTATAATCAAGAAAAACCACATATCGATGGTGTAAAACATTATATTCCTGACTTAAAGACGCCAATAAAAATAGTTTATAATGGAATAAACCCTGATAGAATTAAAAGAGATTACAATATTAGGAAAAGTGAAAATATAGTTTTGACTGTTGGAACAATGTTTCAAATAAATGATTTTTATAATAAGGGATTTGATTTATTTATCGATGTTGCCAGAAGAAATAAAAACATAACATTTGTTTTAATAAGTATAAAAGAACAATATAGAAATTGGTTAGAAGAAAATTATAAAGTTTCAGAAATATTAAATCTAAAGATCATTCCTTACTTTTGTCCAGATGAAACTTTAATGTATTATTATAATATTGCAAAAGTATATGTGCAAGTATCAATAACAGAAGGTATGCCTGTTTCATTAAATGAAGCGATGTTATGTGAATGTATTCCTGTTGGCTCAAATGTTAATGGAATCCCTGATGCAATTGGAAATACAGGAATTGTAATATGTGAAAGAAATGTTAATGAATTAGAAAAAGCTATATTAGAAGCATTGCAAATGAATTCAGGAGATTTATCTAGAAAATTTGTTTTAGATAATTTTAATATTGAAAAAAGAGAAGAAGAAATTTTAAAAATAACAGATGACATATTAAAATAAAAAAATAATAAATATATACAGAAGATGTCATCACCTCTTGTTTCCATAATAACTCCAACTTACAATCATTCAAAATATATTTCTGAATGTATAGAATCTGTTTTAGCGCAAACATATCTGTATTGGGAAATGATTGTTGTGAATGATGGAAGTACTGACAACACAACCGAAAAAGTTTTGGAATATACAAAAAAAGATGACAGAATTCGATTGATAAATCAGAAAAATATTGGCATTTTCAAATTACATGTAACATACAATAAAGCATTAAAAGAATCAAAAGGCGATTACATTGCTATACTTGAAGGTGATGATGTTTGGGAAAAGGATAAGTTAGAGAAACAGGTTGAAATTTTTGAAAATGACCCAAAAGTGATTTTAACATGGGGAAAAGCGTATTCAAAGAATGCTGACTTTTCACAAGTTCTTGGAGTGCATCCAAATATAATTAATAACGATTCATTTTTGTATAACAAACCAATCGGGACTTTTTTAAATTATTTACTTTTTGAAAATCCTATAGTAGCTTTAACTATTTGTGTAAAGAAAAGCAGTTTAATCGATATTGGAGGATTTTGTCAAGATTATGATATACCAACTGTAGATTTACCAACACTTTTACGACTTTCCCAAATTGGTGAATTTTATTTTGAAGATTCAATTTTAGGGATATGGAGAAATACTGCAAGTCAAGTTACCAAAAGTTTAACTGTTGAAATGACTAAAAGAAGAAAAGAGTTGGTGTTTTTTGTTTATGAAAATTTATCTCAGGAAATAAAGGATAATTTAAATGTTATACTCAAAGAAAACAGGTTTGCAAAAAATCAAGATTGAATGAGCTGAAAATTTTCAGTCATTAAAAATAGTAATTCGATTTTATAATTGTCAATATTATCAAAGAAATTCAAACATTTTTCTTTAAAAACAGAAAACTTTTCGTAATATTTATTATACGTTGTTTTTTTCTTAAAAAATTTCCACAATCGTT
>Ga0209098_1001331_pt1 | contig 24012 bp, 18 predicted proteins | sample AD_JPNHW1_MetaG_FD_184429 | JGI IMG/M metagenome (GOLD analysis project Ga0209098, IMG submission 184429) | Active sludge microbial communities of municipal wastewater-treating anaerobic digesters from Japan - AD_JPNHW1_MetaG (SPAdes) (version 2) | ecosystem: Engineered > Bioreactor > Anaerobic...
CGGCGGCGGCCTCGACCATGTCGGGCGGGATGGGGCGGTCGTTGCAGATGACGATGGCCGCGAGGCCCACGAGGCTCGCGACCGCCACGGTGTTCTTGTGGGCCTGGATGGTCACGAGGACGTTGTCGGCCTGGGCGTTGCCCATCACGTCGGAGAGGAGGTCCGAGGTGTAGCCGCCCGAGAGTTCGCGGTCGGCATAGGTCGGCTGGACGGGGCTGAAGCCGAAGCGTCCGGAGAGCTCGCTCGTTTTCATGTGTTCTCCTTGCTGCCTGACGTAGGGAATTCGAGGATGACCCTGACCTTGGTGCCGCGGCCGGGCTTCGACTCGATCGAGAAGTCGTCGGCCACGCGCTTGGTGTTCGGGAGGCCCATGCCCGCCCCGAAGCCGAGGGAGCGGATCCATTCGCTCGCCGTGGAATAGCCCTCGCGCATGGCGGCATCGAGGTCCGCTATTCCCGGCCCCCTGTCCTTGGCCACGATCTCGATCCTGCCGTCCCGTATCGAGCAGGTGATGGCCCCGCCCTCGGAGTGGATGACCTGGTTCAGCTCGAGCTCGTAGCTCGCGACGGCGGCGCGGCGCACGGTGGCCGCGTCGATACCCCTCGCCTTGAGGGCCTTCTTGATGGCCGCGCTCGCCGAGCCCGCGTTCTCGAAGTCGAGGCGCATGACCGCGAAGGAGAGCCGCTCCTCGCCGGGCGCGGGCGGGCCCTCGGCGGCCTGGAGGGCCGCGAGGCTGTCCTCGAGGCGCTGGACCTCCTCGTTCATGGCGACGAGGAGGGCGCGGATGATGTCCGAGGCCGAGACGATTCCGACGACGAGATGGTCGCGGTCGAGCACCGGGAAGCGGCCGAAATTGTAGCGGTTGAAGTAGGTCACGGCGAAGGCGAGGGGCATGTCGTCCTCGAGGACGATGACCTGTCTCGTCATGAGGTTCTCGGCCGGCTCGTTGATCCGTCCCGTGTCGAGTGCCGAGATGATGTCCTCCATCGCCACGATGCCGAGGAGCTGGCCTTCCGGCGCCACCACCGGCAGGCCGGTGATGTGATTGTCCCGGAGCCGGTACTGGATACTGCGCATCGTATCGGAGGGTGAGGCCGAGATGGGGGGCTTCGTCATGACATCCCTGATCTTGAGCCGGTAGATGAGCTCGAGGACGACCTGGGGACCGGCCTCCGCGCTGATGGGCAACTCGGGCATGCAAGGAGTATGCCCCGGGAAGACGACCCAAGGCAAGGTTGACGTCGCGAAGCCTTGCGACGGCCACAAGGCACGTCGCCGGTTTGCCGATACTCTATCCATGGGGGCTAGATCCGCCCCGGGGAGGCAGGATGAAGCAGGCTGTATACGGATTCAGGGCGGGGCTCGCTGCGGCCATCCTCGCGCTCGGGCTTGCCATGCCCCTACCCGCCCAGACAGCGGGCCAAGCGGCCCCGTCGGCGGCTCCGGCCGCGCCGGCCGCGCCCGCGATGCCGCCCGCCCCGGCCAGCGGCGCCGCCGCGGCGACGTCCCTTCCCCAGGGCCCCTACCGCTTCGCCTTCACCTATGCCAAGGGCGACCTCTACCGCGTCCTCTCCACGGTGGATGAGGACGTCTACGTCAACCGGAGGTTCCAGAACCACAGCGAGATCTCGAACCGTATCGCGGTCGAGGTGACCGACGCCGCTCCGGACGGAAGCTGGGGAATCCTCAAGGCCACCTTCGACACGGACGAAAAGCTGGCCGGCGCCACCGTGGCTCTCGTGCAGGAGAGCTACGACTCCGAGTACAAGCGCGACAGCCTCGGCCGCTGCACCATCGACCCGCGTTACTACATGCCGGTGGTACGCAACGTGCCTGTCTTCCCGGACAAGGCGCTTTCGCCCGGCGACACGTGGACGGCGCCCGGCGAGGAACGCCACGACCTCCGGCAGGTCTTCGGCATCCCCGATCCCTACGCCATCCCCTTCGAGTGCCGCTACCGCTACGAGGGTCCCGTCACGAAAAACGGCAAGACCATGCTCCTCGTCAGCGCATCCTACACGATCTTCTACCAGCCCGGTCCGCCCCGCGCCTTCGCCTCGATCTACCCGGTCCAGATCGCGGGCTTCTCCGACCAGAAAATCTACTGGGATCCCGAACTCGGCCAGCCCGGGGCCTACGAGGAGCGCTTCAAGCTCGTCTTCGACTGGTCCGATGGAACCAATATCGAATATCGCGGCACCGCACAGGCGGGCATCGTGGAAGCGACGCGCATGGACAGGGCCGCCATCCAGGCCGACATCAAGGACGCGGTGGCCGACCTGCCCAACGTCGCCGTGACGGCGGACGACCGCGGCGTGACCATCAGCCTCGAGGACATCCAGTTCATGGCCGAATCGGCCATCCTGCGGCCCGAGGAACTAGCCAAGATCCGGACGATAGCCGAGGTCCTCTCGCGTTACCCCGACCGAGACATCCTCGTCTCGGGGCACACCGCCCTCGCGGGCACGGCCGAAGGCCGGCTCAAGCTTTCCCAGGAGCGCGCCATGGCCGTGGCCAGGGCTCTCGCGGCCACCGGCCTCGTCGACGCGTCCCGGATCCGCACCATAGGCTGGGGCGCCGACAAACCGGTGGCGGACAACGCGACGCCCCAGGGCATGGCGAGGAACCGCCGGGTCGAGATCACCATCCTCGAGAACTGACCGGCGGCCGGCGACGACGACTCAGGCCCGTCAGAGCTTGTCGAAACCGCCCCGGTCTATCTCCGCCGCCAGGTCCGAAAGGGCCAGGGAGAGGGAGAGGACGGTGGCGTAGTTCTGCGGTTCCGAGGCAAGGAAGAGGGTCGACCAGGTGTCGCTCGGCTGGTGGTAGTCGCGCGGCTGGGGGATGGGCCCCGACCCCTCGGCGACGGACACGACGGAGAAGGCGCGGAGCTTCCCGTTGAAACCCGGCGAGGCGCAGAAGGCCGTCATGTCCGTGCAGGCTGCGAGGGCCAGGCCGTCGTAGTCGATGGCGTAGCCGAAGCCGGCATCCTGGGGCAACAGGCAGAGGGCCTGCTCGTCCCGGGTGAGGTGCTCGTCGGCCTCGGCCTGCCCGAGGCGCCGGCCACGGAGGAAAGCCGTGGCCGCCATCCCGAAGGCTGGATCGCCCCCGCGAAGACCGCCCGTGAAGTTGTGCTCGGCGGACGCGGCCTTGAGTCTGCCGCCTGAGACCGAATCCGCGTTGACGAGGAAGACTCCCTCGATGCCGAAGAACTCGACGGCCGTGCGGAGCACTGTCTTCGAGAAGACGGTCGAGCCGCGGAGTCCGTTCTCCTCCGAGCCCGCGAGGAGGACCATGACGGCGGTCTCCGCAAGGACGTCGCTGTCAGGCGCAGGGCAAAGCCGTGAGAAGGCTCCGAGGGCGGCCACGACGCCGGAGAGGTCGTCGTTGAAGCCCTGTTCGAAGGGCTTGTCCACTGACTTGCCCGCGACGATGGCCTCGATGGCCGCCACGCCGAAGCCGGCCAGGGCCAGGATCGCGGCTACCCAGCCGAGGGCTCCCGACATGAGGCGGCCCTCCGGGTCGAGGAAGGCGAGGGCGGATGAGAGGCCGAAGCAGGCGATGAGGACGAAGTAGAAGAAAGTCGGCAGGGCGCTGATGCTGTTCTTGAGGGCCGCGAGGAGGGCGCGCTGCAGCGGGCCAGGGGCGTTCATGGGCGGAAGACAGCGCGCGGAATCGTAATGGGCGGAGAGGATGACGAGGCGCTTCTTGCCGCTCGCCCTGAAGCGCTCCTCCCACCGCTTCTCGCAGGGGAGCCTGATGGACGCGGAGTCGTCGCCCCTTGCGAAGCTCGAGACGATGACGTTGGACGAGTCGACGTTCGGGAGGAAGAAGGAGAAGACGCCCCAGCCCGAGCTCCCCGCCATCCAACGCGAGACGAGGAGGACGATCGCGGCCGCGAGGCAGGTCAGGGCGACGGGGAAGGGCACCGTGCCGAGGGGACCGAGCGAAGCGGGCGTGGATCCCGGCCCCCAGACCGCGGAAAGGCCGAGCCCCGCCAACCAGGAGAGGCCGAGCACCGAGCAGAGGATCGCCCCGTGGAGGGCTACGTTCCAGGCCCCGCTCGAAAGATCGACGGCGAAGGGCTGGCTGTCCACGCGGGCCCCCGTCGACTCGCCTGCGAGCCGGGAGAGTATACGCGCGGCCCGCGCCTCGTAATGGGTTCCCGAGCCACGGTGAGGCATGTCCGCGAACGCATCGAAGACGGAACGCGTGTAGCGTCTCAGCGCGGAGTCGGCGGATGCGGTTCCTGCCATGCTGTCCTCCCCCGGTCAGGGCCTACCTGGCCTTGGCCTTTACCGCGAATGCCTTCACGACCTCGCTCTTGCCCTTGAGATGGGCGTTGAAGGGCCCCTCGAAGGAATAGTCCGAGGTGACCTTGGCGCAGGCCTTGGCGCAGGCCTCGCCCACGAGGATGGGCCGCTCGAGCTGCCGCGTGAGGTGTTCGAGGCGGCTCGCGACGTTGACCGCGTCGCCGAGCGCTGTGTACTCCATGCGGGTTTCGGTGCCCACGTTGCCGACGATGACCTCGCCCGAATTCACCCCGATGCCGTAGCCGAACTCCCAGTCCACGCCGAGGGAGCGCACCCAGGCGTTCATGCTGCCGAGGGCGTCCGAAAGCTCGACCGCGCAGGCGATGGCGTTGCGGCAGTGTTCGGCGTCCTCCTCGGGGGCGCCGAACACGATCATGATGGCGTCGCCGATGAATTTGTCGATGAAGCCGCCATGCCTGGTGATCGTGCCGATGCAGACGCTGAAGAAGTTGTTGAGTATGGTGATGAGGGTCCTGGGATCGGTCTTTTCGGCGAGGGGCGTGAAGTTCTTGATATCGATGAACATCACGGTCGCCTCGCGTTTCTCGCCCTCGACCGCGATCTCCCGGGCCATGATCTTGTCGACGAGCTCGTCGGAGACATAGCGGCCGAACATGTCCCGGATCTGCTCCTTCTCGTGGAGGGCAGCCATCGCGTCCTCGAAGAGGCGGTCGAAGCGGCGCGCGGCTCCCCAGCCGATGAAGCCGGTGAGGGCGAGGACGATGGCCTTCAGGAGCTCGTTGAAGAGGTCGTTCCGGATGACGAGGCCGCCCGGCGCGGTCATCGGGATGCCGAAGGAACCCTCCACCTGCATCACGACGATCATGGCGCCGTAGCTCACGGCCGCGAGGACGCCCGTGAACAGGGTGTTCGCCGGATCGTGCCTGCGGACCGAGAAGAGGATGATGGGGAAGAAGATCACGAAGGAACTCGTGGAGACGAGGCTCGCCACGGAGGAGTATCCCGCATAGCGCGAGAGGTAGGTGCTCACGGAGATGATGAGGATGTCGATGGCGGACGATATGTATCCATAGAAACGCCGGTAGCCACGGCGCTCGATGATGAGGAGGAGGATGCCGGTATAAATGAGGGCGACCGCGACGGCCGCGAGGTTGGCGAGGTCGGAAAGGTTGAAGCCCGCGCCGGTGAAGCCCATGAGGAGGACCATCGCCGCCATGGCGGCGAGGAGGGCCACGCGGAAGATCGCTATCTCGCGTTCTCCCTTGATCCGGTCGGCTACGAGTATTTCATGCATGTCCTGACTCCCGCTGTGTGAAGGTTATCAAAGTAATCATAGCGCGACATGCACGATCCGGAAATCCCATACCGTGTTTTTCGGAGCCGGGGCCGCCCCGCCCGGACCCAAAGGGCCCGGGCGCCATCGGACCACCCTTGACACTCTCTGTCCCTCGGGTCTATTGAGGCAGTGCCCAAGGAGGTCAACGTGATCAGGCTCGAAGGTGTTTCCAAGACCTACGCGAAGAACGGCACGAAGGCGGTGGACGATCTTTCCCTCGAAGTCCGCGACGGCGAGATCTTCGGCTTCCTCGGTCCCAACGGCGCGGGCAAGACCACGACCATCAAGGTCATGACGGGTGCCCTTGCCGCCGACTCGGGAAGGGTCGAGATCGACGGCCTGGACCTCGCCTCGAAGAACCTCGAAGCCAAGTCCCGCTTCGGCTATGTCGGCGACAACCCCGAGCTCTTCAGCCGTCTCAAGGCCTACGAGTACCTCAACTTCATCGCCGACGTCTACCGCGTGCCGGACAACGAGCGGCGCGAACGCACCGAAGCCCTCGCGAGCCGCTTCGGTATTTCGGATGTCCTCTCCGCCTCGATAGGCAGCTTCAGCCGCGGCATGAAGCAGAAGCTCTGCGTCGTCGCGAGCCTCATCAACGATCCCTCGAACTGGATACTCGACGAGCCGATGGTCGGCCTCGATCCCCAGTCAGCCTTCGACCTCAAGGAGATCATGCGCGAGCGGAGCAAGGCGGGCAGGACCGTCTTCTTCTCCACCCACGTCATGGAGGTCGCGGAGCGCCTCTGCGACCGCATCGCCGTCATCAACAAGGGCGGCATCATCTTCGTGGGCAGCCTCGAGGAGCTCCGCGCACGGCATGGCGGCGGCGACGAGACCCTCGAGGAGCTCTTCCTCGAGATGACCGACGCCGAAGAGGGAGGCGGTAAATGAGGGCGCCCTTCCCGAGCCTCCTGCGCTTCTCCGTCCTCGCAACCTACGGCCTCAAGGGCCGCGGCGCGAAGGACGAGGGGGCCATCAAGCCCCTCCTCGGACAGAAGCGGAATGCGGCAACCTTCAAGTCGGTGGCCAAGACCGTGGGTCTAGCCATCCTCGTGGTCCTCCTCGTCGCGGATTTCGTCGTCATCTTCTTCGGCACCAACTGGGCGATGTACCAGGCCCTGAAGCCGGCCGGCCTCCAGGGCCTCCTCATCCTCAACGCGGCCATGACGGCGAGCTTCCTCGTCTTCTTCATCGGCTTCGCGACCGCCCTTTCCACGTATTGTCTCTCCTCCGGAGAGAGCCTCCTCCTCTCGCTGCCCCTGAAGCCGAAGCACCTCCTCGGCGCCAAGATCGTCACCGTCTACCTCTCCAACTTCCTCCTCGCCTTCCTCCTCATGGCCACGGCCTATGGCGTCTACGCCTGGGGAGAACACCCCGGTCCTGAGTTCTACATCTACGGCCTCCTCTCGATCATCGCCCTTCCGGTCATCCCGGTCGTACTGTCCTACTTCATCCTCGTGCCCCTCATGTCGGCGCTGCGCGCCCTGCGGAACAAGAACGCGGTGATGATCGTGGGCGGCATCGTGGGCCTCGCCTTCGCCCTCGCCTTCAACTTCGCCATCCAGGCCTCGGCGAGTCGCCTCGAGGATTCCGCATGGATCCTCGAGCATTTCGCGGGTCCTGACGCCTTCCTCGCCAAGGCCGGCATGGCCTACCTTCCCGCCTTCATCGCGTGGAAGGCCTCGAGTTCGGGCCTCTTCGGGGGCGCCCTCTGGAGTCTTGCCAACCTCGCCATCGGTGCCGTCCTTGCCGCGTTGGCCGCCATCGTCCTCGGCCCTGCCTACGCCTCGAGCCTCTCGCGCTTCGGAGACGTGAAGATCAAGCGGATCAAGGCGAGCCGGGGCTTCCTCGAGAAGAAGCTGAAGGCGCGTAGCCTCCGCTTCACCCTCTTCATGCGCGAGGTGCGGAACATGAATCGCGAGCCCGTCTACTTCATCAACGGGCCCATGATCGTCCTCCTCATGCCCGTCATCGTCGCCATCATGGTCCTCGCCCAGGGCCAGAGCCTCGGCGAGCTAAAGGCGATGCTCGCGGGCCTCGGACAGGGGCCCTGGCTCATGCTGATCGCGGCGGCCTCGGGAGCCTTTCTCGGCTCCTCGACGAGCATCACCTGCACCTCGATCTCGCGCGACGCCAAGGTCCTCTCCTACATCAAGTCCCTGCCCATCCCCATCGGCGAGTATGCCCTCGCGAAGTTCCTCCACGGCTTCTCCTTCTCGGCCTTCGGCGCTGCCGTCGGCGTGGTCTTCATCGGAGCCTTCGCGGGCCTGCCGGCGCCCGGTTGGGCGGGCGCGCTCTTCATGGCCCTCGCCGTCTCGGCCTTCATAGATGTCCTCGGCATCTGGCTCGACACGGCCAATCCCCGCCTCTCCTGGGACAATCCGACCGCGGCCATGAAGCAGAACCTCAACGCGGTCATCGTGATCCTCGGCACCATGGCCCTCCTCGGCGGGCTCGGCGTCCTCGCCGCCTTCCTCAAGCTCGGCGTCTGGGAAAACCTCCTCGCCTTCGGCCTCCTCCCCGCCCTCCTCGCGGCGGGAGGCCTCGCCCTGTACCCGCGTTATGCGATAAAGAAAATCGCCTCCCTGGAATCCTGACGGCCCGAATGGCGGCCCCTGCGCAAGGCCTGCGCGGGGGCCTTGGCCAAGCCGGTCCGTTGCGCAATAATCGACAGGAAATATAAAACGACATGCGGCCTCCCAGGCCGTCCGGAAATGGAAGCAATGAAAACGCAGATCGGCCACCGACTCGAACGAATCGCCATGGTGCTCGGCATACTCGTCGCAGGCATGCGTCCTGCAGCCGCGATCGGCTACCAGGACCTCCTCAAGGCGGCCCTCGAACGGGACCCCGGCCTCCGACTCCTCGCGATAAAGGCCGAGCGGGCGGAGCTGGCCGCGGAGCGCCTCGCGCGGAACGGCGCGATGCCGGCCTTCGTCCTCGAAACGGGGGCCCTGCAGGCCTACCTCGCATCGGGCTCGCTGGCCGTCAGCGGCTCGCCCTCCCTGTCCCTTGCCTTCCCGCGCGGCGCGGACATCAGCCTCGGCCTGCCCTTCGCGGCCGTAGCCGGAACCTCGGCCGCGACCTCGACTTCCTCCTTCGCGCCGTCGCTCGGTTTCAGCTATCCTCTCCTGCGGAAGGGCGATTCGCGCCTTGCCGAGCTCGCGACAGCGCGCGCGGCCAGCGCCGAGGCCAGGGCGGCCCTCGGCCTGCGCCGCCTCGAGGTCGAGAAGGCCCTGGCCGATGCCCTCCGCGAGGCCGCCGAGGCCAACGCCGCCCTCGAGTCCACGAAACGGGAACTCGAAAAGGCCAAGGCCGCCCTCGAGCGCGCGCGCCTCCTTGACGGCCTCGAGGCAGGCAGCTCCGCGGCACTCACCCTCGAGCGCGCGGTCCGCGTCCAGGAACGCAAGGGACGCGACGGCGAGGCAGCCCTCGAGCGGGCCCTCGGCAAGGCCGCATCGCTCTGCGGCCTCGAGCTGCCTGAAGGCGGCAAGGCCTGGGGCTTCCTCATGCCCTCTGACCTCCCCGCTGTCCAGCTCGACGCCGCCCTGCCCGGCCCCGGAAGCCTCGCCGCGGTGCGCCGGGCGGAAGAATCATTACGCATAACGCGGCTCGCCGCGGCCGAGGCGGCCCGGAAATGCGGCCTCGACCTCGAGCTCGCCGCAGCCTGGTCCCGCGACGAGAACGCGGCGCTTTCGACCCAGGCGGGCGACACCGCGAGCGCCTCCGCGGGCCTCGGCCTCTCGCTGCCCGGCCTGAACCTTTCCCTCGGCCTCGGCTACAAGGCCGACCTCCTCGCCGACGGTACGGGCGGTGCCGGCAGCTCGGGCCCCATGGCCATCCTCAAGGCGAGCTGGAAGCCCGCGGACAGGGCCGACGGGGCCCTCGAGGCCCGGGACTGGATCCTCGCGGTCTCCGAGGCCGAGGAGGACGCGAAGGCGGCACTCGAGGAAGCCAAGGCTACCCTCCTCGCCCTCGAACGCAGGCGGGCCGACCTCCTCGCGGCGAACGAAGACCTGGCCGAAGACCTTGCCTTCGCCACCGAGCAGAGCCGGCTCTATGCGAGCTGGAGGGACCGCGGCGCGGTGAGCGACTCGGACTATGCCGAAGTGCTGGCCTTCGAGGCCGAGGCCCGGGCCCGCGTCCTCGGCGCGGGCTTCGACGCCCTCATCTGGAACCTCGACCTCGGTCTCCTCGGCGCGGAGCAAGACGCCGGCCAGGGCAATGCCCCATCGGGCGGGAAGTGAAAAGATGCGAAACAGGAAATGGATCATCATTGGCGTCGGCGCGGCAGTGCTCGCAGCGGCAGGCATAGCCTGGGCCTCGGGCCTCGGCAAGTCGGGGGCTGCTGGCGCCGGGAAGCAGGCAGCCAAGGCCGAGACCGCCAAGGTCGAAAAGCGCTCGGTCTCCGACGACATAGAAGTTTCGGGCAACCTCAAACCCAGGGCGGAGCAGGATATCCGCGCTCCCGCCGACGGCATCGTGGACGAGGTCTTCGTGCGCGAGGGCCAGAGGGTGAAGAAGGGCGACCCCATCGCGGCCCTCGACTCGACCGCCGCCCGCTACGAGCTCGCGAAGCTCGCCTACGAGATCGACCAGGAAAGCTTCGCGGGCAACCGCCGCAAGGTCGACCTCCTCAAGGGCGAGCTCGAGGTGCGCAAGCGAGCCGTCGACGACCTCACGATCCGCGCCCACCTCGACGGGACGGTATCGCGCATCGACATCAAGCCGGGCGACGTGCTCAAGGAAGGCACGACCTACGGCCGTGTCATCGACGTTCGGACCCTCATCGCCGATGTCCAGATCGCCGAGGTCGACATCCCGCGCGCGAAGCAGGGCCTCCCCGTGGAGTTCCGCTTCCCCGCCCTCCCCGGCCTCACGGCCGCCGGCCGCCTCGAATCCTTCGCCTCGGAAGCGCGCATCACGGACCAGAAGCTCACCGTCCTCGATGCGCGCCTCGTCATCGACCAGCCGCCCAAGGGACTCCTCCCCGCCTTCAGCTTCAACGCCGTCATCAGGGCCGGCGGCCCCCGCGACGTCCTCGTGGTCGATTCGCGGGCCGTGAACTACGAGGGCGGGAAGCCCCATGTCCAGCGCCTCAAGGCCGATGGTTCGGCCGAACGCGTCGATGTCGAGACCGAGGGCTTCGGCTCCGGCCTCGTCCGCGTCCTCACGGGCCTCGCCGAAGGCGACGAACTCGTCATACCGGGCCCCGGCGCGGGGGCCGGCTCGTGAGCCCAGCGGAAGACGCCGGCGCGGCTCGCCGGGACGTCGTTTCCCTCGACGGCGTGACTCGCCATTACACGATGGGCGAAACCGTCGTCCGCGCCCTCGACGGGGTGAGCTTCTCCATTGCCTCGGGCGAGTCTGTCGCCATCATGGGTCCCTCGGGCTCGGGCAAGTCCACCTGCATGAACCTCATCGGCTGCCTCGACCGACCGACGACGGGCAGGGTCCTCATTGACGGGCTCGACACCGCAGGCCTCGACGACAGCGCCCTCGCCGCCCTGCGCAACCGCACCGTGGGCTTTGTCTTCCAGCAGTTCCACCTCCTGCCGCGCCTCGATCTCGTGCGCAACGTCGAGCTCCCCCTTGTCTACGCACGGATCGCGCCCCGCGAGCGCAAGAGGCGCGCCCTCGAGGCCCTGGAGCGAGTCGGCCTCTCCGAGCGCATCAGGCACCTCCCCGCCGAGCTTTCCGGCGGACAGCGGCAGCGCGTCGCGATCGCGCGCGCCCTCGTGAACCGCCCGGCCATCCTCCTCGCGGACGAGCCCACCGGCGCCCTCGACAGCGCCACGGGCCAGGCCGTCCTCGAGCTCTTCAAGGAGATCAACGCCTCGGGCACGACGGTCATCGTGGTCACCCACGACCAGGGCATCGGCGCCTCCTTCCCTCGCCTAATCCGCCTTCGAGATGGCCTCCTGGAGGCCTCCTAAATGTTCGAGTCCGTCGAATTCGCCGTCGAGAGCCTCAGGGGCAACAAACTCCGGACGGCCCTCTCCCTCGTGGGCATCATCATCGGCGTGGCGAGCGTCGTCACCGTGACCACCATCGCGGGCTCGGGCACCGCGGACGTGAAACGCCAGTTCGAGACCTTCGGCCTCGACGCAGTCCAGGTCTACCCGGGCTGGAACCAGGCCGAGGGCAAACCCGGTATAGAGCTCGACGCGGCCCTCGCCTCCGAGATCCTCCGGAGCCTGCCCGACGCCAAGGCCGTCCTCTCCCGCACGGAATTCCAGGGCAGGCTCGCCCGCGGCCGCGAGATCCAGGCTGCCTCGGTCTGCGCGGTCGAGGCGCCCTACTTCGCCGCGATGAACGCGGGGATGTCCCTGGGCGGCGCCTTCACCGCCGACGACGAGTACCGCGGGCGTCCCGTCATCGTCCTCGGCGCGAGCCTCGCCACCGCCCTCTTCCCCGAAGGCCAGCCCGTCGGCAAGAGCCTCGAGGCCAGCCTCAACGGCGTCAACGCGAGCTTCACGGTCGTGGGGGTCCTCGCTGCCAAGGAAGGCTTCTTCATGGACGACTGGGACCGCAGCGCCTACATCCCCTACGCGACCGCCCAGAAGCGCCTCTTCGGCTCCATCGGCGCCTCGGCCTTCACCGTCGTCGCGAAGGACAGGGCCCATGTCGTCGCGTTGGGCGACAGCCTCGAGGCCTTCCTCCTCGCCAGGACCGGCAACCCCGAGGCCTTCGGCGTCGTCTCGCCCCGGAAATGGGCCGAGCAGGACGAGAAGATGACGAAGACCATCGGCCTTATCCTGGGCGGCATAGCGGCGATCAGCCTCCTCGTCGGCGGCATCGGCGTCATGAACATCATGCTCGTCTCGGTGACGGAGCGGAAGCGCGAGATAGGCCTCAGGAAGGCCCTCGGCGCCACCCGCCGCGACATCAGGCTCCAGTTCCTCGTCGAGGCCTCCGTCCTAACGGTGGCTGGCGGTGCCCTGGGCCTCGCCTTCGGCATGGCCATCTCCTGGTTCGCGGTCAAGGCCTTCGGCTGGACCTTCGTGGCCTCCGCCGGGACAGCTGCCTTGGCGGTGGGCGTCTCCGTCGCTGTCGGCCTCTTCTCCGGCATCTACCCGGCGGCACGTGCCGCCCGCCTCGACCCCGTGGAAGCCCTCGCCTCGGAATAGGGTCAGCCCCACGGGAACGGCTCCGCTGCAGTACTGGGGTCAGACCCCGCATGCCCAGCCGGGCCGCGGCGCCGGGGTCAGCCCCCATAGGCCCGGCGCGGTCCCGCCGGCCGGGCAGCCCTCGGTCCAGGCGACCATAAAGGCAAATTCCCAGGCCGACTCTATTTAGTTGCTTGCGCCATCCAACCAACCACCGTATAATGTCATTCATACTCAAGCAAGGATTTCCCATGGACTATGGCTTTTTCGATGACGCTTCCCGCGAATATGTCATAACCCGGCCCGACACCCCCCTTCCCTGGCTCAACTACCTCGGCGAGGACGACTTCTTCGGCCTCTGCACCAACACGGGCGGAGGCTACACCTTCTGGAAGGACGCCCGCCTCCGCCGGCTCACCCGCTACCGTTACAACAACATCCCCCTCGACTCGGGCGGCCGCTACCTCTACGTGAACGACGGAGGTTCCGTCTGGAATCCGGGCTGGAAGCCGGTCAAGGCGAAGCTCGACCGCTACGAGTGCCGGGTCGGCCTCGGCTACGAACGCATCACGGGCGAGAAGGATGGCCTCGAAATCGATCTCACCTTCTTCATCCCCCAGGGCAGGAACGAGGAGCTCTGGAAGGTCCGCGTCACGAACAAGTCCAAGGTCCGCAAGACGCCGAAGCTCTTCTCCTTCCAGGAGTTCTGCTTCTACGAAGCCTTGAACGACATGACGAACTACCAGCGCACCTGGTCGATCGGCGAGGTCGAGGTGGAAAGCGGAGCGATCTACCACAAGACCGAGTACCGCGAGCGCAGGAACCATTACGCGTTATTCGCCTGCACCCGCCCCGTCGCGGGCTTCGACACGGACCGCGACGCCTTCGTGGGCGTCCACGAGGGCCTCCACGAGGCGCGCGCTCCCTTCGCGGGACGTTGTACGAACTCGAAGGCCTTCGGCTGGAATCCCGTCGGAGCCCACGAGGTGGACCTCGACCTCGAGCCAGGGGCGAGCGAGGACTTCGCCTTCGTCCTCGCCTACGTGGACCAGGGCGAGGCGCCCAAGTTCGAGCGTCCCGGCGTCATCGACAAGTCGAAGGGCCGCGAGGTCCTCGCCCGCTGGTCGAGGCCCGGCGCCGTCGACGCAGCCCTCGCGGAGCTCCGCGCCTTCTGGGACGGCCTCCTCGCGAACTTCCAGGCCGAGCTCCCCGACGCGGACGCGAACCGCATGCTCAACGTCTGGAACCAGTACCAGTGCATGGCCACCTTCAACCTGTCGCGCGCCGCCTCGCTCTACGAGACGGGCATAGGCCGCGGCATGGGCTTCCGCGACTCGAACCAGGACATCCTCGGCTTCGTGCACATGATCCCCGGCCGCGCCCGCGAGCGCATCCTCGACATCGCGGCCACCCAGCTCTCGGACGGGACCTGCTTCCACCAGTACCAGCCCCTCACGAAGAAGGGCAACGCCGAGGTGGGCGGCGACTTCTACGACGACCACCTCTGGCTCGTCCTCTCGACCTGCGCCTACGTGAAGGAGACGGGCGACGCCTCCATCCTCGAGGAGCCCGTCGGCTACGCCGACCGCGACTACGCGAAGGGACCCGACGGACGACGACGCCACGCGGACGGAACGCCCGCGGAAAGCCTCCTCGACCATCTCGAGACCTCGGTCGCCTACACGATGAAGAAACGAGGCCCCCACGGCCTCCCCCTCATCGGACACGCCGACTGGAACGACTGCCTCAACCTCAACTGCTTCTCGAAGGAACCGAACGAGAGCTTCCAGTGCGCGGGCGACGTGGCGGGCTCGAAGGCCGAATCCGTCATGATAGCCGGCCTCTTCCTAAAGGCGGCCGCGGAGATGTCGGGCCTCTACGCCTTCCTGCAGCGGCCCGTCGCCGCAAAGCGCATGGAAGCGGCCCGCGCCGAGATGCTCGCCGCCGTCGAATCGCAGGCCTGGGACGGCGAGTGGTACCGCCGCGCCTACGACGCGGAAGGCAGGCCTGTCGGCTCGCGCGACTGCGACGAGGGCCGTATCTTCATCGAAAGCCAGGCCTGGTGCGCCCTTGGCGGCGCCGGGGCGGATGACGCGACCGACGCCGAGGGCAGGCCCGCCGCGTCGCGGGGCCGCGCCCGCAAGGCCCTCGAGAGCGTCCACCGCGAGCTCTATACCGAGGAAGGCATCGTCCTCCAGCAACCCGCCTACACGCGCTACCGCCTCGAGCTCGGCGAGGTCTCGAGCTACCCGCCCGGAGTCAAGGAAAACGCAGGCATCTTCTGCCACAACAACACCTGGATCCACCTCGCGTTGTGCGAGCTCGGAGAAGGCGACCGCGCCCTCGAGTACTACCGCTCGATCTGCCCGAGCGCCAAGCAGGCGAAGATCGAGACCTACCGCTCCGAGCCCTACGTCTACGCCCAGATGGTCGCCGGCCGCGACGCGCCCTGCTTCGGCGAGGCGAAGAACTCCTGGCTCACGGGCACCGCGGCCTGGACCTTCGTGGCCCTCTCCCAGGGTATCCTCGGCGTGAAGCCCGACTACGAGGGCCTCCGCGTCGATCCCTGCATAGCGCGTTCATGGAAGGGCTTCAAGGCGACCCGCAGGTTCCGCGGCGCCACCTACGAAATCGAGGTCCGCAACCCGCAGGGCGCCTCGAAGGGCGTGAAACGCGTCCTCATAGACGGCGACGAGCTAGGGCCAGCAAAAGCTGAGGCCGGCAAGGGCGTCGTGCTACCGCTCTTCCCCGCAGGAAGCGCACATCGCGTCGTGGTGGAGCTCGGGGACTAGCCTGGCGTCAGGCCGCCCTGCCGGCACCAGGCCGGCGCGACCCCTGCTGCGCCCGGCGGCGGCTATATGCGCAACCCGGCCGACGCGCCTGTCGCGCGCCTCAATGGCGGAAGCGCCCCGACCTGAGTCCCATCGACCAGCCCGAGCCATCGAGGCCATAACCGCAGAAGGCGGATAGGCCGAAGGCGGCCAGGCCCACGATCGACAGGTCCATGGAGGCCGCCGCGCCGACCACGATCCTGGTCTCGGGCAAGGCGCCGGCCTGCGCGGAATCGAAGGCGGCATCGAGGTCGGCATAGAGGCCGAGTTCGGGCTTCCGGAAAGCGAAGAACTCGCCAACATCGAATTCGAGGGCTTCGGCGAGCCAGAGGGCATCGAGGCCCGCGGAGACGCGGAAGGGAGCCTGCCGCTCGAGGGGAAGCCCCCGGAATGCGGAATCGACCCTGCCATCCCAACCCGGTCCCGCAAGGGCATCGCGGCCTTCGGCCCTGAGCCTGAAGGCGAGGTCGCCCGCGGCCACGACAGAGCCGCGCGCGGAGCAGCCGAGGCCAGAATTGCCCTGCGAGTCGGCAAGATACTCAAGCCCGAGCTCCCCCGAAGCACTCCTGCCTGGTCCCGAACGAAGCGAAACGCCGCCCGACAGCTCCCATTCCAGGGGCCCGCCGAGGGTCGGTCCGTCCGCGCCTTCCCCGCCCTCAACGATGTCGCCCATCGCGGCAATGTCGATGCGCGGCAAAATGAGACCCCTGCCGGCGGACACGGCGAGGCCCGCCTCGCCCGTGAGGAGGAAGCCGCGCGCACGGATGCTGCCTTCAGCGCCGTCCGTCGAGCCGAAAACCCAGGCCGCGGCATCGAGGCTCCAGGCCGCGCCCGGCTCCGCGATATGCCCTCCGCCCAGGCTCGCATCGAACCTCGCGCCCCAGGCCCTGTCGGGGTCGCCGGAGAGGCCACAGAGGCCGGCGAGCCCCACATCGAGGCCCGAGACCCTGAAACGCCCCGCAAGGCCCGCATAGCGAAGGCCGGCGAGGAAGGCCGGCCCTTCCCCGGCCTCGTCGAGGAGCCGAGAGGCCAGGGTCAGGCGGGCCGATGCCGGGACGGGGAAAACCGCAGCCTGCAAGGCAGTTCCCCGGTTCCAGGCCGCGACGAGGGACGTTATGCGATCGTGGTATGCCGCGCGGCGCTCGAGGAGGGGGGGAGGCAGGGGGCGCGGCGGCGACAGGGCCAGGATGTCGGGCATGACGGCCCATGCCGAAGCGTAGCCCCGCGCCGCGACCTTCGCCGGCCTCGTGTATTCCATGTACGAAAGATGCTCGACATCGCAGCGGATCATGGGCGGCCTGTGCCTGAGGAGGGCGGCCACGGAACTCCGGGTCTTCGGTATGTCGATGGACCTGTTCAGGTTGACGAAGGCATTCGAGAAGTCGAGGCGGCGGTCGTAGAGGGCCGTGGCTACGGCGACCTTGCCGCTGTATTCGCAGGCGACATCCACCGGGACGAGGACGACGACCCCGCCGTCGATGAGGAGCATGTCGCCCATCCTGACGGGCGGAAAGACGGCGGGCAAGGCTATGCTCGCGGCCATCACCGTGGCGACCTCGCCTTGCGCAAGCCGCACCTCGCGCCTCGAGACGAGGTCCTCGCAGAGCACGAGGACCGGCACGACGAGATCCGCGGCGTCGAGGCGGCCGACGAGGGCGCGGACGAGGCCCACGAGCCTTGCCGAGTCTATGAAGCCTCCGGAGAGGGGCAGCTCGAAATCGAAAAGGCTGGGCGCTGGTACAGCCTCGAACAGGCGTTCGAGGTCGTCGGGAGAGACGCCCGCCCCGTAAAGGAGGGCGATGATGGCGCCCATGGAATCGGCCACGATGAAGTCGGGATGGACGCCCGCCTCCTCCAAGGCCCGGAGGACGCCGATATGGGCAAAGGCCCTGGCCGAGCCGCCGGAAAGGACGAGGCCGAAGGGTTCGCCGTCGCCCGCGAGGGCCCTCGCCCTCGCGATGAAGCCCTCCTCCCCTACCTTGACGGGCTTCACCGTATCGAGGAGATTGCCGTCGCTCTCATAGAAGGAGTAGGCGGAAGGATTGCCCGCGGAAACTTCCTGGCTGGCTCCGGCGAAGGTCCAGCCGGCAAAGAAGAGAAGCGCAACGATGAAGGCGACGCGGACGCCGGACGCGGATGCGCGATGCCCCATCGGACACATCGTTACCCCCCTGCGGCTGCCCTGGCCGGCAAGCGGAAAGACGCCGGGACCTAGATGGCCGCGCCCTTCCCCGTGGACAGCTTCACCGCGAGCCTCCGAACCGAGGCCACGAGCTCCTCGTTCTTCTCCGCGTCGCCCTCGGCATTGGCCGTGCCGTAGGCGAAGCCGGAGACCTTGGCGCCAAGGAAACGGAACATGTGCTCGAAGCTGGAGATCGCGTTGATGCCGCCCGAGGCGTAGATGTCCACGTCGCCGTAGACGAGGACGGCGCCTGCGGCCTTGCCCTTGAGGAAATCGTGCTCCCAGTTCCAGAGGCCGTAGAGGCGGTCGATGGCCGTCTTGAGCTGGGATGAATAGTTGAACCAGTAGACCGGCGAGAGGAAGAGGACCGCCTTCGCGTCGAGGAAGGCCCGATAGACCGAGTCCATGTCGTCATGGGTCACGCAGTACTTGGCCTTGCCCTCGGCGCAGAGGTCGCAGCCCACGCAGGGGGCTATCCTGAGCTTGGCCACGTCCATCCTCAGGCATTCGACGTTCCGTCTCGAAAGCTCCTCGGCGGCGATGCCGGCGAGGAAGGCCGAGTTCCCGCCTGAACGCGGGCTCGAATTCAGGATGAGGACGTCTGCCATGGGAGCCTCCTTCTACAACGCCGGCCGCGACCGGAGGAATGGCGCGGCCCGGCTATCGGGCAAGCTGGTCCGCCCACGGCCTTCGTGGCCGCGGCAGGTACCTGTAGCTAAAGCATAGTACCTTTTCGCTCAGGGCGCCCGGTACTCCTGCCAGCGCACCCGGCCCGACTCGACAGCCTCGCGGAGGCTGCGCTCCGCCTTGTTGAGGCCCGCGGTGCCGGACTTCACCTCGACGAAGACCACCTCGGAGATGGTTCCCGCCGAGGAGCCCGAGAAGACGAGGAAATCCACCGGCTTGCCGATGAAGCGGCAGTCGCCGGGATCGAAGGGGAAGCCGGGGAGCCAGGGAGCGAGCTGCTCGGCCGCCTGGCCTGCGAGCACGGCGCGGGAACGCTTGATCGCGTCCTCCCTCTCCTTCTCGACCCGCGCTACGAGATCGCGCTCGGCCTCGAGCCTTCCACGCCTGCGGCCAAGCGAAAGCCCGAGGAGGAAGAGGAGGACGACGAGGGCGACGATGCCGACGGCGAGGGCAAGGATGAAGGCCGTCGCCGCGGCGCCAAGGCCAGTCAACGCCACGCCCTCAGCCCTCGATCTGCCCCTGCCCGGACCTGCCATCGATGATCCGGTCGTACTTCCGGTTCTCCTCGAGGAGGGCCTGGACATGGAGCTCTTCCTTCCGGACCTCGAGCTCGAGAATTTCCTTGCGCTGCCTGCCCAGCTCGAGCTCGGCGCTTTTCTTCTTTCCGAGGTAACGGAAGCCGAAGATGATGCCCGGAAGGACCACGAAAAGACAGATTACCGAAATGAGTCCGATGAGCTCGGCCATAAACACTCCACGACGATCTGGTATGGCGCGATTCTGCGCCGCGGCGAGCCGGCGAGTCAACCTGAAGGCCACCGGTTTCATCTCGGGCGGGCTTCGGACTATACTCCGGGCCATGGCCTTCCTTCCCGCCCGCCCCCAGGACCTCGCCCGCTCCGGCAAGTCCGGCGCCGGCACCTCAGCCGGCGACCTCGATGCGATCTTCGTCACGGGCGACGCCTATGTCGACCATCCCTCCTTCGGTATCGCCCTCCTCGCCCGACTCCTCGAGTCCGAGGGCTACCGCGTCGGCATCCTCGCCAGGCCCGATCCCGACGACGTCGCCGCCTTCAGGCTCCTCGGCCGGCCCCGCCTCGCCTTCCTCGTCTCGGCGGGCGCCCTCGACTCCATGGTCTCCTCGTATACCGCGAACCGGAAGCCGCGCTCCGAGGACGACTACGCGCCGGGCGGCAGGCCAGAGCTCTGCCTCCGCGGCGACGGCAGCATCGGCCCGGGCTCGGCCGGCAGGAAGAACGCGAGGCCCGACCGCGCCGTCATCGCCTATACGGCCAAATGCCGCGAGGCCTTCAAGGGCGTGCCCGTCATCATCGGCGGTATCGAGGCCTCGCTCCGCCGCCTCGCCCACTACGACTACTGGTCCGACAAGGTGAGGCGCTCCATCCTCCTCGACTCCAAGGCCGACCTCCTCGTCTACGGCATGGGCGAGACCGCCCTCCTCGAGGCCATGTCGAGGCTGCGGGCCGCGCGCGAGGCCGGCGGCGGCGCAGCCGGCCCTGGCTCGGCCGCCGCCGGCGCCGCTGACGCGTTGCGCGGCATCAGGGGAACGGTCTGGCGCAGCTCGAAGCGACCCGACATCGAGGGCGCCGTCTTCCTTCCCCCCTTCGAAGCGAGTTCCTCGGACAAGGCTGCCTATGCGGAGTCCTTCCGCATCCAGTACCGCGAGGCCGAGCCACTCAATGCGCATCCCCTCATCGAGGAGAGCGACAGCCGCTTCGTCGTGCAGGAGCCTCCGGCCTTTCCCCTGGACCAACGCATGCTTGACCGCGTCCACGAGCTCCCCTACGAGCGCCTCGCCCACCCGATGTACTCAGGCGATGGCGGCGTCCCCGCCCTCCAGGAGGTGCAGTTCTCCCTCACCTCCTGCCGCGGCTGCTTCGGCGCCTGCTCCTTCTGCGCGATCTCGCTCCACCAAGGGAGGCGCATAACGTCTCGCAGCAAGGCCTCCCTCCTCAGGGAGGCGCGGATCCTCACGGGGCTGCCGGGCTGGAAGGGCTACATCCACGACGTGGGCGGTCCGACGGCCAACTTCCGCGTACCTGCCTGCGCCAAGATGGACAGGGCCGGCGCCTGCACCGACCGCCGCTGTCTCGCCCCGGAGCCCTGCCCCAACCTCAGGGCCGACGAGTCGGACTACGTCGAGCTGCTCCGCGCCCTCCGCGCCCTCCCCGGCGTCAAGAAGGTCTTCATCCGCTCGGGCATCCGCTTCGACTACCTCATGCTCGACCGCGACGAGGCCTTCTTCCGCGAGCTCGTCGCCCACCATGTCTCAGGCCAGCTCAAGGTAGCGCCTGAGCACGTGTCGGACCGGGTCCTCGACCTCATGGGGAAGCCCCGCCGCGCGGCTTACGAAGCCTTCTCGAAACGTTATGCGGAACTGAACCGGGAGGCCGGCCTCGCCCAGTTCCTCGTGCCCTACTACATCTCCGCCCACCCGGGCTCGGGTCTCCCCGAGGCCATCGAGCTCGCGGAAGCCCTCCGGGACTCGGGCTTCGTGCCCGACCAGGTCCAGGACTTCTACCCGACACCGGGCACCCTCTCCACGGCGATGTACTGGACGGGCCTCGACCCCCTCACGGGCAAGGCAGTCCATGTGGCCACCGGCGCCCATGAGCGGGCCCTCCAGCGCGCCCTCCTCCAGTTCAACAAGCCCGAGAACCGCGAGCTCGTGAAGGAAGCCCTCCTCGCCGCAGGCCGCAGGGACCTCATCGGTTCCGGGCCGAAGTGCCTCGTGAGGTAGGCGCCTTCTCCCGGCGCCCTGACTCAGGACCCCAAGGATCCATCGGCCCGCCGTGCCGACGGACGGACTTCAGCGCCAGGCCGCCAGGACCTCCTCGATGCCCTTCGCAGCCTCCCCGTCGAGGTCACGCGCCTTGAGGATGAGCGGAATGATGGCCGCCCTCGTGGCGGGATCGGCCAGCCTTCGGGCGCATTCCTCTCCGCCGAGCCAGCCGCCGGCCGCCTCGGCCATGCCCTGCGTGAGCTCGTACTCCTTCCGGAAGAGGCCGCCGATGGCGCGGGCCCTGACGGCAAGCTTGCCTGCGACCGGGGACTTTTCCCCTTCGAGGCGCGAGGCCACGGTTTCCATGTATGCCGCCGCATGGTATCGCCCTTCGCCGATCATCGCGAGGGCGTCGTTCTCGCACATGAGACGCTCGAAGAGCAGGGGCAGCGGAGCTCCCTTCGGAAACTGGCTTTCGTCGGAGAGATCCTGGGCCCAGGCGTCGAAGGCCGCCCTTCCTCCGGCCCAGGGCCCGATGCGTTCGCAGCGAAGGATCTCAAGGGCGTTCAAGAGGATGTCGCGATCGTCGAGAGCCGCCCCCCTCCCCTCGCCGACTGAAAGCAGCATCGTCGTCGAGGGGTTCTCCCACCAGGCCGAGGTCGAGAAGTAGCCCGAAGGATCCACCGTCGATGATGCGCCGAATTCGGGGTTCTCCTGGAAGAAGTTCCATCCAAGAAGGACCCGCCCCCCCTCCCGGTATCCCGCCACGATGCAGGCCTCCGGCGGCCCGATGATGCCGAAGGCGACGACGGGCCTGCCCTCGTCGATCTCGGCCCTGATGAAGGCTTCGAATTCCTCCCGCCCGACGCCTTCGCCGCGTCTCAGGATACGGAAGGAGCGGCCGGCCGCGGCCAGGGCCCTTTCGATGGTTTCCTTTGGCCTTTGGTAGATGCGGAGCGTATCGACATTGCCGCCATCCCACCTGCCCGGGTTCCATCGGAGGCGGAAGGACGCGCCAGAGGCCGCCATGATCCTGGCGTAGCGGATGTCCTGACCCAGGTAGTTGAAGACCGACCTGAGGACGGAAGGCAAGGGCGTGATGCCTTCGGGGCCGTACCAGACCCTGGGCACGCCATAGAGGACGCAACCGTCCATGGTCTTTTCGATCCGGGATTCCTGCATATCTTCCTCCGGTATGAGGGGAATGGAAGGACCTTTCCGCCCGATCGCCAGCCCTGGTCCGAAGATCCCTCCGGTCAGCTTGATCCGTCCGACCTCGATCCGCGCCTTCCGGAATTCGCTCGGCGTCATTCCGACGAAGCGCCTGAAGGCCCGGGTGAAGGTATCCGGGTTGTCGAAGCCGCAGTCGAGGGCTATGTCGATGAGGGAACGGTCGCCATGGGCCATCTCGAACGCAGCTTTCGATACGCGCCGGTAGAGGAGGTAGCGCCCGAGCGACATACCCGTGCATTCCTTGAATACCTCTCTCAGATGCGCATATGAGACGCCGATGGCGACCTCGAGTTCGAGCGCAAGGCCGTCCTCGAGGACGACGGCGCCGTTTCCCTTCGCGATGCGGCCCTCGATGAATGCCAGGACCGACTGGATGAGACAGAAGTAGTCCATTCCTTCCCGCCAGATTGGTGATGCGTCTTCCGGAAGACGAACCCAGCATACAGTCCGGATCCGACTTCCGCTCGACGTTTCTGAGGAAAAGGCGTTCAGGGGAGATATCGGGCGAATAGTCAAAGAGGGGAAGAGATTGGCTTGACAGAACGGGCGCGCGCATATTATATGTTTGCTTGTTCATATGTTCATTCATTCATGTGAGGTCTTCATGAAGCCAGCTGTAGAGAACGAAGCCCAGTGCTCCTGTACCGTCGTACATGACGACAAGGTCAGGGCGGTCCGGGAGGCCAGCCCCTCGCCCGAGTCCCTCGCCGCGGTCAGCGAGCTCTTCAAGGTCTTCTCCGACCCCACGCGGCTCTCCATCATCTCGGCCCTCTCCGAGACCGAGCTCTGCGTCTGCGACCTCCAGGCCATCCTCGGCGCGAGCCAGTCCGCGGTGAGCCACCAGCTCGCGAGCCTCAGGGCGGCCCGCCTCGTGAAATTCCGCAGGGACGGCAAGACCGTCTACTACAGCCTCGACGACTCCCACGTCAGGGCCATACTCCTCGTAGGCCTCGACCATGTGAACGAAAGGGGACAAGCATGAAATCCTACTACCTCAAGGGCCTCGACTGCCCGGTCTGCGCGGCGCGCATCGAGGAGGGCATCCGCGGCGTCGCCGGCGTGAGCTCGGTGAGCGTGGACTTCGGCAGCCTCACCATGAAGCTCGAGGCGAGCGACCTCGCCGCGGTCCGGGCCGCGGTCACGGCGATGGAGCCCGAGGTCGAGATCCTCGAAGGCAGGCAGCCGGCCAGGAGCCGGACCGCGGCCCAGGGTGCCACGGGCGGAGGCGAGCTGGGCAGCTCTTCCTGCGCCGCCTGTGCTGACGAGGGGCCGGGGGCGACCCTGGCAAAGCCCCGGGGTCGCGGCCTCGACCTCGCCCTCCTCCGCGAGGCGGGCATCCTCAGGGAAGCTGCCTTCATCGGCGCGGCGGGCGTCGTCGCTGGCCTCGCCTTCACGGCCCGCGCCTTCGCGGCGCAGGGCCTCGCGGCCTGGCTCGTCCCGGCCCTCTTCGGCCTCGCCTACATCCTCGCGGGCCGCGACGTCCTCGCGGGCGCCGGGCGCAACATCCTGAAAGGGCGCGCCTTCGACGAGCTCTTCCTCATGTCGATAGCCACGATAGGCGCCTTCGCCATCGGGCAGTACCCCGAGGCCGTGGGCGTCATGGTCTTCTACAAG